>ULXE01055667.1_pt1 | contig 18379 bp, 15 predicted proteins | sample 1961001 | NCBI WGS metagenome assembly ULXE01 (sample SAMEA4835831, study PRJEB28245) | human gut metagenome | biome: gut microbiome; material: fecal sample | place: Denmark | collected 2008
ACAGGGCAAGTATGATATGAATTAGCCGGAGCGATTCGTGGCGCGCTCCGGCTAATTTCGCGCTGCTATGCGGATTGACGGGAGTCCGGATTCATGCCTCCGGAAGCGCCGGTTAGCCTTGCTTGGCGTACTGCTGAGCCAAGTAAGAGATGGTTAACAAACTTTTTTGAAGTTAGTAGCTTCTAACCTATTGCAAAATGACGAGAAATGTTGTATAATACAGTTGTATGTCCGGGCAGACTTCTCCGGACAAAATGTTGAAAGGAGTTCAAACAACAATGACTTATTCTCATGAAGTTGAAAACATGTGTCCCGTAGCACAGGGCGTTGCACACGGCGCTGCGCCTATCCCCGAAGAAGCAAAGTGGGTAAAGGCTAAGGAGATCACCGACATCAACGGCTTCACACACGGTATCGGCTGGTGCGCACCCCAGCAGGGTACCTGCAAGCTGTCCCTCAACGTAAAGGGCGGCGTTATCCAGGAGGCGCTCGTTGAGACCATCGGCTGCTCCGGTATGACTCACTCTGCTGCTATGGCAGCTGAGATCCTCCCCGGCAGAACCATTCTTGAGGCTCTCAACACCGACCTCGTTTGCGACGCTATCAACACAGCAATGAGAGAGCTGTTCCTCCAGATCGTTTACGGCAGAACCCAGTCCGCTTTCTCTGAGGACGGTCTTGCAATCGGCGCAGGCCTTGAGGACCTCGGTAAGGGTCTCCGTTCCCAGATCGGTACAATGTACGGTACTCTGAAGAAGGGTCCCCGCTACCTCGAGATGACCGACGGCTATGTTACTGAGCTTGCTCTGAACGAAGATGACGAGATCATCGGCTACAAGTTCGTAAACTTCGGCAAGATGATGGAATTCATCAAGAACGGCGATGACGCTAACACAGCATTCGAGAAGGCTCACGGTCAGTACGGCCGCGTTGCTGACGCTGTTAAGTTCATCGACCCGAGAAAGCAGTAATAGGAGGTAGAAAACAATGGCTTTATTTGAATCCTACGACAGACGCGAACCCCAGATCCTTGCTGTTCTGAAGAACTACGGCATCAACTCCATCGAGGAATGTGCCGACATCTGCAAGGCAAAGGGTCTTGACATCTATCATGAAGTTGAGAAGATCCAGCCCATCTGCTTCGAGAACGCTAAGTGGGCTTACACAGTAGGCTGCGCTATCGCTATCAAGAAGAACTGCACCAGAGCTGCCGACGCTGCCGCTGCAATCGGCGAAGGCCTCCAGGCATTCTGCATTCCTGGCTCTGTTGCTGATCAGCGTAAGGTTGGTCTCGGTCACGGCAACCTCGGCAAGATGCTGCTCGAGGAAGAGACAAAGTGCTTCTGCTTCCTGGCAGGTCACGAGTCCTTTGCGGCTGCTGAGGGCGCTATCGGTATCGCAGAGAAGGCAAACAAGGTTCGTAAGGAGCCGCTCCGCGTTATCCTGAACGGTCTTGGCAAGGACGCTGCACAGATCATCTCCAGAATCAACGGCTTTACATATGTTGAGACCGAGATGGATTACTACACCGGCGAGGTTAAGGAAGTATTCCGCAAGGCATACTCCACCGGTCTGCGCGCTAAGGTTAACTGCTACGGCGCAAACGACGTTACCGAGGGCGTAGCAATCATGTGGAAGGAAGGCGTTGACGTTTCCATCACTGGTAACTCCACCAACCCGACCAGATTCCAGCACCCCGTTGCAGGTACCTACAAGAAGGAGTGCGTAGAGAAGGGCAAGAAGTACTTCTCCGTAGCTTCCGGCGGTGGTACAGGCCGTACCCTGCACCCTGATAACATGGCTGCTGGTCCTGCTTCCTACGGCATGACCGATACAATGGGACGTATGCACTCCGACGCGCAGTTCGCTGGATCTTCCTCCGTTCCTGCACACGTTGAGATGATGGGTCTTATCGGTATGGGCAACAACCCCATGGTTGGCGCTACCGTTGCTTGCGCAGTACTCGTTGAAGAGGCTCTCAAGGCTTAATCTACTGCGGTTTCGCAAGATAAATAAAATTTCCGGCGTTGGTTATCCAGCGCCGGATTTTTGCTGTTTTTGGGGTTTTTGTCCTCCTTTTGTCCTCCGTTTTTTGATACAATATAAGAATTTGTAGACTACAAAACATATGCTGTTTTTTTCAATATTAAATTATTACCTATGCATTCATACGTATCATCTCGGGTAAACAACATCCAAAAACTGCTACTAAATCATATATTTCATACCAATCCTCTTTAAGATATTTAGGAATATAATCTATAATGTGATTACTGAAATCCTCTATACGAGATAGATATTCTAATGTATCATTGGAATTGTTTTTTACATCCAATCCACCACTGATTTTCTGAATAAAGTCATTTTTCTTTGTAGTGATTCCATGATCTAAGATTAAATCCTTAAACTGAGTAACTGCATTTTTACCAACCCCTTTATTATCGTCTGTAATAAATGTATGTATTTTTTGCATGATACTAGAATAATTTGATACATCATTTACCTTGCCAACATCATCTTTTATATCAGAAAATCTAAGAAATTCTATATATTCATCATCATCTTCCACTGTACTCAAGAATGATAACCATTTATTGTTTTGGTGTTGAGACAATTTTATATAGAAAGATGGTGGAATTAAGTTTTCTTTTTCTCGAACTTTTAGAATATATGGGGTTGCCACTATTGAAGTTGGATTTCGGGTTATAAATCTTAACAAATCTTTTGCCGTGGAGCCTTTGGAGGAAGTTGACTTTGTTTTATCGCTATCAACAATCATAAGTGAAAAACGTTTCTCAGTATTAATTGTATTATTAGCTGTCTCTTTGATTTGGGATCCTCCGCATGACTCAATACTCATATTTATTTCCCAATTTTGCTTACTTTCTTTAGCAAGTTCCCTAGCTAATGATAAATAGAAATATCCGTCCTGATGATTTTCACTAATTAGAACAGACTTATTTATTGCAGCTACATTAGAAATATCCATAGAGAAATCACTACCAATATTTTGAATACATTTATTCTTATATATTATCAATTTCTTGGATATATTTTTTGTAAGTGATTTGTATGATGAATATTTCTTAATTAATGTTTGAATAGTGGTTTGTGCAATTTTTCCTAAATTCATTTTAGAAAAGTATTCAAGAGAATCAATGCTTGCATGAAGAATGTGATATCCCTGATAACTTGATACAAATAAATTCGTCAGGGATAAAATCACATGTTCATCATTTGGGTTTTCGTTCTTTAACGCCATCATTACGCTATCATCTATTTCTATAAGCATTATCGTACAATCCTTTCTGTTGAAAAGAAATCTATTGGCCAATTCTCTAAGAATCCGTCTTTGTCAAAACCCGTTTTCTCAACAACACTGTTTCCGGTTTCATCTTTTTGAAACAGCACGACATTGACAAGTGATGGGTCTAATTTTTGCTTGGATATTAAATATCCCAATCTGTTGAGCATAGTTTCACTATGAGTTTCAAAAATAATCTTAGTACGAAGTTCCTGGTATTGATTTGCTATTTCGGAAAAAGCATCAACTAGTTGACCCTGAAAAGCAGGATGAATATGCAATTCAGGTTGTTCAATAAGAATCAGTTTATCATTATTATTTGCATTCCGTGAATACCTTGTTCTGCTGATGTTTTTATTTCTTGAAGCGATCCACAAATTTGTAATAATAGGCAAAACCTGAGAGTACCCAACCCCTTCATCAGCTAAATTATACATATGGTTAGAATCATCTTTTATCATCAGAGAAACATGTCCTTCTTTACTTGTAACTTCAAATGAAATTCCAAAATGAGTTTTTGTCCATTCTTGGAAATCCAAAAGTTCTGATTTTTGTAAATTATTTATAAACATTGGCATGTTCTGACCACTGGGATCAATTTCGTCGACACCCAACCCTTGTACTCTATAGTAACGCTGTATATCTGCCCTGAGCGGCTTTGAGTACGTAATATTACTAAACTCCATAGACAGATACTGTGAACACACTTCAAGCATGGAGGGTAAAATAAAAGCAAGCCAGTAATTGTTAATATCTTTAATTTCTTGTGAATTAGGACTTAAATTAGCAAAGGATTTATAAGCCTTATAATTACGTTTTGATCTTGGTTGTTTTTGTTGCAAAGATTTAAGTATTGATTCTCTTGAACCAAAATAAGGTAAATTACAAATCATATTATCTAGTTCTTCATTTTCAACCTGTTCTCCGCATACTTTGATAATTAAATCTTTAATTATAGTATATAAAGTATTTTCTTTGTGAGATGAATAATACCCTCCCTTATTTACAAGTAATGGTATAAGATTATTAGTGGGTCTCCACATAAAATCATCAATCGATATTTCCGTGTCATTAACATATAGCTTTTGCAAATCCGAAGAACCATTTTTAGGAAACTCGATTTTTATTGACTGATCCTCAAAAAAAAGATCTATTGCCCTTATGTTCTTTTTTGCTACATATATTTTTATCGAAATATTTTTTTCATTCTCTTCATCAGATTTAGACATATAATAATCATCGAAATCGATGATATAATTCGGCATATATCGATACCTTCTGTTATATTCTCTATTTCTTTCTGAAATAGATATTCTAAACGAGAAATTAATTGTATCTTCATCTTTTTTTTCTTTATTGATATTTTTGCATTTGCTTTCTTCGAAATCTCCAAAATCGACATAATCACCATACCAAAGAATTGGCTCTGATGTTCTTTCTTCAATAGATTGCTTGAGTAAAGGAAACATACGTAAAAAGGTGCTTTTCCCGGCACTATTTTTCCCAAGAAGGACAGTAATAGGTTTAATCTCGATTTCATCTATATTATATAATGATCGAAGATTCTGGACACCAATTGATAACATAATATACCTCCATAATATATAGATTTATGACATTTCTATTCTATCACGTTTTGCGCGAAATGTCAATATGAATACATAGTCCATCTAGATTATTATTAAATATTATGGCTGAATTATCCTTAGAAATATGATTTCCTTCAAGATTTAATAATTCTCCAATTACTTTCATCCTAATGTTGGTTATAAAAAGTAATTTAATTAGAATTCCAAGAAGATTTTCAGAGATGGTATTAACATTATTATTCATTTTATCAAATTGGTTTTATATATAATTTAATGAGATGTTATCAGTATCAGAGAGATTATTTGTCCATTTTACTTTAAGGGTTTAGTCTTCCAAAATTTTTATTATGTTTTCAAAGATGGAGGGCAAGTTAGGATTATTGACGTAAAATTAATATGCAAATTAGGGCGGTGTAAAAATTACTCCAAAATACATCCACAAAAAGGTAACACTCTAAATTTATCTCAAAATATGACCTTTTTACTCCGATTTTTGCCCATTTTTACCGTTCAGAAAAAATTTTTTAATTTTTTTTAGAATGCGAAAGTGTAAGAGTAGTATAGGTTTCTTTAACATTAGCTTGCGCTAACAACTTGAAAATGTAAAAAATAGGGGTTGACAAATTAAGTAATTGGTGATATAATGCTAGTCACAGGGGTTAATTAATTGTAATAATACCCCATTGTTGTATAGTTATTGATTGGTCGTAATATAGTTATAGCAGTCCTGATATGGGCATTGTATGCCCGTACTAGGACTTTTTTATTTCTCTTAATATCTATTGACGAAAGGAAGGTAAAGAATAATGGAGGAAATAAAAAAGGCTATAATGGCGGGCGTATCATCACGCCCAGAGGTAGGAGTAGGTAGGACTATGACACCAACAGCTAGTGCAATACTGTTGTTATTGGTGCTGGGAGCAAAGCAAAATCTGCGCAATGATGATAATATAGTTATTGCTGCGGACGATGTGCAGGGGTATTATCCGTTAGCAGATGTTGATGATTGTATTTGGGACCTAATAGAGTGCGCAGGATATGTAGATTGTTGCAGATACGAAATAATCAATTACTATGAGCACAAGGGTAATACAATATACATACAGTCTCCGTATTTACAGGCACTGTACCATTATATTGCTTCGCAGCGGGATAGCGACGCACCTTATGCGGATTTGGCAGATAGATTGACTGATGTACTGCATGGTTATTTACAGTAATGTTAGGGGGTGAAAATATGTGTATAGATGATAATATACCAGCAGATAATTACTGTGGCATTATATTAAAGGCAGAGCAGCAGGAAGATACAGATATATACGGTAATGTCAAATGGCGTCGTATATATCTATGGGTAGATATCGCAAAGGGGCTTTATAAAGGCTATTTTTCCAATAGATATACAATCACAGGAAGAAAAGAATGGCAAGGTGTAATGTCGTTATATATGCCAACAACAGATAATTGTAGTAGTACAGATGATGTAACAACTTATCAGCGGTACAAGAAAAAAATAGATATAATAATGCAATATAACAAGCTGGACAAGGTGCCAACATTATTAGCTGGTCTGCTGGTTCCGATACAAATATATAGAGATGATATTGGGGCAACAAAAATTAAAAATTACTGTTGCAGTTATAATTATCAGATAGACACAACATTTGCGGACGCCGATATATCGCATTATGCACAGATAGATGATATACAATACTACTCGCCCCGCGCTAACCTATCTAATGCATTAATGCCTACAATAGTTAGTAATAACAGCATATCACCTGCAAGGAGTATCGCGGAACGGCGCAGGCAGAGAGCTAGTCAATCATTGCAACCAACCAATATACCGCCTATATTAGCTTCTCCTCCTGCTTCTCCTGCTCCGCAACTGATTGTTAGCGCGGTATCAGCGAAACAGGCGGTATCAATATTGCAGTCTTTGTATAGTAATGATAAGTTGATAGACTTGTACAAGCGATATCTGGCAACTAACTTTCTACCGCCTGCACCAACCAAAGACACCAATAGTCTGGAGATATTATATAATAGGCTTAATGCGGAATTTTGCGAAGTATGCTTTACTTCCGCTACTTCTCTGCAAAGCTGCGATATCGGAAAATATGATAGACCGCTATGTAATCAGCAACAGTACGCTGATTACATGGAATTTACCGATACTCTGGAAAAGCTGATTGGAGAGCCGACAGGGCAGTATTGCAGATTGTATAAGTATCTATCTGCATACTATTATCGTTATTTTGCACATTACAATTTTGCTTTTGTGACAGATAAGCAAATTGATAATGTTATAGACGCAAATGCAGACAAGACAGCATATAATTTGCAAAAGGATTTCCGGCGGCTGATGTTTGATGTAATATACCCTAACAGTGCTATTACTCCCTTATGGATTGTTGATGATATACCCATTGCGGACTATCTGCATAATTGGTATGGACTGTGTATAGACGAGGAGACAGAGAAAATAAGATTTAGGGCTGATGAGGAAGTATTTGGAATGGTAGGGCACAAAGGAGTAGACAAAAAAACAGGATTATCAATGTACAGGAGAAGCTAAAAAAATGATAGATAAAGGATTTGTCAAAATCGACAAAGAATTAAAAATAGATTATAGCAACAATGATATACGTGTATATATGCACCTGCTGATGGCTGCCAATTACACCGATAATGTTGTATATGACCGACCAATCAAGGTGGGGCAGTGCATTACATCCTATGGCAGTGTTGCTAATGCATTGGGAATATCGGTAGGCGGTGTGATTACGGCGGTTAAACATCTGACTAAAGCCGGATTAATTGAGTGGCAAGGGGTGCGGGATAAATACAGTGTATGTACAATTTGCGATTATGTGGACACGTGTAGGGATATTAAGTACAATTTTGTAATGCTGAATCGTGTTATTACAGCGGCGAATTGGTATAAGCATGAGGGGGCAGCCAAGATATATTATTATCTGCTGCTACATATTCCGCTCGGTAATAACAGTATCACAATTAAGCCTGTGTATCTACGGCAGCTGTTGGGGTTGGGGCATAGTCAGTATAGTAATGGTGTTGCAAAGCTTGTTGATGATAAAAAAATCACCTGTACCAAAGTAAGCAGACAAATACAACTGTCACTTGCTGATTTGGCTCCCCCTGCTTCTTCTGTTGCTTCTCCTCCTGTTGCTTCTTCCTCCTCCGCAGGGGAAAAAACAGTAAGTAAAGATAATAAAACAAGCAGTGATACACAGTATTATTTTTAATAAAAAAAGCGGTCTGAAAAGATGCGGTCAGCGGAGCGAAAACAAACGTTTGTAAAAACGCGCAAAGCCTTATTGTGTAAGGCTTTATTAAGGGTTAAAATTGTTAGACCGGAATGAAATTAAATGGTTAGAGGCGTGAAAACAGTAATAAATAAAGATAAATAATAATTATAAAAGATATAGATTAACCTGATAGGTTAATCTACCAGAAAAAATAAATTAATGTGCCCGCCTAACCATAATATGGAAAGCGAGGGTAAAATGGAAAAAGAATATGTACCCGCTAAGGGTGAGGTAGAGGAATATCTTAAATGTCAAAATCTAAAGTATGAAAACAAGGGAAATAACCAACTGCTATTAACTCCTTGCCCATTTTGCGGCGGGGGCAAAGGAGAAAAAGATGTGTATGCAAGCCCATGTTATATTAACGCAGAAACAGGCAGATGGAATTGTTTTCGCGGCAGTAAATGCGGCGCAGGAGGCACATTTAAGCGTTTGCAGGCAATGATAACTATTAAAAACGCTGGATTGCTAACAGCAGATATACAGCAAGGCGCTAACATTGATAAAAAGCTATTAGCAAAGGCTAAATCAATATTAGATGGCAAGGGCGATAAAACTACCCCACCGCCTAATAATCAAAAAGAAAAAGGAGAGATAACAATGAGTCCAGAACAGAGTAAAGAGAAGCAGGAAGAAAAAAAGATAGAGTTATATAATGTTAGTCAGATTAACGGATTGACACTAACAGGAGCCTGCAAAGAGTATATGTTAGGTAGGGGGATATCAGAGGAAACTTGCAGACTATACAATATAGTCAACAGCCCGGAACCAGACAAGGCAGACAAGTACATACTTATGCCGTTTGTTGATAGTGATGGTAGCACTGTTACGTATGCCAAGTATAGGGACATTAACCCTGTTACAGATGATACCGGACGAAAAAAACCAAAGGAAAAAGAAGTAAATGGTAAGCCTTGTCTTTTTGGATTGCAGAATTTACAGGAAGATTCACACACGCTAATAATTACGGAAGGACTGATTGACTGTCTTTCGTTGGTGGAAGCAGGAGTGAGGGAAAATGGATATGATGTAATTAGTGTGCCAAATGGATTGGGTAACAAAGGATTAACATTTCTGGACGATAATGATATTGATTTACTAGCTACATATCCTAGTGTTATTATATTCGGAGATTCGGAAAACGGGAAAATCACATTAGTTGAGGAGTTTGAGGAAAAGCTAGAGCGGGAAGTTAGAGTAATAGCAGATTACAAAGGTAAAAAGGACGCAAATGAGATTTTAACAGGTTGCGGAAAGGAAATACTGCTGCAATTAGTTAAAGAGAGCAAAATATATGAGGATAGCGAGATTAAGCATATATCAGATGTCGATTTATCAGAAGATACCCGTAGTGTATTATTTATGACAGGATTCCCGGAAACAGATAACATGTTAAATGGGATTGAATCGGGAAACCTCATATTACTATTGGGAAAGGAGGGGAGCGGTAAAACAACAATTGCAACCCAAATGCTTTTGCAAGCGGCTAACAGTAAAATAAAGAGCATGGTATACAGTGGGGAAATGACGCTGCGTGAAACTGCAGAAACGCTATATTTACAAGCAGCGGGGCCACAATACACAGATAGATTAGTTAATGACAGGACAAAAAAGAATTTTGGCGTTGTAAAGCCATTTGCACGGGATAAGATAGGTCAGTGGCTTAACAAATATATATTGCTGTACGAAGATAAAACCATCAGAAAAGATCAGTATGAAAAAGTATATAATCCCTCTGCATTAGTAGATCGTATGCTTACCGTGGTAGAGCGACAGATTAAGCATTCAGGGGTAAAATTTGTGGTGATAGACAACATGATGTCTGCTCTGGCACGCTATTCTGAGGGTGGGGAACTATATGGCGCACAGGCAGAATTAGCATTGCATCTTAACTTTTTGTGCAAGAAATATGACATTACAATATTGCTGTGTGTACACGCACGAAAGACTGATAAAGCTAGTCTGCACCTGTTTTCTGATGATATAAGTGGGTCAAGCATACCCAAAAACATGAGTGATATAATCCTGTCGTATGAAAAATATCACCCTCTTAAAAAGGGTAAAAAGGATGATAAAGATGATGATAACCCACCATCTGGATACCTAAGAGTGTTAAAAAACAGGCATTGGGGTGCGCTTACAAAGTATGACTCTGATGGTGAGGGAATATACTATGCAGCACTGTGCAGACGATTATTTGCACATGGTGATTTTGATAATCTGTGCAATGGTAAGGCATATCCACAGTATAATTGGTTATCTAATAATGCATAAGAAATAGGGTGGAGCAGCTGCTTCACCCTAATTGTAATTATATTGATTGCACAAAGTTGAAACGTTCTATATAGCTACTGTCATTGATGCTAATAGGCGTTACACCTCCGACCGACACAGCAAAGGTTGGAAAGGAGGTTGATGATACATAACCTTTGTTGAATTTATTCACAGAGGAGGTGTTGTCTATGTCTTTTAACGACTTAATATCTTTGATAAGCTGCATAGGAACAGTTTCAAACTGCGTTTTATCAGTTATTCATTTGATGCATAATCGGGAAAAGAAGTAACCGCCTAGTCGCATTCTAGGCGGTTATTACGTCTATTGACACATAATCGTCGGGAGGTTTGCTTATTAGCCAGTACCTCTATGCTCTTATTTTAGCGTATACTTTTTAATTTGTCAAGGCCTTTTAAAAAAAATTTAAAATATTTTTGGGGTATCCTTTAATTAGGATACCCCTATTATGCTTATCTTGGCATATCTGCATTCCAATAGGTGTCCCAGCCTTTGACCTCATTATATACTGTTGATTTTATCATAGCTTCTTTTTCTCTTGAGGATACCCCACTTTTTAATATTCCATTATCTACTGCTAACCATAAATCCTTACCCGACTCATTAATCTCCGCTGGTACCTTTACTTCTACCCATGCATGGTTGCCGCCTGTGATATAGCGAGTAGTATAACCTGTTACATTTAACATACATGAAATGAATGCTGAATAGGTCTCACAATCTCCACCCTGCCTTGTCATTGCATCTAAGGCTCTGTAAGTACCGCTTACCCCTCTCACATAATATTCAGCATAAATACCTGTATAATGCAGCCACCAATCTGCTGCCTGCTTTGTATTTTTCAGCTTTACTGTTTCACCCTCATATGTCTTTATTCCTGCTTCATTAAAGTCATTTACAACCTTTGTATAATCTGTTTCTGTTGCTTTTATTAATTCTTTGTCTGTACCCTTACCTCTTGTATTATTTATTACTATGCCTGTTCCACCTATGTATTGTCCGTATATCCCTTGGCTGTCGTTTTGGGCGAACTTCACGCAGACGTCCATTTCTGCCTGCGTGCGACAGCCCCATAACATATTTTCATAGTGAATTGGTAGGTTTTCTATTACTATTGGTATCTGCTTACCATCTTTAAGGGTGATTGTGCAGTGATAGATGCCTGGTTTTACGCCAGCATAGTATTGTGCTCCCGCTCCTAATGTGTTTGGTTTGGTTACGCCTGCTATACTGTAGGTGTCACATCTGGATACCGGTTGTCTATAATCTAATAACCCTTTATTTACTAAGCATTGAGTTTCTCCCTCATTAAAACTTGAACCAAACTTTGTGGAAAAGTCATAATAATTCTTTAACTCATCACCTGTTATTAACTTGAATGCTTCTGGGTCATCGTCACAAGTTAATGTATAATCTACTCCTGCTAATGCTTTATTAAATTCTGTACCCTCTATGCTATCATATGAAGAATGACTGTTTACATTTGGACCTCTTATACCTAATTGTATTATATCACCGCAATAATTTCGGAAATTATACGTTATTGACGTATTCTCTGGCTTAGCACATATCTCCTTTTCTACATCTTCTGTTTCATTCAATTTTAATAGCGCGTCCCAGTTTTTTGTTGAGGATTCAAATGCTCCATCACCGTCTGCATCTATTACCATTGGCTTTTTTAATAACTCTAATAACTTATCGCTGCAAGTCATATTTTCATAAGTTACTGTTATTGTATTACCCACATAGCCATCTTCATAACCCGATACAAACACATTATCCTTACCCATTTCAAAACTTTCAAACCATGCTATTCTGGGGTTGTCTGTTCCACCTTTTCTTGACTGGATTCTTGCGTCTACTGTTCTTGCACTGGTATACCCTGATTTTACAAAATTATATAGGTCTTGTATTTGTGTTCTGTCAAAATTTACTCCTGTATTTGTTGCCCAACCACATACTATGCCATTGTCTTTATATCTTGAATCTGCTGTTGTGGGGGCATAGCCGCCTGCTGTGTAGTCGCCCTGCTCTATCTTACTTGTGTCTATTGTTTGTTCGCTGTCTTCCTCTGCGGGAGTCATGGTTGTGGTGTTGGAAGAAGTGTTACCCTCATTACTGGTGCTGTCTACTATATCAGATTCTTCTACCCTATCACTTGAAACGTTGGTATCTTCCTTGTTGCCACCACCTGTTCCTGTATTAGATATTAACCTATCTGCTGATTCTTTTATCCTGCTTACTGTTGCTGAGATGTCATTCAGACTATCAAGGTATGCTGAATCATCACTCAGATACATTACACTGGATACGGTGTCGTCTGCTGTTACCATTAAATCCTTTATGTGGCTTGCATTGTCTGCATTAAGGTCTGTTTCTATGTCTTTTAACGCTACTGAAAGTACCTTTAAGGTTTCCATGTAGTCTTCTTCTACAATACCCTGCTCAATATAGCCTTCCAGCTTGTTCAGGGCATAGTCCAATGATTCGTATGCATTAAGCACCTTGACGGACGAGTCTGCACCTATTATTGTTTGCATTCCTGATGTTGATAATGAAGATTCGGATGCGGAAGAGGAGGACATTACGGTATCAGCTGCAATGTTGTTACAGCCGACAAGAAGCAGAAGTGTAGCGAGAAGCACGGACAGTATAGCAGTAATCTTTTTCATAGTTTTTCCTTTCAGAAACAATTCGAACAGCCCTAAAATAGAGCATTTAAGACGATATACCACACAATATTTATTATGTGGTTAAACAAAAATCATATAATTATCCATATTTAATTATAGCATAGCAGTCAGCCTTTGTCAAGGAGTTAATAGTTAAAGGAAATAAAAAAATAATAGAAAAACGCAAATTATTTGAAAATCATAATCTCACAAAGCCTTTTGTAATGCGGTCTTGAGTCATATAACCACATAATAAATATTATGTGGTTAAATTATGTGGTATCTCCAATCAGCCCTAACCCCTCAATTTGCTTGGCGTGGACTGCTCCTGATTCACGAGTATATATGCGAGTTGTGTTAATACTTGAATGCCCTAGGATATCTGCAAGCCTGCTGATATCCTTTTGTTGTGTGTAATATGTTTTGGCAAAAAGGTGACGAAGGTTGTGAGGATAAATCTTGCTAGGTTTTACACCAGCAACAGAGCATAACTGTTTCATGAATTTCCACAAATTAGACCTATCCAAAGGTTTATTATTACGGGTGACAAAGATAGGTCCAGAGGCTATATTATGGTTTACGACATATTTTTTTAACACGTTTACAAGTGCCTTAGGTATAAATACTATCCTGTTTTTACCCTTGTTGCAGATGTGCGCCTGACCGCTTCTAAGGGTTTCCACCGTTATGGATTGTAACTCGGAAACCCTAATGCCAGTGGCGCAGATTGTTTGTATTGCTAAGGCGGTGCGTTCGTCACCGTTAATTAGTGCGGCTTTAATAAGTTTGTTGTAGTCCTTTTTAGTAAGTTCCTTTTCTGCAGGTTCAAAGATTGTCTTTTGGATTTTTAAGGGTTTCAAGAATAAATCTTGCCTATTTATGTATTTTAGAAAACAGTTAATAGCTGAAATTGAAACATTGCAAGTCGAAGGTTTGTATTGTTTCGTAATAATAGTTTTATACCTCAATAAACTATCCTTGTTCAATGAAGAATCATCAAAGAACATTTGTAGGGAGAATAATTCACGCTTATAAGAAACAATAGTGCTTTGACTTTTTTCTTGCTCCTGCAAATATTTGATAAATTGATTTATCAGCTTGTCAGTTACCTTTATTTCTTTTCTCATTATAAAGTTCTCCTTTCGCTATATACATATATTTATATTATAACATATGGGCAGGTTACAAATCCTGCCCATACAATTATAATTATTGATTATCTATACTTTCTAATTCCTGTTTTTCCTCACGCTGCTTTATTGCCTTATACAGTGTCGGACGTGAGATACCGCAAGCTCTACATATTTCCGTGACCGTCAGATTACGCATGTCATACATATGCAATGCTTTATCAATTACTTTATCCGGAGTTTTAGGTCTTCCACCGATTCGCCCCCTTGCTCTTGCAGCGGCTACACCTTCAACGACACGACTATGTATTACTTCTCTCTCAAATTCCGCCATTAAGGCTAAAAAGTTAGCTATAAACTGCCCTTGCACTGTGGAAAAATCTAAACTTTCTTTCAGTGATTTTAGTATTACCCCTTTCTCGTTTAATGATTTCATCAGATTAATTAAATCGCTTGAACTTCTGCCTAATCTATTAAGAGCTTCTATTATAATAACATCATTTTTCTCCACTACATCAAGCAAAGCATTTAGTTTTGGTCTGCTACTTTTGGTACCAGTCATCTTTTCACAGTAAATATTCTCCTCTTTAACTCCGGCTGCTTTTAAAGCGTCGATTTGCCTATCCAGACATTGCCCCTCTGTACTTACCCTAGCATATCCATAAATCGCCATATAAATTCCCCCTTAAAAAATAATCTTATCTTTTTATTACTTTCACAAGCTAACAAAATTGATTTACACCTAATTATGATTATTGGCGTAAATCAATCCTGTTAGCATATTTATATCTATAAACAATTGATTTATTTACAGCTTATTGACACCAAATGTGTAATTGGAAACACTGATATACCATTGCTATCCGAATTGACACACCTAACATATCCATACCTACCTGTGCTATTATCCACATACCGTTCTGCAATGGTGTACTTTACATTATCACGATTTTTGCGCAGAGAAGCAGATATAATAATATCATCACCGCTAGGATTTGCAATTGTTACTCTGCACGGATTGGTTGTCAATTTGTCATAAACATAATCCAAAAATGTATCTACCCATACCTTAGGCAAAACCATTATATTATCCCTGTCTGCGTGTATTGTGGTAGGGCGTACATCATACCCAGTTATTGTTGGGATTAACTCGACACATACCAACACACCACTGCTCAAATCATCATTTCGCATATCTAATCTGGCATTAACTGCGTCAGTATTGTATCTGCGCAATGGCAGCTGCGATAATATAGCAGGGCTTGCTGTAATAATGCGTATGTCACCACTGGCAGACAGGGCAACACATAATGATGTGTGAAGTATATACGACTGCGCCAAAACTCTGCTGCTAACCTTGTTGGGGTGCTGCACATTAACCTTGTTGTACATTTGCATTGCTGTCATACACATACCGTCTATAATCGTATATGGTGATGATTGTAGGACTTGTCCCGATATATCACGGGTGTATCTCTTATTAAGACGTAACACCTGATTATTAACTACATACGGTAATTGTACAGTTGTCCCCTTTGTTATTGTGCGTTGTATTGCGTAATACATGGCATTATCAGGTGTTAGCAATGGTGTTATGGCTGCGTATGGGCTGCATTCACATAGTAAATCTTGCATGGCTATTGAAGAGAAATTATCAGGTTGCAGATTGGGTTGTGTAGTGGGTGGTTTTTTGACGTCTTTGGTTGGATTGTCTAACATAATAAAACCTCCTCATTCTTACCATCTTAAAGATGGTGTTTAATAAGAATAAATCAGAATCCAAAGTAATTAGTAAAAATCCAAAAAATATAGAAAATATCCTATAAAATTAACAAAGTCCCGACTTAATTTCTGGGTAATCCGTGCGTGGATTTTTTCAGTCGGAAACGCTATAATAGACTCACCAAAACCATTGGATTGTAACGGAGGATAGTATTATGGCTACAGTACACGCACGAAAAAGGGGAAACAAGTGGGAATACAGATTTGAAGCCGCAGCGGTAGGCGGACAGCGGAAACAGATTTGTAAAAGTGGATATCTGACAAAGAAAGAAGCAATGGAAGCAGGGGCAAAAGCCTATAATGAATACACACAGGCAGGTGCAGTATTTACACCGAACAATAGTAGTTATGCCGATTATCTGGATTACTGGCTATCTACCTACTGCAAAAATAATCTTAAATCAGTTACCCATGACAACTACATTAAAAAGATAAGATTATATATCAAACCACATCTCGGCAGATATATGTTATCCTCTCTTACTCCTGCTGTATTACAGGACTTTATTAATAAAATTTTTAATGAAGGGTATAGTCGCAATACTCTGACTGTAATTAAGGGTATTTTATCTAATTCGTTATCCTATGCAGTAGAACCGCTGCATTATTTACAATCATCTCCAATGACTTATGTTAAGCTACCATCTACCAGGGCTAAACCTGCTATCCCTTTCAGATCTGAACCTCATATTTATATTGACAAGGGTATGATAGAAAAGATATTTGAACGGTTTCCAGAGGGCAGTTCGGCACATATACCACTTATGCTAGGATATAAATGTGGATTAAGATTAGGCGAAGCATTTGGGCTTGTATGGTCTGATATTGATTTTGAAAAGGGAACATTAGCAGTAAATAGGCAGGTACAGTGGCAGAGTGGAAGTAAGGAGCATGGAAATGGGTACTGGTATTTTAGTGAGCCTAAATATAATTCTTTTCGCACAATATCCCTTGATAATGCCTTAATTGATTTGCTGAAAAGGGAAAAGCAAAGGCAGGATAGAGCAGCTGAATACTATGCAGATAAATATATCCACCTTTTTGAGGGTGATAACAGTAGGGAACTTAATACAGATGGAAAAGGGGTAGAAATATACCCGATCTGCCGCAGGGAGAATGGTGAGTATATACAGTCCAGGGTAATGCAACATACATCAATGATTATACATACCCAGCTAGGGTGCGAAGATTTTGACTTTCACAGTTTAAGACATACCCACGCCACAAATTTAGCTGAAGCTGGTGCAAATCCTAAGTATGTACAAGCAAGGCTGGGTCACAAAAACATACAAGTAACTATGCAAGTATATCAGCATACATCTGATACAATTATAGAGCAAGGCAATAACGTCCTTAGAAATATGTATTTGAAATAAATATGGGGCTGCCAAGAATGGCAGCCCATATTTATTATAATTTTGCATGTGGATATACTATATGTTTATTTAGAGCTTCTGAGTCAAATTCATCTACTAATTTAAATAGAGTTCTACGAAAATCCAATATAGTTTTATAAGTCAAATCAATATAATTTTTATTCGTATATCTTAATCGAGGATGTGTTTTTTTAAATTCTTCATCTGCGTATCCATCAGTATGAACTAATTTATGGCGTATTTCAAGATAATATACTGCGTCATTGATACATTGTTTGCTGATATTTAACCCTAACTTTGAACATGTTTTTTCAATTAATGAAATTGTACTTTTCTCAGCTTCTAATGATTGAAACATACTATCAATAACTGTTTGTGCAAGCGTACCATTTGAGATACCAGTTAAAATATCAACAGATGACATTTTTATGGTGTGTTCTCCAATGATACGACCCGGATTTACTGTTGCATTTTTATAAGCTTCTAAAGTTATCCCTCGTAAGTAAATTGTAAGTTCTTCATAAGAATCTTTTATGTACGATGAATATATTGATGATTTTAAATGTCTAATGACTTGTAACCTATTATCATCACATATCGAGTATCTTGATATGCTCGGATGTTTTTTGGGACTTTGATTAAAAAATAACTTCGTTGCATTACTTGGAATATGTTCTTTTTTAATTGTTGAGTATAGTATATCTACATATTCTATATCATCGCTAAAATGCAACATTTTATTCTTGAATCCAATATATGGTGCAGAATGGTTTGCTTTCATAATCTAATACCTCCATTTAGTAACTATTATATATAAATAACAACTTAGGTCAGTTTACAAGGCACTACACGCAGACCACGAAACGGGGGCTGCTGACAACAAGTAAAGGCTGAGTATCAA
>ULXE01002408.1_pt1 | contig 18270 bp, 14 predicted proteins | sample 1961001 | NCBI WGS metagenome assembly ULXE01 (sample SAMEA4835831, study PRJEB28245) | human gut metagenome | biome: gut microbiome; material: fecal sample | place: Denmark | collected 2008
GAAACCAAACCGAACGTGCTCGTACTGTGCAACCCGCTCAAGGCCATGCCCGAAATCCTCGGCGCATTGAAACCATTGATCGACACGGAAACAACCACGCTCACCGACGTGGGCAGCGTCAAAGGCATGGTCCGCGACCAAGTCAAAGCCATTGGTCTTGACGGCTGCTACGTCGGAGCACACCCGATGGCCGGAAACGAACTGTCCGGCTGGGAGGCATCCGACCCGACACTCTATGACGACGCGCTCTGGGCCATCACCGTCGACGAACACACCGAATACCGCCGGTTCCGCGCCGTGGCCGACATGATCGTGAACCGTTGCGGCAATCGGCTCATCGTACTTGACGACGCCACCCATGACCGTTGCGCCGCGCTCATCTCACATATGCCTCACGTCATCGCCACCGCCATGATCAACGAGCTGGTGGCCAACCCGAACCGCAACATCGCGGCCGCGCTCGCAGCCGGGTCCTGGCGTGACATGACGCGCGTGGCGCTGACCGATCCGAACCGCACACGTGCCATGGTGGAGGAGGACGCGGCCAACGTGGAGACCCTGCTACGCAACATGGCCAACCGATTGACGTTGGTGGCCAACGTGCTGCACGACATGGCCGATACCGGCGTGCGCCCCACGGAAGGCGACGTGAAGCAAATGGACCGTTTCTTCACCCAAGGCCAACCGTTCCGCGACTACAAGGCCGCCAGCAGGCAGCCGGAGTACGCCGAACATTGCGCGACGGTCGAACTGTCGATTCCCGAAAACGATTGGCAGCGCACGCTGCTGGAATCCGCCCGCAGAGGCGAGCATATCGTGCGATTCGACGGCGAGCGTACCGCGATCGCGCAGGCGCGTTCCGTGGTCTGACGACTGACGCCATCGCTATGCAAAAGCGCCGCAATCGCAGAAAAATCAGTGCGATTGCGGCGCTCTTGTCTTTGCGCGCGGTAGGGGGAGGCATGCGACTACGGACGTGGCCGAGTCATGGAACGTTCCGGCACCGGCTTGATCGTCACGATTTCGTCGGCGGGAATCGTGACACGCTGCTCGGGACGTGAGCCGTTCGCCGCCGCATCGCGCGTCATCTCCAGTTTCTGACCGTCCCACGAACGCACGTGGCCTACGTAATCGCGGAACTTCATACGATGATCGGTGGGATCGACGCCTTCCAAGGTGCGCACCACGATGCGCGCTCCTACTGGAATCTCATTGGGAATAGGCATTGCTGCCTCCTTTCGATGTTCCGCTCCAACTGTCTCACTCGCTCGCCACGGCGTCAAGGACCGGCTGCTTCAACGCGCGGGAGGCGGGGGAGATGCTGGACACCAGACCGACCACAATCGACAGCAGCAGGAACACGAGCAGCTGCAACCACGGAATCGCCAGCGTCTCCAAACCTTCGGACGCGTAGACCGCACGAATCACCACTCCCGCGGCGACGCCGACGACCAAACCCAACACCGTGCCGAACACGGAGATGATCGCCGCTTCGATGCCAAGCATGCCACGCACCTGGCCACGTGACGTGCCGATGGCACGGAGCAGACCAATCTCCTTGGTGCGTTCCGACACGCTCAACGCCAGCGTGTTCACGATGCCGAAAATGGCGATGATGATGGACAAAGCCAGCAACGCGTACAGGACCATGAGCATCTGATCGATCATCGAACTCATCGTGGACTTGTACTCGTCACGATCGAACACGACGATTGTGTAGTATTTCTTGATTGTTTTCTTCAGGGCCTTCTTGACTTGGGCCGTGTCGGCGCCCCGCTTGTCCGTGACGAACGCCTGCATGACGAACATGGTCTGCTTGTTGCCGATCTGCTCGGCCAAATCGTCGTTGACGATCGCGAAATCGCGGTATACGGAATTCGACACAATCGCGCCGATGGTCAGCGTCTTTCCGGTGGTGACCTTCTTCGTCTTGACCAGCGTTTTCGGATCGACGTTCTTGGCGTCGTTCGTGTACTGTTCGATTTCCGAAGCCTTGGCCTGCGCTCCTGCCGAGTCGCCGGATGCGGCCAATTGCTGGGCCTGCGACTGCAATTCCTGCACATGCGCCTGCACCTTGGCCTGGTAATCGGCCTGCGCCTTGGCTGTGGCCTCCTTGTCTACCACGATGTTCTCGGCCGTGGCCTTGACCTTCTGACCCACATGCCATCCACGATCGTCGGCAATGGTCTTGCCGACGAGCAGCTTGCCATCCTTCAACGCGGCAGCGGCATCACCTTCGGTGGTTTCGGCGGCGAAGATCTTGGTGAACAGCTCCGGCTGTGTGGCGAACGTGAACCCGTTGATGGCTTTGCCGTCATATTTCACACCAAGCACCACACGGTTCGACACCACATGATTCACGCCATCGACCTTTTTGATGTCTTTGATGGCCTGGTCGGGAATCTGCCCGGCCGAAGCCGAAGATACGGCGAAATCGGCTTTGAGCCCGGTATCCACCAGCGAATTGACCGAAGCCTTCGCCGACGTGGCCACCACGCCCAGACAGCTGACAATCGCCACTCCCACGAACAGGGCGGCTGCGGTGTTGGACGTGCGACGTTTCGAACGAGAAATGTTACGTTGCGCGAGACGCCCGGTCACGGTGAAGACCTTCGATGGCAGCCAGCCGAGCACCGCGCCCGCGGTGGACACGTATGCCGGTCCCGTCACAATCACGCCGATCACGGCCAGCGCCGCGCCAATACCGAGCGGCCAGCCGACAGCGATACTGTTGAGCGCCTTCCACGGCGTCGGACCGCCGTCACCATCCGCGGCGGCCAAAGCGTAGGTGAAACCCCAGCTCAGGAAGCCCAACAGCACCATGACGGTGCCGAGGATGCCACGTGCGAGGACGGGCTTTTCCGGATTGACGGTTTCGTTCATCGCCTGAATCGGCGGGGCAAGCGCCGCATTTCGCGCCGGCAGGGCCGCACCGATCAACGTCACCACAATGCCGACCACAAGGCCGACGAGCATGTCGGAAACGGTCGGATTGGTGGCGCCGGTCAATGGCATACCCATATTCGCCAAACCGGATGCGATGAGTTTGACCATGCCCCAGCCGAGCCCGATGCCTGCGAGCGAACCTACCAGGCCCAGCAACAGAGCTTGCACGATCACCGTGGAGAACACTTGCAGGGGAGAAGCGCCGATGGAACGCAGCAGCGCATAGCCGCGCATCGACTCGCGCACGATCATGGAGAACGTGTTGGCGATGATGAACGAGCCGACAAACAATGCGATCACCGCGAAAATCAGAATAAGCGGTTGGATGAAGCCGAGCGCGTCCTGCGTGGATTTGGTTGATTCGTCACGGTATTCGTCACCGGTGATGGCATGCGCCTTCGCCGATCTCGGCAGCGCCTTGTTGATACGGTCCGCCAGCTGCTGCTGCGCGTTGTCGTCAAGCGGCGTGGTCTTATTGCCGTAGACGCTGATCAACGCAGTCTTGTCCGGATCGTCCGATTGCTTGTTCGCCTGTTCCTTGGCCGTCGCGGGATCGATGGCGATGATGATGGCGCCTGCCTGGCTGGCATCGGTGGTGAAGATGCCGCTGACGGTCACCTTATGAGCGCCGTCCGGATAGACGATTTTCGTCTTATCGCCGACCTTCAGACCCGACTGTTCGGCGGCGAAGGAATGAAGGGCGATCTCATCGCCGTTCTTCGGCCACGTGCCGGTCGTGAACTTGGCGGACCGCCACGGCGACGACTTGCCCATGCCTATGGCGAGCGTCGGAGACCCCATGGTGGTCACCGCATCGCCATGCTTGTCGAGCAGCACCACGCCGGACAGCATGTGCACGACGCGTGCCGAGGAAACACCGTCGACCTTGGCTATCGTACCCGCCAGATCGACGTCGACATCGTTGTAGCTTTTCGTCGATTCCATCGACATCGCCGACAAATCTTTTTTCTTCTCCTGCGAACCGCGCACGTACACGTCATGGTCCGCATTGGTGGACATCATCTGTGAAACCTGGTTGTTGAGCATTTCGCGGAAACAGAACGAGCCGACCACGAAACTCACGCCGAGCGCGATGGCCACGATCGACATGATGAAACGGCCGAAATGGCTGCGCGCGTCGCGCAATCCTATGCGAATCATGCCTGCGAGTCCTCCGTCACGGTCGGAACGGCGGTGGAGGCGGCGTACTTGGAAACATCGTCGATGTCGTCGTCGCCGGCGAACACCTCAAGAATCTCGTTGTACGTCGGATGCTGCATGTCGCGGGTGATGTTGCCGTCGGCGAGCACCAGCACACGGTCCGCGAAGGAGGCCGCACGCGGATCGTGGGTGACCATGACGATCGACTGGCCGTAGTCGCGTACCGAATCGCGCAGGAAGCCAAGCACTTCACGGCTGGAACGCGAGTCGAGGTTGCCGGTCGGCTCGTCGGCGAAGATCACGGACGGTCGTGCCATGATGGCGCGGGCGCAGGCCACGCGCTGCTGCTGGCCGCCGGACAGCTGGCTTGGACGGTGCGTGAGCCGCTTCTCCAGACCGACCACCTTGACCACTTGGTTGAACCAGTCGCGGTCGATCGGACGTTTCGCTATCTGCAACGGCAGCAGGATGTTCTCCTCGGCGGACAGCGTCGGCACCAGATTGAACGACTGGAAAATGAACCCGATCTGTTCGCGGCGCAGATCCGTCAGCTGCTTCTGGTTCATGGAGGAGACCTCGAGGCCCTCCACCATCACCTTGCCGGACGAAGGGGCGTCGAGTCCGGCCATGCAATGCATGAGCGTGGACTTGCCGGAACCGGAAGGGCCCATGATGGCGGTCATTTCACCGCGCTTGAATTCCACATTCACATGATCCAACGCCATCACTTCGTTGTCTTTTGAGCCGTAGACCTTGGTCAGGTCGATGGCGCTGGCCACAATCCCATCATCGGGGTTTTCGGCTGTCGGATGCTGTACGTCATGAATGGAATGACGAGTCATAATACCGCCTGTTCGTAGGATGCCTAATCGTCATCAGTCTATCGGTATGGGGACATAATGGAATCGTGCCATCGCGTGAGATGACATTCGATCGCGCTGCGGAATGGCATTTATACGGTGTCTGCGTGGTGTCTGTTCATTTCAGACGAAGCGGAAGGTGGTTTGCATGTGTTTCGATGATGCGTTGGACGGATTCGACGCCTATCTGAAAGCCAACCGAGGGTTGAGCGCAAACACCCGTAGGGCGTACCGCAGCGATGTCGAGGAATGCTTGGTGGCGTTGCGGAAACAGGGTTGCGTGGATCTGAATGAGGTGACCATCGAGGATTTGCGCCTGTGGATGGCCAAATCGTCCAAAAATCACGCACGCAGCAGCATGGCGCGCAAAACCGTCGCCGTGCGTGGATTCTTCGCATGGGCATACGACCATGACATGGCGTCCGCCAACCCGGCGGCTTCGTTGCAGACGCCGAAAATCCCCGATACGCTGCCGGCGGTATTGAACGAAACGCAGGCGCAGCAGCTGATGGACCGCGTTGATGAGGACGGCATGGAGGCGCGATCGCAGGAACCGAATATGAAAAAACAGGCGATCGCGCTGCGTGACGCGGCCATGCTGGAACTGCTCTATGCCACCGGCATGCGTGTGGCGGAACTGGTCGGACTCGACGTGGCCGACGTGACATTCGGCAACCGCACGGTGAAAGTGACCGGCAAAGGCGACAAGCAGCGTGTCATGCCATTCGGCGCACCAGCCGACAAGGCCTTGCGCGATTGGCTGGAACATGGCCGTCCCGTACTATGCGGTGACATGTCGGACGACGCGTTCTTTTTGGGATCGCAGGGCGGGCGGATCGGTCAACGTATGGTGCGCAAGGTGGTGCACGACCGGGCACGGAAGGCCGGCGTGCCAGACATCAGTCCGCATGCGTTGCGCCACAGTGCGGCGACCCATATGCTCGACGGGGGAGCGGACCTGCGTGAGGTGCAGGAGATGCTGGGGCATTCCTCGCTGAAGACCACGCAGCGTTACACACACGTGTCCATCGAACAGTTGAAGGCACGATACGGGCAGGCGTTTCCACGGGCGTGACGCGGATTGGCAAAGTACGCTGACAGCGAACGGATATGTCCGCGTCCGTCCATACGCACGATGCGGATAAGTTGTTCCGGCGATAAGCGGGAAAAACGGATTGTTTTATCAGATGATGAGTTTTGATTTGATTATTTTGCATGGGCCTCCCTCGGATATGGAGCGGTTGTCCCTCAATCGAGTGATAATGAACCCACCATCAGAACGGAGACGGACGTTGATGCCACGGTATTGACGCCCGCCTTCTTTTTGAACAGTGTCTTACGGCTCTGGAAATAATGGATAAGGAGAATATGAATTCCATGAAGAAGAAAGCTCTGGCTTTCGCTGCGGCCGCATGCGCATTCGGCATGCTGCTCAGCGGTTGCGGCTCTTCCAACGGTGACTCCACCGCTGATAAGGGTTCCAACGTCATCACCGCATACAATTCCGAACCGCAGAACCCGCTCATCCCGGGCGACTGCAACGAGGCCGGCGGCGGCAAGCCGCTCGACCTGCTGTTCGCACGTCTGATTTCCTTCGACGCCAAGGGCAATGCCTCCAACGAAGTGGCGGAGTCCATCAAGTCCAACGATGACGCCACCCAGTACACCATCAAGCTCAAGGATGGTTGGAAGTTCACCGACGGCACCCCGGTGACCGCCGAATCCTTCACCAAGGCATGGAGCTACACGGCCAACGCCAAGAACGCCCAGCTCGGCTCCTCCTTCTTCTCCACCATCAAGGGCTACGACAAGCTCCAGGATGGAGACAAGCTCAAGGGCGACGAACAGCTCGAGGGCCTGAAGGTCGTCAACGACCATGAATTCACCGTCGACCTGAACCGTTCCGACTCCGTGTTCGCCATCAAGGTCGGCTACACCGCATTCGCTCCGCTGCCGGAATCCTTCTTCAAGGATCCGAAGGCCTTCGGCGAGAAGCCGGTCGGCAACGGCCCGTACAAGTTCCAGTCCTGGGACCACGACAACCAGATCGTGCTGGTGAAGAACCCCGACTACAAGGGCAACCGCGTCGCCAAGAACGACGGCGTGACCTTCAAGGTCTACACCAAGGATGAGGCCGCCTACGCCGACATCCAGTCCGGTTCCCTCGACGTGATGGAGTCCGTCCCGGCCTCCGCCACCAAGACCTTCCAGAAGGACTCCACCGTACAGGCCTACAACAAGGCCGGCTCCGTCATCCAGCAGTTCACCATCCCGGCCAAGCTGAAGCACTTCGAAACCGACACCGAGGAAGGCACCCTGCGTCGCCAGGCCGTCTCCATGGCCATCAACCGCGAGAACATCTGCAAGAAGGTGCTCAACGGCACCGGCACCCCGGCCGCCGACTTCACCTCCCCGCTGACCCCGGGCTACTCCGATTCCCTCAAGGGCTCCGGCAACCTGAAGTACAACGAGAAGAAGGCCAAGGAACTGTGGGCGAAGGCCAACGCCATCAGCCCGTGGACCTCCGATGACAAGTTCACCTTCGCCTACAACGCCGATGGTGGACACGAAGTCATCTACACCGCCGTGGTCAACTCCATCAACAACGTGCTGGGCGCCGGCGTGGCCGCCACCAACCCGTACCCGACCTTCAACGATTTCCGCACCGCCGTGTCCGACCGCAAGGTGAACGGCGCGTTCCGTAGCGGCTGGCAGCCGGATTACCCGTCCGCCGAAAACTACCTGGTGCAGAACTTCGCCTCCGCCGCTGCCGATGGCAACGGCTCCAACGATGGCGACTACAAGAACCCGGAGTTCGATGCGCTGTGCGACAAGGCCGCTGCCTCCAAGTCCGTCGCAGACGCCAACAAGCTGTACCAGCAGGCACAGGAAGTGCTGCTCAACGACCTGCCGGCCGTTCCGCTGTACTACGCCAATGCCTATGGTGTGGCCTCGACCGGTGTCTCCGGCTTCGAGATGAACTGGCAGAACCTGCCGGTCTACGAGAACATGACCAAGTCCGGCAAGTGAGCCGTTCTCTGATTTTGATTTCGTAGGATCGACATGAAGGAAGGAACGGATTCGAATATCCGTTCCTTCCTTTCCGCGTAATAAACGGGGCTTCCATCGGAGGTCCATGACGGCTGGACATGCGACATCAACAGAAGATGTCCGCGCGTGGGGTATATTTTCAGCTGTCTTTCATGAAACTGCAATATAAAGCACTGTGGTGCAGTATCACTGATACGTAACGGGGCAAGCGCCGGCCGCCCCGGGCCTCATGTCCTATACGCGTGAGCGTAGGGGACGAAGCCGCAAACGGCTGGCGAACGAGTGAGTAATCAAAAGGAGAAACCAATGGGCAAGTATCTTCTGCGACGCATTCTGCAGATGATCCCTGTGGTTCTCGGCACGACGCTTCTGGTGTATGCCCTGGTGTTCGCGTTGCCGGGCGACCCGGTCAAGGCGATGTTCGGCGACAAGCCGGTCAACGAAGCGGTCGCGGCCCAGATCCGTGCCGAATACAATCTGGACAAGCCGTTCATCGTCCAGTATCTGCTGTTCCTGAAGAACGCGCTGACCCTCGACTTCGGCAAGACCTTCTCCGGACAGCTTGTCATCGACGTGATCGGCCGCGCCTTCCCCGTGACCATCAAGCTCGCCCTGATGGCCTTCGTGTTCGAAGCGGTTTTCGGCGTGATCTTCGGTGTGATCTCCGGCCTGAAGAAGGGCAAGTGGTGCGATACCGTCATCCTGATCTTCTCCCTGCTGCTCATCTCCGTGCCGACCTTCGTCACCGGCTTCCTCTGCCAGTACTTCCTCGGTGTGAAGTGGCATCTGCTGCCGGTCACCGCCGGAGCGAATCCAGGATTCCTTGATCTGCTGATGCCGGCCATGGTGCTTGGCTCTGTATCGATGGCGTACATCATCCGTCTGAGCCGTACGGAGATTTCGTCCAACATCGCCCTCGACTATGTGCGCACCGCGCGCGCCAAGGGCATGGACAACAAATCCGTCATGCTGCGCCACGTGCTGCGCAACTCCATGATCCCCGTCGTCACCTATCTGGGCCAGGATCTTGGCGCACTGATGGGCGGCGCGATGATCTCCGAAACCATCTTCAACGTGCATGGCATCGGCTACCTGACCTATCAGAGCATCCTCAAGGGAGAAGGCAACCTGGTGGTGTCCATCGTGACGCTGCTCATGCTGATCTTCGTGGTTTGCAATCTGCTGGTCGACATGCTGTACGCCGCGCTTGATCCGCGAATCCGTTACGCGTGAGTCGAGGGAGGGAACAAGAAATGACCGAAATGAATGAGACCAATCCTTCCACCGTGCTTCCGGGACAGGAACGCTATGTGGCACCGCTCGATGAGACGCCCCTGAAGGCCGTCGACTCGATGGACGAATCCGCACCGGCTTCGAACATGTGGGCCGACGCATGGCGAACCCTGCGTAAGAACCCGCTGTTCATCATCTCCGGACTGCTGATCATCTTCATCGTGTTCGTGGCGCTGTTCCCGAGCGTGTTGACCAAGCAGAACCCGAACTACTGCACGCTCGACAATTCCCTTGAGCCGGCTTCCTCAGGCCATCCGTTCGGCTTCGACCTGCAAGGTTGCGACGTATACTCCCGTGTGGTCTACGGCACCCGCACCTCGCTGAGCGTCGGCGTGTTCGCCACACTGCTGGTGGTGCTGCTCGGAACGCTGATCGGCGCAATCGCCGGCTTCTTCGGAGGATGGGTCGACGCCGTGCTGAGCCGACTGACCGATATCTTCCTCGCGCTGCCGATTCTGCTTGGCGCCATCGTGGTGCTCCAGATGTTCAAAACGAGCAGCTCCATCTGGAAGATCATTCTGGTGATGACGCTGTTCGGCTGGACCTCCGTGGCACGAATCGCGCGAGGTGCTGTGATGGAAGCCAAGAACCTTGAATTCAACACGGCGTCCACCGCTCTGGGATCCACCCCGATCCGCAACCTGTTCCGCCACATCCTGCCGAATTCGCTGGCTCCGATCATCGTGGTCGGCACCACCTCGCTGGCCACCTACATCGTGCTCGAGGCCACGCTGAGCTTCCTGGGCGTCGGTCTGCCCACCACCACGGTCAGCTGGGGCGGAGACATCTCCAACGCGCAGTCCATCCTGCGTACTGACCCGATGGTGCTGTTCTACCCGTCCGCCGCGCTGGCCATCACCGTGCTGGCATTCATCATGATGGGCGACGCCGTCAAGGACGCGCTCGATCCGAAGAGCCGTACGGCCTGAGTGTAAGTGAAGGGATATTCGATGACTGAAATGAATACCGAGAACAACCTCGAGGCCATGCAGCGCGCCCACGGGCCGCTGTTGGAGGTCAAGAACCTCCAGGTCGACTTCACCACCGATGAAGGCAAGGCCGTGCATGCCGTGCGCAACTCGTCCTTCAGCGTGTATCCCGGCCAGTGGGTGGCCATCGTCGGCGAATCCGGTTCCGGCAAATCCACTTCCGCCATGGCCGTGCTTGGCCTGCTTCCGGGAACCGGCCATGTGGTCGGCGGCTCCATCAAGCTTGATGGCCAGGAGATCTCCGGCTTCAAGCAGAAGGATTTCGACAAGCTCCGTGGTAGCAAGATGGGTCTTGTCCCGCAGGATCCGATGAGCAACCTGAACCCGGTGTGGCGCATCGGCACCCAGGTCAAGGAAGCGTTGGTGGCCAACAACATGGACATCGACCACGAAAAGCGTTCCGAATTCGCCAAGGCCCTGGCCGGTGACGAAGTGGAGCTCAAGGGCAATGACGATGAGACCTTCCTTGGTTCCAAGGAACTGCCTGATCTGATCGCCGCGGCCAAGGAGGCTCTTGTCAAGATCGGCAAGAGCGGTGACGAGCTTGACAAGATCATGGCCCGGTTCGCCGAGGAATGGGTTCCGGGATCCGAAACCCGCTGGCGTGTGGCCGATGGCCTGATCAAAGCCGGGGTGAAGGACGATGACGCATGGTACATCGCCAAGAAGTATGTGGTCGGCTCCACCATGGGCGACCGCATCGCCGGTCTGCTGTCCGAGGCCGGTCTGCCTGACGCCGCCACCCGTGCCCGCCAGTTCCCGCACGAATTCTCCGGCGGCATGCGTCAGCGTGCGCTGATCGCCATCGGTCTGGCCTGCCGTCCGGAACTGCTCATCGCCGACGAGCCGACCTCCGCGCTCGACGTGACCGTGCAGAAGAAGATCCTCGACCATCTGCACATGCTGACCGATTCCCTGGGAACCGCGGTGCTGTTCATCACCCACGATCTCGGTCTGGCCGCGGAACGCGCCCAGCATATCGTGGTCATGTACAAGGGCCAGGTCGTGGAATCCGGTCCTTCACTGGAAGTGCTGCAGCATCCGCAGCATCCGTACACCAAGCGTCTGGTCGCAGCTGCGCCGTCCTTGGCATCGCAGCGCATCATCTCCGTCAAGGAACATGGCGGCGACGCCACCGCGGTCATGGAGCACGCGGTGAACGAGGATTCCCTGAAGAAGGGCGAAGCCATCATCACGGTGGATCACCTGACCAAGGAATTCAAACTGCCGCGCAAGAAGGAGATGTTCAAGGCGGTCGACGATGTGAGCTTCTCCATCAAGAAGGGCACCACATTGGCCATCGTCGGCGAATCCGGTTCCGGCAAATCCACCGTGGCCAACATGGTGCTGAAACTGCTTGAGCCGACCGCCGGCACCGTCACCTACGACGGCAAAGACATCTCCGGATTCAAGGGCAAGGAGTTGCTTGACTTCCGACGTCATGTGCAGCCGGTGTTCCAGAACCCGTACGGATCGCTCGACCCCATGTACTCCATCTACCGGTCCATCGAGGAGCCGCTGCGCATCCACGGCATCGGAGACAAGAAGAGCCGTGCCAAGCGTGTGCGCGAGCTCATCGACATGGTGGAACTGCCGGAATCGGTGATGAGTCGTTATCCGAACGAGCTTTCCGGCGGCCAAAGGCAGCGCATCGCCATCGCGCGCGCCATGGCCCTCGATCCGGATGTGATCGTCTGCGACGAGGCCGTCTCCGCATTGGACGTGCTGGTGCAGGACCAGGTGCTTCGCCTGCTCAACGACCTGCAGGCGGAAAAGGGACTGAGCTACCTGTTCATCACCCATGATCTGGCGGTGGTGCGTCAGATCGCCGATGAGGTCGTGGTGATGCAGCACGGCAAGCTGGTGGAGCATGCCACCACCGACGAGGTCTTCGACCATCCGAAGAAGCAGTACACCCGCGACCTGCTGGACGCCATCCCAGGCGGCAAGCTGCAGCTCGGACTCGACTGATCGCGTCAGCCATCTGGAAAACCTCCCTTCCCACAAGGGAGGTTTTCTTGTATTCCGGCTAGGCTAAGGCGCTATGACGATCACAATCACGACATCGAATGTGAATGGAATCCGCGCGGCGAAACGCAAAGGCATCGAGCAATGGGCCGCGAAGAACACGCCGGACGTGTGGTGAATGCAGGAAGTACGCGCCCCGCAAAACGAAATCGACCCCATCTTCGACGAATTCGGCTTCGAATACGCGACCGCCGGACGCATCGCCGACCAAAGCGGGCTTGATCGCATGAACGAGATCTGCCGTATCAAGGGACGCGCCGGCGTCGGTCTGCTCTCCGCGCTGCCCGTCATCGACAAGCGCTACGGACTGCCGGGACTTGCCGAGGACGTCGATTCCGGCCGTTGGATCGAAGCGGATGTGAAGACCCCGCAAGGGTACACCGTCACTGTCGTATGCGTGTACGTGCACGCCGGCAACACCGACGATCCGGAGAAAATGAAGCAGAAATACCGTTTCCTCGACACCATGCTGGTACGTATGGGACAACTGCGCGATGAAGCGGCGCACGGTGGACGGCAAGCGGTATTGTGCGGCGATTTCAACATCGCGCACACGCCGCTCGACATCAAGAACGCGAAAGCCAACGAGAAGCACGCCGGCTTCCTGCCCGAGGAACGCGCCTACGTGGACAAATGGCTGGGGGAGTTGGAATTCGTGGATGTGATGCGTTCCCTGTGCGGAGACATCCAAGGACCGTACACCTGGTGGAGCCAGCGGGGCCGCGCCTTCGACAACAACGTCGGCTGGAGGATCGACTACCAGTTCGCCACACCCGACCTCGCCGAAACGGCCCGCGGATTCGTCATCGACAAAGCTCCGACCTACGACCTGCGATGGTCGGACCATGCGCCGCTGAGCATCACCTACGACGTGTGAGTTTTTGCGGCCGCCATCCGGCCAATGCCGGGCAACGGGAGGACACACTCCGATTCCCAGCCCGTATTAAGCATGGGTGCTAGGCTAGTCACGGTTGCAACCGTAATGAAATGAGGAACATCATGGGACTGTTTGGATTCGGCAAGAAGAAGCGTCAGAGCGAGGAAGCCGCTGAAGCCGCCGCCGAAGAGAACGACAAGGCCGATGAGGCCATCTCCGAAACCGCCGAGGCGCCCGCCGGTGGAATTCAGGAAACCATCCTTCCGGAACCGTCCGATGAGTACGACGGCCGTGGCGATGAGCACGGTCCGTGGGACGTCGACGACGAGAACGTGCCCGACTATGACGAATACCTCGACATGGGCGCCTACTATCTGCCGTTCCTCCAAGGCATCGAACTGCGCGTGAAGGCCAACCGCGCCACCCAGCAGGTGCTCGGCACCACCATCACCTACGGATCCTCTAGCGTGGAGATCGAAGCCTTCGCCGCGCCGAAGACCATGGGACTGTGGGATGACGTGCGCGCCGACCTGGTTGAGGCCAACAAAGACGCCAAGGAGACCGACGGCGTGTTCGGCATCGAACTGACACTGCCGGTCGTGGTCAAGGGCGGACGCAAGGTCGTCACCCGCATCGTCGGTGTGGACGGACCGCGGTGGATGCTGCGCGGCATTTTCTCCGGCAAAGCCGCCACCGATCCGGACCACGCCGAAACCAAGGCGCTGAACCAGCTTTTCTCCAACATCGTCGTGGAACGCGGCGAGGACCCACTGGCCCCGCGTGACCTCATCCCGATGCATCCGCCGGTCGCCCCGGCCGAACGCAAGGCCGCCAAGGAAGCCGCCGAAGCCGAACAGGCAGGCAGGACGATGGACATTCCAGGCCAGCCGAAGGGACCGTTTGACTCCGACCAGCAGGTCGAGGTCAAGACCACGTTGTCGCGTGGACCGATGTTCTCCGAAGTGCGCTGAGCGAACGACGACCACGAAAACACAAACGCATGGCTGAAACCGAAACCAAGAAAAGAACCGGCCTCGGCGCGCTCGCCGACGCCGGCGATGCCGACGATTTCTCCGTCATCGACGCGATCGGCGGTCCGCGCGGCGTCGTCGAATCGATGCTGCCGGGCGTGGTGTTCGTGGTGATGTTCGTCATCACCTCCGACCTGCATCTGACCATCGGCGTATCCGCAGCCCTTGCCGTACTGCAGGTGATCGTCCGCCTATGCCAACGCCAATCCGTCATGGGCGCCGTCTCCGGCCTTCTGGCAGTCGGCATCTGCCTGATCTGGGCATGGAACAGCCACGAGGCGCGCAACTACTACATGTTCGGATTCCTGACCAACGCCTTCTACATCGTGCTGCTCGCCATTTCGTTGATGGTACGTGTACCGGGACTTGGCTTGGTGATCGAATTCATCCGGACACTGCCAACCGAGCATCTGCGCGCATGGCTTGCCGATTGGCGTGGCGACAAGGCATTGAACCGCGCGTACACCATCATCACCGCGTTGTGGATCGGTGTGTTCTCACTGCGACTGGTGGTGCAGGTGCCGTTGTACCTGTCCAACCAGGTCGGCTGGCTCGGCACTGCACGTCTGCTCATGGGCATTCCGTTCTGGGCGTTGGCCATCTGGGTGTCGTACCTCATCGTGGCCACCCCCATGCATCGGCATAAGACGTTGGCCGAACCAAACGCCGACGCGATGGACGACAACAACGAAACGGAGGAACAGCACTGATGGAATCGACCATCCGCATCGAACGATACGCCGACCAAGGCCGTTGCGTCGGCCACATCGACGGACGCGTCGTGTTCGTGCGATTCGCGTTGCCGGGCGAGCTGGTACGCGTCGTGTTGGACGAGCCACATGATCGCGAGGACCGTTTTTGGACTGGCGAAGTGACGGAAGTGCTGGAAGCCAGCGAGGACCGCGTCGAACCCGTATGGCCGTTGGCGGGTCCGCTTGCCATGGGCGGCGGCGTCGGCGGTGCCGATTTGGTGCACGTCTCACTGCCCGGACAGCTTAAATGGAAATCCACGTCCATCGCCGAACAGATGAGACGTCTCGGCCATGTCGACGTTGACGTGCCGATCGAGCGCATGCCCGAGGATGAGGCGGAGCAGGGGCTGCACTGGCGTACCCGCATCGAGATGATCGCGGACGAGAACGGCCGACCGTCCATGCGCAGACGCGGCACCCACGTGCGCGTGCCGATCGACACCATGCCGTTGGCCAGTCGCGCGTTGCTTAACGTGGCCGAGAAGGAACACGTGTGGGATGGGGGATTCACTCCCGGATCGCAGATTCGTCTGTCTGTTCCCGAGCCTCGCGGCAATGCCAAAATCGCCGACAACTACGCCGTGCTCGTCGATGGCGAGGTGACGGCGGGCAATCGCGAGCTTACCGAAAAGGTGACGGTGTGCGGACGTGAATTCGAATATGGTGTGGACGCCGGCGGATTCTGGCAGATGCACCGTCACGCGCCGATCGCGTTGACCGGCCATGTGATGTCCTTGGTGCATGGCGAGCTTGACGGCGCCGCTTCCGCATGCCTGTGGGATTTGTATTCCGGTTCCGGCCTGTTCACGCTGCCGTTGGCCACGTTAAGCGCCGGCCGCACGCGCATGCTGAGCGTGGAAGGTGGCAAGACCGCTGTCAAACACGCGCAACGCAATCTGAGGGCCATCCATTTGGGCAATGTCGACGCCCGTGTGGGCGATGTGGCCAAGACGCTTGCCAACGTACGCAACGATTTGGCCAAACCCGATATCGTGGTGCTTGATCCGCCGCGTGCCGGCGCACGTGCGAAGGTATGCAGGCAGATCGCCGAATCCGGCGCGCGAAGCGTCGTATACATCGCCTGTGACCCGGCATCGCTGGCACGCGACACCGCCACATTGGCCTCGCTCGGATACGATCTTGCCGATATTCGCGCATTCGACATCTATCCGACCACCCACCATGTCGAAACGGTGGCGCTATTCAGGAAAGCCACACGATGACCGGTTTCGCGCGGCGTGCCGCAGCCGGTCTCCTTGCAGCCGTCTTCGGCATCTCCATGCTGGCCGGCTGCACGCCGAACAATGCCGCGGTGGGAGATACGCAGTCCGCAGGCGATGCGGTCGCCCACAGCATGAAGGACCGCAACAGTCTCGACGTGGCCATGATCGGCTCCCAAGACGAACAGACCGATCGCCTGGCGTTGGATGCCATGGAGGCGGGCGGGCTCAGGCCGGTGTATCTGCCGGTCGCCGGCACGGTCGACATGCAGGACACCGCCCGGCAAGCGGTCGAGGATATGGCGCAACGCATGGTCAGCATCATCGTCATTTCGGGAATCGACGTGTCCGGCGTGAACCATGACGGCTGGTACGACACGCTGACAACCGCAAGACAGGCGGGCATTCCAGTGGCACTGCTCAACCCGATCGCCACGCCGAACGACAGCACGCTGTTCGCGGCGACGCTCACAATCAACGACCGCATGACGGATGCGACGCCGCTCGCCGACGCGGTCGCCGGCATAGCCAACAACGACCCGCACGACAGAACAATCCTCGTCACCACCATCAGCCACGGCGGCAAACAGTGAACCGCTCCACGCATTCGGGTGAGTTCGAATCGGTTCGGATGCGTGGCGCTGAACGCACCCTGAGAAAACCCTGAATTTTGCCGGAGCTTTACGGGAAAAGCCTGCGGGCGCGCATCGCCAAGCGGTATGCTGGCAGCATGAGCGAAAGTCAAACCATGCCTGAAACCAGTGAAAAGGGGCTCACCGCAGCGGAAGTCGCCGCCCTTACGGAAAGCGGGCAGGTCAACGCCGTCAAATCGTCCACGTCACGTTCGTTCGCCGACATCGTGCGAGCCAACGTGTTCACCCTGTTCAACGGCATCATCTTCGCCGCCATGGTCATGGTATTGGTCACGGGATCATGGAGAGACGCCGTGTTCGGCCTCGTCATCCTCATCAACACCGGCATCGGCATCATCACCGAACTGAAAGCCAAACGAACGCTCGACAAGCTTTCCATCCTCGTAGCCTCCGACTATCTCGTACGACGCGACGGCAAGGACGTCGAAGTGCCGCACAACGAAATCGTGCTCGGCGACCTCATGTGGATCCGCTCCGGCGAACAGGTTCCCGCCGACGCGCAGATCGTGCGCACCTGGGGCCTGGAACTCGACGAATCCATGCTCACTGGCGAATCGCGCACCGTGCGCAAGAACGAAGGCGACGACATCTATTCCGGATCCACCGCGGTCTCCGGCATGGCCTTGGTCAAGGTCAACGCGGTCGGCGCGCACAGCTATGCCGCCACCTTGACCGCGCAGGCGAAGGTCTACAAAAAGACCGTGTCCGACCTCAACAAGGGCATCAACACCATCCTCAAATTCATGACCTTCCTCGTCGTGCCGCTGTGCGTGCTGCTCATCTGGTCGCAGGTGCACGCGGTCGGCGGTTGGGACGTAGCCGTCTCCACCGGCCAATGGCGTTCCTCCGTGGTGTCCGCCGTGGCTGGCGTGGTCGGCATGATCCCCGAAGGCCTCGTACTGCTCACCTCGCTCAACTTCGCGCTCGCCGCCATCCGTTTGGCACGCAAGAACACGCTCGTGCAGGAGCTCGAATCCGTGGAGACCCTCGCACGCGTGGACTGCCTGAACCTCGACAAAACCGGCACCGTCACCGACGGCGGCATCATGCTCAACGAAATACGCATGCTGGATGGCGTTGGCGCCAATACCGTTGACGAACATGCCGTGAAACAAGCGCTGTACGACCTGTCGAACGAAGGACAGCCGAACGGCACCGGATTGGCGATTCTCAACGGACTGGGCAAGCAGGGTTTCTCCGCCGGTCCCGTCGCGGCGCGCGTTCCGTTCTCGTCGGCACGCAAATGGAGCTCGATTGCCGATGACGGCGCGGTATGGACGATGGGCGCGCCGGAAGTCGTGCTGTCCCACTTGGATGGCGATTACGCCGACGTTCTTCGACTGGTCAACGATTCCGCACACGACGGCAACCGCGTGCTGCTGATCGCACGGCATGACGGCAAGGCGCCC
>ULXE01029109.1_pt1 | contig 17912 bp, 10 predicted proteins | sample 1961001 | NCBI WGS metagenome assembly ULXE01 (sample SAMEA4835831, study PRJEB28245) | human gut metagenome | biome: gut microbiome; material: fecal sample | place: Denmark | collected 2008
CCAATGTTCGCCTTATCGGAATTGGCGATTCCTGCGATGCCGGCGAGTTTCTCCTTGCGCGTCACCGCATGAACATACAGGTTGACGAGCTCCGTAATGATTTCGCCGTTACTCATGTCACTGCTACCACTCACGGATTTGAGGACGGCAGCCTTCCAACGCGCCACACTTCGTTCTATACGTTTATACCCAATCAGTTCCGGCGGCAATCCCGCCTCGCGGAAGATTTTGGTCGGCGATTCCCCCGCAAGATACCGTATGACACACACCTGTTTGAAGGCGTTGGAGTACGTGATGCGGTCTTTCGACACGTTAGCCACCGCCGGCAGATCCCGCAACATTTGGAGCTCGTCCATGCTGAATGATCCTCCACCGCGCATCGTTTTACCCCCTTTGCTATACCCCGTGATGAAGCAAGTGTATATCCGACTTCTCACAAGCAGCTTTTCAAATATTGCTGACCGTATATTGCTTCAACCGATCGGCCACACGTCAATGCGGGCGATTATGGAATACCCACAACCGCCCGCATTGACTTTTATTGTGAGTGAGTCAATTCACAACTCACTCACACCGAACGCATGCGCTCAGTACGTGCGGCGACGGCTCTTGACCGCCACAGCCACGCCAGCGCCACCCACCAGCAGCGCCACGACCGTGAACAGCACGGTTCCCGCAGCACCAGTCAGCGGCAGCTGAGTGACATTCTTCACGTTCAGCACGGTAGCGGTGGCATTCGCAGTGGTGTTATCGACCGGTTGGACCTGACGAAGGGCATCCTGTTCGAAAGTGACGAGACCTTCATCTGTGATCTTCACATTGAAAGTGACCCTGAAGTTCTGGGCGTAGCCGGTCGGAGCCTGAGTCTCCACAACCGTGTAGGTTCCTGCCGCAAGACCCGCGACCTTCACCAAACCATCATTCTCAGTAATGAACGTCTTGGCATCATTCTGATCGGAAACAAACGACCACGCACCGTCCTCAGCCTGCTTAAGGAACTTGCCCTCCGCATTCTTGACAACGAACTTGGCGCCGGCTAGAGGCTTGGCCTCATTCCCTTCCTTGCCAATCTTCGTGAACTGGAAACCGTAGGTCTTAAGGACAGTCTTGCCTTCACCGCTGGTACCATCCTTGGTGGTGATTGTGGCCTTGTTGTCCACACTGCCGCTCAAGCCATCCAACGCATCCTTGGTGACGGTGCCCTGGTACGACACGACGATCGTCCTACCGGCCAGCGTTGTGGCATCGGCAAAATAGATGGTCGTGGTGGTGCCGGATTGAGCATTGCCTTCCTGCGTTATCGTGTACAGATCGGGATTCACAGTAGTATGATCTCCGAACTGGACCTTGAAGTCACTCGTTTCCGCAATCCGCAAACCTTTGGACGCGGTATCGGTAATGGTAAAGGGGTACGCATCCCAGCCAGCCGCAGCATGAGGAACGTCCGCGGCCACAGTGAAGTCCACGGTGTCGCCCACCTTTACGCTCTTACCGTTCACATCCACGTCATTCATCCGGGCGAACTTGAGCGGCTCGTCGGTCGGATTCGCGTTCTTCGCGTTGAACTGGCCTTCAGTCGTGATGTTGCCCTGACCGGTCGTCGTATCGGCCGCAATCCTCAGATTGGACAGTCCATTGACGGTGGTGGCCACCACAGCCGGAGTTCCCGACGTCACAGTCGTTTCGCCAGCCTTGGTGAACGTATCCTTCACCAGATACCAGCCTTCTCCGTTCACATTGACCACCTGGCTCGTATTTGCCTGATCCTTGGCTACGGTCAGGCCAGTACCATCAGGTCCTGCCGGCGGAGTAATCCCAGCCAAGGTCTTGGCGAAGACACGGAGCTGATCCGCAGTGAACGTCGCCACATAGGCGGCTGGATTATCCTTGTACTCTGTCGGGATGCCGTTGTGGCTTCCATCAGCCACGTCAGCAGCGGTGGTCACAGCTCCCTTCCATGCGTCAACCGTTTTCACTTCGACCGAGCCATCGCCAGGATTCTCGAACGTGGCAAACTTGTATGGCGTGTACGTATGGCCTTCCTGTGCGTGGTTAACTTGCAGCAATGGAGCATCATCAGCCTGTGCGGCGGCGACGCCGATGGCCATGCCGCTCAGCAACGTTGCCGCGGCGGCCAGCCCTGCAAAAAGCTTCCTCATCTTCATGAGAATCTCCTCTTCCTAATTGTTGGTTACTGTGTTCTGCAATCGCGGGAGGCGGGAACCCAACATGCCCCCGCGATCCGCAAATCCTGTGTTGTTCAGCCGAGCCGCTTCTTGCGTCTCCACTGGTCGGCCGCAGCGACGGCCAGCAATGCCAGCACGCCAATCCCGCTCGCCGCCAGTTGCCACCATCGTTCCGCGCCCATGCGGCCCGTCAATGGCAGCGACGATGCCGAAATGTATTTGTTGGTGAACAGCATTGGCCGGGTACTATCCCAATTCGAACCAGCGACACCATAATCGGTTTTCAGCTGGGTCACGGATTCGACAACGGCCCTCCATTCACCGGACGTTCCGTCTTTCATCACGGACACGACCACCCGGTATTCCGCCTGCGAGTAATACATTGCGGAAACATTACCAGCGTTCTCCGTCACAAGATATGTGTACTCGGCTTCACCTGCGTCATACGTGATGTCGCCGAAGTAAGCAACGTGATCGTCAGACGAATCGCGTTTCACCGTCACCGTGCAGGACAGCTTGTCCTTGCAGTCGGACGGCATCGGCGCGTCTGGATTGGAATCGTCTGCCTTCAGCTTGAAAGTGAACTCGTCGGAATCCTTCCAATCGCGGCCGACCAGCTCCTTCTGCACGCCAATCGCATGCGTCAGCATGGTCTGCTTCAACGTGTTGGTGATGACTACTGTGGCGTTCTGCGATGCCATGGATTCCGGCACCGTCACCACATTGCCGTCAGCAAGATTTCCATCGCCGACCTTGTGCTGGTAGGAAGCCTTCCACAAGTGGCTGTCCGGTTCGACTTCCGTCACCGTGTACGTCTTTTGGGCGCCTGCCGGAATAATCACGTCAGTGGACCATTTGCCGCTATCGTCACGCTTCAGCGTGACCGTCTTATAGGTGCCGTTGCCCTGTTTGATATCCACCGTGATGCTTTCCGGCTTCTGGCCGTTACCGCTCCACTGCTTGTCGATGTGCAACGTCGAGGAGACTACCTGCACCACCGGGTGCGGATACGGGTTCTCACTACACTTATGATCCACGCCATCGGCCGAGTACGCCAGGCACGCGGAATCGTTCGTATGGAAACCCGGCTGGTTCGAGGACGTGGCGTTTCCCGGCAGATCGGTGTTCGCGTCACCCTTTACGCCGTCATATCCATCCTTACCGGCGTTCAGGTTGGCGGCATACTCGTCATACGCTTTCTGCGTGGGTTTCACGTTGTATTCCAGCGTGTATGTCACGTTGTTGACCAGAGGCTTCAGGAATGCGACCGTGAATTTCTTCGTGCTCGCGTCATACGTCAAGGTGTAATCGACATTCTTAGTCAAGGAGACCACCTTGCCGGAAGCATCCTTGGCAACGACCTTGTAGTTGCTATCCGCAAGCTCGACATAGCCGGAGAGCGTGTCCTCCATGGTCACCTTGGTGTATGCGGATGTGGTGGTCTCGCTCTTCTGAATCTCGTCGAAGATGGCGTTCAGTTCCGACGCGTTCTTGGCGGCCTTGTAATACCCGGCGTCTTTATCTCCGCCGCCACGATTGTTGTACGCTATCGCCTTCGGGAAATTGCTGGACACCGCATGCATGAACTGATTCTCTTTGCTGGAGAGCGAGGACGGGTCGGCACTGGCGAAGATGCCGATGGAATACACCATATCACCTTGATCCTTCAAAGTTTTCGCTGCGGTGACCGCGCCGTTTGCCACCGAAGCATCGAAATCGGACACCGACGAAGGCGTACCATCCGCAAAGAAAATGACGACCTTCTTCGCATCGGTCCGAGCATTTTCCATTACCTTGACCGCGCGTTTGAATCCATTGTCGGCCCGGGTGGAACCAGCAGCTTTAAGCTCGTTGACCTTGGTTTTCAGGCCACTCATATCCGCAGTCAGCTTGCTTACGATCTGGGAATAGTTGTACTGGTATCCACCACTCCGGTACATGTCATTCCCGACGTTATTTGATTCCTTACCAGAGAACTTCACCAACCCGACACGGACCGGTTCGGAACCGGATTGCGCACCCTTATTGGCATTCGCCGCGCCATCAAGGAAGTTGTCCACAGCTTTCTTCAACGCGTCCAACCGCTTGGTCCTATCCGTTGAGCCCATCGGGCCATCCATCGAACCGGACACGTCCAACACCAGCGTGAAGTCGATCGGCTGGGTGGTGGTGACCGTGGTGCTGCTGGCAGCGCCCTTCACATCCACGTTCACGGTGTAACTGCCATCATTGTTCTTTTTGATGCGCTTATGCTTCTCCGGAGCGCCCAACTGAGAACCAGTCTCGTTCTGAGCAACCGACTGCGCCCGATTTGCTCGCGCAATCGGTTGAGCGGACAACGTAACTGGCTGCTCATCAGGTTGTTCAGATTGTTGTTCAGATTGTTGTTCAACCTCCTGCTCAACCCACTGCTCAGTCTCTTCTTTCGTTTCTTGTTCCGTTTCTTGTTCGACTTGCTGGTAAGCCTCTTGATCTGACGGCTGCTCTTGCTCTGACGGCTGCTCTTCTCCCACCATCAAATTTTGTTCCACCGGCTGTGAATCCTCTTGCCCAGATTCTTGCAATACCGGCTGCTCGATTTGTTGTTCCAAGGCTCCCGTGGCATCTTCCGCCGCCGCTGACGAAGCAGTGACGCACCCCACGCCGGCGAGCATTGCGACCGTCGCGACGGCCGCAATGACACGACGCGTGAACAGACCTGTGCCCCTCGCCCTGTTTCGCTCAAAGACGTGTCTCATACGCCTACCCCCTTGTACCGTTAAGCGATCGGGGAAATACCTTCCTCCTTCGACCGGTATATTTGATGCGTATTCGCTTCACATACCGTCCGACAATCGCTTCGTTGCCTAAATCTTAAGGAGAAAAACAGAGGGATACATACCCTCCCAACGAGGTAATCAAGGGGATATACTTTCCTTGAAATCGCACATATCATCGCGATTCTAGAGTATTCTTGCCCCCGTAAATCGCGATGCAAAAACTATAAGCAAACGTTGTCATGCCTCTTTCAGAATTTTCCCCGACAAAAAAGCATCTGTCAAGTGCAACATTAACGCCATCAACCCCTAGTTGCGCTTTGGCCACCAAGCGGCATGCCTACGGACATGCCACGGACAGCGGAGCAGCCAAACCAACAACAAACCGACCAGCAACGTGGCAGCTGACACCACGCCCGCAATCACACGCACATCTTTTGCCGCATCATCCTCCGCGGGAATCTCTTCGGGAATGGCGGAACGTAATGCCGAAACCAACAGACGATGCGTATTCACACCGTACGGAGTGCACGTCATCAACGTCACGCGGTCCTCGCCGGGCACAATCTTCAACTTCGACGTGTCATCCGGGTTGATTTCGGTGATGCGATCCACCTTGTAGCCAAGCGTATGGCCCATCACATCGATATAGAAGTAATCGCCAACCCGCATCTCATCCAAACGCGTAAACATTGAGGCTTCAACCAAACCCCGATGTCCGGTAATCACCGCATGCGTATCCTTGCCACCCACCGGCAGACTACTGCCATACAAATGCCCCGCACCGGACGCAAGCGTCTGCTCCGACGTGCCATGGTAGATCGGCAAATCCACAGAAATCTTTGGAATGCGGATGGAACCCATCACGCCATCGCCAGTATCCAGCAAACGCTGGTATTCCGCGTCTTTGGAGCTAGCGGAATCCTTGTTACCATCGCCAGTGGCGCCTGCGCCCGTCGAGCTGGAACCGGAACCGTCGCCGGAGTCGGACTGATTGTTGTTGTACAACTCGGCGAGCGGATCCTCAGCCTCGCCAATCACCGGCTGCCCCGATTCGGCGAGACGCTTGTTGTACGCCCCAGCTGCGGCGAATGCCTCGTCGGCCTGCGGATACGGCCAGCCCGCGACGCTCTGCTCGGAACGGGCGGACGTGCTCGCCAGCTTTTGCGCGGACTGGTATTGCAGCACTTTCGGGAAAAGACCAATGCCGATTGCGGAGAAAATCAGCACCGCCGCAAGCACACGCAGGGCAATGGATCTACCCACGTCGGCGCGACGCTCGCGAATCTCTTCGGACACATCGGCCGCCTCGGCGAACGTCGGCGGAACGTAGGTGCGTGTATCTTGCGACCCGCTGCTTCTCGACCCGCCGCACGTGCCCCCTCGCAAAATGCCTGCCATCAGTCTAAGCCCCCTTGAACCACCTAGTACAGGGACATTATATGGCGTTCCGGACGGACTTTGCACCCTACCTAGTGCGCTTAAGCATGAGCGATTTTCTAAAACTATACTTCTATGACACTGGCTTGGCGGCCAATCTGCTGGACATCGGAAGGGTGACAGGCCACTGTACGCAATCGAGGTCAAATCGTCCGCCACGTACCGGCCGAGCGCTTTCGAGAACCTGGAGGATCTCGCGCCGATCATGGGAGTGGACACAGACCATCGGTTCGTCGTCTATGGCGGCAGCGAATCCTTCCCCACACGGCACGGCAAAGTGCTGGACTTCGACAGTCTCGAGGCTTTGATCTCCTGATCGGACCGATCCCCGGGCCCGTCTGGCTTATAGATGGCGGGTGTTGGACGGGAATAGACAGTTCGGGGGCATGTTTTGTACCCCTGAACTGGCAAATAAGGCGCACCATCCGCCATCTATAAGCTAGATAGCATAAGTCAGGCCTCAGCGGAGGCAGGATTGGGCCCGACTTCCTTGTCCAGCTTGTTGCGCAACCTCACCACATCGCGCTCGAGCTCGTCGATACGACGAGCCTGCTGCCTGATAATAATGCCGGCCGTATCACCGTCGAACAGTCCGAGAGACAACGGATGAACGTCATTCGACGCAGCCGTTGCGGCAGGCTTCGGCTCAGTGGCCGTATTGGCGATGTCTTCAAGACTCCGCCTCGTCGCCAACGCACGCTTATACCGCGCCGCAAGCTGCGCTATGATCTCACCATCGGTCATGGTGTTGCTGCCGTTCACGGATTTGATGGCAGCTTCCTTCCAGCGCGCCACGCTACGTTCGATACGCTTGTATCCGACAAGTTCCGGCGGTAAACCCGCTTCACGAAAGATTTTGGTTGGCGATTCCCCCGCAAGATATCGGATGGTGCACACCTGTCTGAATGTGTCGGAATAGGTGATACGATCACGAGTCACATTGGAAACAGCCGGCAATCCACGCAACAGCTGAATCTCCTCGTCACTGAATGCTCCCCCACTGCGCATCGCAATACCTCCCATTGATGCTTCGTTGCTTTCTTTTGCGGATGTGCCTGCGATTCTATGGCCCTCCTTCCGTGCAATACCCCCACTTCACTCCCCTGACTAACAGCCCCCATAACGGTTCACGTTTCCAGATTCCGTTTGTTGCAACACATCCCACTGAAACGCCTTATACCCTCGAAAAACGCAATGTCCACCCACATCGGGTGGCACGTCCAAAGCAACGGTAATATGGCGCAATCCAAGCAATCCCATATGAAATACAGAGCAATACAAAAGGCCGACCCATAATGGGTCGACCTTAAATCACTCCGAATTGGTGTTCTTAACGAACACCGTCAGAGATGGGCGATCAGGCCTCGGCGTTCTGACGAGACTTGATGGCGATGGTCACGCCAGCGCCAGCCACGAGCAGAGCCACAACGGTGAACAGCATGGTTCCCGCAGCGCCGGTGAGCGGCAGCTGGGTGATGGACTTGATGTTCTTCACGGTCTTGGCGGTGGTGTTGACCAGGCCCCACGGATCGGAAGTGGTGGTCTTAGCCAGAACAGCTACACCATTAGAGAAAGACACGGCGAAGCTCGGCTTGATGTCAAGGTAGTTGCCGTTGGCACGTGCAGTTTCCGTGACGGTGTAAGTCTTGGTTGCATCAAGACCAGTGAACACCAGTTTGCCGTTGGCATCGGTCTTCACATCAGTCGTCGCATCCGGAGTATTGGTGGAAGCAGCCTTCTTGTAGGAACCGTCGTCCTGCTTCACGAAGTACAACGCGGTGCCACCGTCCTTCACCTGGAAGGTGACGCCCTCGATACCCTTGCTGTCCGGATCAACCTTGGTGAAGTCGAATCCGACAAACCCAGTATTGGCCTTAATATCAGTGCCGTAGTTGTCAAGCTTGTTGACCACACCATCGGTGACGGAAGCCTCATCATTGACCACCGCGTCGAAGGTGACCTTGATGGTCTTGCCTGCATACTTGGACGGATCATTCACGGTCACATCGAAGGATGCATCCGTGCTACCGGTCACGTCATTAGCTGGAACACTGAAGTCAGTCGCAGCGTCTGCGTCGGAAATCTGAACATCATTGGCATAGAACTTGAAAGTACCAGCCTTGATGGTCAGACCCGTGCCCGGCTTATCGGTGAACTTGAACTCGGTCGGAGCCGGGTTCGCGATAGTACCGGTAAGGGTATAGGTCAGAATGTCGCCGATGGCAGCAAAAAGCTTATTGACTTCCTTAGTCTTTCCGGGGTTGTTGGTGTTCTTCATGTTCACGGTGGCAGCGGCAGTCGGATCGGTTAGAACCTTCTTCTCAGCGTTAACGGTGCCGGAAGCGACAATCATCGGGATTGCCTTGGTCACAGAACCAGTGGCAGACGCGGAATCAATGAACACATAGATACCTGCAGGCAGGGTCGCGGTAGCAGTGTATTTAGCATCCGCACTACCATTCGTAGCAAGAACTGGCTTGCCCAGAGTGAACGACGTCACAGCAGTTAGTTTGCCTTCACTCTCCAGAGCATTAGCAAACTTACGGGTCTTCTCAGAAGAAGCCCACGGACGAGCAGCAGAAACATCCAGAGTGCCGGCATTCAGGGCTGCGGCCAGATGGTCCACCTCAGAATCCGTAGTATCCACACCGGCAGCCTTCAACGCGAAGTCAACGGCAGTCTTATTGCTAGAATTCGTCACCACACCGTAAGCAACGTTCTCGCCGGAACCATACTGAACATAATCGCCAATCTTGTATGCTTTCAGTTTGGCGTTGGTCAACTGTTCAGCGGTTTCAGCGGTGAACGTGAACGTTGCTTCGCCCGTTACCGGAGTACCAGCAGCGTCATCGGCCTGTGCGCTGGTTGCGCCCAGGGCCATGCCACCCAGCAGCGTCGCCGCGGCGGCGATGCCGGCGAAAAGTTTCCTCATCTTCATGAGAATCCTCTCTTCCTTATTGTTTGATTACTTGTTTTTGCAATCGCGGGAGGCGGGAACCCAACTTGCTCCCGCGATCCGCAAATTTTGATTTGCCGACCGGAATGCCCTCAAGCTGGTAGGCATTCCGGCCTCACACAGCAACTCAGACGAGTCGCTTCTTGTTATTCCAAATTTCGGCAGCGCCGATAAGCAGCACCGCGAGTCCGCCGATCACGCCACCGACCAGCAGCCACTGGCGTCCCGTCGCATCACCCGTCAACGGCAGCGCCGACACCGCGACATATCGGTTGGTGAAGGTGACAGGTTCAGTAGCAGCACTTTGCGATTCGGGAACTGCTGCACCGTTGTCATCCAGCACCTTGGTCACGGACTTCACGGAAGCCTTCCACTCTCCGTTGGAGTCCTTCGCGACAGTCACGACAACCTCATACTTCGCCTGCGAATAATGCAATGAAGCGATAGAGCCCTTGACCTCCGTCACGTAATACGTGTAAGAGGCATCGCCAGCGTTGTAAGTGATGTTGCCGAAGGACGCGGTATGGCTGCCCGAATCGGAGTTCACCTTCACCGTGCAAGGTTGATCGGCTTCGCACTTATCCGGCAACGGCGCATTGCCCTTCGCCGCCAGAGTGAAATCGAACGTGTCGGAGGTCTTCCACTCGCGTCCGGCCAGGTCCTTCTTCACCGAAATCGCGTTCTCCAGGGCAACCGTCTTCAACGTGTTAGTGATGGTCGCGTTCAACGTGCCCGCATCGGCATTGGAAGACCACACCATCTGCTTGGTCAAGTCGACATTGTTTCCCGTATAGGAGACGCCATATCGGTCATTACCAGAGATTTCCGCCACGGAATACGTGTATCCAGGAACCAGGTTGTCGACAGTCGTCTGCCAACCATTGCCCTTATTCAGCGTGATTACGCCACCGACGTCCTCCAGCTGAGCATTGGAATCGCCGCTCTTCTTACGCTGCAACTGCACCGTAACGGAACCGTCATCATGCTTGCTCGCACCATCCGACCATTGCTTGACGATCTTGATCTTGCCGAGCTTCACCTGCACCACAGGATGCGGATACTCGACTTCAGTCGGTGCGCATGACGTAGTTCCATTAACCTCGGTAAGCACGCAATAGTTCAATCGCGCGTCCACATTGGAATAGAATCCCGGCTGGCCCGCAGATGCGGTGCCAGTATTCGGCTCTCCCACATTCGGGTATTGCTGGTTGCCGGCATAAGTGGCATAGGCGGCATCGCTTGGCTTGACCTTGAAGGATACGTCGATGCTGTCGGCTTTCTCAGTAACGATACCGTCTGTGCCGTTAAACGTCACCGTCACCGTGCGATTGCCAGATTGATCGACACCGTACGTGGCCGTATATCCGCCCGTCAGCGCCTTATTGCCGTTTTTCACCGTCACATACTGTGTGATATCGGCACCGTCGGCCACGCCAGCGAAATCGACCGGGTCGACCCACTGGGACAAGGTGTCAGTGATGGAGGAGACCTTGATCTTCGCGGATGAGGTGATGCTGGAATAGATCTGGCCGAATGCTTGCGTCAGATTCTCAGCATTCGTGCCATCGAATTCCTTACCGTTCACTGCCTTGGCTTCACGGGCGAAATCGGACATTCTATTGGCGTCAGTCGAAGCCTTCACCACATAAAGCGAAACATTACTCTCCCGCCTGTTGGCCTCGGCCAGAGCGGCAGCATAGTTGTAACCGTAGTAATTATCACTACCCTCGGTACCTGCACCATGCACACCCTGAGGTGTAGTACGCCAATCATCATCAGGATTGCACCTTTTTTTGCTGCACCCAATCGGATAATTGGATATACGGAACGTCGGATTGCCATCGGACAAGAAAATGATGTGCTTCTTCACGCCCGTGCGTCCTTGCAGATCATTCGCCTGCTTAAGCGCAGCCTCCCAGTTGGTTCCACCATCAGGTTTGCTGGACACAGCTGTTTTAATCTTGCTGACAGATGTGGTGAAGCTCTGCTTAGTCGAGGCCTTGTCGCTGAATGTCACAACCGCCATTTGGACTTGTTGAGATTCCGATAATTTGGAATTCGCCTCGGTCAGTAATTTCTCAGCAAGCTTATTTGCCGCGTTCTTCGCGTTAGTATCACGATTGTCGTTTTTATCCTGCATACTGCCGGACTTATCCATAACCAGCACAATGTCGGCTGGCGTGACGGTAGTGGTTTCGGAAGAAGCGCTATCACCCGAAGCATTCAAATGCAACTCGTACTGGTCGCCATCACCATCGACCTTTTCGATGGTCTTATTGTTTTGTGGCTTCACATTGGAATTGATAACAGTCACATGGCTGGTATCGCTCACCTTGAAAGAATGGGTTTCCGCATAGGAACCACCATTTCCATCGTTGTGCTGCGACAACGCCTCACCATTCGCGGAAACAGTGTATTTGCCGGAATTCAGCTCACGCACCGAATAGGTTGTGTCATCAGAGAAATCATTGGATTGCACACGAGCAAATTGGCCTTTGGCCAAAGTGATCACACCGTTCGAACCGGTGTTCAAACCAGAGCTGACAACCTGATTGGTGGACGCATCGTAAACGCTGTATTTGCCTTCATATGGCGTTTGCGAGCCATTGGCGAACAGCTGGAATTGGAACTGTTGATCGGCTGGAATAGTGCCCAATGTCTGCTTTTCAATGTCAATGGCCTTGGACGGCTTCACCGGCAAATTGAAGCTGATCTTGCAGTTGGATCCGCCGTCGCCGCGTTCCAGATAGAAGAAGCTCAAATGATGGGTTTTATATGCAGCGGAATCCCAGTTCTTGCCCGCATTACTGAATGCCTGGTTAATTGTCGTCGCGCGATCCGAACCATAACTTTGATTTCGATCATACGTGATATTCCCAGTAGCAAAATCAATCGTTCCGCGTATCGCCTGATGGATACCGCCCAAGTCAAGCACCAGCACACCATCGATGAACACCCACACATCGTCGTCACCGGTGAAATCAAACACCATGTTCTGATTGTTGACTTTGCCATCTTTAGGCATATAGAAATCGGCCCCAAGGTTCATGCCGAACGAATACCTATTGTCGTCGCTGTCATTGCCAAACGGCGTGAACAGCGGGTCACGATTCCCGCTCTGGGTCTGATTGGTCAATTCGAATCGATTGCTATTGTGGTCATATTTCGCATATTTCGACGCCGCATCGAAACTGTAATTCCCTTGACCATCCGGAGTCAGCAAACCACCGTCCGGCGTGTAATTAGTCACAGCATTATCAGACGCACCGCCGAAGAGATAATCCAGCGATTCGTTGCCATCCGCCATGGTCGGATAATCGTTAGTCAGCAGAGGCTTCACAATGCCCGCGTACGCACCTCTGCCATCTTGAACATAGCGGTTATAGCCGGCTTCGTTTCCTCCGCTCATAAAATGCAACGCATGATTATTGTTGATGGAGTTGCGATCGTAATCATGCAGACCAATGCTGATACCATTCTGCTGCTCAACAGTGGCATTGACGTCATTGGCTAGTGCAGTAGAAGTGGTGGCGTAGCCCATGCCACCAAGCATGGCGACCGCGGCTACCGCGGCTACGATTCGCTTGGCAAAGTTCCCTTTTGGCTTTGCCTCAGATTCATGTACATGCCTCATGTGCATTGTCCCCTTAATACCGCGCTTCAACGCGGTTTCCGTCTCTAACACCGTCCGCGCATCACGCACCGGCACATGCTATGTCCAGTACGGATACACTTCCGGCGCTCCAATCTTGAATGTAGGAGAAAAGACGTCGGAAGATGCACACCCTAAGTGCGGGAAAGTCGAGGTATTATACCATCGTCAACCGTTGCAATCGCAACGTTTCACAATATGGGTGATACCCGAATAAAAAAGCCGGCAGGGGGCATCGGCAAACAGCGGTCGTTAGCCACGCTTCGGCCACCAAGCCGCATGCCTACGGATATGCCACGGTCGCCCGCGCAACCATGCCAGCAGCAGACCAAGCAGCAACGTGACCACCGCGGCCGTGGTCGCAATCGTTCGCGCATCCTTCGCCGCATCATGCTCCGCCGGTACCACGTCGGGAATCGGCGAGCGCACCGCAGAAACCAACAGTCGATGCGTATTAACGCCGTACGGGGTGCACGTCATCAACGTCACCCGGTCTTCGCTGGGAACGATCTTCAGCTTCGACGTATCGTTCGGCTCGATCACGGAAATACGGTCCACCCGGTAGCCGAGCGTGCGGCCCATCACTTCGATGTAGAAGTAGTCGCCGACGCGCATTTCATCCAATCGGGTGAACATCATCGCATCCACAAGCCCGCGATGCCCGGTGATTACGGCATGCGTGTTCTTGCCGCCCACCGGCAGACTACTGCCATACAAATGCCCCGCACCGGACGCAAGTGCCGACTGCGACGTGCCATGGTAAATCGGCAGTTTCACGGAGATTTTCGGAATACGGATAGTGCCCATCACACCGCTGCCGGAATCCAGCAGGCTTTGATATTCCGTATCTTTGGCGCTGGCGCTGTCTGATTCGTTGGAACCGGATTCGCTGGACCGCGAGCTGCCCTGCGCCTGGGAGAACGGATCCTTCGCCTCGCCGAGGATCGGCTGGCCCGATGCGGCGAGCCGTTTGTTGTATTCCTTGGCCGCGGCGATCGCGTCGTCGGCCTGCGGATACGGCCAACCCGCAACCGCACGCGCGGACTGGTCCGACGTATTCGACAGTTCGTGCGCCGACCGGTATTGCAGCATCGCCGGAAAACCGCCGATGCAAATGGAAATGACGATCAACAGCGCAGCGGAGACACGCATGGCGACGGTTTTCCTGCGGCGGCCACGCCGTCTGCGCATATCGTCGGAAACGTCGATTATCTCGTTGAAAGACGGTTCTGCGCCTTCCGTACGTTCCATGTTTTTCATACGTTTCGCACGCATCACTGGATGAACTTCCGCAGCACGCGTTCCAGCTCGTCGATACGCAACGCCTGCTTGGCTATCAGCATGTCGCATTTGTTGATGGTCAGCTGTGCCTGTGCAAGTTTCGACAGCATATCCTGCGATGCGCGCGATTCCTGCAACTTGTCCGAGCCTTGCGATTGCACGCCGTTGCTTCCCGACGCGCCAACGTTTCTCGTCGCGACGTCGCTTCCCGACGTCCCTGCCGCGCCAGCGCCATAAAGATCCACCACGGACTGATCCACATCGTCTCCGCGCAGTTCGATGGCTTCCAGCTCGTCATCACAATCCTGCATGTAATGGTTCGTATGTTCGTTCCTGCGCTTGTTCCGCTCCTCCTGCTGCTTCCAGCGCGCGATGCACCGTTCCACGCGCTTGTAGCCGATCAGCTTGGGGTCGAGACCCGCCTCCCGAAAGATGGCCGACGGCGATTCGCCCGCGTTGTACCGGCACATGACCTCGACCTTAAAGCGATCGGTATACCGGATATGGGATGGGCTCACGCTTTTGACCGCTGGCAGGCTGGCCAGATACGCACGCTCCTTTGCTGTGAATTTGCCATCAATCATTTTTTACACCCCCTAAATCGCCTAAACAGCTCGATTCAGCATCATATCGGGCTCTTTCCATTAACACCCTCGTTAAAACCCTCGAACGAAAGACCCATCCCCTTCAACGAAAAGAGGGGGCCAACCTTCAAACAAAACAGTCCCGCCATTTTCCACGGATAATAAAAGCTCATAGACCCCCCCCCATAAAATTAACAAAAACTTAACCTCACCCCCAGCGCGTCATGGGGGTCACCGCGTATCCGAGCACCGTCACGCAGACTCACTAGGCTGGAAACATGACGCAAGAGCTCGTTTCATTAACCATCATCATGGCGGTGGCGGCCGTCAGCCCAATCGTGGCGCAGCTGATCCCGGGCAAGTTCATTCCGCAAACCGTGCTGCTGCTCGCCGCCGGAACCGCGCTCGGCCCGTACGGACTAGGCGTGATCGAAGTAAACGACGCCGTGAAACTCTTGAACGAGCTCGGCATGGCGTTCCTGTTCCTGCTCGCCGGCTACGAAATCGACCCCAAACGACTCGCCGGACATCAAGGCAAAGTCGGACTGCTTACATGGGGAATCACGCTAGGCCTCGCCTGGCTGGTTGTGACATTCCTTCCGTTCTTCACCAAGCAAGGCATCAACGGCGTGGCCACGGTAATCGCACTCACCACCACCGCGCTCGGCACGCTCATGCCGATTCTCAAGGAACGCAACCTCGAAGGCACCCCCATCGGCGACGCCATCATCTCGTACGGAACGTGGGGCGAACTCGGCCCAATCCTTGCCATGGCCATCCTGCTATCCACCCGAACCGGCTGGCAAACCATGCTCGTGCTCGGCGCGTTCCTTGCCATCTGCCTACTGTGCGCGATGCTACCTACGAAAGCACTGAGAACCGGCCATCGCCTGTACCGTTTCCTTACGGAAAATGCGAACACGTCATCGCAAACGCTCATGCGACTGACCACATTCCTGCTCATCTTCCTTGTCACCATTTCCGCGCTGTTCGAACTTGACGCGGTGCTCGGCGCGTTCGCCGCGGGCTTCATCCTGCGTTACATCATCCCCGACGGCAGCAAGTCGCTGGAAATGAAGTTGGAGGGTGTCGGCTACGGCTTCCTCATTCCTGTATTTTTTGTGGTGTCAGGCGCCGCGATCAACGTGCGCGCCGTGGCAAGCCGGCCCGCGCTGCTCGTCGCGTTCATCGTCATGCTCATGCTGATTCGCGCGGTGCCCGTATATGTTGCGCTATCGCTCGACAAACGCAAGAATCCGCTGTCATCGCATCACCGCGTCACCGTAGCCCTGTATTGCACGACCGCGCTGCCGATCATCGTCGCCGTCACGTCGCTGGCGGTGAAGGTCGGCACCATGCAGAGCGACACCGCGTCGACGCTGGTCGCAGCCGGTGCGATCACGGTGTTCCTGATGCCGCTGCTCGGCTCGATCACGTATCAGGTGGCCGACGTGCATCCGGTCACCGCGGTTCGGGAGATTGCGCACACGCCGTCCGATTGGCGGACGATCGTACGCGAACATGCGCAGGTACGTGCGCTGCTGCACCATCAGGACCGGCTCAAGCGTATGGCGGAGACGTTGAAATCGCTGGAAAAGCAGGAGGGGCTGAACGGTTTGGACAGCCGTCGCGCCGAACTTGTGGAACGTGCGCGCCTCGAAATCGACCGCCAACTCAAGGAACTCGGCCTCGACCCGCAGCTCACCACCCAACTCCCCCACAACTACCGCTACCCGAAGAACTGAGAGGGCTTCGGAGGGGCGCTACTCCACGGACTTGAGGGAGCTGATGGGGTCGATGCGGTCGAGGACGGGGTTGACGAACAGCTGCACGAGCAGCGCGAAGGCCATGGTCGCCACGGCCGCGATCACGTAGCTCAGCGGCTTGACCTCCACCTCGAAATACAACGAGGGCATGTTGAGCGCCATCGTCAGCATGCCGCCGACGAGCCGGCCGAGCGGCAGGCCCAGTATCACACCCATGACGGTGAGGATCATCATCTCACGGTTCACGTAATGGTGCACTTCGCGGTCGAAGAAGCCAAGCACCTTGAGCGTGGCCATCTCGCGCACGCGTTCCGACACGTTCGTATTGGCGAGCGTGAACAGCACCACAAGCGCCAGACCGCCAGCGAGCGCCACGATCAGCGCCACCACCGCGCCCATGAGGTCGAATTTGAAGCTGTCGGCCATGTGCGCGCAGCTTACGGCCTTCATCACCGAACTGTCCTCTTCGAGCGATTCCGCATAGTCGGTTTGCGAAGTGTCGGAGCCGGAAAGCTTGGCGAGCATGGCGTTCCACGTCAGAGCCTCGGAATCCTCGGAACTCTTGGAATTCTTGGTGTTCTTCGCGTCTTTCGAGTCGAAAAGCTTGGCGTAGTAGGTTTCGCTTACATACACATCCGAGCCGATGAGGTTGCGATTCACCGCGCTCACCTTCGCCGTGGCCCGCACACCGTCGCCGTTGGTCAGTCGCACCTTGGAACCGGCCTTGACGCCCAGCGCGCTTGCCGCCGACTGCGCGACGATCACGCCATCGTCATCGAGCTTCAGCGAACCGGTTTTGCCGACGCCGGACGTGCCCAGTATGCCGGACGAGACCGGCTGCAACGTGACCATTTCGCCCAAATCGGACAGATGCTTTTTCGGCACCGCGACCAGCTGGATGCTTTCGCTGCCGCTGCTGCCGGCCTTGCCGCTGTCACCGTCGCCACTGCCCGCAACCGTCAAATCGCCCGACTCTATGCGCACGTCAAGCGATGACGTGACGCGCCCGTCTGACGCGACTTTCGTGCGCATCGCCGACGCGTCCGAATCGTCGGAAACCACCATCAGGTCGTACTGGTAGATGTCGCGGTATTGCTTGATGCCGAGGTCTGCGACGGTGTCGTTGATGGCCAGGCCGCAGACGATCAGCGCGGTGCAGCCGGCCACACCGCCGACCGTCATGATGAGGCGCGACTTGAAGCGGAAGATGTTGCGCGCGGTCACTTTGCCGAGGAAGCCGATGCGATTCCAGACCGGCCGAATCCGTTCCAACAGAATGCGCGAGCCGGCG
>ULXE01019038.1_pt1 | contig 17656 bp, 14 predicted proteins | sample 1961001 | NCBI WGS metagenome assembly ULXE01 (sample SAMEA4835831, study PRJEB28245) | human gut metagenome | biome: gut microbiome; material: fecal sample | place: Denmark | collected 2008
AACGTCTCGCCGTACATGTCATACACCGTGCGTCCTATCAGCTCTTCCTTATATTCCGTCACAAGCTCGTTAAGCTTGCGTCCCTGCAGCGAGCCGTTGCCCACTACCGATTCCTTGCCCGGCACAGCACTTATCTCCCAGCTCTCGCCTATAGGGGCAGTGTCGCCGTCGTTTATGCCTTTCAGGGCTTTCAGCAGATTTCCGCCCCAGACCTTAGAATACAAGTTGCTTTCGAATAATAATGGATAAAGCATGGTTTAGTCGCTTGTTGCTGTTTAGTTGTATAGGATATATATAATATTTTTATTTTATCTTTGTTGATTTTAATAATTTATCGTAACAAAAAGCAAAGAGGTAAGAAGATATTAATTGAATAGGAATAATTACATATACAGGTATCAATTCTCTTAAGAAATGATTACAGCAAGCAAATATCAAAATATGCACTAGATACCATTCGTATGAAATCTTATTTGTATAAATAAAATATTTATTTACCCATTTAATGGATATTTTATATAGAATAAGGCTTAAAAATAAATATCCTGCAATAGAAGGGATATCATTATATAATTTGAAAAAGCCTCCTTTTAATGCCATAATGAATGTTATAGCCATTGCAACAACACATACAGGTATTAAAATTCTGAAAGATGGAACAGCAATTTTTTCAGGTGCTTTATAATACAATTTTGCTAAATGCATGCCTAATATAAATTCCCATAAATACTGTAAGAAAAAACTATTCCATATTCGTTGTTCTGCATGCCCTGTAATTCCTACAAATGTAGCCCATAATAGACTTATAAATAAAGAAATAACAAAACTGTATTTATTTTTGAACAATTTCAGTATGATAGGCCAAAATACATAAAATTGTATTATAGTACTAACAAACCACATTTGTACGCCATAAGATGATTCTAATGTTTCGTCAAACATTTTAAATAAAAAAACATGACTTAACAATTGAAACCATTTGTCTTCAGATGTATTGTAAAAAGGAATAAGTGCGCTCGCAAGTATTACGATTATATATGGAATATATACTTTGGTAAACCTTCTTTTAAGAAAGTCCTTATACTTTAATGGTTTATACAAATAAGACAGGTATAAGCCAAAACCACTACACAATATAAATACATGAACACCGGCTCCACCAAATGAAAATATCTTATATAAGATATTGGGCATTGGATAACTTTGAAATAAATGCATTAGAACTATTGTGAAGATAGAAAAGCCCCTTAAAAAGTCGACAATATCAAGATGTTTCTTCATATTTTATTATCTTTGCACCAATGAAATCGTTTTTTCGTATAGTGTTATCTTATCTTTCGGCTATAGTGCTTGTTCCTATAGCCATAATAGCAAAGCTGTTCAGGAAATAAGAATTCTTATTTCTCAAATGGATTTTTGTATATGCCAAGCAACTGCTTAGTGAAGTAATAGAAGAACTGCATATCGTCAACAAAATAACGCTTAAACAGGCGCTTTGGTTCTTTTATCACACGATACAGCCACTCCATTCCGCATTTCTGCCATATCATAGGCGCACGTTTCAGCGTACCAGCCTCGAAGTCTATCGTTGCGCCAAGAGCCATAAACACATCCACGTTTGGCATCCTGTCACGATATTTCATTATCCATTTCTCCTGTTTTGGGGCACCTACACCTACAAGAACAACGTTTGCGCCGCTTTCATTTACAATCTTTATCAGTTCCTCACATTCTGCCTCTTTCTTCTCAAATCCATACGAAGGCGAATGTGCGCCGACAACAATCTCACGGCCCACTTTTTCGTTGATGTTTCTTTTAGCTTTCTCTGCTATACCTTCTGCTGCACCCAGCAAGAATATCTTGCAGTCAGTGTCATCCTTATGATACATATAATATGCTGTAAAGAAGCTGCTTCCGGGGATAGCCTCCGGCAACGGCTTTTTCAGCAGTTTAGACATTATGTATAATATTTTGCTGTCGCATACCACCCATTCTGCCTTTTGATAAACATCATAAAAGTCTTTATCTTTCTGAAGCTTTACCAGATGGTCTACGTTAGGAGTTATCAACACACCTTTTTTCAAGTTCTTCAACAGCTCATCGCGTGTTGTTGAGAGTATGTCGATATTAAGAAAACGAACAATATCTTTCATCTTTATATTTTATAAATATTACATTTTCAGTTTTTCAAAAGTCTCTTCCCACGATTTATATATTTCGTCAACAGAGTATCTTTTACTTGTTTCAATGGCTTTTTCAGCCATATCATTATAGACGGCATCATTATGCATAATCTTTTGTAATTGTATGGCTGCCTTTTCTGCAGAAAAACCTTCTTTTTGGTATGGAAAGACAATTCCATTAACACCGTCATTTACGATGTCGTAAACAGCAGAATAACTGCCATAAACGGCAGGAACAACTCCGAAGCTCATACATTCAGCCAACACAAGGGGGAAACCCTCATATTCAGATGTAAGCATCAGAATCCTTGCGCGTTTATAATACTCTATAGGTGATTTAAAACCTTCAAAGCTGACATTCTTTAGTCCTAATGCCTTTGCTTGCTTTTCAATATTCTCACGCTCAACTCCATCGCCTACTATAGTCAGCCGCCAGTCTGGATATTTCTTTTCCAGCAAAGCCCATGTGTCTATCACTCTGTACACCCTTTTTTGATTATAGTCAATGCGGCCGACATATATTATTTCTTTTTCTTTATTAGCAGGTTTTAAAACAAAGTTTCCTGTTTCTATTGTTACAGGGTTTGTCTGCACCATAAGTTTCTTTGGATTCTTTATTCCTGTAAAATTCTTAAAGCGTTCAACGAAACTAGGGGAGAGCACTTGGTAAATATCGCTATGATTATATACATACCGCATACTTCTGCTTGTGATAAATCTGTATAAATTCTTCTTGGCAATAAGTAGCAGTCGCTTAAACCCATTGTCTGTTTTTGACAATTCTATTTCAACATCTTTTATTCGTGCATTTGTGCCAGGGTCATTGTGGTATATCGCTATAACTTTTACATTTAATCCTTTCTTTGCCTTTTCCAATACTTTTGCACCAATATAAGGTAGCCCCCATTGATTAATAACAACATCTATCTTTTCAGATATAAGAATATCTCTTAATTTTGCGACATTATTTTCTGAATATCTGAAACCGTTTAAGCTATATACTTTGACATCATTGCATGTTCTTTCAACCATCATCTTATTAGGCAGATTAAAACATGCTATAATAACGTTGTTGTTATCATTGAAAGACTTGGCTAAAACAGATGTAACAACTTCCTGTCCACCTATTTCATAGGCTTTCATTAAAAATAGAATATTCATGCATTAATTTATTAATTGTCATTAATATCAATTATGTTCTCCCCAATCAAAAACTACGGAGCGTAGATTTTAAGTACCAGCAACCATTTCCCCTTATTAATTATGTTTACCAACCATCCACTATAAAACAATAAAATTCATTGTTTTTTTATACATTGTTTTACCAATTTGTTCCATTTCGACATAATATTGTCAATATTATACTTCGGTAACTCTTTTAATGCTTCATTTCTCAATTTTAATCTAAGTTCTGGATTTTCGATAAGTTCTGATAAATTATTAGAAAAACTATTTACATCACCAAATTTACATGCTAAAGCTGTCTTGCCATTATTTGACGCCCAACCAGTTCCTACGATATCAAACATACAAATTGGTAATCCCATAATTATAGCTTCTAATAAAACCAACCCAAATCCTTCATGTTCTGATGTTAAAGCAAAAATAGAACTTTTTAAATACTCATCTTTTATATCATTTACAGCATCATTTAAAATGAATGAGGATTGAAGATTTAGTTTATTTATTTGTTCCTGTAATTTTTCTTTATCCGGACCCATGCCAAATACCTCAACTTTCCAATCTTTATGTTTATTGGCTATTTTTGACCAAGCCTCAATTAACAAGTCTAACCTTTTTTGGACATGATAACGTGCTACACATATAATACGTTTATTTGTAAGATTTGATAACTTATCAGTTGTGAGATTTGTAAAGTTATTAATAACAGAAATATTATTTAAATTCCAATACTGACGGTCTTCTTCTGTAAGAATAACAAAACGGTTATAACGTTTATATATAGCTTTAGCTATTTTAAAATATAATTTTTTAAAAGCTTTTCCTTTGTCACTTATATTATATTCCATTCCAATATAAGAAAAGTGAATTTCCATGATTTTTGGTATGCTTCTACCTATAAAAGGAAGTATCCATGTTATAATTTGCGTTTGGGCATTTATTACGATATCAGGCTTGAATTTTTTTATAGCATTACGTGTATTACGAATATTTCTTATAACATTTAATCCTTTCTGTATAATTCCATCACTTTGTTGTGATTTTTCACTTAAACAAAAAACTTCTATCTTATCAGATATATTGTATGCAGAAATGGTAGAACCATTTATCGTACAAATTCCAACATGATAATTAAATTTATCGGCAAAATAATTTGCCTTATCAACTACAATCCTGGCAATACCACCTTTATAGTTAAGTCCATTTATAAAGTATAAAATTCTCATATTTTTATCCATTCATTAATATATATATCGGGATTCTCATCGTTCCACCATTTATGCGGACAAATTATAAACTCTTTTTTTATTCCTAATCTCGCTCCCCAATAACTGAAAGTACTGTTGGCTATAATACCATATTTACATTGAGACATTAGATACATATCCAATGGAGAATCTGTACCATTGTTCCAATCAACAAAAATAGCATCCTTACCGAGTTCCAAATTTTGCTTTACCCATCCAATGTCATCAGAAAAACATATAAATTTTACAGAAGGAACTAAATCCTTCATCTTTTGGATAGCAGCTTTATAATAATCTATGGTACAACAACCTTCAAATAAATTCTTGAAAGTTGGAGATAGATAATCACCACGACGAACGTGAATAAAACAAACATCTTCGTTTTTAATAATTGATAATACCTGTTTGTTATTCTCAGATAGTTGTTTTTCATCAATCTTCCATTTTAGCCAATCTCTATTTTCTGGAATATAAGCCTTGCTAAACTTAAATGGATAAAAAATTGTTGCATTTTTATTTTTGCATATTTTTTGATTCAGATCTAAGTGCTTTGACTTAGGGAAACATTGTTTATAAAAATAAAATAAGACAACAACAGGAAATGTCCACCATTTTTCTTTTGGAAGTTCTATTTCAAACCAACGATTAATTTCAAGTCCATAATGCTCTGTCAGTTTTTTACCATAATGTCCATAGAATTTTTGTTTAGGAAAACATTTTTTTAAATACAGATAAAAAACATATCCAAATATCTGATTTCCAAAACCACCTGAAAAAACTAATATTTTCATCGTAACTTATTTAATTTTATATTTACTACAAACTTTACTTATTTTTTCATGGAATACTAATGAAAAAATAACGACAATGATAATCGTTATAATATAACTTACTATTATACTAATATAATTTCCTAAAGTTGGTTTTAAAAAAATTATAATCAAAGGAGAAATAGTAAATAGTGCAAAAAGATGGAAAACATATATTTCATAACTAGCTTTACCTAATGAACAAATAATTCTATTATTTAATAATATATTTTTAAATTTGCATTTCTCATTTATAGTCATAATTAAAATAACAATAGAAGAAATTAAATTAATAATTCTATGTAACGAAAAGTCTAATACAGACTCTATTGAGATAATATTTGTTAATATTATGAAGAATAAACCGAGAGTTAAAAACCATTTTTTTATTCTATCATAAGGCAATAATCTCAAATAATAACATAATATAGGGCCAAGTAGCATTATTCCCATCCAGAACCATCGTTTTTCTGAACCCCATACAAATAAAAAAATATCAATTATTATTAATGATATACGTGTATATCGATAATGCATCAGTGGTCCTATTATTATTAGCAGCATAGGTACAAGAAATTCAAATCTTATAGCCCATAAATTACAATTATAAACAACATTTCCTCCTATGTATGTATTATAAATTGCATCATATAAAGGGTTTATTAAATATGTATTCTCTTTGAATTGATATAAGCTTTGTAGCCAAGAAGATGATTCTGCCGTTTTATCTGATATGGTAAGCCAATTATTTTTTTGAAAAATATACATCAATAATATACTAATAAATATTGGTGGAAATAATCTCCAAAATCTATTAAATGCATACTTCAATATTGATGCTTTCTTCATTTTATTTTGTTGTGAATATGAGATAACAAAACCACTAAGTAGAAAAAAATAGCAAAGACCGATAGTTGCATTTGTTAATAATTTAAATGGAGTTATGATTCCAAATTTTGGGAAAATATATCCAAATGCAGCAAAAAAATGACACCCTAATATAAATATAGCCATTAGGCCACGTATACTATCAAGTTCCTTGAGATTATTTTTATCGTAATTGGAAACATCAAAATATGAATATTTCATATATATATAAATATTGGTATGATTTAGATTTAATAATAAGATTTTTATTGAATTTAACAATTGAAATATTTCAACACTTTACACGGATTGCCTGCTGCAATGCAGTCTGCTGGAATGCTTTTAGTAACAACACTTCCTGCTCCTATTATAGAGCGTGCTCCAACAGTTACACCCTTTAGAATTAAAGTGTTCATACCTACAAGCACGTCGTCTTCAATAATTACAGCGGCGTCCCGCTTACATGCCGAATCTTCATCAACATTACGACGTTTTTCCCAATTGAGAGAATGGGCATCACTATCCAATATTGTAACACATCCACCTATTTTAACGTTGTTTCCTATCACTATTGATTTATGTGCCCGTAATATAGTACTGCTCATACTAACATTGTTTCCAACTCTTATTTTTGCGCCTCCATTAACACAAATACAGCCTTCCTTATTACTACATAAAGGATTTATACTTCTTCCACTACTATAATAAAAATTATCGCCAATAGTTAGTTCTGAATTTCCTGACAATTTTATGCTTAAATGACCATGTATAGTACAATTTCGTCCATGATTTATTCCTAATAATCTCAACTTCAATAGATTCTTATAGCTACTTAATTTATTCCTAATCCTTAATGCTTGTTTAAAAATATTTCTTGTATTCATTATAAACTTATCATATAAATGTTAGCAAAATAAAAAAATATTTATATTTTTAATTATAGGTTCTTCTTATAAAAATACTGTTGCCATTTTGTCTAAAGATATGAGTTATATTGTTCTCATTTCTTCAAAATTTGTCTTACAATTGTTTTTATTTTTGTCCATGCTAATGGACAAAAATAAAAATGCAATGCTCTTATATAATTACGCCAACCTATTTCTCTAAGATGTGAAAGGAATTGTCCTGCAACATGGTGAATATAATCCTTATTTTCTACATAGAAGTGCTTAAACTCATTAGTTAGGATAACACGTCTTGAAAACAGAATTGTATCGTAAATACAATTTGCAGCCAATGAAAGGAAAAGTATTCTATCTCTTTCTTCCACTTTTATTTTGCAAAATTTTTCTAGCTCTTTATAAATAGCAATAAGGTCGTAATTCATTTTCATATTACGTGTAGACATGATGGAACCATAGGAACGCAACAGATAACAATAAACAGGATCAGGCATCACATATACAGTTTTAGCGAGATACATCATTTTATGACCAAATTCTCCATCCTCATGATATACATTGGGCATAAAAAAAAGATTATTATCTAATAAAAAGTTCCTTCTAAGAATATAGCGTTGACTTGCTCCCAAACGATTTCCTCGAAACATATATTCTCGTCCGGTATTCACTGAAAAATCTGGAGTGTATTCTAATGTGGTGGATCCGTCACTTTCTTTCTGTTGTAATAATATAGTAGCTATTACATCAATTCCTATATGACTATTCAAAACCTTTGTAATTTTATCTATTGATCCTGGTAACAAAGTATCGTCACTATCGACAAACCAAATATATTCACCATGAGCAACTTTAAGACCATTATTACGGGCAGTACTGAGACCTTGATTTTGTTGATTTATTATTGTAAGTGGATATGTCTTTGTATATTTATAAACAATATCCATAGATTTATCTGGCGTGCCGTCATTTACAATAATAACCTCTATATTATCTTTTAATCCTTGAGAGAAGATACTATCCAAACATTTTTCAATGTATTTTTCTACATTGTAGACGGGTATTATGATTGAGATTCTCATATATTCTTATTTTATAGTATTTATATATAATAAAGATTATAGTAAAAAATTGAACATCTGTTACTCCAATTAAACTTGTTGCCGAACGCATAATAAGCCAACCTAATGTAAAAACCAATAAAAAGACTTTTCCTGATGTTTTAATAAAAATCTTATAAAAGAAATAATAAATCAAAGCATAAGATATTGTACCAACAAGTCCTCCCTTTATTAGTAATGGAAACCATACGCTTTCTGCTCCAAGAATATCACTATTATATTTAAAAAAATCAAAATTAATAGCATGTCCAAAAATAGGCTTTTGCATAAAAAAATCTAAAGAAATAGCGAGTTGTCTTATTCTTAGACTAATATCACTACCTTCTGCCTTAGCCGCAACTTGTGGATCAAATATTGACTGAATAGAATAAACAAGATAATCTCCACTTACAAATAAAAATATTATTAATACGATAATAATATATTTTTTCATATTTTTTGTAAATACTCCTGGAACAAAGAATAAATAAACTAATGGAACAAGTCCCAAAATCGGAGAACGAGAACCACACATAACAATTCCAGACAGCAACAACATTATAGAGAATGCCATAATAATTTTTCCTTTAATTATTTTGGAATTAAACGCCCAAAAAATTAGATAAAAAATCACACAGCATGCAACACCATAACTTATACTATGCGGAATAAAAGAACGATATCGTTCTTGCCCCATTCGAACTAAATCATTTGTACTGAAAATACTATAATCTTCAAATGATACACTTTGAATATAATCATCAAGAGGATTAATTCCTAATAATGGTTGGAGCAAGCCATTTCCACATAATATAATTGAAAAAATAGCATAACTGTAAATTGCCACCTTGATATTTTTATATCCGTCTAAACAATAATAGTAAACGTAAGAGAATAAAAGAACAGATATGACAATACGTGGAATAAAATTGAATACAGGAGTGGGGAATAAGCACGTCAATGTATATCCTACTCCATAAATCAGGAAAGCCTTGCCAAATGGAAATCTTTCATTAATAAGTTTTTTTCGCTTAATAATGAAAAGTATTAAAATAAGAATATTTACAGCCAAATCAAAAGTAATTAGACTTGATAGCCTTACATTCATATTAAAGAAAAGCTTCATTGGTGCATAAATAAGCACCCCCTTCTTAAAATCCCATATAAGTAAAATCGTAATAATAATAATTGATAAATATAATATTTGCATTTGTTTTATTATATTATAACATTAGTGTCCCGTTAAAATGGGACGAGTTAAACAATTAATCAAATAGCCCTAGAATAAGGGGAGTATTTAGTTCTTTGACATCATTGAAATTAGTCTTGTCTAATAGGTCACGCAAGTGGGTTTTGTCAGTCAATGATATGCTGAGAATTTGTAAAACTTCATAGGTTGAACGTTTCAACTTCATATCATGTTGGACAATAGCCACAAGACAGTATGTGATAATAATCACACTGATTTGTATGCGAACATCGTTCTCTGTTGTGCCCCAGAATTTCTTTATCTTGAGATGTTGTTTGAGCCATTTGAAGAACAGTTCGATCAATCATCTTTTCTTATAAAGGTTGGCGATATCCAGTACAGAAAGTTGTTTCGCATTCGTCAAAAAAGTGAACTCACGGTCATCTTCTTCATCGTAATATCGGACGAGTCTGAATGACTCTGGATATTTCTTCTCGGAGAGATATCCGGTCAGTTTCACTTTCACATCTGTCATAATGTTCTTTGTTATTCTTCACTTCCATTTGACTGTCTTATACTTTAAGTTCGTCTTGGCTCTGACAATTTGTATAAGACTGCAAACTTGAAAGATCAAGTCCGTTTCATTTCAAAAAACGTGTAATTGACTATATTTCAATACTTTCAAAGTATTTATCCTCTTTTATGGGACTGTAGTGATATTATAATAAAAACTATTTTAAATGTTTTGACAAAAAGTCTCTTCCTTTATATTTTTCTTTTTCTAAAATCTTTGTTATCTCATCGTAATTTATCTTCCTACTACAAAGATCTTTATACGAAATATTTTTTTCTGTATTTAATAAATGGTCATCCAATTTAAATGTTTGTAATAAATATGTTATTCTACTTCCTCTTTTATTTGAAGAATGAATATAAGAGTAAAAGTTTTTTGCACCTAAAATAATAGAAAATATCGTACAATGAAATGAATCAGTAAAAATCATTTCTGCATTTGCAATATATCCCAGGAAGTCTTTTTGACCGGCATCAGTAATATGAATAAAACTTTTATAAATATCTTTAGGATAATGTTGGCTCAACAATACTACTTTACAATTGCTTTCCTTTTCAATCTTTGAGACAAAATTTTTCAGTTCAAGACTATGATACAAAGTAAATAAAAGTATATATGGTTCGCTTATCTGAGGTTTAGTTGCTAAAGACTTCCAATAATCTGCATCTAATATAACTGTAGGATCTGGAGTTAAATCAATATGTAAGTCTGTGAAAGATTCTAATAATTTCTTTGCTTGATTTTCACGAACAGATATTGCATCGTAAGATGACAACCACTTTTTATATTCTGATTTTAAGTCATCTGGGATGTCTGTTATTCCTATACTGGATGCATAAGAAATACGTTTACATCCTTGAGGAACAAATGTTAAAAAATACGGCTCCACACAATATGGCTGTGTTGGATTCCATACCTGATCACTTCCTGTAATATAAATGTCGTAAATTGGAGGATTTTTATAAAGATCGTCTACACAACGATATGGAGCAGACATTTTTATTTGGTTATTAAAATCCTCAAATTTTATCTGCATTGACCTCGAGTAATATTGTTTTGAAAGCTTCCTATGCAGTATTTTTTCTAAGGCTAATTTAATTATATCTTTTATTTTTCGTTGTTTTTTATAATACTGCTTATATTTTTTACTTTCAATAAATCCGTAGAAATCAGAGCGATATAAATCTATAATTTCACACTTATAACCTTGATTACTTAAATACTTCCACAGCGCAAAAGACTGTAGACTTGCACCATAATTAGGAGAATTATGTATCGTTATTATTCCAATTTTCATTTATAGATTTATTTAATCATAAAGTCTATATGGAATAGACTTTACAAATTTTTATCAGATGATTATTTACCAAAAATTGTTTTAATTTTTTTTATACTATTTTTCCCTGTCATTAATTTTATTATATCTTTTGTAGTTTCTTGTGCCCTACTAGTTAGATCTGAAACAATATGATTCATTGCATATATGCCCTCGTTTTCTTTATTACTATCAGTAAAAACTTCTAATATCATTGAACGTTCTGTCAACGTAGAGGTTGTGAAACGTTTCATTACTTCCATGAACTCCTCTTTTGTCGATGCCGAAAGATATTCAAAACCTAAATCTTCTACATAATGCTTAATTAATTCATGAGATTTATTCCCATAATGTCCGGCTGCAGCCATATATTTGTCTGTTTCATCTCCAAAATCAGCAGTAATATTAGAATATATTCTAAATTCAACACCTTTTCCATTATTCACAACAAGCAGACGTATATTATTCTTTATATAACGGTTTCCAAGAGAGTTCATATCATAAAAAAATGTTAGGTCTCCTACTGCACCAAAATGAAGTCTGTCAGTACTTACTAAAGATTCGCCAATAAGGGATGAAACCTGACCATCTATACCCATAGCACCATCATTAGAATAACATTCTATTGTATTAGATATCGGGAAGAAGTTCCAAGCACGGGCTGTATTTGAACCTGAAAGGTGAAATACGCAATTATCAGGCAGATTTTGGCTTAAAATTTTGGCTATCCACACATTGCAGAATGGGAGCTCTGGAGTCTTTTCTAAAATTCTATTTGTTTCATCCTGCCATTGTTTTGCATAGCTGTTATTATGTTTTCCTTTTTTTAGATCCGCATAATATCTGAAGAAATCAGCTTCTTCCATAGCGAATACATGCGTCAGTTTCTTTTCAGGATCACGTATTACACCATCCGGATTAACTCTCCACATTGCTTTTTCATTCATTCCGGACACATATCTTGAAATAGAGCCTATATATATAACCAAATCTGCCTTCTTTGTTTGAGGTACATATTGTTTCATATTATTTATCAAATCCGGATTATATCCGTATTCACCTGTATAATTGCTGGCATGATTACGTATAACAACGGCATTATATGCACCACAGAAGTCTTCAACGGCAGACTTTAATTCATCAGACCACTTATTATGAACACCTACTAAAATTGCAATATGGTTGAAATATGTCAAAGAAGGCATATTTTTCAAATTTGATATATGTGTTATCTTCTTTACTTTAGGTAATTCTTTGACAGAATAATCCTGTTTAAACGTAGTACATAAATTTATATGTACAGGTCCACCTCCATTTCTACGCAAAGCCAACAACGCCTTATTTATATTCAAGCCACATGCCCATTCATCTTCTTCTGTATAAACCGCATCCACCTTCACACTTTCCATTGCAATATCTTGCAATGGTGAACTTCTATCTATTACCTGAGGAACATACTGCCCTACACGCCCAAAATGTTTGGATGACGTTATCGCAAGTACCGGAAGTTTTCTATAATAAGCCTCAGTCAGTCCAGGTATGTAATTTCTTGATGCCGTCGAACCTGTACATGTCAAAGCTACAGGTTCTCCGCTCGCCGCCGCCATACCACACGCCATATATGCGGCAGAACGTTCATCTACCGAACTGTATATCTCAAAATATGGATCGTTTTGAATACTTCCTACAAAGCAAACATTTGTTGCACCTGGACTTGCTATGATTTTTTTTATGTTATGTGCCTTTAACAAGGCTATTAAAATCTGGGTATGCTTTTCTATTGTATAGTTCATTTTATTAATATTTAAAAAGTCTATAATGATTATTTGTGATATCAATTAAAATGCTAATTACTATTTATCAGTCAGATATATAAGTTTGAGACCACATTTCTTACAAAATTCCACTATATCTTTATTAGGACAAGTATCATTATGATATACTGATTTTAGATTAAGAAGTTGTTTCAAAGATATAATCGGTGAAAAGATAATAGAATAAGACAATTTACGCCGTAATGACTCTATACCCAGTTCTTTTTGTGTAATTATATTCAGATATGGTATGTCAAAAAGGCTTATATCATTATCTACAGCTTTCTTTTTACATACGATAATACATGTCGAGCCTTCATCCAATATGCTGAATGTATGCAATAATATCTGATATGATGCTTTTAAACCACGATTTGGGGACATTATTGCTATTACTTCATCCTTATTATTACAATATGGAATGTAACTTGATTCTGAACAACAATCGCCAATTACCATTGCTGAGTACTTCTTGATAGGTCGCCTTGAACCTAATAAAGACAGGTTTCCATATATATGTTTCTTAACTTTTGAATTGAGATAGATAATTATTCCACCAAAACAGAACAGTATTGCAGTGATGTACCAGAATTCTGTTAAGAATGTCGGCAATAACAAAACCGCAATAAATATAACTATTTTCTTTTTTTTGTTTAATTTTAAATTCCAGGACATACTAACGATTCTAAATATAGTTTATGATTACAATTTAAAGATGAAATAGTTCTTACTTCATCCTCAGACAAAGTAAAGTCAAATATCTCGGAATACAATTTTACACGTGTCGGCTTGGTTGATGTAAATATTGGTGTTGCGCCAGTATCTATATGCCAACGAAGAATAATTTGACCAATATCTTTACCATGATTCTCTGATATCTTTCTTAATTCAGGATTATAGCGCAATCTGTCATGCATTTTACAAAGCGGGGAATAATCCTGTATAGCTATTCCATTAGCTTTACAGAATGCTATTTCAGATTGGAATGTGTTCAATGGATGTCTTTCTATCTGTAGAATTTCGGGCATTATATCTATACTCTTCAATTCATACAGTTGTCTTATACGCAAATTACAAATGCCTACCTTTCTAACTAACTGTTTTTCTTTAAGCTTGCAAATACTTTCCCATGCTGACAATAAATATTTTCTTACAGGCCAATGTATCAATAAGGAATCAACATAGTCAAGATTCATGGCTTTAAGCTTTCCATAGAAGTATTCTTCCACATTGCCGTTATACATTTGTATCGGATCTATTTTCGTCTGAATAAAATATTTATCTCTACTTAATCCAAACTCTACAGAACATTCATGAACGGCACGTGATATCAATTCTTCTGTTTTATAACTTGGTGCCGTATCGAATCGGGTTATACCATTTTCTAATGCCGCTTTACACACAGACTTTAAACCAGCAAAGTCCTTGCATGAAGATACACCAGAGCCAAATATTAAATTTTTACTCATCATATATTGATTGTACTGAAATCCTTACATTACTATTATTTAATCTATTACGACTGTTAAATTTAACAGTCTATCTTCATTTTTTACAATTAAACTTCATCACTTTACCCACATAAGAATATACAACTTCACGTTCATGTGGCGTCAAGGCTATAAATAATGAGGTAATAGTGACAGAAAGCATTCCTGCAATGCATATTATTATTGAAGTAATTAATGATACAGGAAGATACAAGTGCAACAAAGTCGGTAATACAGAACTTATTAAAAGAACTAAGGAACAACGAACTGCGACTTCTGAGAAAAGCAATCTTTTGGACAAGTGTAATGAATTGCATACAAACAAGGCCCTTAATATCTGCAATATAATAACAATAACAAGATAAACATACATAGAATACTCAGGTCCATATCCCAATGCAAAAGCGCCCCAAACCAGTGGAAGATGAAATGCTCCAATCGTTGTCAATGTTATCTGGTAAATTTTTATATTACCAGTAGCACCTTTTGATGTAGAGAGTATACCGGTAAGAGAATTTACCAACAATATAAGTAAAACCATACGTACAAAAATTATTGTATATTCAGGGACGATGCCCAACCATGTCTTAAGTATTGTCGGTGTCTCAATGACTAGCGGAACAACAAAAAAAGCGACAAGACAGAATGCAAATTTGCAACCACGTATAATAAGTTTGTGCATAGCCTCAATATCGCCAGAAGCGTAACTCTTCACCAATTGTGGATTTAATGCCAATAAGAAATTGCTCAAGAACTGCTGGACAACCCCATTCACTTGATTTGCAATACCTTGTGCTGCATTTACTGCCACTGTGAAAAACATGTTTATTATAATTGCAATGCCTTGCGTATGCAGAATATATCCAAGATTACCGAAAATAGTCCAGCCTGAAAATGATAACATCTTATGCATTTTATCCTTATTGATTTGCTTTGATATACCCTTACATTCTGTAAAGTGCCTATAAGCATACGTTGCATAACAAATATTATTTATTAATCCGACAAGCAACATTAATAAACCATAAAACACCAGTTTGTCAAATGGTGAATAATAAATAGCTATGGCAACAGAAAACTTTAATACACCTTCAAGGATTGAGAGATAAGCAAATGCAGACATCCTTTCATGTGCGATAATGGTTGCATTATATGGTACAGTTAAAAAATTAGCGATACACGTAACAAGTGAAAATTGATATACATAATTTGCTGCTGTAATACGTGTTTCCGGAATGTTCATATTGGTGTTCAGAAACCACAATCCAATTGTTTCACCAAGTATTAAGACTATTAATGCAACAATTACGTGAATATGGATACTGGTTGAAAATACCTTCTGTAGAGCGTTACTGTCTTGCATTCCCATTTCAAAATTCAGGAACCGTTGTGTGCTGCCTGCCATTGCATTATTTAAAAATGCAAGAATAACTACAATGCCACCTACTACATTGTATATTCCATAATCATTTACTCCTAAAGCATTAAGGACAATACGGCTTGTGTAAAGGCTTATAACCATTAGAAGTAACATTCGTATATATAGTAGCAACGTATTTTTTGCTATTCTTTTATTATTTTGAGATGTATCGGTCATTTTTTTTAGTGAGAAACAGGCGCAAAGCACAATCGGGCTTGCGCGATTATTAATTAAAAATTAAAAGTTAAACGTTTTAGCGGAAATGAATTGTTATAAGTTAAAAATTAAATACCGTTGCATTTTTTTGAATTATAATGCTGTTGATTGTACCTATTGAATGTTGTATCATAGAGCTTTGAATCTATTTTTTGCTATTATTATTTCTTTCATAACGTGTTGATTTGCGAGGTAAAACTCAGTGAGTTTTGAGGAGAAAAACAATGATTTTTTATTCAAAAGTGATTGATTTTCGGGAGTTATGAAGTTAAGCCATGTGCTTTGGGGATTATTATCATAACTTCGTCGTTTACTCATATTTCTTGGTAATTTATCTTTACATGTCTAGGTCATAATCACCTTGTAGTAAGGTTGTATATATTTTGTTTGTTATGTAACATTTATTGTTCTATATCAGAAAATCTTTTTCCGGTTTTGAAAAAGATTTTGAAAATAAATATTTACATTTTATTTTTCGGCTTTATTTTTTATTTCAAAAAAGATTTGGCCTTTTTCGCGTTTTTTGCTACAAGTAGTGATTAAAGCCTGCAGTGCTCTGTCAAAGGATAATCGCACAAATGTAAGTCGCTGTATATATGTGTGTTACGTCCGTTCATTATGCCATTTTTAGCCGCTCTGAGCACTGTAAGAGTGATAGGGTGGTAAGCTGTTTTCAAAACTTTTTATATATATGCGATAAAATAAATTATCGGCATGTATATATATTCATTTTATTTTTTTTGCGCGTATATAATATAAAAAGTTTATAAAGTAGGTGGTAAACCTAGCACTACGTGAATTAAAAGCCCCACCAAACCTCCCCCGTGGGGAGGCTTTTGCTTCTCGGTTGTTAGAGGAGCATTTTCTAAGTGAAGAGCAGGCGCAAAAGCGCAAACGAAGTTCAGCGTTAGCTAATTAAAAATGAAAAATTAAAAGTGAAAAACGCCTGACGTAAATAAGAGTGAAAAATCCAATCGCTTTGTTGGATCTTTTCGCAAGCACTATGTTTGCTATTGACTCTAACTCTTACAACTACTTTAACTTCTTTAACTCCTATCCGGATTCTGCATCTGTCCTTCTTTTTACCTCTATTCTTAATAGTTTATCTTTACATATCTAGAGCATAATCACCTTACTGTAACCTTATCACGTTTTTGCGCATTTTAGTCGATTTTCAACATATAATGAATGTTAATTTTTTGTCATCCAAAATTTGGATATTAACATTGTTAACGTTTTTTTTACTCGCTTTTTCGGCATATTTTCGCATAAAAGTGACAACCTTGCCTATAAGGTTGCAGTGGTATACACCTCATCATCACGCATTATCTTATATCATTTATTATCAACG
>ULXE01047237.1_pt1 | contig 17356 bp, 19 predicted proteins | sample 1961001 | NCBI WGS metagenome assembly ULXE01 (sample SAMEA4835831, study PRJEB28245) | human gut metagenome | biome: gut microbiome; material: fecal sample | place: Denmark | collected 2008
CCGGCTGCGGTTTCCCGCCTTGCCATGCAGCCGCCTTGCGTTCTGCCTGAAATTCGAGTTTCGTTGCTGTGGCCATTGCACCGTGCCTCCTGATATCGCGCAAAAGTTAGAGTAGTCTAATCCGAAGAGCACAAAAATGCCGTCCCGGACGGCTCTGCGGATACTGCGCATGTCTTACTTATTATACTGTGCCCCGATCACTGCGTCAAGCACGGAACGCAAAAACGCCCTGCGACCAGATGACCGCAAGGCGCTTTGGAGCTAGTGATGTGACTCGAACACACGACCTGCTGATTACGAACGTTAGCAAAGTTGTCAATTCATCATTTTCCGATGCTTTTTATCGTCTTCGTATCGGGCACAAGGAAATACGCAAGCAGGCTGGCCACTGTGCATGCACGGCGGCATTTTCCCTCAGGGAGAAACCCGTCGTATATCAAGTTCTGCAGTGCTTTCTGGTGTTTTTCTCAAAAATCGTGATGAGAAGAATCCCTGCCGCAACCAGCACTCCGCCATAGAAGACACGTCCGGGCGAATCCGTACCCATAAATATATCAATAACTGCACTGGAAAACACTTGACCAACAAATAGCAGCAACGACACTTGAAACGTGGAAAGCTTTCTGAGGACAACGTTTGTTATGACAATTATGAGCACACCTATAATCCCGCCCAAATATGCCCACATCGGTACGCCGGTCAATTTTTCCGGAAGCGCCGTCAACTCACCGCTGCCAATGGTCAACAGCAGCAACACCGCAAGCGGAAGGCCTGCCATATGATTAATAAATGAACTGGCCACAGCTCCGGTATGCTCGGCAAGCGCAGCGCTCGCGGCTCTTGACACGACAAGCCCAACGCCAGCGGCAAATGATGCGGCAATGGCAGAGAAAACACTCAGCTCCGAACCGTAAAGCATATAGACGATACCGCAAAAAGAGAAAGCTATGCAGGCCCATGTCACAGGAAGCACTCTGCGCTTCTCAGCCCCAAGCAGTCCGAGGCAATCAATGACAAGGCTTGTGAGCATCTGTGCGAGCAAGCCAAGTGCAGTAATAGCAATAAGGCTTATTTTCCCAAACGCGTAATTGCTGCACAGCGTGCACGCCACGCTTATAAGGCCTCCGCAATACATCCACAGCGGGAGTTTTTGCTTTGGGATGAATGATTCCTTCTTGATCCAAAGGATGATGAGCGCAAAGATAATTGCCACCACATGGATGATCGCCGTTGTCAGGCAGAGCCCCGCCTCAGCAGTCAGCCTGCCGTTGAACACCGCCATCAGCGATATAAGAACACCTGCAGCAAGCGCAAAAAATAGTACATAGAGTTCCCCTGATGCTCTGATTTCATCCGTATAATGTATACGCATTCTGCCAGTCAAGGCTGCGCCGGACAGACGGAGCGCAAATTTACACCTTGGCGTCTTTTTTGTAAAACCGAAGCGTAACAAAGCCGAGAATCAGCATAATGATCGGCGAAATGAACATGGCAGTGTCAGCACTTCCGCCAAAGGCCTCAATAAGAGCAATATACGGAGTGCCGAGGAACGCGCCGATGTTAACACCGGATTCGGCAATGGAAGTCGCAAGGAACTTATTCTCCTCTTCCACGCTCTCACTAAACGCGCTGATGCAGGCAGGGATGATGCCGGTGGAGAATACACCGCTGACGACCAGCCAAGCAGCAACCGACGCAAAGCTGTGGGAGAAATACAGGCCAAACATCGTAACGCCGGTAACAGCAAGCATGACAAACATCGTCTTATTCTTAAGAAGCTTTTCGGCAAACCCGAAAACGATGCCGCCGGCTATCGTCGCAACTGAGTAAAAAACCATCGCATTGCCGACTGTGACAGAGTTGCCGATACCGCGTCCGACAATGATCTTGGAGATAACGAGAAACATGGGGTAATAGCAGAGCATATACCCGATCGCAATGGCGGAAAAGGCCCATACGATCGGCGGCAGTTTCTTTATAGCATGAACCAGAGCGCCCGATTTCGCCATTTCCTCAAGTTTTCCGCCGGTGGTAGACGTGTCATTTCTATCAAGCTCAAACTTAGGGCAAAGGAAAAGAACGACGAGGAACGGGACGGCACTCCAAAGGTAGACGAAGAAACTGTAATTCCATTTGATTGCGCAGAGGTGACCCACGGCGACCTGAGCGATCATGTTCATTGCATATTGAGCAGCGACTGCCCAGCCCATGGCATGGCTTCTGAATCTGCTGTCCTCCACAAGCTTGAGACTCATGGAGATGCCAATGCCCTGCATAAGGCCATAACCGATACCAAAGGCAAAGCGGCCGAGGAACATCATCGCCATACTGGTATCACCAAACAAGGCAGGAAGAACGCCGCCCACGCAGTGGAAGCCAATGCCAATCAGGAGCATGTTGCGCAGGGTAATCTTTCTGTTTACAAGAACGCCTGCGACAATCGTAAAGACAACTGCACAGAGATTGGGGATATTGTTTACAAAAGTGATAATGCTGTAAGGAACGTCCGGAAACACGCTCGCTATATCAGCCAGCGCGGAGGAGCACCACTCCGCACCGCCGGCGGCGGTGTTGGCAAAAATCAGAACGATGATCCCGATGATAGTTCTCGTCTTTGTCGGTTTATCCATATTTAACTCCTCAAGCTTTCTTGCGTTGGTGAAATAAATAACTATCGATTCTGCTCAATCACCATACCGCCCGAAGCAGCGGTATGGTGATTACGCTTTTGAGAAAATCCTGTGAACGCCGGATTTATGCCACTCTTTTCTTCTTCGTGATGGAGACCGCCAGAGCAACGAGAAGTGCCAGAGCGGTGCAGACACACGCCGCAAAAAGGAAACGGAAGGATGTGTCGTTGGGTTTGATGAGTCCGGCGACCGGGGTATAGAACAGCGCGGAGCAAACCGTGCCGAGCTGGCCTGCCATGTGGATGACAGCGCAACCCGCCGTGGAGGCTTCAACCGTGTTGTAATTGGTCGCATAGAGCAGAGTGCCGGGCATTTCAAAGCCAATAGAGGTACCGACCACAAAAGCCCCGATGAAGAGAATGACGAGAGACTGGGCAAAGTAGATGATCAGGAAACCAATGACCAGAGCGATGAAGCCGCAGCAGAGAACATACTCACGGAGCTTCTTCTCAAAGGGGTTGAAGATCAGGCCGCCAAACATACCGCCAACAAGGAAAATTGCCATTGCAGTTCCGGTAAGTGCAGCAGTGCCCATGCCGCGCTCGGTGATGATGAACGAGATGTTCGCACCCATAACGCCGTAGGAGTTAATGAACACAAAAATGATCGCGCCAAACAGCCACGTAATGGGGGCAATCTTGAGATGGCTCTTCTCGCCGCTCGCCTTAGCGGGCTTGTCAGCGGGGAAATAGATGCATCCGAGCACCAGAGGGATCAGTGCGTAAAGGAAAGCAAGGTAGGTGTAGTTCCATGCCTTGGCAGCAAGAACGCCGCCGATAAGGGTCAGGTACATGCCGCCGCCATTGGTGAAAAGATCCTGAATACCCATGAGCTTGCCGCGTTCATCTTCGGCATAGTTCTCAGCGATGATGCCATTGGATGTTGGCATAAGGAAGCCGAAGCCAAGGCCGAGGATGGTCTGCCACATCATGAGCTGAATAAAGCTGGAGTGCAGCGTAAAGCCGAGGATGGCATAGGCAACAACAAAGCCGACACCGATCTGGCACAGAGCCTTTTTGGACACCTTCGTTGCGAGCAGCGTGGACAGCGCGCAGCCAAGAAGCATTGCAAAGCCGGGCCAGTTGGACATTTCCTGCATCCACACGGTAGGAATGTCAGGGAATGCAGCAGCAATATCAGCCAGCGCGGGCTGAAGCCCCATTCCTCCCATTTCAAGTGCGGACACAAACAGGATCGCCAGAGACATCAGTTTTTTGTTTGAAACTTTTGCATTCTCCATTTTGTCTTCTCCTTTCTTATTGACAGGCATATTATCCGTTTTCAAACTTCAAGCGCCATATTAAATGCGATCTGATTTGCATTCTTGATATTTTTAACAACATCGCAGTCGCCCACCGCTACGACGTCGGGCATAAGCGCTCTGAGCTGTTTCAGGAGCGCATCATTTTTCCTCATGCCGAAAGCGGCAACGACATCGTCACACCGGATAACAGACTTTGTGCCATCCTGTGCCATTACCACGACACCGTCATCGTTGATGCCGCAAACCCGGACACCGCCGACAAGCGCAACGCCGTACTTTTCCAGCAGCTGCAGGAGCATCCCTCTGGGGGCCGGGGAGTGATCCTTGGCAAACTGCTCAACGGGGAGCAGGTCTACAACCGTCACTTTCTTGCCGTCCATGGCAAGCTGGAGTGCCGACTCCGTACCTGACAGGCCGCCGCCGCAGACAACTACTCGCTCTCCGACCGTCGCCCTGCCGGTGTCAACATCCAGAACATGGTGGACATTCTCCCTGTCGATGCCCGGGATCGGAAGGGTCAGCCGTTCAGCACCGGTTGCAACGAATACCACATCGGGCTTCAGTCCCATGATGATTTCCGCCGTCGCCTCGGTGTTGAGCATGATCTTTGCACCGCTTTCCATGGTGCTGCTCATAAGCCAGCGGAGGTGTTGGCGCATATCGAACTTGAAAGACAGGCAGCTGATCTCATGCAGTCTGCCCCCGAGCTTGTCACTCTTTTCGATCAGGGTGACATCGTGCCCGCGCTCTACAAGCGTTTTTGCAGCCATGCAGCCCGCAACACCGCCTCCAACCACGACGACTCTCTTTTTATGCTTTGCGTAGGGCAGCTCTTCCGGGATCTCGGACTCACGTCCGAGACGCGGGTTTGTCGCGCAGCGAAGATGAACGATGTCGGCGGGTGCACATTCATGACAGCGCAGGCACGGTCTGGTTTTCTCTTCCATTCCATGATAGGCATTATAGAGCAGCTTATTATCGCACATCAGCTGCCGCGCCATCGCCACCATGTCCGCTTTGCCAGAGGCGATGATCTCCTCAGCTTCCGCCACGGTCGTGATACTACCGACAACGGTAACGGGAATATGAATATCCGGATCTGCCTTGACCTGCTCGGACCATTTCACATTGTGGCAATGCGGAAGATAGAATGCCGGCATGGTATATGGCATATACTTTGGCTCAACAATGAGTCCTTGTGAGACATGAACGGTATCTATGTATTCCTGGGCAAGACGGATAAACGCCTTTGTCTCTTCGATCCCCATACCGCCCGGAACCAGTTCATCGCCGCTGATGCGCATATCGATGCACAGGCCGTCGCCTACACACTCCCGCATTGCTTTTAGTACCGAGAGCGGCCAGCGGGCTCTGTTTTCAAAGCTGCCGCCGTATTCATCTGTGCGCTGATTGTATTTGGGAGACAGAAACTGTGCAAGAAGATTCCCGTGCGCCGCGTGTACCATGACCATATCAAAACCGGATTTCATCAGGCGCTGCGCAACGTCACAATACTCGTTACGGATGGTTTCCATATCCCGCTCATCCATCTCGCGGATGTCGGTCGGGCCATTTTCAACGGGGATCGCAGAGGGAGCGATCGCCGGCGAGTTGGGACGAAACTGCTTCGGAGCGGAGCGGCCCGCGTGGACAAGCTCGCAGGAAAGCTTCGCGCCGTAGCGGTGCACGATCTCGGAAATGCGGCGCAGATCGGTCATATTGTCATCACTTGTAACGTCAAGCGCGCCAAAAAAGTCAACACCGTTCGTATGGTTGATGGGTGTAGAACCGATCGTGATAACGCCCACACCACTCTGGGCCTGATACTTAATATATCCGAGAAGCTCCGGAGACACGCCGCCGGTGGGCGTTGAGAGGCTGGAGACCATAGGAGAGAACTGCATGCGGTTCTTGACCTCCATGCCGCCTATCTTTATAGGCGAGAAGACATGCGGATATTTATTGAATGAGCTCATAGTCTGAACACCTCGTTACATACAAACACTCAAAGGCGGCCGATATCTCTTGCGGCATAGAAAGCCTGAGATGTTGCCTGATAGATCGTCGCAGGAGTCACGCAGTCCCCGATCGTATAGAACTCCGGCGCACAGAAACGGAACTGCTCCGCCTCCTCGGCAAGCGGACGCTGACCGACAGCATAAATGACGGTGTCTGCCGGATAGAGCTGTTCCCCTTCCGCATTTCTGCCGATAACTCCGTCATCGGTAATTTCAACGGGGCTGGTGTTGAAGGCCGTACCTACCTTGTGAATGCGAATCTGCTCATTGATCGCCTGACCATGCAGACCGTTTGCACCACACTTGATGCACGCATGACGATGCATGATGGTGACGTCCTTGCCGCAGCTTGCCAGATGAAGCGCAAGCTCTGCACCGACGAGACCACCGCCAATTACAACGACCTTGCCGCCAACCTCATCGGCATGGGTGTAGGCGTACTCCGCAGGCATGACGTTCGCCTTGTCGTAGCCAGGCAGATAGGTAGGAATCGCAGGCCGGGAACCAAGAGCCGCGATAACGGCATCAGGTTCCATGCTGCTGACAAGCTCCGGCGTAGCCTCGGTGCTGAGCATCACAGTGATGTTGTCATTCTTCATGACCTTTCTGGCTTGCGTGTCGATATACAGCTTGAGCTTGGTTTTGAAAGAAACGTCCTCCTCAATGAGGAGCACGCCGCCGAGTCTGTCAGCTTTCTCGATGACCGTGACCTTATGGCCGCGCTCGGCAGCGATCAGCGCCGCCTCCATGCCTCCGATACCGCCGCCGACAACCACGACATTCCGCTTATGCACGGGCGGCGTATCATATTTGCACTCAAGCTCGCGCCCTGTGGTGGGATTGATCGCGCAACCGTACTGTCCGGTGGTAATAAGCTGGCTGAAACAGGTGTAGCAGCGCAGGCACTGGTTGATCTCGTCCGCCTTACCCATTCTCGCTTTGTTGGGCAGGTCGGGATCGGCAATAACGCCTCTGCCGATTTCGATGACATCTGCCAATCCGTCAGCAAGCGCTTTTTCCATCATCGCCGGGTCGCTGAAGGAACCAACGGCCGCAACAGGGGTCTTAACATGCTTTTTGACCTCAGCGGCAAACTTCATGTTGACGCCATCCTCAAGGAACATGGATGGGTGCATGACAACAAACGACTCAATGACCTCGTGGTTGCCAACAGAGCAATGGATGATATCACAGTGACCATCAAGCTGCTTTGCGCACGCAACGCCATTTTCGATACCATAACCGACAGAGTTGACCTCGGATGCGGACATTCTGAAGTCGATCATGAAATTCTTGCCGCAGACCTCTTTGATCCTGTCACAGACCATGACCGCAAAGCGGCATCTGTTCTCCGCGCTGCCGCCCCATCGATCGGTACGGTGATTGGTAAGCGGGCTCATGAACTGATGAAGCAGCCAGCCATGGCCGCCGTGAAGAAGGACCATTTTGAAGCCCGCAAGCTGAACGCGCTTTGCTGCCTGCGCGTAAAGCTCAATGGTATTCAGGATCTCCTCTTCAGGCATCTCCGGAAGAAACGCGCCGTTGAGACGCGCGCTTGCTTTGTCGCTGTCGGTCTTAATGACCGTGTCCGACGGCGCCCACACCTGATGCCCCTCAATATATGACTGACTGGAAAACATACCGGCGTGCATAAGCTCAATGGAGGCGATGGCACCGTGCTTATTGATCGCATCGGCAACGGTTGCAAGGTGGGACACACAGTCGTCGCTGTCGAGTTTGAGATATTTGGGGATATCCACACCATGTACGGAATCGATGTATGCCTCCCCTACATGGACAACAGCGCAGCCGCCGCGCGCCTTGCTCTCGTAGTATGCCATCAGGGGCTCGGTCGCGATATTCTCGACTGTAAGGTCGCAGTAACCGGTAGGAGCTGCAAAGATCCGGTTGCGTAAAATGGTATTCCCCAGCTTAAGCGGCTTGAAAAGATTTGGATACTGGCATTCGTACATATCTATGATTTCCTTTCTTTGGATGGCGCGATCTGCTTCTGATTTCTTCCCGGGAAAAGTTAATATATTGTCATTTGCTGTTCTGATTATAGCACGCCTGTTAAACGTTTGACAGTGAGACCTTTTTGTACTCGTCACAACAAGTAGTTGTGGCAAATGCAAAAAGATAAGCTACCGGCAAAGAATCTGCCGGTAGCTTGCGCTGTAGAAATAATTATAGGCTTTGCCATGGAACATGCAGGCGATATTATAAGGCGTATGTCACCATTTGCGGAAGCATTTGATCAATTCAGCCTCCTGTGCAGTCACGCCGTGACCTGCAGCAGTGCAAATGCAGATTGAAAATTCCCACACGTGCAGCTTATCCGGGACGATTCTGAGTCCCGGAAGTTCCAACGGGCGTTCCCCCGCATACACCCCTATTCCCAAATTTTTGCGGCACAGCTCCATCATCAGTTCCGTATCTGCAACAGTCACGTTTATATTGGGAAAGAAGCCCGCTTTGCGGCAGCGTTCGAGAAAGCTTGTGCGTCCTTTCCCCTCGTCTCCCATTGCGATAAAGCTGTCGTTTTTGAGCTGGCGCAGATCGAGTGATGCCTCTCCGGCAAGCGGATGCGCCTCACTAAGCATGAAATAAAGATTCATGTTATGTGTATGCTGTATGTTCAGCTTCTCTTTGTCTACCGGAACAACACAGAATCCGATATCAATGTCTCCTCTCACCAGCGCTTCATCAACCTCTGTGTCTGTATACTCTCTGATTGAGATCCGGACGTTCGGATGGCTTTTCAGATAAGTCTCAAAGATTTCTGCCGGAAAAAAATTCGCAATCCCGTTAGGGAAGCCAAGCGTTATACCATTTCTATCGCGGTTCTTTTCAGTATTGATTTCTGTAAGGACTTTCGTATAGTTGTTCACGAGATCCTCCGCATAGCGCTGAAGTATCACGCCGTAATTCGTCAGCGAAATGGAAGAATTCGTGCGCAGAAACAGAGAAACACCTAATTCGTCCTCAAGGGTCTTTATGCTCTTGCTGACCCCTTGCTGACTGATGTACAGATTGCTCGCCGCCTTTGTAAAGCTCATCTGTTCACAGACTTCCACAAATGTCTCAAGCTGTCTGAAATCCACAAGCAATTCCCCCTGGTCGATTACTATACAAAATATTATAACAAGTATTTCATTTCAATGCAATCCATGTCCTCCTGCGCACCATCTGTCTATGTCACGGCTTGTGAAAACGCAGTCGCACAGAGTGATTTACGAACAATTGCCCAGTGTTTTGGTGCATCGCAGGTGCAGCATCACAGAGCATTTTATAACCGAAAGGAGCTCAATTTGCTCCTAGATTTTTACATCTCCAAAGTAAAGAAAAAACCCTGTAACCATTCGGTTTTCGTTGATAAGGCAGTAAATCAAATTATCACCGCAGCTGAATCGGCAATGGGAGAAAAACTGAGTTGCAAAGCCACGGACTGAAAACGAATTGTTAAAAGGACTTAGCAGTCAGGCGTAGCAATGGCAAGGGAAATCACCGAGATCAGTCTATCACAGACTTTTCTCGGTGATTTTCTTATATCCGTACATTCGATTTACGCCAATTCTCCTGCTACAATAATTGCAGAAAATCAAAGGAGGAGCAGCGTATGAAGCAGAAATACTATGTGGAACTGAACCGGCAGGAATGGCGGCTTATCATTGAGGGGCTGAACTGGTTCCGCAACAAGTTGATTGCGGCGGGACGGTACACAGAAGCCGTAGATGAGATATTAATCAAAGTCGCCAAGGCAAAGCCGCAGAAGTCAATGTTGTGGGGATGGAGGCGCTAATGATGGAAAAGTACATTACCGATGAACGCACAGGGCTGAAATATGAATTGGTCGGTGACTATTATCTGGTTGTCGGAGATGATGAGCCGGAGGAAGATCAGCCAATCGGGGTATGGGGACAACGACATTTACGCCATTTGAAACGCCACCACAAGGTAATCTATGCAAATTTGCTGACAAGCGGCAAGCTACCCGAATATCTTGCGGATATTGACCGACAGGCAGAGGAACTTTTTCTTCGGCTTGCAAAACAAACGGCAGATGCAGAGGGAATTACGGAAAAACTGAAAGCCAGCGACCAAATGGAATGGGTCAGACAAATGAACAGCATCCGAAACCGAGCTATGGAGATCGTAAATGCAGAACTGATTTTCGCATAAGGATATATGACCAAGGGCGGCAGGGAGTACCAACTCTCTGCCGCCTTTTCTTGTATTCGCAGCAATTATGTAAGAATATTCCAAGCACAGCGGAAGCACCGAAGCCCGATGGGGAACAGGAGAATCAGTACACAGCACACAATCCCGAAGCAGCAAACAATAATTGCACATGGGAGTTTAACGCAAAGCCATATTATTGCTGCAAGCAGCGCACCCGTGATGTGGTATTCGGTCCAAAATAGTAGGGTTAAAATCGCCAAGCAGAGTATTACCATCGCAAAAATCCTTTCTCCGTAATACGAAATATTGAAGTTCTCTTTGATTACAATTCTATTATACACCCTTGTCCCATCCGGAAAAATGACTGCATGCGCAAAATACCGGCTTCTATTCTATTCGTTTCAGAGCAAATGCCGTGCTGCATTCAAATACCCAGTTTGAAATTTGCTGATGATAGACTATGCATTGTCCACCGAATACTGCGAGGAGGTTAATGCGTCTCGACCAAACACTGCGCTTTGCAGAGTATGGTCTGCTGCCGGTGGAATTGCAGCAGAGCGAAAACTGCAAACTAAAATCAAAGAATGTGAGGGACAACAATGAAAAGAGCAATATCCTTGCTGCTGGTCATCGTAATGACGACCATAGCGCTTGCCGGATGCGACAGCAAATCTGAAAATCCTGCCGGAAATGCGAATAGCAAGCAGCCCACCGACGAGTCCATTACAATCAAGGACTCGCCTGACAAATACACGTGGTACATTAAAAACTATGTCGGTAAGAATTGTGCTTCGATTGGGTACACCTCTATGAGCGGCGACCGCATGGACCACTACGGAGCAGGCTATATTGAGTTGGTTATGGTCACACCGGATGGAGCATATATTGACATTGAAACAGATGATAACCTGAAGCAATATGTCGTCACCGCTCAGAGCTATGCTCCCAATACGGAGCTGAAATATGTTTTTGACACGGATGAAGACGGAAACGAATATGAAAACCTTGTCCAGTCACAGAATATTGAAGAAATCGTGCTGTGCGTAAAGAAAGTCGGCAGCAGCGAGGAAACCTCCCTCGGCCTGACAGAAATCACACCATCCCCGGATAAATACACTTGGTACATCCGGGATTATTCCGGCAGAAACCTTGCGAGCTGCGGCTACCTGTCAATGGGTGGCGACCGGATGGATCATTACGGGGCTGGATATATTAAATTTGTGATCGTGTCCGATGATGGCAGCTTTATCGATCCGGAGGATACGGAATTGCTGAAAAATTATGTCATCACCGGCCAAAGCGTTTCGCCGAATACCGAACTGAAGTATGTCTTCAGCACCGACAGTGAAGGAAATGAGTATGATAACCTTGTCCAGTCTCAAAATATTGAGGAGATCGAGATCACGGTAAAGCCGGTAGGCGGTAATTAAATTCTGATTGACGATTTAAGGAGATGTTAAAAATGCAAATGTGCCCATTTTGTGATAAAGTTTATGATGAGTCCGAATACAGCCACTGCCCGTATTGCTCCGGCGAATTGCAGGAAGACACAAGCCCTCGACCTTTTAAGGTTTGTCCTAACTGCGATGGCGTTATGGAATGGGATGGTTGCTGGAAGTGCTTAAATTGTGGCGAAGAAGTTTATTCCGACGAGGATGATAATGACGGCACAATAGAAGGCTAAATAGAGTATACGGCAAAAGGGAGACGGTGATGAACCGTCTCCCTTTTATCGCTTGTCGGAAATTAAAGATAATGATGTAACCAGTCCGGCAAATCAGGACTATCCGTTGCCCAAGATTCAACGATTTCTTCATCCTCTTGCCATTCGTTCTCATCGCCGTCAAAAAGCTTTTGCCGGTGGCACTTGTACTTTACAACCGTGCTGCCCTCAAGCCGATACTCGTTCCAGTAGTAATTCTGCCTGCCGTAGCCCTTCTATTCATTGGTCTGATAAATAGTCATATGATAATCTCCTTTCGCATTCATCCATTTTCAGACTGTTAGTCTTATACTTCGTCACTTTTTGCATGTGGGGATTTGACTGTCAGCCAATCACATAAATACAACTTCGTATCCCGCAAAGCATCCAAGGAAATTCGTAATCAGGTTCTTAGCATTCTGTTCAACTGTATCATAAAGGCCGTTCTTCTCAGCCTCTCGCAGTCCCTCTGCTTTGATATCAGAAATCAGCGTCTGGTACTGCTCGAAATCAATAGGGTTCAAAATGTTGTTTTTCTCATTACACTCCATACTGCTGTCCCACGTAAGCTGATTGCTGTTGATTTTAGCCTCCGGTAGGGACACATAGATTTTTTGACTGTCATTGTCTACCTTAACCACAATGTCCTCTAGGTCGTACCCTGCCTTGACGCTGCCAGCGCAGGTAAGCTCAATGTGATTTGTGGTTCCCGGAACCGGAATATCATCCAGCATATAACGGGTAAAATCCTGTCCCTTCGTCACTATGTAACTGCCTTCGCAAGAGGTCAGTTCGCCAATTTCCTGTATTTTGGCTCGAACTTCATTTACAGTGACAATAGTCTTTTCTACTTCTCCGGGAAGCTTTAAGTCAATACCAGCGTTCTCTGATGACTCAATTATCTTGGCATCTGCCGTTGGCAACTTTCCGACATAGTATCCTGCGCCAAACACTGCTGCAGCAATTATGACTACAGCAACAGTATTTTTGACAACTTTCCAGAAACTTTTCATCTCGCCCTCCTTACAGCCATGCTGTAACTAACACAAGCAGGTAGAAGGCAGCAGCTGCGCCAACAATGACCAAAGCGTTTTTTCCAAACTTTTTCATTTTTTCTTTCTCCTTTTCTCTCTTTTACGATTTACGATTTTGCGTTATTTGCAGTTTTGTCCGTTTTTTGGTATGAGGAGTCAAAAAAGCCTGCATGACGCCGCTTTCCAACTGCGTTCCCATGACCAACGAATACGAAAGGCCGATACGATCTGCATATGCAGTATTCTGCCTTGCTTTCTCAACTACTCTGGAGGCACGGACCCTTTCCTTGACCGTCATAGGAACACCTCCTTCAGAAAGTCCTTATCTCCTTTGTGTGATTATATTATAAAGCCTCACCAGCTCTGGAAAAATGACTGCAAGTGCAAAATACGATGCCGTATTTCCTCTATTACAGCAAAAACCACTTCGGCTAATTGACCGAAGTGGTTTTCAACGACTATGTTTACCTATTTGCTCTTAGCCGCATTGTAATCATCGATATCAATCGATCCATTGGCCAGCATCTGCTCTGACCAAAGCTGAAGCGTTTCCACAGTGATAGAGATTTTTTCAAGTTCCTCCTGAATATGTATGAAGTCCTGAATCTCATCGCCGGTAATCTGTCCGCCAGATGTTATTTCGATCAGCCGCTCCTGCTTTTTGTGCATGGCATTCAAAGATGCCAGCATTTCAAGGACTATCTGTGAAAGGTCTTTGATCTTTACCTCGGGGACATATTGCTGGCCTATCGGACATTCCTTGGCGCAGTAATGGTTACAAAGATTGGGGTTCTTATAGCCGATGGACATCTCCAAAACCTCATCAGAGCGAGGGGTAGACTTTTCATTTTCGATTTTCTCAATTCGTTCCGGGGAAATCCATCCCAGCACTTCGCTGGCCTTTTCTCTGGAATAGCCAAGCGCCTCTCGGCTAATCTGATAGACGGTTTTATTTTCTTTTGTAGATATTCGTCCCATAAATACGATCCTCTTTTGAGTTACAATTCGATATATTCCGCCAATGACCCGCAGAGTTTTCGAGGCTTTATATGAGGCGCTGTTTGATAAACGGCCCCACTTTTGTCCTGCCATAGAACAATACCGTCGATATTGGCCTGCTCCAGCACATACCAATCCAACGGAACAGTAGTGTTGCTGCGTTCCTCTAAGGTAACAGGCACAACATTCAACCGTTTGGACCCGCAAACGCCTGTTAGCTCATGCCCAGCAAAAGATGCCGCTCCAAAGGCAGCGACATATTCCCGATAGTCTTGTGCAAATTGAAGGCCAAGTGTAATCTCTGCATTTTGAATGTTTTTATCGGAAGCTCCATTTAATGCGCAGAAATTCTCTTTGCGTTGCATTTTCGTTGCAATGTCGTTCATAGTTATGTGGTACCTCCCATCATTTTCGCTAACTGTTTCCAGAATTGCTGGCGTTGTAAATCCCAGGTATTTCCTACGCCATGCACCTCGGTAGGCTCACCAAACACATGCCATATCTTGTTGTTACCGCCCTGCATATGTTCGGCCTTGGTTAACACTGCCAAAGTTGAGCCTGCATGCTGACCGATGTGATGTAATTCATACGGTGTCCCGGATGGATCAAGTGCTGCGATTCCTTGCTCCATTCTCTGTAGATTTGTCCTCCCCATATCATCGACATAATTTAAATCTATTTTCCGGATGAGAGCCATGTTACCATTGACCATATGTGGAGACAGACCAGCTGATTGACAAATCTGATACTGTTCTATACTGGAAAATTGCTTGATGACATCCAGCGGATATCCAGACTCTTTTTGGATCAAGGCAGCCTCATTCATTGTCAAGCCATTCAGTGTAGCACCCTTTAATGCAATCGCTTCGCCGGCACCTCCGGCAATCGTGCCTGAAATTGCGCCCCATTTGAAGCCTTCGCTGCCTGCCAATGCTGCAGCCTTCATAGATTCATTTAGATCACCGGTTTCAATTCCTTTGACAACACCTGCGGATACGCCACTGAACACACCGGATGAGAGTGCCATAATTGTGCCCGTTTTGGCAGAGGCCGCAAAAATCATACTGACAGCCGGTGCACCTGCGCCATAGGTCACAATAGAAACCGTAACACAAACTAGAATAACGCCAGTTCCGATCGCAACATTCTTGAGCATCTGATCGTAGGTATCATCGTATTTCTGGAATTCTGTGACAACGGTTTGTCCGTCGTCGCCAAGGGTAAACACATATCTTGTTCCCTGAAAGTAAGAATCCAGTTCTGATAGCGTGTAGCCAAAGTAGATGTTTTCCTGCGAATTGTATGCGACCTCTTCCAAATACTCTTTTGAGATATATATGGCATTTACATTTTCTACGAAGTAGTCTTCGCTATTGAGTGCCGTTACAAGCTCGGAATAAATGCTATCCTCCAAATATGGCAGAAGATTCACATCATTAAGGTCAGAGAATTCTGGCGGCTCTTCTTCGGTAAAAGAATATGCCGATTCCGGTTGACTCGTCGCTGGGGTAGTCGTCTCCTCTTGACTGCCATCGCTATTCGTTTGCGGTGCACACCCGGTCAATAAAGCACACGCAAGAATCAGGGCAATCAATCGCTTCATCAAACATCACCCCCATTATCGGCTTTGTCTGCTGAATCTATTCGTGAGATGTTTTTCGCACGGCGCTTTTTCTTGCGTTGGGCTATTGCGATTGCCGACCCAATAAATGCCGCTAAAAGTGTAGCACCTCCTGCATACAGCCACATGCCAGCTGGCATGTGGTTTTTTGATGCATCATCGGATGAAGAAACCTCACTGTTAGGCTGCTCGCTGTGATTATCTTCGTCTTTTGTCGTTGTATCATTTTCTTCATTTGGGTTCGTAGGCTCAGCCGGTGGTAGCGACTGCTCAGATGCCGGAATCAGCGTACCATCTGCCGCAACAGTTGCTCCCATTGACAGTTGATATTCTACATCCGAAATGGAAAGTCCTGTTGCAACGTGAGCTTTGAGTACATCATCCGTTCCGACATAGATAACTTTCGTAGTTGTTTGATTTGTATATTGATTACTTACGGTAATTGTATAGATGCCCTCATCTGTATACTTCGCGCCATCTTTGGCAGGCTTATTGAAGCGGACATCTTCGGTTAGTCCCTCTGCGCCATCCTTGCGTACTTCTTTCTTAATATCAATGTTAAGGTATCTGGATTTTGCAAGATCAAGGTAGAAACCGTTTTCGGTAATCGAGCTGTTTGTTAATTCGGCTCCTGTAACAACATCAAATGGATAAACCATACAATTACCATTGCGGACGGAAAAGCGGAAGAAAATCCGGTAGTCATTGTATGATGGAAACGGATTCCAACCGAACAAATCGAGATTGTTTTTACGCAACTCATAATCCAAAGCAACCTCATAATCCCCTTCCTCACAGAGCTTTACCTCCACGGCAGCATTCTGTGATGCAGTTGCCGCCAAATAATCAGTGTAGATTACAGGGTCGCTGGCATGATTTTGGTAATCTGTATGGCGAATAATCAATGTGCCACGCCCCATATCAGTCTTTTCAATACCGAAATACTCGTCGTGGCCGTTGGCATCATCGTTGATCGAAAGCGTCTCATCTCCATTGAGCTTTGTAATGTCCTGCTCCAGTTTGAACCACAGTGTGACTGTATCACCGACTGTTTTCAAAAATACTGGAGTGCCATTCTTATCTTCTGTGACACGTGTGTATCCATTTACGTAGAACTCGCCAAGTTTCCACCCGAAATGAGGATCGTTCTCAGAGATTGCATTGTTTTCGGAAAAACCGGTATCGTGGCCTGCATTCACAACAGTACCCAAGTAGTGTTTGGATTCATTCGATTCTTCGGTTGCATACGCAATAGGTGGCGAAATCGCCATCATTGCTATCACAATGGAAAACAGCAGCGCAAAGAACGGTTTAGAAGATTGTACGACTTTTCTCATAATCTTCACCCAGTCATCCAGGCAAGTGCCGGACCTCTTTCTTTAAGTAATAGGAAAAATGCTGTTTGAGGGTAGCGCAGAATCACATTGGAATGCTTTTTACAACGCAAGAATCTCTTTCTTTTTGGCATCAAACTCATCCTGAGACAGAATACCCTCATCGACAAGCTGCTTCAATTTACGCAGCGTTTCGATTTTCTCGTCATATGAGATCAATGCGTCGTCTGCCTCTTTTTCGGGCTTTTCGCTCTTGATCTTGTTCAGCAAGGATGCAGCACCGGAGGTCGCCTTTTTCCAGCCCTCCTGAAGGCTACCTTTTGCCGTGCTTGCGAACCGAGAGAGCTTGCTTGGCTGTGCGTTTTCAGATGCTTCTGCGTCAATGCTTTCGACCATCTCAATATCCGCAGCCATTTCCTCCTCAGAGTAGTTGAAGCAAGCCTTATCCAGCGCTGCATTGAGGCGGTTTGCCATCGGCATCATTGACACATAATTCAGGCTCCCCGAAATCA
>ULXE01031168.1_pt1 | contig 16691 bp, 19 predicted proteins | sample 1961001 | NCBI WGS metagenome assembly ULXE01 (sample SAMEA4835831, study PRJEB28245) | human gut metagenome | biome: gut microbiome; material: fecal sample | place: Denmark | collected 2008
GCGTGGATTGAAATACCCCATTTAACCGTTTCCTTGGTTTCAATAAATGTCGCAGCCCACTCGGGCTGCGTGGATTGAAATGGTAAGCTGCGGCGGCAGCGTGGCAGAGGGGAGCAGGTCGCAGCCCACTCGGGCTGCGTGGATTGAAATAACGGCGCACACGCGTGCTTGATTTTTTAAATGGTCGCAGCCCTCTTGGGCTGCGTGGATTGAAATCGCTGCGGAAGAAGTATTTGGGCGGTGATGATAATGTCGCAGCCCTCTTGGGCTGCGTGGATTGAAATTTTGCCTTACGCAATGCCTGCCATTGGCATTTCCTGTCGCAGCCCTCTTGGGCTGCGTGGATTTAAATATAGTCTAAAATTTATTAAAACTTTGGACTATAAAAGTCGTAGCCCTCTTTGGCTGTGTGAATTAGATTCTGGAATGATGTAAGATGATGAAGAATTCCATGATGTTAATAAAGTATTAGCAAAAATTTATAATTACCAGTATAGGAGAGTGCCGCGTGGATAAAAGAGAAGAATTAATTGCAGAACGCGAGCGATTATATCAAGAACATTTAAAGCAACATGATGAAATTGCAAAGAAAAGTTTTGAGTGGTCATTAAAAAATCATAAAGGAGGGCTTGATGGTTATGACCCATATGATGAAAAAATGTGTGAGTTATACAGAGATTTTATAAAAAAATAGATGCTGAAATAGAAGCTGCAAATGACTAAAACTTAAACTACACATATAGGAGAATTTCTCGTGAATAAAAAAGATGAGTTGATTGCCCAAAAAGAGCAATTATACAATGAACATAAAAAAGAATATAGCAAAGTTGTAGATAAAATATTAGAATGGGAAGAAAAATATGGAACTGGTGGGTTAGATAGCCAGTGCCCTTATTTAAGAGAGCAAAAAGAACTCATGCGAACATTTTGGGAAAAAGTAAAAAAAATAAATGCTGAATTAGAACAACTTAAAGATTAACTGCGCTTATGTTTTTACATAGGCGCTTTTTTGAATGAGATAAAATATACATTGATTTTACTGTATGCTTTTTTATAATGTTAGTACTAAAATTTTGCCGTTTTTTATTTATTTTTTTACTACTTTAATATCAGATATTTAAAATATAAAGGATTTCTTATATTTTTGTCGAATTAATTATTATATATTTTAGTGTGTTTTATGGAGTCTGTTATGGTGGATTATACTTTACTTGCAAAAGCTGCTTTGCTGCACGATATTGGCAAATTATGCTATCGTGCGGGGCTTACAAATGAGCCGGAAACATATCCCGAATATGGTGCCCGGTGGCTGGCGCGTTTATTGCCCGAAGATGATGAAGCCATGCAGCAGCTTCTGCGCTGCATAAGCTATCACCGCAGGCGCGATTTTGAAGCAGTAAAACTTAAAGACGATGATTTGGCATATTTAGTTTATTTTGCCGATACGATTGCGTTCGGCGCAGAAAAGACCGAACGCCGCCTGGATGATAAGTTTGATGCTTCGCTGTGCCTGGAATCGGTATTTAATTATTTTTCGGACCACGATACTTATAAACGCTATTTTTTGCTTAAGGAAATAAATACCGGCAAAGAAATTAATTACGCAGTGCGTGATAACATTAAAGCAAGCCCGGAAGATTATTTAAAACTTTTAAAAATAATTGAAAATAAATTAAAGCAAAAACCTTTGGCGCAGATGTACCCCTATGAGCTTTTGCAGGTGCTTGAAGACGCCCTGTATTATGTGCCGCTTACGGTGCGCGAGGATTTGCCGCGCGATATTTCGATGTTTGAGCATGTAAAAATAACGGCGGCGCTTGCGGTAAGTATAGCCCATTATTTTGAAGCTAACGGAATTACTTCGTATGCTTCGCTTTGTGAAAAGCAAAAAATTGCCCAAATACAAAACGAGCCGCTGTTTTTAATTGTTTCTGCCGATATTGCCGGTATTTACGGCTTTTTAACAACTCCGGCAGAGCAGTCGCCGCTTGCAACCATGCGCGGGCGCTCGCTGTATCTGGAATATTTTTCGCAGCTTATAGCAGACGAACTTGTAAATTATTTAAAACTTTCACGTGCAAACATTATTTATACCGGCGGCGGGCGTTTGTATTTGCTGGCGCCAAATACGCCGCAGTTTAAAGATGGTGTAAAAACTTTTGCGGAGTACATTAACGGGTGGCTGCTGCAAAACTTTGGCACTCAGCTTTATGTATCTGTCGGCGCGGCGGAATTTACGCCGGTAGAGCTGGTTGGCAGGCAGCTTGGCAGCGATGTTATGGCGCGTGCCGATTTGCAGGTGGAAAACAATAAAAAGAACCGCTATTCGGAATCGGTTCTGGCAGGGCTGTTTGACCCTGAAAGCAGTTTTAACCACAACGAAGCGGCTTCGGAATGCTGCGTATGCCACAGAAATGTTGCTGCTGCCGATGAAGGGCGCAAAGACGGCCTGTGCAGCAACTGCCGTGCGCTGCTTGAACTCGGCAAAGCCTCTTTTATGGATGACAAGGTACTGGCAGTATGTTCAAACCGCATCAGCGGATGTATTGCAGTGCCGGGCTATAAAAGGGTGCTGTACTTAAAAATAATAGCTGCCAAAGATTTGGAAAAATTTAAGCAGCATAATAAACTGGCTTATCTTTACAGTATTAAAGGCGGAACTTCCGATAACTGCCCGTATTTCCGCATACGCCGCTGCGATTACTGCGTGCGCGACGCCAAAAGCGGCAGGCTGCCCGATATGAAGATGCTGGCGGCTAAAAGTATGGGCGAAACTTACACCGGTGTTAAGCGCCTGGGCGTTTTAATGGCGGACGTCGATGCTATCGGCATAGCTTTAAAAGCAGGTTTTTACCGCAATGATTTGCCCGACCCGCTGAGGTATCTTACATTATCGAGGCAGGCGGCGTTTTCCGGCAGGCTGTCATTCTTTTTTAAAGTAATTTTAAATAAAATTTTTAAAGGCGATACGCAGAACGCTTCCGGCAAAGTAACGCCGGTGTTCAGGCTGTTTAACAAACCCAAGCAGCTTTGGCGCAACATACACGTAATTTACAGCGGCGGCGATAACATTTTTTTGCTTGGCGCATGGGATGACGTGGTGGAAGTGGCGGTTGATATTCACCGCGCGTTTGAAAGCTACACTAACGGCAAGCTGGCATTTTCGGCTGGCATAGGCATGTTTACGCCCGATTTCCCCGTTAGCCAGATGTTTATTCAGGCGCAGCTGCTGAAAAAAACCGCTAAAAATGTTCCGGGTACCGGCAAAATTGCTTTGTTCGGGCAGAATGCGGATTATGTAAGCGGCCCGGAAGGCGGGCTGGCCCACGTTTATGACTGGAACGTTTTTGAAAAACAGGTTTGCGGCGAAAAACTTAACTTTTTAACAAACAATTTAAGTTTTGGCATTGCCGCAGTACCCGGCAAAATAAAGGCCGACAGGAATACTTTGTATAAGCTGCACGGCGTGCTTGCCGCAGCGGCAGGCAGGTTTAATCTGGCTCAGTTTGCTTATGCGGTGGCGCTGCTTGAACCTAAATCGGAAAATGCCGCACAGGCGGAAATATATAATAATCTGCGCAGCAGGCTGTATGCCTGGGCGCTTGATACGGAAGGGCGCAGGCAGCTTTTAACGGCGCTGGAACTTTTAATTTACAGTTTGCCCAATGCGCCTAAGGAGGACTTTTAATGGATATTATAGCCAGGGCCGAAAATGCCATTAAAGGCATTATGGTTAAAGACAAATTTAATAATAATGTACTGCTGTTAAAAACCGGCCATATCCGTAAGTTTTTAACTTCGGTCAACCTTGTGCGCGACCGCGTGGAGGTTTATAAAATGCGCGGGCAGGAGCCCGACAGGCTGCCGCCGGAGCTGGTTGCGGAGGTAAAATTTTTAAAGGTTAAATTAATGTATCTGGCTGGGCGCGAAAAAAATATTGTTGGCGCGTTTGTAGAAAAATCCGGGCTGATAGAAATGATTGACAGTATTGGCGACAGTACGGAAAGGTTTGACACTTTTGCCAAATACGTACAGGCGCTGGGGGCATTTCATAAATTTTACGGAGGCAAGGATAAATAATGAAGCAGGCGGTTTTAAAAGGAAAGTTTTTAATAGAGGCTGTTATTACTCTGGTAACGGGGCTGCACATTGGCACCTCCAGCGATTTTACTCCTATCGGCGCGGTAGAAAGCCCCTTTGTGCGCGACCATTTCACCAAAGTTCCCATTATTCCGGGCAGCTCGCTTAAAGGCAAGCTGCGCACTTTGCTGGCTAAAATGCGCTCGCCGGGTTATGTTTTAAATAAAATTGAAGATGACGACGAAGTTATCTGCCGTTTGTTCGGTTCTACTTCCAAAAACGGTGTTATAGGCGCACGCCTGCAATTTTATGATGTATTTGTAACGCCGGAAAGCATTGAAAAAATAAGCCGTATGGATACCGATACCTACATGGGCGAAGTAAAATTTGAAAACTCCATTACAAGGCTTACGGCAACGGCAATACCGCGCCAGATTGAAAGGGTGCCGGCAGGTACTGATTTTGCGTTTAAACTTGTGTACAACATCGAAAACGAAAAGGAAATCGAAGAAGATTTCGCAACCTTATCGGCAGCGCTTATGATGTTGCAGATGGACTACCTTGGCGGCCATGGTTCGCGCGGTTACGGCAGGGTGGCTTTCAGTAATTTTTCGGTGCGGTACGCCGGTTTAAACAAAAATCTTGAGGAGTATGCCGGAAGGCTTAAAACTGCTCTTGAAGGAAGCTGCTTAAAATGAAGTATTATATTTTGCAGTTTAAGTTTTTAACTCCGGTGCATTTTGGCACTGCCGAAAATAAAAAAAGCGGCAATTTGCAGTCTTTTAACTGCTGCGCCGATACTTTTTTCAGCGCGCTTGTAACGGAAACGGCGGCGCTTGACGGAGAGCTTTGCAGCCGGTTTATTGAAGCCGTGCAAAAGGGCGGGCTGCTTTTCAGCGATTTTCTGCCTTATTACAGCGGCGCGGAAGAAGAACTGTATGTGCCGGTGCCGTATAACTGCAAGGAAAAAGTAAATCCGCTTGATTTGCAGCTGTCTTTTAAAGAACTGTGCTTGCAGTATGAAGCGCTGCGCGAACACGAAAATATGGCTTATATCCGCGTAAGCGGTATTTATGATTACCTGCACCCGTATGAAAGCACGGCTAAAGAGCAGGAAAAGCATGATTTTGGCTGGAGCGGCGTACAGCGCAGGCTTGATTTCAGAAACGGCGGGCGGGCATATTATGTAAGCAATTATACTTTTGCGGAAGGCGCCGGGTTATACTGCATAGTTGGTTTGGATGACAGAACTTTGCTTGAAGGGCTTGTTAAAGCGGTGGAACTGCTGGGGCTTGGCGGCATTGGCGGCAGGCGCAGCAGCGGCTTTGGCAAGTTTGTGTTAAAAGGCGCTCCGCAGCTTTTAAGCGAAGACTGCGGCGGTGATGCCGGTATGCTTAAGGTTTTGCTTGAAAACAAAATAAGCAGCCTGCAAATGTCGCTTTCCGTATTGTGCCCGGTGCAGGAACAGATTGCCACCGTAAAAAAAGGCGCGTTCAGTTTATTAAAACGCAGCGGTTTTGTTTATAACCAAAACTCGCAGAATTTTGAAAAACGCAGCAGCGTATATATGCTAAAGGCGGGTTCGTGCTTCCCCGAAAGGGTGGAAGGGCGCCTGCTTGAATTTACGGCTTTGGGGGCGCAGCATGCCGTGTACCGCTATGGCAAGGCCGTATATATGGGGTTGCCTGTATGAGTATCAGTAATTTTGAATATAAAAAAATGTCTGTAACCTGCCTGGGCCCGGTGCATATAACCGACGAAGTGGGAACGGTATACAGCTATCAGTATTTGTACGATGCCGGCAGCAGGCGGGTATATTTTTTGAATGAACGCCTGTGGGTAAAATTTTTGTATAAACATAATTTGCTGGCAGTGTTTGAAAAACTGATAAAAACCAGGCTGCGCGCCGGAACTTTGTGCGAATGGGTTCAGGAAAAAGGCTTTAAAATAGAAGATTTGGGCGACGCTGTAACAGATTATGCCGGTGTTGAAGTAGCGCCGGAAATACTGGCTGCCAATAAAATGCGCCTTACGGAAATTGTGCGCACCGTGCACAATGTTGAAGGACAGCCTTACATACCGGGCAGCAGTATTAAGGGCGCGCTGCGCACAGGGCTGCTGTTCAGCCTGCTGCTGCAGGAAGACAAGCTGCGTAATGCTGCCTGGGCCGAAGTCAGCCGCATTATTAATGATAACCGCCTGCGTGATAAAAATTCTGCCTTTGCCAGGCTTGCGCAGAAGTTGGAAATTGTGCTGCTGCACCGTTTAAAAATACCTAAAAACGAGTACAGTGCGGAATTAATGCCGCAGGCCAGTATGAACTGCAGTATTATGAAGGGCTTGTCGGTAAGTGATTCATACAGCAGCAGCAAAACAATACCTGTAATTGTGCAGAAGCGCGAGGCTGTGTATATTGTTAAAACAGGGCAGGTAAAAACCAAAAACCTTACCTTATTCCGTGAATGCCTGCCGCCGGGCGCGCATCAGCATTTTAGCATAACGCTTGATAAAGCGGTATTTGGCGGTATCGGTATTACATCGGCGGCAGAACTTGTTAAACGCCAGCGCGATTTTACCGATTTTGTGCTGCAGCGAGAAAAAATTATTTTTGGGCAGGCACTAAAACAGGAATTTGCCCGGGCAGAAAACGCTAATTTATTTTTGGGCAGCGGCAGCGGCTTTTTAAGCAAAAGCCTGCTGCTGGCACTTGCGCCGGACCAAAAATCGTTTACAGATGCGGCAGCGGTAATTTTGCATAATAATTTTTATAAGCACGCGCACCTGCGGCTTGATAAGTTTGCTGCGCCTCGTGGCCTGCAAACAGCCAAAACGCACAAGGGCATAACTTTAATGGGCGTCTGCGCAGTTACGGAGGAATAATTATGCTGCAAATTTGGGAAGTTTTATTGCAGCTGCCGGAAGGGCAGCGCCTGCATCAATCGTTTGGCAGCGTGCTTCACGGCGCGCTAATGCAGTACGCCCATACGGATTTTGCGGAAGCCATGCACCGTTCTGCGCTGCGCCCGTTCAGCCAGTTTGTGTATTACGATAAGGAGCGCGCTAGCGCGGTGTGGCAGCTTGCAGTGCTTAATAAAGAAGCTGCGGAAGAAATTTTTTATGCGCTGAGTAATATGCCGCAAAATTTATATTTAAAGCAAAAAGAATATGTGGTACAATTAAGTAAACCGCAGCCGGTAAAGCAAACAAGCTATAAAGACATGGCAGAGCAGTTTTTTACCATGCCGCAGCCTCCGCGCCAGGCAGAATTTAATTTTATAACTTCCGCATCGTTTAAGGCGTTTGGCAGTTATAAAATTTACCCGGATAATGTTTATATTTTCCGCAGCCTTTTAAAACGCTGGAACGCTTTTTGCGGCGGGCTTGTGCTTGAAGAAAATAATCTTGAAGAACATTTGGCGCAGGCAGTGAAGGTTATTGGCTATAATTTATCTTTGCAGCAGTATTCTGTCGGCGGCGCACCGATAGACGCGTTTAAAGGCCGTTACAGGCTGCTTTTCCGCGGCACGCAAAGCCAGAACAGGATTGCGGCGCTTTTAGCCGCATACGCCGAATATGCCGGTATAGGCGTTAAAACAGCATTGGGCATGGGCGGCGTAAAAATAAGTTTTTTACCCTGATACAGGGACGGACGCCGTTAAAATTAACGAACCCAATCATCATTTCTTAAAACAATTGGCCTCTTTAGGGGACGGAAAAATTTTGTAAAATGCGCGCTCAGATATTGCATTTTTATTAAATGAGTGTTAGGATATGGCTTAACAGTTATTTGAGGGGGCATGGTGCATGATTACATATCGTCGAGCTACGTTTGATGATGTAGAAAATATTCATAAACTTCTGAATGATTATGCGCACGAAGGGTTGATGCTGCCGCGCGCACGCAACGCAATTTACGAAAACCTGCGCGATTATATTGTGGCGATTGAAAATAACCGCCTGATTGGCTGCGGCGCGCTGCATTTTGTGTGGGACAGGCTTGCGGAAATACGCTCGCTTGCAGTTGACCCGGAACGCAAGGCAAGCGGCATAGGGCGCAACATTGTGCATTTGCTGGAAAAAGAGGGCATAGAGCGCGGCGTAAAAATGTTTTTTACGCTTACTTACCAGCCCGGCTTTTTTGCCAAGTGCGATTACATTGAAACCGCCAAAGAGAAATTGCCGCAGAAAGTATGGAAAGAATGTGTTTATTGCCCGCAGTATCCGTACTGCAACGAAATTGCTTTTGTAAAAACTACGGTTGATTATGAACCCGGCGACATTATGTTTTAAAAGTAAATTAAATAAAAAATCCCGCTCAGTGAGCGGGATTTTTTTGTACGCAATTTGTCAAAGGAAAGTTAAATTATTTTTTCTCTACAAGTTTAAGAGGAACGGAAATTTTGGCATCAATTTTTTCGCCTTTAGCCAGTTTAACGGCAGCTTCAAGACCCTGCTGGCCCATCAGTTCCGGCTGCTGGGCAATAGTAGCGGCCATGGTGCCAGCTTCAACAGCTTTCAGGCCGTCGTCAGTACCGTCAAAACCAACGATAAAGATTTGTTTGCCTGCGCTCTTGGAGGCTTCGATAGCACCGAGAGCCATTTCGTCATTCTGGGCAAAAATTGCCTGAATGTCGGGGTTAGCCTGCAGCATGTTTTCGGAAACGGTCAGGCCTTTGGTACGGTCAAAATCAGCAGACTGTTTAGCTACAACGCTTAATTTCTGGTCGGCAACTTTATGGAAGCCTTCGCCGCGTTCACGGGTTGCGGAAGCACCGGGGATACCTTCGAGTTCAGCAACTTTTACGCCTTCGCCAAGTTTTTTAATAATGTATTCAGCAGCCATTTCGCCGCCTTTTACGTTATCGGAAGCAACCAGGGAAGCAATGGTGCCTTTGTCGGCGCTGCGGTCCAGAGCAATTACAGGAATCTTTGCTTTATTGGCAGCTTCAACAGAAGTGGAAATGGCAGCAGAGTCAACCGGGTTTACCAAAAGTACGCTTACGCCCTGCTGGAGCAGGTCTGCAACGTCGTTAGCCTGTTTTGCCGGGTCGTTCTGGGCATCAACAATTTTTACGTTAACGCCAAGTTCTTTGGCTTTTGCTTCAACGCCGTCTTTAACGGAAACAAAGAACGGGTTGTTTAAAGTAGAGATGGAAAAACCGATAGTGGTAGTGCCGCTTTTTTTATCGGCAGCCGGGGCAGCTTCTTCTCCGGAGCTGCAGCCAGCAATAAGCATTACCGACATCATAAGTACTGCCATAATAGCTAATAAAGTTTTTTTCATTTAAAACATAACCTCCTACGATTTTTTGCGGTCCATAAGAACTGCAAGTAAGATAACTATACCTTTGACAACTTGCTGGTAAAAGCTGGATACGTTAAGAATATTAAGGCCGTTGTTAAGGGTACCGATAATAAGTACGCCGATAAGCGTGCCCACGATACGGCCTTTGCCGCCGGAAAGGCTTGTGCCGCCGAGAACTACTGCCGCAATAGCATCAAGTTCATAGCCGGTGCCTGCGGTAGGCTGTGCGGAGTTAAGGCGCGAGGTTAAAATAGCGCCTGCCAGTGCGCAGAACAGGCCGGTAATTGCATAAGCAAAAATTTTAATGCGTTCAATTTTAATGCCGGCAATAAAGGAAACTTTTTCGTTGCCGCCTACAGCGTAGGTTTTACGGCCCAGCGGTGTTTTGTTAAGAATAAACCAGCAGAGGGCAAACATTAAAAGCATAACAACTGCCGGTACAGGAATGCCTGCAAAATAGCCCTGGCCGAACATATGGAACAGCTGGTTGTCGGTTAAGCTGCTGATAGGGTTGCCGTCGGTGTAAACCAAAGTCAAACCGCGGAAAATAGTCATGGTTGCCAGAGTGGCAATAAAAGGAGCAACCTTGCCGTAAGAAATTACAACGCCGTTAATAGTGCCGAGAATAAGGCCGATAATGGCAGCAACTATAATGCCCATAATCGGGTCCATGCCGCCTTTAATTAAACTTGCCATAATTGCACTGGAAAGAGCCAGCGTACTGCCGACGGAAAGGTCGATACCGCCTGTAAGGATGACAAAGGTCATGCCGAAGGAAATCAGTGCGTTAATGGAAACCTGGCGCAGCAGGTTTTTTAAGTTGGACGGGTCGATAAAGCTGCTGTTTAAAGCAGATATAACAACAAAAAGTACAATTAACCCGATTAACGGGCCCATTTTTCTAACTAAGGCAGAAACGTTCATCTGTTATATTCCTCCTGTTGCAAGGGTGATGATATTTTCCTGGGTTGCTTGGTCATGCGGTATTTCCCCGGCAATTTTGCCTTCGTGCACAACAAGGATACGGTCGCTCATGCCGATAACCTCCGGCAGGTCGGAAGAAACCATGATAATGGCAACACCCTGTGCGGTAAGTTCGTTCATCAAATCGTAAATATCGCGTTTTGCGCCTACGTCAATGCCGCGCGTAGGTTCGTCCATAATGATAATGGACGGGTGCATGCCAATCCATTTTGCTATAACAACCTTCTGCTGGTTGCCGCCGGAAAGCGCACCGGCCGGAAGCTGGATGGAGTTGGCTTTAACGCCGAGCTTGTGCGATAATTCGTTGGAGAAATTAAATTCCTTTTTATCGTTGATGACGCTTTTTGAAGCGAAGGTATCAACGCTTGGCAGGGCAATATTTTTTAAAATGGAAAAGTCCAGAATCAGGCCTTCGGTTTTGCGGTTTTCGGTAATAAAACCAATGCCTGCCTTAATGGCATCTTCCGGTTTTTTGATGTTTATTTTCTGGCCGTGCAGGTAAACTTCGCCCTGGCGGCAGTCATCAATGCCAAACAGCGCACGCATAATTTCCGTGCGTCCGGCGCCCATCAGCCCGGCAACGCCCAAAATTTCGCCTTTGCGCAAATTAAAGGAAACGTGGTCGAACACGCCCGGCTGGCACAGGTTTTTAACTTCCAGAACTACTTCGCCGGGTTCGGTGGTGCGTCCGGGATAATATTCCGTAATTGCACGGCCAACCATATCCTGTACTACGGCTTCCATGGTGGTGCTGCGTGTCGGGCGGCAGCTTATGGAGTGGCCGTCGCGCATAACGGTAATGGTGTCGCAGTGGGTAAATACTTCTTCCATACGGTGCGAAATATAAACAATGGCAACGCCTTTGTCCTTTAATGCGTGCATAACTTCAAACAGTTTGGCGGTTTCACGTTCGGTAAGCGCCGCGGTAGGTTCGTCCATAATTACAACTTTGGCGTCCAGCATTAAATTGCGGATAATTTCCGTCATCTGCTGCTGGCCTACGCTGCATTCGCCGGCTTCGGCGTCAAGCGGCAGCTCAATGCCAATCTGCGCGCATTTTTCTTCGGCCAGTTTACGCATTTTTTTAGTGTCGAGTATGCCGAAGGAGTTGGTAATCTGCTTCATTAAAAACAGGTTTTCAAGTATTGAAAGGTTGGGCCAGATGTTAAGCTCCTGGTGAATGAAGGCAATGCCGTGGTTTTCGGCATCACGTGCGTTTTTAAAATGTACTTCCTGGCCGTCAACGAAAATTTTGCCCGCATCGGCTTTGTGTATACCGGTGAGGATATTCATCAGTGTTGACTTGCCGGCCCCGTTTTCGCCCATCAGCGCGTGGATTTCCCCGGAATGCAGTGTGAAATCAACCCCGCGCAGAACTTCGTTGGAACCGAAGGCCTTTGAAATACCTTGCATGGTAATTTCCATAGCTGACAGTACTCCTTTAAATCAGAATATAACGCCGGAATGTAAAATTACATTGGCAAACGGTGTTGTTTCACCGGTACGTATAACTGCTTTAGCGGTTTTGGTGGCCTGCTTAAAATGTTCGTGGTCGGTAACAATCCATTCTTTGCCGTCAAAGAGTTTGTGCATCTGCTGCCAGCATTCTTCGTTTTTGCTCTGCATTTCGGCAGCAACATGGATTTTTTCAATTTCCATATATTTGGCAAGTTCTTCAACAACTTCCAAAAAACGCGGCGTGCCGAGCTTCAAGGCAAGGTCAATCTTTTTTACGCCGTCCGGTACAGGCAGCCCGCAGTCGCCGATAACGATAGTATCGGTGTGCCCCATATCTGCCAGTACTTTGGCAATTTCGCTGTTTAAAATTCCTATTTTCTGCATTCGGACAACATCCCTTCCACTTCATCTAAATAAGGCATTCCGCCCTGTGCGCCGATTTTTTGTACGGATAAGGCGGCTGCCGCATTGGCAAAAGTAATGCTTTCGGACATGGTTTTGCCGCAAGCGCGTGCAACGGCGAAAGCACTGTTGAAAGTGTCGCCTGCGCCGGTAGTATCAACTGCCTGCACTTTAAAGGCGGGCACGGTATTAATTGCGCCGTTTTCGGCATAGGCAACGCCTTTGCTGCCGAGCGTCATTAAAAGGCGGCCTTCGTTTTCCAAAAGTATTTCTTCGGTGCTTTTACCGGGGAAAAGAGCTTGCGCTTCATGTTCGTTAGGCGTTATAAAGGCGGCGTCTTTAGCCCAGTCCTGTGCGCCTTCAAGAACAGGCGCCGGGTTCAGCAATGCTTTTACTCCGGCTTCCGCACATTTTTTTAAGGTGTGGGCAATGGCTGCGGCAGGAATTTCGTGCTGCAGCATTACCATATCGCAGCCTGCAATCTGCGGCCAGGCTTCATCTATAAGTTCAGGCGTTACAAGGTCGTTGGCGCCTTTAATAACAATAATGCTGTTATCGCCTTCGGCAAGCGTAATGTGTGCGGTGCCGGTAGTTACGCCGGGCACAACCTTTACGTTTCCTGTATCAACGCCGTTCGCTTCAAAATTTTTAATTACGGAACGGCCGTAATCGTCGTCGCCGACGCAGCCAACCATATAAACTTTGGCGCCGAGCCTTGCTGCGGCAACTGCCTGGTTTGCCCCCTTGCCGCCCTGGGCAATAATAAGGCGGCTGCCCAAAATGGTTTCGCCTGCCAGCGGACGTTTCGGCGCTTCGACAACAACGTCGATATTGCAGCTGCCGATAACGGCGATACTAATTTGTGTCATATGCTTCATGCTCCTTTAACTTTTAAAATGTTAAATTTACATACAAGAAATAGTGTACAATATTATTATATTGGCTATTCAATTTAAAAATCCTGCCGCAAGCAGGGCTAAATGTAAAATTTACTACAAAAAATGTACAGCACAACAAAAGAATTTTACAACAAACGCGGGCTATAATGCAAGTAAAATCGTTAATTGTATAATATTTTTTTATGTGTCAAAAGCGTGAACAGTATGGACAAATAGGCTAATGTTTGTTAGTATAAGAAAGCATACTGTATAAGTTGTAGAAACACGCACATTGTGTTGGAATATTAACGTTGTCAGGCCGTATGGTTACGGCAGAAAAAGGAGCGGAAAATAAAATGAGCAAACAAAAAACTTCCTGGCAGGATACGGTCAGCGACTGGCTGGTTTCCATTATTGTTGCGGTGGCGCTTGCCTTCTGCATCAGAACCTTTATTGTAGAGCCTTATATGGTAGAAGGTTCTTCCATGTACCCCACGCTGGTAAACCATGAAAGGCTTTTGGTAAACAAGTTTACCTATTTTGTAAGCGACCCGCAGAAGGGTGAAATTATTGTTTTCCGTTACCCTAAAGACGAAAGCCGCGATTTTATTAAGCGCGTTATTGCCACGGCAGGCGATACCGTTGAAATGCGCAGCGGCAAAGTGCTTGTAAACGGCACGGAAATTGACGAGCCTTACACATGGAAGGAAGACCCCAAAGGGCCGAACCTTTCTGATTACAGAAAATCCGTTGTGCCGGAAGGGCATATTTTTGTACTGGGCGATAACAGAAACAACTCTGAGGACAGCCGTTTTGCCGATGTAGGCTTTGTGCCGCTGGATTTGGTTAAAGGCAAAGCCAGCCTGGCATTCTGGCCGGTTGACAGATGGCGCATGCTGCCCTGACAGGGAGAGTGTTATAAATGGACTTTAAAATACAGTGGTTTCCCGGCCATATGACCAAAGCCAAACGCATGATGGAGCAGCAGCTTAAACTGGTGGACGTGGTTGTGGAAATGCTTGACGCACGTGTGCCGCGCAGCAGCACCAATCCCATGCTGAACCAGCTTTTGGGGCAGAAACCTAAAATTATAGCTTTAAATAAGGTTGATATGGCAGACCCAGCCAAAACCGAAGCGTGGAAAGAAATTTTTAAAAATAACGGTCTGCCGGTATGCGTTATTGACTGCAATACCGGCAAAGGCGTAAAACAGCTTGTAGCTGCGGTGCAGAAAGCGGCGCAGCCTGTAATAGACAAATGGCTGAAGCGCGGCGTTAAAAACCGTTCCATACGCGTTATGATTGTCGGCATACCCAATGTAGGCAAATCGACGCTTATTAACAGGCTTGTTGGCAAAAACAAAGTGCTGGCGGCCGATAAACCGGGCGTTACGCGCGGACAGCAGTGGGTTACCATTGCCAAAGGGTTAGAGCTCTTAGACACGCCGGGCGTGCTGTGGCCAAAGTTTGATGACCCGCAGATTGGGCTTAACCTTGCCCTTACCGGCGCCATTAAAGAAGACGTGTATGACCGTGAACAGGCTGCATGGCTTTTAACGGAAAAATTAATTGCCGCTTACCCGCAATTGTTAAAAGACAAATATGCCGTTGATTTTGAAGCGGGCGCGCCGGTGCAGGACGTTTTTGAAAAAATTGCCGTAAGCCGCGGCTGCCTGAAAAGCGGCGGGCTGCTTGACCTTGATAAAGTGGTGCAGCTTGTTCTGCGTGATTTCCGCAGCGGCAAAACCGGCCGTGTAACACTGGATGAACCAGATAAATAATAACTGAAATTAAAGCCGCTGTAAGCGGCTTTTTGTTTAAGGGGCTGTAAACATGAAAATTGCAGAAATAAAAGAACTGCTTGCCAATAACCCGAATGAAGAACTTTTGGCAGAACTTGCCAAAGACGGGCGCAGCGGCGTGCAGAAACTCATAGCGGCTTATTATAAAAAGCAACAGGCAGAACAGGCGGAGCGCGAACGCTTTGCCAAAATGCTGATGTACGAAAATAACTGCTATAATGACGGGGCACAGTTTGTGGCAGGCGTTGATGAAGCCGGGCGCGGGCCGCTGGCCGGGCCTATGGTTATAGGCGCGGTTATTTTGCCGCAGAATGTTTTTATTAAAGGGCTGAACGATTCCAAAAAACTTACAGCAGCCAAACGTGAGCAGCTTTACGGGGAAATTTTGGAAAAAGCGCTGGCGGTTTCGGTTAATATAGTAAGCGTTTACAATATCGACAGGCTTAATATTTACCGTGCCACGCAGGAAGGCATGGCGCAAGTTCTTGAAAGTTTAAAAATCCGCCCGCAGGCGGCGCTTATAGATGCCATGCCCGTGCAGGCAGGGGATATTAAAACCTATTCACTTATTCACGGCGATGCTCTCAGCGCTTCAATAGCGGCGGCTTCGGTAATAGCAAAAGTTACCCGTGACAGAATGATGGAACAGCTTGCGGCAGAGTATCCGCAGTACGGCTGGGCGCATAACAAAGGCTACGGCAGCGCGGAACATATGCAGGCAGTGCTGGAATACGGCGCAACAAGCTGGCACCGCCGCAGCTATGAACCGGTAAAAAGCATGAACTTGCCTCCGGCCGAACCTGTGCCTAATAAAATAATCCGCCTGCCGGAGGAAGCTGATGGCTGACAGGCGCGGTGAGTTTGGCAGGCGCGGCGAAGATGCGGCCTGCGCTTATTTGCTGCGGCACGGTTACAGCATTATAGAGCGTAATTACCGCTGCCGCCGCGGAGAGATTGATATAATTGCGTCTAAAGACGGAGGAGCGGTGTTTGTTGAGGTTAAAACGCGCCGCAGCTTAAAGTTTGGCACGCCGGGCATGGCGGTAACTTATGCCAAGCAGCAGAAAATCCGCACCACGGCGCTGCACTATTTGCAGCAGTGCGGCGGAGGTTACAATAAAATAGCTTTTGATGTAATAGAAATTGTGGCAGATGACGGCAAGGCAAAATTGCGCCATCTGCAAAATTGTTTTTAGGGGAGATATAATGTACGCAAAAACCTTCGGGGAAACTGTTTGTGGTATTAATGGTGAAGAAATAATTGTTGAAGTTGATATATCCAATGGGCTGCCGGGATTTGATATTGTAGGGCTGCCTGATACGGCGGTAAAGGAGTCGCGTGAGCGCGTAAGGGCAGCGCTGAAAAATTCCGGGCTGATGTTTCCCATGACGCGCATTACCGTAAACCTTGCCCCGGCCGATTTGCGCAAAGACGGCAGCAGCCTTGATTTGCCGATTGCCGTTGGCATATTAACGGCAGCAGGAAGTTTATTGCAGGAAGAAGCAGCTGGTAAAATTTTTGTTGGAGAACTTGCTCTTGACGGCAGTATACGCCAGGTTGCAGGCGTTTTGCCGATGATTTTATACGCCCGTGAACACGGATGGCGCGAAATTTACATACCGCAGGGCAACGCGGCGGAAGGCGAACTGGTGGACGGCATAGATGTATATACGCCTGCCAGTTTAAGCGAGCTTGTAAGCCATTTGAAAAAGCAGGAGCGTTTAACGCCGCTGCCAAAAATACAGTTCGGAACGGAAACGGCAGGCTGCGGCGACGTTGATT
>ULXE01049139.1_pt1 | contig 16552 bp, 15 predicted proteins | sample 1961001 | NCBI WGS metagenome assembly ULXE01 (sample SAMEA4835831, study PRJEB28245) | human gut metagenome | biome: gut microbiome; material: fecal sample | place: Denmark | collected 2008
CTTAGTTCTTCACTTAAATATGCTCCTAGCCAACTTGTTGTCGATAACTACTATAACTACCTTGAAACAAAATAGGAAGTAATCGGATTAAAGATTAGCTACGCTGACCTTCGGTTCTTATATTCAATTCCGGCGGAGCACAGATCCGCCGGCACAGCAGCTAACCATACAAAACTATTTTAGTGAATACAATGCTATTGTAAATTCTTTAGTTCCGGATAATCCTCTTCTATTATCTCGGAATCTAATTCATTATCGTCAGTCAGTCTGATTTTTTTATTTGCACGAAACTCATGCCATATTATCTTCAGCTCTCCGATAATGCTATTATATTCATTAATATTATATTTATATTTGTAATGATTCGCCCTTTTGCACCAATATGTCATTATGTCAAGAAACTTATTTATATCCTCTAGATAGTTATTTATGTCCAGTTGCCTTCTTATTTCCACTACATCATTTTCCGGTTCATACTGATAGTCTTTTATGGGTTTAATATATGTGTTAAAGTCATCTGTTGATATAGGCTCACATTTCTTTAGATTCTTGTTTCCATTTTTCATATTATGAAACATAGATATAGTCCTTTGAGCTATATTATTTTTAAATACGAAATAAATGGTATCATATAAATCTATGTCTCTGCCTAATATCTCATTTGTATGTGAAACCTTATCGGCAAGTTTAGTTCCAGACAGGTTCATTACATTTTCATATCCCATTCTGAGTTCCAAAAGCATAAGATAAGGACTCGAGAATCTGTTTTTGTCTAAGTGCTTCTTTATGCCGATAACAGCATCTACAGTTTCTTTTTTATCCCCGGCACATTCAATCTCTTCATATTTGTCCATGTCGAGGCATTCAATGGGCTCATCAAAATATTTCTTGCCGTGATAGTCTTTTTCCGAAACATCCTGCAGTTTCATTCCGCATACTGGATACAATTTATGCCCAGTTATTATTCTGTTATCATATACTAAGGCTTCCATATTGCTCTATTTTATGATATGCCATATTGAACGATTTAAATATTTCCTCAATGTCCTGACCAAGATCTTTATAGATATATTTAAAGCGTTGCTCTGACTCTTCTGCCAAATAGAAATGTGTTCTGTCTTCAACATTCTCTTTCTTTGCAATAGCGTTTATCGCGTCAACCATATTCGGGTTATGGCTTGCCACCATTATCTTTGTACCCGTTTCTTTATTGAGCAGAACAAGAATATATGCAAACTCTACAATCCATTGCGGATGCAGGTGAGCTTCAGGCTCATCAATCAGCAACAAAGTCTTTTCATTAAGATACCCGTTTTCAAGAAGTCTCAATATATATGAGAACGACTTAAATCCTGTAGCCGTTTTATCCAATTTGATGTTGAGTCCGTCCTCACTCACAAAATGCAGTTCCTTTTGTCCAAAGTCATCTTTTTCTACATCAACACGCCCATTCATCAGATGTGTTATTCTTCTTATTATCTTTTTATGTGCGTCAGTGCCGGCAAAGTCCTTATTTTCATCCAGCATCAGGCTCTTCAGGTCGTTCCAGAAGACATTGTCATCCTTACCTTCTTCCGACACAGCCATCGGTGTGTCAACGTATATTGCCTTAGTAAGATTATACAAGTTGCCTACACTGCCTTTTTGAAATAGCTTTACGCCGTCTTCTTCAACATTTATATTGTTAGGAGTCGTTTCATCTATATCAAAATTATCATGCATAAGCATAAGAAAATCATCCATAGAACGTTTTCTCTTACTTTCATAATAATTATTTTTTATGTGTTCTATCTCGCTTAATTCTGCATATCTGAAGGAACTTAATACATCATCAAAATTTTCATTTTCATTGTATTTTATACCAAGAAAGCCAAACACTCTTTCTCTTTTGGTTGGCGAAGGTGAATCTTTTAAATATATATACAGAATATCACAGAATCTTTCTATAACCTTTTCTGCTATATGCTGTATAATTTCGACTTTATCCTGTTCGCCATTATCTTTTAAACTGCGTATCTTTGATGACGCCTCTCTGAAAAACAAAGAGTTGCTATGGTCTGTATCCTTGTCTATATCCCTTCTTGCAAAGTTAAGTCCGGTAAAGATATTCTGAATCTGACTGACATATCTGTCATAAATAAATTCATCGTATAGGTTTGCTCCGTTAACTATATAATACAGCCACTTTGACAATGTACTTTTGCCACATCCGTTTATTCCGGAAAGCACTGTTATTCCGTCAATGGATATGGCTGCCTTTTTTATTGCATGATAATCGTTAAGCTTATATATATATTTGCTCATTGTTTTGCTGTTTATAGATTTAACTTCACAAGTAATAATTTTCTTACTCTTACAAAAGTAACAACAAAAAGAGATTTATACAATATTTTTAACTGAAAAATGCCAAAAACATAAAACTTCCAACCATTTGTATTATTAGTTATTTTATAGAAAGCATATTTACCGACATATGTCTTCCATAGAAGACATGTTTTCTCTGAATTATTCCATATATAAAAATCACTGCCTACAAACCTGTCATCATATATACAACGCAAAAGAGGTCATGCCACTACCCCGTCAGGAGTAATGGCATGACCTCTTTATGTATAAAGATAGTGAACAGGAGACTGTACTAACAGCCTTATGGGCTATGGAGCTACTACATGTGCATTGCGTATTATTATCGCACGCACTACGTTAGTATATGGCTCTAACTCCTAGCCAACTCCGTTAGTGATAACTAATATAACTACTTTAACTACCTAAAAACAAAATAGGAAGTAATCGGATTAAATAAATCCTTATATTCAATTCCGGCGGAGCGCAGATCCGCCGGCACAATAGCTTTGTTGGTTATTGTCGCAAGCACTACGTTAGCATTTGACTCTAACTCCTAGCCAACTCCGTTGGCAATAACTACTTTAACTACCTAAAAACAAAATAGGAAGTAATCGGATTAAATAAATCCTTATATTCAATTCCGGCGGAGCGCAGATCCGCCGGCACAATAGCCTTGTTGGTTATTGTCGCAAGCACTACGCGAATTTATGATAATAATCCACAAAACATTTGACTTTAACTCCTAGCTCACCTTAGTGAGCGATAACTCCTCTAACTACTTTAACTCCAAATTACAATATACCCCTCTTACCTCCTTCGCTATCTTGTCCCAGTCATACTTTGTCATGTCGTATTCTATGTACTGTGGCTCACGGCTTATCACCTCTTTCAGTTTCTTCGCCAGCTCGTCCACGTTGCCCACTGGGAAGTAGTCGTCTTTGTCAAGGCCCACCTCCAGGTTTGCCGGTATGTCGCTCACTATCACCTTCACGCCGTAGCTCATGGCTTCAAGCAACGCTATCGGCAGGCCCTCATGACTTGACGGCAGACAGTAGCACATGCAGTTAGTCAGCAGCGAGTGCAGCTTACGGCCCTTCACAAATCCCGTCAGCACCACGCCGTTCTTCCTCGCCATCTCTTTCAGTCCCCTTGAGTAGTCGTCCTCAAAGTCTGTGTCACCAGCCAGCACCAGCTTTATGTCATCGTCGCCGCCGTCTTTACTTTTTAATTTTTCATTTTTAATTCTCCCGAACGCTTCCACCAGATGGTGCAAGTTCTTTTCCGGCACAAAGCGGCACATACCCAATATGTAGCGTCCCTTCCTTATGCCCAGTTCCTCAAAATACTCGGGATAGTCGCATACCTCAGGCTCCGACACGCCGTTATATATCAGATGCACGTTCTTTGTACGTCCGTATTTCTCCTTAATCAGGTTGCGTATCACGTCGCTGATCACTATTACGTCGTCAGCAAACATACACCCCATGCGCTCACCCAGCTTCAGCACCGCTTTGGCAGCCCTGCCCCATTTGTCCCTGTCGTAGTCAGGACCGTGATGCGTAAACACCACCTTCATGCCCAGCATCTTGGCGTATGGCACCAGCAGAGCCGGCCCTATGGCGTGTATGTGCAGTATGTCTGCTCCCAGTTTCTTCGCCTTGTTTATGGCTCTGTACGTATGTATAATGGCTTCAAACGACTTCTTTTTCGGTGTCTCAATGTCCACCAGCTTTACGCCTTTCCATTCTTTCAGGCCGTCGCTGACGTAGCTTTTACGCCTTATCACCGTTACGTCTTCGCCCATGGCTGCAATTCTCGGAAACAGTTCCTCACAGTGCGTCTCCACTCCGCCCATGACATTAGGGATGCCACGGGTACCGGTAACAACAATTTTCATAAAATTTTCCGGATTAAAAATAAATCATTACTTTTGCCTCGTCATAAGCAAAAGTCCATGTCAAAGTTTTTTCTCAATATAAAAGAATCAGCCCAACACGCCGGCATAATTCTTCTTTCGTGCCTCTCCGCCCTTTGGCTGTTGATTAGAAGGAAGAGAATAAAATAATATAACTAGGAGTTAGAGCCATATGTCTTGTGGATTCTTGTCGCAAGCACTACGCTGGCAATTGGATTTTTCGTTTTTCACTTTTAACTTTTCACTAAGATGTATTCCTTACACACTACAATGTACCAAATAAACTTTTAGCTTCTTCATAACTATCCAAACTTCCAATGTCAAACCTTTTTCCCGGCATCACCCAAGCATGCATATCTGTGTTCTCACACAAGTAATGAGCAAGATTACCCGGAGCATCAAAGCCACAGCCGTGGTTCATGCAGTCTTTGATTAGCGACAAATCCTTCTTGCTGTAGATATAGAAAGGCGGTACGGCCCAATTAGAGACTGGCTTCTCAGGCTTCTCCTGCATCTGCAGCACCTTCATGTTTTCATCAACGGCAATCACTCCTGTACGCTGCAGCTTCTTCAGTTCAGGTTCGTTATGGCACATTATCACAGACGTGCCTTTCTCCTTGAAGAAGTCTACAAAACCCTGCAGCGAGAAGTCGAGTATGTTGTCTGCCGCCACAACGAGCATGTCGTCATCCACATTGCAGCTGTCAATGGCCAGCAGCAGATCCTTAACGGCTCCAAGGCGTGTCTCGTTAGTCTCTGTCCCGTCGTCAATAATTCTTACCGGCTTTGACATTTTATGCTCTGTCGCCCACTTCTCAAAATGGCCAGCAAACTTATGGTTCGTTACGATGATATGCTCGTCAATATCACCAATCTTGTCAATATCGTCAAGCAGTCTGCCTAAGATAGTGCTGTTACCTATTTCTAACAGTGGCTTCGGAAAATTCTCTGTCAACGGATAAAGCCTCGTTGCATATCCGGCTGCTATTACTATATTTTTCATATTTAGCTTATTCTGTTATAATTTTAAAGAAACTCAACTCCGTTACTCGGGTTGCAGAAGTACACTTCAAAGGTGTCTTTATATTGTGGAAAACGCTTCAAATATTCTTCACTTACATATTGTTTTATATGTTCCTCCTTCGACGGATCAACCAAGGCTATACATGCTCCTTTAAATCCCGCTCCGCTGAACCGTCCGCCGTATATGCCATCAGTTGTTCGCATTATTTCATATAAGGCAATCAGTTCTTTTGAGCCACATTCATAATTGTTTATCGAACTTTCACAACTCTCAAATATGAGCTTTCCAAAAGCTTCTATGTCACCACGTTTCCATGCTTCAACACCTTTTCTCACCCTCTCACATTCTGTATAGAAATGCCTTCCACGCTTGGCAAATCTTTCAGGCATCAGGTCGGCATATTTCACGAAGTCAGCTTCAGGTACATCTCTAAGGCGCGTATCTTCCAGTTCCTTCAGCGGCCTGTTCATGTATGCTTCTGTAATCCATGCAGCTGTTTTACATTCAGACACACGCAAGTTATAGTCGGTGCCCGTCAGCTTGCGTGTCACTCCACTGAAGAATACTCCTATTTTGAACGGCATCTGCACATTGCCGCTACCAAAAGGAATAAGTTCATACTCTGATGTCTCAGTGTCAAGATACAGCAGTTTGTCTGACTCACACAACACCACGCAGGCCTGATCCAATATACCATTTCGCAAGCCTACATATTCGCGCTCTGCCTTGCTTGCATAGCTTATCACATGCATTTTGTCAAGGCTTATGTTATTTACCTTTGCTATAGCCATTACAAATCCGCATAGCAGTGCTGCCGACGAGGATACTCCGCCTACCGGCATTGAGCCTTTAACTATTCCGCGCACACCTTTTTCCAGATGATAGTCCTGCTGCAAAGCCCATACAGCCCCACGCAGATAGTCGCCCCAATTGTTTTGTTTTTCATCCACAGGCTTCTGAACGTTGAAAGTCATCAGTCCTTCAAAACTCAACGAGGCCATTTCTACCTTTCCCGTATCTGTAGCCGAAAACAAGAAATCAATGCCATTGTCGAAGGCAAAACCGCTTACAAGTCCGTGCTGATGGTCAACATGCGCGCCTAACGGACAAATGCGGTATGGCGAAAATAACTGATATAAGGCATCACCCTTACCAAAGAAGGTACGGTACGCCTGATGTAAGTCATACATAGAAAAATTATTTTAATAATGAGTATTGGATATAACAACAGAGATATCCACAAATAATTAATTAAACGAATCTCTTAGAAAGCAACACTTTCTAAAAGATTTATATATGATTGTCTGAACTTATCAACGGAATACTCTGCCTTTAACAACACTTTGCTTTCTTTTCCCATCTTTATACGCAAGTTATTGTCATTGGCTAAGATTTCCAGTTTATCTGCAATATTCGAATAATCTTTTTTCTCACATAAGTAGCCATTAGTTTCACTTCTTACAAGTTTCCCGTTATCACCGACATCTGTTGCTACTATTGGGAGATTGGCATTCATTGCCTCCATAATAGAATTACTTGTACCTTCAAACAAAGATGTCGATAAATAGATGTCTGCATTATCCAACAACTCTGCAATATTATCAGGATTGATATATATAGATGTTATATCATCTATATTATATGCTTTTACCCATTCCCTGATTTGATTTTCCTGCTCACCGTATCCAACTATGTCGAATGCAATATTGTTACACTTCTTTTTAAGTTCTGCTATAGCATGTATAGCTGTTTCATAATCTTTTTGTGGCACAAAACGGCCAACAGTAATTATATGCAGTGTCTTATTTTCGGCCTTTTCTATATAAGGCTTAATATTTTCAAAACAATTTGGAATAACTATTATCTTACTCTCATTGAAACCTTTCGCCACAAAATTCACTTTGCCTGAATAGCTGTTAGATATCGCCATTTCAGCAAATCTATTTGTTAACATTCTGTCGGCAATACATTTCAATACAGGGAGTTCTGCATTTCTTAATCCTGTAAAAACTTTTGCCTTAACCTTCTTACCGGCCATACAGGCATAAAAGTTAGCCGCTGTAAGGTATGAGAATATAGCCTTTATATTATTATGCTCTAAATATTTAACAAACTCATTATATCTGGCACCATGTCCTCCTTTAAAATAGTGTATATGAATTTTGGAATCCTCCTTCAACATATCCATATACTTTTGGTGAACCTTCTCGCCATTAAAGATTATATAATGCGTTTCATAACAATCAGCCAATGCCTTAGCCAATAGCACCGACTGTTTCTCTGCACCACCACTTGTAAGATTTTTAACAAATATACAAATATTCATCATTTCATTGGCAAATGTAACATTTCTCCTAATTTATAATCATATTCATCTGGGTGAAAATCAATCATACCACATCCAGGGCAATAGGTCAACTCACCGAAATATAATTTATCACCAATAGAATAAAAGTCAACGCGAACGAACAAATCGTCCTTTGACAGCTTTCGCGCCAACTCCAACATGTCATCAAGACGTTCTGGGCGGGCAATTTTGACATTTCTATCATTTGGAGAAGTCATATAGAAGTCAATAAAATTCCAATCTAAATCATATACATTTAATTTATGCCCTACATAACGGTCATAATCCACTTCTATAAATTTAGGTTCACCATGGAAGCAAAATATTTTATAATCTTTCAACTGCCAGCCTGTTTCATCTGCCATATATTTTTCAGCTATAATACGAGGCTTAACATCTTTATAAGGATACTCTCTATGCTCATAAAAATATTTCTTTTTCAAGCTTTTATTTATCTTTTTCCGAGCATATTCAATATCTAGCTCCGACTTATTCTTACATATTACAAGACCTCCACTATCATGTGTACATTTAAGAACAAACTCATTAGGCAAGCTATCAAAATCGATATCATCAAAATTATCCCAAACTCCTAACGTAGGAATAATGTATTCTTCACCAATGATATCCGCAACAATTTTTTTTACCTCATATTTATCCACCTTTTGGGTATAATCCTGACGCTTGCAATTTAATTTAAGCCATTGTAACTTTTCATTAAATCTTTTTGGTGATTTGAGATTTAAGATACGTTTCCTGCCAAAGAAATATTCAATCTTTATAAATGTTTCATCATCCTTAATTATGGGTGAGATTTGGCGTAAGATTACACCACATGCCCAAAACGGATCTTTTACCGCTTTTACTATTTTAGATGCCATTTTTTATAATGAATTTACAAATTGTTTTATCCTTCTTATACCTTCACGTAATTTTGTTTCATCCAAGGTAAAAGCTATTCGTACAAAATTATCACACATATCGCCATATGTTATACCAGGCACAACCGCAACATGAACAGCTTTTAATAATGCATAAGCAAATTCTTCCGACTTCATACCTGTTGCTTTTATATCTACCATAGCATAAAAAGTTGCTTCAGGAGCCTTACATGACAGTTTATTGCAATCTGCAAACTCTTCCAACAAAACATTCCTGCGTTTGGCAAATATCTCTGCCATATTTGATGAATAATGTTTGTCTGCTTGAAGGGCTTCTATTGCAGCATATTGAGAAACCAATGGAGCACAAGCAGCAACATTTTCTTGCAGTTTTGTCATCGCAACAACAACCTCCTCCGGAGCACAAACATATCCAATACGCCAACCTGTCATACAAAACTCTTTAGACAGACTATTAATTAAAATTGTTCTGTCTTTCATATTCTCTAAATGAGCAATAGAACGATTCACTGTTTCAGAAGAATATATCAGGCATTTGTACACTTCATCAGTTAAAACAATCAAATTATTTTCTATAGCCAACGCAGCAATCTTTTTCAGAAAGTCTTGAGACATCACTTTGCCTGTTGGATTGCATGGAGTATTCAAGATTATTGCTTTTGTCTTACCTGTGACTGCATTTTTTATCGCATCAAATGAACATTGCAGTTCATCTGCATTCTCCATATCTTCAACAATAACAGGAGTAGCATGACACATCATCACCATCTGTCGGTAGTTTACATAATATGGTGCTGGTATTATAACCTCATCTTCTTCATTAAGAATAGCCAACAACGCCAGATACAATCCTTCCATTGCTCCTACTGTTGCGATTACTTCTGTTTCAGGATTATATTTAAGACCTTCCATATCTTCGCAATATTTTGATATTGCTTTACGCAATTCCAACAGACCTGCATTTTGAGAATATCTTGTCTTATTCTTTAAGATTGCATTACAACCAGCCTGCTTTATTGCATCGTTTGTAGGAACATCAGGATCACCCAATGTAAAGTCTATTACATCATCATACTCTTTCGCCATATTAAACAACTTTCTTGTTAATGATGGCTTGATCATCTGTGAAACTTTCGATAATTCAATCATTTTAAAAAATTGTATTCCAACTAGTTTATTTTATATGCCAACTTACACTAAAACACAAGATTAGATATAATTCTATATTTATCTTGTATTGGAAAATAAGAATAGAAGGATATAATAAAAATATTATCACTTATATGCCGTTGTATTATAATAATACTTTTAGTTTATCCCTTTAAATACATCATCTACATTTATTTTTTATTAATATAACATATTCTAAACTATCTTGTCTTTCTCTACAATAATCCAGTATCTCATCTGTATATTTTCCAAATGCAGCTCCTACCGAAAATTGAAAAGCCCACATACCATAATATTCCACATTAAACTCAATCAAACGCGGATTACCATTTTTATCAATCATTATATCCAAAGCTAATAAACGATGGTGAGGTACATATTTTCCGATAGACTTAACAAACTGTAAAACTTTTATCCATAAATCATATGGTATTTGTTGTTGCAAGCCAAAATCAATATTATTAAAAGTTCCGTATCTTCTACCATATTGGTCAAGAACACAATTCATCAAATTACCATTTTCAATATCTATACCAACAAAACATCCACCAGCATGTGCATTATCCACAACACTCCCCATATTACCAATCCTCATTATTGCACTAGGTACAACACATTTATCATCTTTTACCGAACGATAAAGAGTAAGACGCAATGTGTTGACTGAAGTTGGACAAAAATGGTTAATTGACTCATGTTGTTCAAGAAATTCTTGAATTATAAAATCTTTACCATAATTTGTCTCTAGATAATTTAAACTTAATTTATCGTTAGCACCATAAAGATACCATTCTCCTTTCCTTTTTTCAAAACATCTTACTCCTGCACCTGAACTACCTTCTACAGAAGGCTTAATTATAAATTTCGAAATATATGCATTATCTAATATTTCAATTAATGAATTTTCATCTATAGAAATTCTCTCATAGTCCTTTGTATAATAAAAACCATTCATTTTTCTCAATAAAGTTTTAGCAAAATATTCTTTTGGCATTAATCTGTCAAACATATTTTTATCTGCATAAAACTTTGCATATTTAAACGGATTAAGTATAGGCTCTATAACATCATGACATATATTTTCTGGAACAATGTTAATATTGTTTCCTATATAATGAGAAAATAACCTGTAATAAATAGGATTTGCCTTAATACCAAATACAGACCACTTTTTTACCCAATCTTCCTCACCTTCTACATAAATATTAGAAAAATTATTAATACGTAATAACCGTTTATAATATCTATCCTGTTTTAATGAATGATATTTTATAAGAAAAGTTTTTATAGTATATTTTATAATTGATTTCATCGTATCTTATGATTTTATATACTTTATATGCCCACTAAAATCACTTTTTAGACCCGCTTTTATCGCAGACAATACAACATTACGCAAACACTTTGATTTTTTATTGTAATAATATAATGAAACGACATCACTCAAAAATATTTTTAAATATTCTTTTAACGTAGAAGCATTATATAATTGATTTCGATGGCTACAATAAATCATCAAGGGATTATCTCTTAACACGTAAGGTATCTTTTTTCCTAATACGTTACAATATAAAACAGATATTTTACCATGTGGATGTCTATGAATAGAATTTACAACCGTGACAGGAACAAAACCATTTTTTTGACTTCTATTTCTATACTCTATTTCATCACCATATATAAACATTTCTGCTTTAGGATAACCTATTTTATTTACCAACCGTTTACTGATCATTGTTCCATTAAACGGAGAAACATAATTCAACACAACCCCCTCCTCATTTTGCAATGCGGAAGCCTTTTGCCTATCTTTACCCGTTTCTTTCGTCCACGCAAAAGATAACTTTGTTTCATCTTCAATATCCACCACTAAGGCATTTATATAATCATACTTATTTAGATGTGGAACGAGCTCCTTTATCTCATTTTTATCAGGACAACCGTCATCATCCATCAATAAATAAGCATCATATAATCCTGTTTCATGAGCTGTCTTAACACCCAAATGAAAGCCTCCTGCTCCACCAAGATTTTTTCCTGTATTTATATAAAATATTTTGATATTGTTATGAGCCAAGTAACCTTCTTTCTGCAACATTAGATTTGTACCATCACTACTATTATTATCTATAATATAAATTGCTGCAGGCAAATACTCTTGTTGAAACAAAGCATTAAGGCATCTTTTCAACAACTCTTTCCTATTATAAGTAACAACAATTACTGCTATTTGTTTCATATTTTCAATACTTTAAATGATTTAATACATTCTCAATTACAGGTGCCATATCATAATACTTATATTCAGCAAGTCTTCCGCCAAATATTACGTCCTTTTCGTCCTTGCCCTTTTCACGATATTTTTCTGCAAGATCATTATTGTGTTTATCATTAACAGGATAATATGGTTCCATACCTTGTTGCCATTCTGTAGAGTATTCTTTTGATATGACAGTTTTTGGACAGTTATAAACTTCTTGTCCGAACATTTCAAAATGTTTGTGTTCAATCACACGTGTATAAGGCACTTCACGTTCTGTATAGTTTACAACGGCATTGCCTTGATAGTTTGCTGTATCCAAAACTTCTGTTTCAAATCTAACCGTGCGATATTCCAGTTTACCATAGCAGTAATCAAAATATTCGTCTATTGCACCAGTATAAACAAGCTTTTCTGCAATATCATGCCATGTATCTTTCAACGTTGAAAAGTCTACTCCTATGCGTGTTTCTATTCCGTCAAGAAGACCTTCAATCAGTTTATTATATCCGCCAACAGGTATACCCTGATATTTGTCGTTGAAATAATTGTTGTCAAATACAAGTCTTACAGGAAGTCGCTTTATAATGAATGCCGGCAACTCTGTACATTTACGTCCCCACTGTTTTTCGGTATAGCCTTTTATCAATCGTTCGTATATGTCTGTTCCTATCAGTGTTTTAGCCTGTTCTTCAAGATTTCTCGGCTCAGTAACACCATCAGCCTTCATTCTAGCAACAGCTTCAGCCTTCTGTTCTTCAATTTTAGCCATTGCTTCATCAGGAGTTGTTACTCCCCACATCTGATAGAAGGTATTCATATTAAAAGGCAGATTATATAACTTACCTTTATAATTGGCTACAGGTGAGTTCGTATAGCGGTTAAATTCTACAATGCTATTTACAAAGTCCCAAACCAGCTTATTGCTTGTATGAAATATATGAGCGCCATATCTGTGAACATTAATACCTTCTATTTTATCACAATATACATTGCCACCTAAATGCGAACGTTTATCAATAACAAGACAACGCTTTCCTTTTTGTTTTGACAAATATGCAAATGTTGCTCCAAATAATCCGGATCCGACTATCAAATAATCGTATTTTTTTTCATTATTACAGCTCATAGCCACAATCTTTTAAGAATGTCATTATTTTTTTTATTCTAGAATTCCAACCTGCATATTTCAATGCTGTTACTCTATTTTTATCAACCAAATCCTGATATGAATCAGGATTTTTTACAACATCAATAATTATATCTTCTGCATTTTTACCATCAATTTCTAATACTGGATTATATCCAATAAGGTTAACTAATTCAAATGGAGCTCGTCCTACCATTACAACCCTACTTAACATACACTCCCAATAACGTTGGGTTAATGTTTCTATATTTCCAGCGACTTCTGGTTGTGTATCACAACGTGGGAATGTCAGAGAAACTTTTGAATCTGCCAGTCCTTCATACAATTCTTTATTCGTTGGGAAAACCCACTCACCATTCTTGCTATACTTATGTATTATATTATGATTTTCAAAACCTATATTTAATACTTTCTTGTTACTTCTGCCAAACTCTACAAGATCTATAGACCTCTCTCTTAAAGGCTTTCCTTCCATATATGGACTAATATCTATTCCTTCCGGCACACTCAAAATGTTCATTTCTGGAAATCGTTTACGCATGAGTTCTGCGGTCATTGAAGAAGTAAATATAGCTGTCTTTACATTATATTTCTCAAGAAAACAAGCAACCTTATCAAAGAAACAAGGCCAACAATCCCATATCATAGGAACCACCTCATATCTAACATAGTCAGCATAAGTGGTAAACTCTAATATTGAAGATGCAACAAACATTAAATGTGCTTCTTTCTTATTTTGTCTAAGATGAAAAGGTATGTGGTATCGATGAATAAAATAATGTAATGGCCTTGGTTGCCAATAATGATTTTTCCATGCACCACCACATTCTTTCCATGCATTGAAAGTGCCATTCAAAAATTGCATTCCATCTTTAAATTTATATGGACGAATAGCGATAATATGTTTTGACATCATTGTTTTGATTTTATTATTTTATCTGATTTTGGTCGAAATAACGAATATAGTACAATTGAAATTATAAAAGGCTCAAAATAAAAATTATAAGACACATTAATAGCACTTATCATTAAAAAAACTAAAAAGCGTCCTTTTATTTCATATAATTTAGAGATATAACAAGATGACTTATATAATAATATGTAAAATATACATGCTAAAGGAATGCCTAACATGGATATAATTTGAAGTATACCATTAGATAAATTAATTTTTAGCTGTGGAAATAGATCTTTTTGTACATAAGAATAATAACTATTATCACCATATCCAAATAATGGATCATGGATAATATTTAAAAACTCCAAGTATAATCCTTCAGAACGTTGTGGCACATAATTTTTTCCTATTTTACCATAATAATTTGCAGCGCCATCCGTCAAAAAAGTATCTGTATTTGATATATTTTGGATTTTATCTAACATAAATGGAGAAAATGTAAAGAATAAAATGAAACCTATTAAAATAATATATTTCAATATTTTATCTTTAGCGGTATTTTTTGCATTAAAAAAATATCCTATTGCACATATAGCAAACGCCATATATCCAGTAGTAGCTAAACTGCTTAACAAAGCCAATAATAATGGCCAGAAATTTTTTTCAAATAATCTGAAGCGTGTTCGAAACAGATGTAACAATAAAGCTAACGATACAAAAGACGAAAAACGTCCAGGTTCCCATGCAAAACCTAAATTCCTTATAATACCTAGATTCTCAGAGTTTGAAATACCAACGACCCCCCAACTTGCAACGATGGTACCAGTCTCATTTATTGGTAATGATAATGGTATTAAATATGTTTTTAGTTGAGGAAAAACAACAATTGGAAACCATACAATTAAGCTTAACAGCGCTAACTTTGATACAGCTACCTCATAATAATAAAACATTTTTTTTATACCTAATGCACGAACAAGAATAAATGCAAAAGTCAAATCATATAATCGTCCAATTAGAAAATCGTAACTACCATATTTATATACTAAAATCAATTGCCAAATCATTAATACACAAATAGATGCCAAATATTTTTTCACATCTCGAGCATTAAATTTAGCAACAATAACAAATACTAGCAAACATATAGGAAGTATAAAAGATTGGACAGAATTTAAACGCAAAGAATGGCTATTAAAATCATTCAATGCCCCGCCCATAGCAACTATCCATATTATGAATATTATAAAGATTGTTTTCTTTATTTTAAATTCATCTTTTTTAGTGTGTATGAAACTAGTATGCTCTATTTGCATGCTATTTAACATAAAAATTTATTTAAATATTTTATTATATAACATTTGTACTTTTTCTGCCCGATTTTTCCATGGAGTTCCCTGTTCTTCATACCAGGGTTTCAAAGCTTGCTTTTTTATTTCTGCAGGACTCCCTACAAGTAAAACGCCAGAATCAAAACTTTTATTTACAAGAGAATTTGCTCCAACCATGACATTATCTCCTAATGTCAAAGGGCGCATAATCTGTGCACCCGTAGCTAAATATAAAGCATCACCTATTTGTTTACCGATACCACCAATACAAGTACAAGTGTGCAAAACAGCAAAATTACCGATTCGACAATGACCATTAACTACAATAGTTCCGTCATGAGGAATTAATAAGCCATAACCAAAAACATTGAAACCAATTGAAAAGCCTAACTTCTGCCCCAGCTTTTTATATCGGTATTTCCAATATACACGTTTTACCCCACCCATTATTCTCTTTTCATCTGTATTAAAATAATAGGCGTATTTTCGCATCGCTTTTAAATATTCCGAAGTCTGGTATATCCCAAACAACTCCTTCACGAAATTAGTCATCAATTCTTTATAAGTAGACCGGCCAGGTAGTCCTGCCATGACACGGTCTGCAAGTATATAAAAATCAAGTTCTTTCTTTGTCGTTATCATATTTTAATTTTATACTTTAATATTTTAAAATTGCCGTTTAATTAAATCTTTGATTATATAATAATTTTATTCTCTCCGCTCTTTCTTGCCATGGTGACCCTTGTTGTTCATACCATGGTTTCAAATTTTCCTTTTTTATCTCCGCCGGAGTTCCTACAAGTAGTACATTCGAGCCAAAACTTTTATTAACCAAAGAATTTGCTCCAACCATAACATTATCACCTAATGTCAAAGGACGCATAATTTGTGAACCTGTAGCTAAATATAAAGCATCACCTATTTGTTTACCGACACCACCAATACATGTACAAGTGTACAAAAGAGCAAAATTACCTATTCGACAATGACCATTAACCACTGTTGTTCCATGATGAGGAATTAATAAGCCATAACCAAAAGCATTGAAACCAATTGAATAACCTAACTTTTGTCCCAACTTAACATATCTATATTTCCAATAAGCACGTTTTATTTTTTTCATTAACGTTTTTTGGCTCGTGTTAAAATAATAAGCATATTTTCGCATTGGGCGAATTCAAGCAGCAAGTGCAAATTTATAGTATTCTG
>ULXE01051710.1_pt1 | contig 16180 bp, 10 predicted proteins | sample 1961001 | NCBI WGS metagenome assembly ULXE01 (sample SAMEA4835831, study PRJEB28245) | human gut metagenome | biome: gut microbiome; material: fecal sample | place: Denmark | collected 2008
AGCTTCGTACATGGATGTACGAAGCAATGAGGCCGCGCCACAGACGGCGCGTCCAAATGGTAGCGTCACTTATCACTACCTATATGAAAAGTCTTAGAGTAAGCCGATTGAAGCTTCTGGCATTGAACATAGTGTGCAGGACTGTCTGTAGCTTATATTTGTCGTCCGTTCGTCAACTAATATTCAATTAAACATCAACTCTTTTTTACAAGTGATGTAAGAATATAACTCTATCACAAATATATTTGGCAAATCCACAATATTTGTCATCACTATTGTGTAATTCTATTGTAAATATAAAATTCTTTATTGTTTCTTTAAAAAATATTTATTATAATTCTATTGCAAATATATTTCAGTTTAAAGCCTTAACACCTGTAATGTTTTAAATAGTATCTCCTTTTTTCATATTTCAAATGATACCACTTTTACCCTTCAGTTTCAACAAATTCTTTCATCTGAATATGTTTATCATCCGTTATTTTGGGTGCACGTTTTACACTTGGACGTTTATCTGTCGCTTTATTTTTCAATCGCTTTAATACATGACGAACTAATTCTTTTATATCCATTTGAAATCCAGACTTTGTTTTCAACACACTTTCCGTTTCTCGTTTAATTGTCTTAATATTATAATCATCTGTCACCATTGTAATTGCTTCTATAACAGCAGCAATCTTCTCTTCTTTATCAATAGTCTCTGAAAGACTTTCGGTAATCAATTCACTAAATTTTTCCTGGCGTGATACATCCATAGCTTCAGCCATCTTTTCATTTGCATTACGTACAATCTCAACTCTTTTAGCATCATTCAATGGATTTATCATATCTGTCAGAACGCTCTGTATACCCGGATAATGCTTGTCTACTATCTTTTTGATATATTCTTTATCAACTATAGGCTTTTTTTCTGCTTTCAAATAATCAATTGTCATATACATATAGATTCCTATCAACTGATCAATAATACCACAAGAAAGAGTGTAAAGGGTCTCCACCATTTCCTTAGTCAATTTTACTTTTTCTTCAAACCATTGATATTTAAATAGTTTCACTGCAAGCATCTCAAAGAAAACTTGATTTTCACAATAAAGGCTTGCCTTTATTTCACTCCCAAGTCTTCTTGAAGTTCTTAGCTTTGTAAACATCTTACTATATGCATCTTCCGTGCCCACAACAGCAATTGCTACTTTTGTTTGATTTGCTAAGGTCATAAGTCCTTCAAAACTATTTTCTTTTGTACTATTAAAATCGATAAGCTGAATTTCATCAAATATGATAATACCTACTGCAAACAGTTCAATAAATCTACGTACTACTTTAGCCTTTCCCGCCAAATTTCCCGCTTTTTGAATTTCCTTTTCGTAAACAGGAATAATATTTCCAAGTGCTCTGTCTATAGCATTTCCTATGGATTCATACAGAGCTTTAAAATTACTATTTGTTTGACATGTCACAACAAGATATGTTATTTGCGAAAATCTTGTCCCATCCGAGTTCTCATGAACAATATATTGCGGATAATTCGATAGCAGTATAGAAAGAGCAGAGCTCTTTCCACATCCAGAGTATCCCAACATATGAAATCCAGCATCCGTAGCAGACGCGACATTTCCTACAAGAGTTTGATGTGTAATTTCTTCCTGATTTCCCTGCATAATATTAAGATTTATGTTTTCTGCCATCATAATATGTCTTGAACGATAAGCATTTACAAGTGCTGTATAACATTCTTCTTCAAGTTCTTGATGAAAAGGAAGCGGAAAACGAATCTGACGAAGTAAAGATACATGAGAAAGCATATTACTTCGATTCTCTCCTATGCTATCTAACATACCATTAACACTTAATGTATACGCCTTAATCGTTTCTTTACCTTCACGACACATCGGAAGTGCTTCTATGAAAGGATTTCCTTCATCCATACTATTTTTAGAACGGCGATATCGTGCTTTAACAGGCTTTCCTTCTTCAAAAGCAGAAACATCATACTGGATTTCATTTTCATTAATATATTCGTACTTCATATCCTGCTCCTATCATATATTTTCATTAAATTTCCTCAGTGCTTCTTCAAAACTAATGTCATCATCTATAAACTGATCAGAAATTTCTTCAATTTCTTTTTTATCAGTACAAATCATTTGTTCTTCTTCCTTATCTTTCAAATGATGAACCAACGCATTCTGTCTATTCTGTTCATTTCTTTCTATATCACGTTCTTCACGCATATCGGAATTGTCCGCATATCTATCTGATTTAGCACTATCCACAATGTTACGATTTATTGTTCGTTCATTAATTGAAATTTTACGATTATGCCTATCGCCAGAAATATCCATCTTTTTCTTTGCACGAGAGTATTCTTCATACTCCTTATAAGTCATACCCGAAAATCCTTCATTTCCAAATTTATCTGGATTTAATGGTGCAATCATTAATTTTCCATCTCTAAGATAATATATCGCGCCTATATCTCGGGGATCATATTTTATTGCAATTCGCTTAATTTTACTCTGTTGTTCATACATTTCATGTAACAATGTTTTATCTTCTATATTCAGATAAAACAGATTTTTCCATTTTAATCCTTCTCGATTCAAACTTGCTTTAGCCGGAGTGAGTAAATTCCATATATACTGTGCTTTATCTGCAATCGGTCTTGGCGAACCATATATTTCACAGCCATATTCCCATAATCTAACAGGAATAGGTGGAATATTATCATTTTGCATTTTCTTATTTTGTTTATAATATTTTAAATATTTCTGATTATGGGTCAATACATAATTAATACACATAGCAGTAAATTCATTAATAGTTAATTTAGCTTCACGGTGATGATTCGAATCGTGTCGTTTTTCTATAAGCCCCTGATTTTCCATGATATCATTTTGATTAAACTGAATTTGACGAAATTCCTGTTCAACAATAGGTTTATACGATCCCATTGCTGCTGGTTCGAGAAGACGCTCAATTCCAATCCCATTTAAAATTGAACTTAACTTATCACTCCTAAAGTCAGCTCCGCGATCCACACGAATTCTTCTTGGAATAATATTGGAAGGCCAAAGTTCACCCGAAAAATCAATTCCATACTTCTTCGCATATGCTTGCTTATCATCAGCTAAATTCATAAGAAGATTTGTACATCCAAGAACACTATTGTTCTCAAAACTTACTGACATAGCAATAATTGCTCTCGTCCACACATCCACCATCAGATATAAAATACCTCGTCCTATTGTCTGTTCACGATTCCTTTCTGATACTAATGAGATATCTGTTTCAAGTGCATCAATTTCCACCGTATCTCCTGGCCCATGAACCCCTTTCATTGCATCGCTGAGAAGAAGGCGTTTATTATTCCTCTGTTCTGTAATAGATGTACGGATTTTATCTTTTTCTTCACTTGTTAGTTTTTTCCGGGCATAATTATAAAACTGTGTAAAACTTGGAATTTCTTCATCAGGCATCATTACCCATGTAATTTGTCCATTTTCTTCTATCTGTTTCATAAAATATCGATGAATCATATCTTCATAACAGCTTTTATATGTAGTCTGCCGTCCTTTTTTATATGCTGTTAAAGCTTCATCGAAATAATTTCGTATTGCTTCATTTACAATTACTTTATTCTGCACTCCATATTCTGTAGGTCTTCCTGCTCTTTTTGTATAATTATATGCGATTGGATTACGTGCTAATCCTCCAGCACGTTTATCCACAAGTGAAGAATCTTTACCTCCGCTTTGTAAATACATGCGTACAATTTTCCAAAACACATATGGTTTTAAATCATATTTTTCCATGATTATCTTCGCTTCAGGTTTGCTGCCTTTTCCCATAAGCCCTATATATGTTGGTCCGTAAAAAGAACTAATTTCCTGAATACATGCCTTGTATTTAATAAATTTTTCTCGAATTCCTTCTTCTAAATCATCAGTTTCTATAACAATGTTCTCTTCATCTTTCTCAACACTCCATTCTCCCTTAACTAGATTTTCTTTGATCTCGTCAACAGAAAGATAATGAAGCACCAACTTTGAAATGTCCATTTGACACACAACAGCACGATTATTTACGAGATAGATAACTCTATATCTCAAAGTTCCTGTATTTAATATATCACAAGTTGCTATGTTTATTTGTTCCATGCTATCTCCTTCCTGTAAATTCTTACTAACTTACCAAAATCCAACATTCCACACTCCATATCAACTTTAATTTGCTTTGTTGCAATCAGATGCTTCAATTTACTGACTTCATCAAACACTCTTGATGCATCATAATATTCTGTACACAATCTTATATTATCTGCATAAGAACGATCCAAATCCGTCTTATATATTTGTTTCCATGAAATCCCATGTGCATTCCAATACATCTTTTCAATCCACAGTTTCTCAACTGTTCTTGGCGATTCCATTATTTTTCTACTATCTTTTATTGAATATGCCATATAAGCCCCATCGCTTAATGTTACAAGCAAATCTGTGGTCATATTGTCTTCTCCCTTATTCACTTTCATAAGTCCTGCTTTTTCCGCAATTAAGTTCGTTTCACTAAGATCTAATGGATACTGTTCACGAATGTCTATAACATCATCCCGCCATCTCAGCATATAATAAAACCACACTTCTCCTTGCGAAAGCAGTTCAATGGTTCTTCCATGTTTCCAGTCAATGATATTATGCGTTACACCTGTACTATTCAGTTCACGCGCCTTAATCCACGGTCTATATTCGGCACCTGTTCCTTTACCTCTTTTCTCTTTTAACTTTGTTTCTCTTGATATCCGTCTTCGCATATTAACATCCTTTCTGGTAAAGCTTTCTTATCGCATTATAAGAAAATGCATATTTATTTTGATATTTTGAAAAATTATCTGGTTTTATATCATTTTCTTTTACATACTGCGACATGATTTCATAAGCTTTCTCAACATCTCCACCTTTCATATATTTTTTTATGTTTGTTGCAAGGTCAAGAATCATTAGTATTTTCCAGTTCTCATCTGTAATCTCAATAGCTGAACCGCGGATTCGCAATTTGATATTAAGAAACTTTGTTGTTCGTCCAGATTTATTATTAGATGTTTCTTTATTGGTGACCACTCGAAATTCTTTCGGTTTTTCTTTTATTATACCAAGATAATATAAAGCATTGTTTCCTGAATAATATCCTATATGTCTGCCTCTTCTTGCAATATAACGATGATACACAACTTCATCTGGAGACAAATCATCCTCTCGATATTCATAAACTCCCGGACATATATTGGTTAATAATTTTCGTTTTTGAACCAACGTTTCTATGCATCTTTTAATACATGAATACGAATATCCTTCAATAGCGATATCTTCAAGAAAAATAGGTGTTCCATGCGGGATAGTCTTTTCAATTAATCCCCATACATATCCCACTTGAGTTTTAAGATTTGTTTCTTTTCCCTTATTCGATAATGGTAAAATTGAAGATGGTGTCGGTCTTCGTAACTCCTGAAGTATTTTAGCAACTTCCATGTCACGACTAAATCCTGATTCTGTATCAATAACAGTGTAAAGATTTGATGTTCTTTTCGATCCTAACTTATATTTTCCGTTCGATAAGGATAAAACCGTGTCTTCTAATAGTTCTCTTCTCAACATCTGCGTGCACTTTTTACATCTTCTTCCTTTAGCAAAATCACTTGCCTTATATTTTCCAACGCATCCGCATACATTATGTTTTATTTCTATATAATCTGTCATGGTTTCAAAAGAACTAATCAATGTATACTCTTCACCTGTAAGATCTCTAATTAACTGTCGAAAATTCTCCTCTGTCCTTTTGACAGGGAGCATTTTTGCGGAATGTGTTAAATTTTCTGAAACTTCACAAATTGGACATGACCAACTCTGTGAAAATTCTTTTGGATTAATGCAAAATTTACGTCCACACTTATGTTCAATTTCAATAATCGAACTTTTTTGTAAAACTTCCTTTAAACAGCTGTTTGTTTTTAAAGCATCATTAATTAATAATAGCTCACCTTTTTCTTGAAGGACATTGAAAAGACTATTTACATCCGGATATAAAATCATTAAAATACACACCACTTTTTCTGGAGATAAAAAATACTCTTCTGAATGGATATTTCTCCATAGACGTCTTATTTCATAATCTGACATTTTAAAAACACACCGTTCATTCAATTCAATTTTAAATTTCTCATAAGTATCGCAATAACTGTCCACTAGTTTTTTACAAATCACTGCTTTTAAATCATCCGCATTACAATGCAACGCTTCATTTAAAATTGCAGCACTATATTCTGCGAATGTAGCTCCTGCACCGTATTCTAAATCTTCAACCTTAGGTTCTTCATCCCCTTCATGCATAGGAATTCCTTTATACCGCTGCAATACACATTTATGTTTCGCACAAACAGACACCCCTGGCAGTTGATGCTTACGATGATAATAAAATCTACCTATACGCTTTTTATCTTCTTTCATACACTCTGGACAAAGATTAAGATTTGATATCATCTTTATCTTAGACACATCAGCAAATCTATTTTTACCATTATTATAAAAAGATTCATCTACAATACTAGCTTGTTGTTCTGATGTCATAAATAACGAATAATACGAAAAGACTCCTGTTTCCAAAAAAAGATCTAATTTCCCTATATTCACATCTAATACTTCATAAATATTTTCATACTCTTCTAACAAATCATATTTTAAAACACGTCTGTTTTTTTCAGATTTTGTTGCATTAGGAGTAATATAACCATTTGTAAATGATCTCAAATTAGTAAAACCATTTGCTTCCGACAATCTCAAAATCCAACTATAAAGTAATTCATCTGGCTCTCTTTTAATAACAATAGGTATTTTCGACATAACAGATCCTCATTGCTTATGTTTATAGTTATACTTTTATTATATCTAATGTGCTTATATTTGCAATAGAATTATATTTTTTATTTGCGATACAATTACAAAAAGCGGAACAATGTTCCGCTTTGCTTGTTCTACGTCTTTTATTCAATTTCATAAATTGTTCCCTATCACTGTCAGATAAAATCAATATTCCTAGAGCTATCTCATCTTCTCCCGGCAATTTACTCCAACCAAGCACTTTACAAATACTTTCACGTTTTTCTGTTCGAATTGGTCTACCTGCCTCGTAACGTTACCATATCTTAGTTTCAATTCCTGCGAGATGTGCTGCTTCTTCCGTTGTGAGCCCTAATTCTATTCGTTTCTATTTGATCTTGCTACATAAATTATCATTATAATATGTTGATGCTGCCATAATTCATCCTCCTTGTGCTTCAATCAGATGTTTTTAGTTGCAGGAATCTTAGGTTTACTAAAACAGAACCATGTTGTATCATTCCCTTCTTTATTTTATGTAATCAACATATCATAAATGGATAAACGTAAGATTTTTGCACGTAAAGAAGCAAAGGGATTATAGCCAGTCATTTTATCTATCAAAAAAGAGCTTGACGATCAATCGTCAAGCTCCACTTTTTACTATCGAAAACAACTCTTGTTGCAAATACAATTGTATACAGACCTAAGGACTATTTTTTACTTATTACAAATATAATTATAATTTTACAATATTCGATTTTGTTTGCAAAAGAATTACAGGTTATTTATCGCTCGCATTATTTGTTTGTGATAGAATTATATTTTTTTGATTTGTTTTATCTGAAAAAGTAGCTACATTACTAACACAACGCAGCTACTTTTAGACAGCCAAAAATGTATTTGCGATAGAATTATCATATTTGCGATAGAATTATAGTTTTACAAGTGAAGCACTCTTTCTTTTATCTCCTGTGTACGTCCCTGGTTCCAGAACTGTGTACCAATATATCCACATGTTCTTCTAGCAACATTCATCTTATCCTGATTACGGTTTCCACAGTTAGGGCATTCCCAGATAAGCTTTCCGTCATCATCTGTTATTATCTGAATCTGTCCTGTGTATCCACATACCTGACAATAATCGCTCTTAGTATTAAGTTCAGCATACATAATATTCTCATATATAAACTGCATAACTGAAAGAACAGCAGGAATATTATCATTCATATCAGGAACTTCCACATAACTGATAGCTCCTCCAGGTGACAGTTCCTGAAACTGTGCTTCAAACTTTAACTTGTCGAATGCATTTATATTTTCTGTAACATGTACATGATAACTGTTAGTTATATAGTTCTTATCTGTTACACCTTTTATCTTACCGAATCTCTTCTGAAGATTCTTGGCAAACTTATATGTTGTTGATTCCAGTGGTGTTCCATAAAGACTGAAATCTATATTAGTTTCTTCTGCCCATCTGTTACATGTATCTCTTAAATATGTCATAAGCTTTAAGGCGAATTCTGTTCCCTCAGGAGCTGTATGTGTAACCCCCTTCATATAATAGGTACATTCACATAAACCTGCATAACCTAACGATATAGTTGAATATCCACCATAAAGAAGCTTATCTATAGTTTCGCCCTTCTTAAGTCTTGCAAGCGCTCCGTTCTGCCACAGGATTGGTGCTACATCCGAAGGTGTTCCTTTTAATCTGTAATGTCTGCACATAAGTGCTCTTTTACAAAGCTCAAGTCTTTCGTCAAGAATCTTCCAGAACTTATTCATATCCTTACCTGATGAACATGCCACATCAACAAGATTAAGTGTTACAACACCCTGGTTAAATCTGCCATAGTACTTAGGCTTTCCAGTCTCAGGATCATTATATGGAGTAAGGAACGAACGACAGCCCATGCATGGGAAGCAATGTCCATCACCATTCTTATCAACCTTAAGTTTTTTCATAATCTTCTCTGATATATAATCAGGAACCATTCTTTTAGCTGTACACTCTGCAGCAAGTTTTGTAAGATTCCAATACTTAGAATCCTCTCTTATGTTGTCCTCTTCAAGAACATATATAAGCTTAGGAAATGCTGGTGTGATCCACACACCCTTTTCGTTCTTGACACCCTGGATTCTCTGCTTTAACACTTCCTCTATAACAAGTGCAAGATCCTCTCTTGTCTGACCTTCTGGAACCTCATCTATATACATAAATACAGTTACAAACGGTGCCTGTCCATTCGTAGTCATAAGTGTGATGACCTGATACTGTATCATCTGTACACCACGTTTTATCTCATCTCTTACTCTTAGCTCTGCAACCTCTCTTACCTTTTCTTCACTTGCTGCTATACCTGTTGCTTTGAATTCTTCAGCAACCTGCTTCACAAACTTTTCCCTGCTTATCTGTACAAATGGAGCAAGATGTGCAAGCGATATACTCTGTCCACCATACTGTGAGCTCGCTATCTGTGCTATAGCCTGTGTCGCTATATTGCAAGCTGTTGAAAAACTGTGTGGCTTTTCTATCATAGTTTCACTTATAACTGTACCATTCTGCAACATATCTTCAAGATTCACAAGGCAGCAGTTATGCATATGCTGTGCAAAATAATCTGCATCATGGAAGTGTATAAGTCCTTGCTCATGTGCATCTACAATATCTGCTGGAAGTAAGAATCTCTTAGTTATATCCTTACTTACTTCACCAGCCATATAGTCTCTTTGCACGCTGTTTACAGTAGGATTCTTGTTTGAATTCTCCTGCTTGACCTCTTCATTGTTACATTCAAGAAGGCTTAATATCTGTTGGTCTGTTGAGTTGGACTTTCTTACCAACGCCCTCTTATATCTATATGTAATATACTTTCTGGCAACTGCAAATGCACGAAGATTCATAATCTGATTCTCTACAAGATCCTGAATCTCCTCTACGTTAAGAGATCTGTTCATCTCCTCACATATGCTCTCAACATTATCTGATATTGTCTTAATCTGCTCATCTGAAAGTCTCTCACTATGAACCACTTCCTGATTAGCCTTAGAAACAGCCGCCATAATCTTGGTAATGTCAAATGTTACCTCTGAACCACTACGCTTAATTATCTTCATTTCAATTAAACCCTCCCATTCATATATGCCAGATATTTTAATGTAAATGTCAAAATTCACTTTCGACATACATATCACTATGTAATCTGCCTATCACAAGAAACTCAATAGACAGCCTATAGACAATGCAATGCACTATACAAGTGTCCTGGTTATCACCTGTATAGTGCATTAATAATCACTATCTTTGAACAAATTAAATTTTACTACATATTGGTGCTTTCGTCAACTTACCATACTATATATAGTATTAGATACAAACACGCCTCTATGCCTTATAACTACTGCATTTGGGAAAATACATCCATTATAAAACTACTAAAATATTTTAAATAATTCTATAAGTATAACCATCTTAAAAAGTCTTATTATGACTGCATAATAAGACTTTTAACTTTAGAACACAGCTAACTTATGCTAATCATCTTCACTTACTGATCATCTTCACTGCATAAGCATATTGACAAGTGTAGCAGTTATAACACTACATTCTATCTCATATTCTGCCCATTGTGATGCTGCTTTCATTCTGTTTACCGTAAACATGCCTTTAACTTCATCCTTACTTCCAATAAGACAATGAATCGTAGAATATATATGTCTTTTTCTCATCTCATCTGCGAACTCTGGTGCAACATCTCTGTTGTTATTAACAAAGCTGGCTGCTATATACGTCTTATCTCCCATAAGTCTCTTAAAACCATCTGAGTATACATATGACATATCTTCATCCTCAATGCCTGTACCAACTAATATTTTCCTGACTAAATCCTTGCCTTCATATATGCTTATATTATCGACCTTGTACAGCTTCTGCATATGTTCAAGCATAGCCATAACCGCAGCTTTTTTATCATTGTTATACTGTATCATAATGTCAGTAAGGTATCTTAGCTCGCGCATCTCCCTGCCATCGTTGATTATCTTATCTTTCTTGTTAATAGAATTTTCATAAGCCTCCCTGTGCATTTCATCCCTGAAGAATACATATCTGTCTCTTCCCTTTTCCTTTGCCACATACAGACAAAAATCTGCTTTTTTAAATAACTCCTCGTATTCATGACCATTATTAGGGCTGAACGCAACACCTATGGAGGTTGTAACCTGGAAGTTCTCATAATCGTTCTTAAATTCCCACTTAACCTGTGTTCTTATGGCTCTTAGCACACCTCTTAAAGCATAGTCATCATTGATGCCTTTAAGGACTATCATGAACTCATCACCACCGATACGTCCTACTATACCATCTTCTCCAACAACCTCTTTAAGCTTCTTTGCCACTCTTGCAAGCACCTTATCACCATAAAGATGCCCATATCTGTCATTTACCTGCTTGAAGTAATCTACATCAAGAATAACTATACTTACCCTGTCAACCGTATCCTGTTTAACAAGCTTAGCCGCATATTCTGTTATGGTTTTCTTGTTATATACCTTAGTAAGTGAATCCATAGTAAGTTCATCAACAACCTCAACTATGTTTCCCATGCTGTTAACTCCATCAGCAAGAACAATTCTTCCTGTGACAATATTCTCACCAGTATATTTAGTATGTATAGTACCTATAAACTTGACTTTTTCGTTAACCTTTCCCATAGTTCTCATACTTGTAGTAAGCTTCACACAGAAATCTGACATATATGTTTTCATGCAATTGACAAGGTTATCAAGCTCTATAATATCTTCAGGTGCTACTATTCCATCAGCCATATACTCACGCCATTCATCTAGTGGCATACGAACTATGACCTCCCTTGTGCTACCCTCATACCTGACTATTTTGATATCTCCGCTCTGATCAGAATATGTAAATACATATTCCCCAGTAAGTCCCATAATCAAACGTTCTCTGGCTATATCATCACATATCTTGTAATTAGTCTCCACTATGCTGTCTATATCCAGCATCTCAATATCAATATTACGTAGCACAGAATCACCTTCAAAAGCAATAAGCTTGATAAGATTGAGCCTGTACTCACCATTGCCATTCTTAAATGAAAAACACTTTTCTGTTTCTACACCATCAAACCCATCAATAAATTCTATAAAACTTTCTTTTTCCCCTGGATTAACAAACTCTGTCAGGCAACCATATGTAACATTACCAAAATATTCATTGAATGCCCTATTTGTTACACTTGTCAGATAAAATCTATCTATAACAGCTTTTCTTCTGTCAAGTCTGTGTGCTGCTATATAACTGTCGTTAAAAGCAGCATCCTGTTGTGAATGCATAATATTTCTTCTCCTTAATACCATTATATACGACAAACCATGTTTTATATTATAATTTATTCTCAACAAATATGCAATGTTTTTACAACCGTTTTTGTAACATTTTCACCAATCGCTGGTACTTTAGTACTAATACAAAATGTAGTATTTTAATTTAAAATTCACTATGATATAATACAACATGTTGTTATTAATTATTGAATATATCAGCTTGATAACAATATTAATATGTGGAGGTTTTTATTATGGAGCGTGTAAAGTACAGCAAAGTAGAGGTGAAACACGGAAACAGCGTGAAAAAGTTTCCAGTATATGAAATCTATCTTGATGACATGATTGTGACGAAGGTATCATCTGAAATGGAAGCAGTCGAGATGGTATCCCGCTGGCAGGAGATTTATAAGTAACAGATTGCTACTTTTAATGATTATATATTGTATTATAAAGCTGCCACAATAAGATTACATATTGCGGCAGCCTTGTTTATTTTTTCCTTTTCACCTTTCCACTTCATCTTTCTTCTTTATCTTTATTCTTCATCTTTACTCTTTATCTTTCCTTGTTCTTTATGTTTACACTATTCTACAGTTTTTAAGGCTTCATCCATAGGGATTTTTTTAATCTTTGCCATCATAAAAAACGATATAACAGCATATACTGTTATGTTAAGTATAAACATGACCGGAAATATATGCGGAGCATAATAGCACGATATCCAGCCTGACATTTCCTCCATAAACACTCTGAACAGATAGTTCATAATAATAACTGATAATCCTATACTCAAAGCTACTGACAAAACAACTACTATTGTCGTTGATGTTACATAAAGTCTGCTTATCTCCCTGTTAGAATATCCCAGTATCTTTACCATTGATATTGATGTTGTATTCTTCTCTACTATAAGCTTTGTAAGAAGGAACATAAGAACCGCAAATAACACAACTGCAAATATCTTTACAAGATTAAATGTCTCACCCATAGAACGGTCTAACTGTCTTGATACCTTTGTAAGGTCATCAAGTGTTATCTGTGTTGCAACATATTTTTCGTCTATATCAAGAATATTATCTGAAAAATATCCGCTATAATAATCCTCTGACTTATCAAACACATTCTTAAATGCTGCATCTGACATAAATATTGCAAAGGATGATGGATAATCATACATATCTTTTACTGTAAATTCATATTCGTTATCATCATACTTTTCTTTAAGCGTTATCTTGTCGCCTTTTTTAATCCTGAACTTGTCAGCATATCCATTTGTTATATACACTTCATTATCTTTAAGAGAGGCTGTGTTTATATCTGCATATATGCTGTTGTCTTTCACACCATATACAAGCACATCCTCACTCTTTAATCTTCCCTCTATGGTAGCCAACGTCTTTACACAGTATTTTTCAGCAGCATTATCATCCACATCAACTAAAGTCTTAAGTACATACTGATGCTTTGCTATAAGCTTATCTGTTATCTCATTCTGATAATGTGTCAGCATAGGACCAAGCATAATTCCGAACAACAATAAAACATTGGCAAATAATATTCCAATAAACAATGTTATATAATTGGGCATATTCTGTATTATTATTCTTAATCTGAATCTGTTAAAAAATCCGAAAGCAGGCAGTCTCATAGCCTTTTTCTTCTGTTTTCCTGAAAGATCTCTTCTTAAAAACTTAAGTGGCGAAAGCTTTAATCTGCAGCCTATTATTACAATATTGATAACAAGCATTATGATAACTGGCACAACTGTCGTAAGTAAAAATGCATCTGCATTCCATAATGTATGATATGTTGGAAGTGAATAGCTTCCATAGTAAGTAGCTACAAAGATATCCTTAAATACTGTATATCCAAGAATATTTCCTACAAGTGCACCAAATATAGTAACAATGATCGGAAGAAGAATATAATGTCTTAAAAGTTCACCTCTTGTATATCCTGATGCCCTTAATGTTCCTATAACATTTGCCTCTTTTACTATAGTGTTATTAGTTGTAACTGCAAAAACAAATGCCATGATAACTATAAGTACATATAAAAGCACTATCATCATAGACCTGTCGCTGCCTATATCATCTCCTGTAAAATGTATAGCCTGATTAATATACTGTGGTATGTAATTAACCAGTATGGCATTTGCTGATATTGTTTTCACAAAATCATCAGCCATAAGCTTAGCCTCTTTATCATCTTCCGGCTTATTATCGTAAAGCCATGAATAAACATAATGGATATGTGTATCATCATACGCATCAAAGCATTTCTGCGACACAACACCTACACCAAATTTAAGTGAATCAAACATGGTATCTGAGTTATCTGAAAACAGACTGCTATAGTCAGAAAGTGCAACAAGACCAGTTACTTTAAGTATACGCGAGCCTACTGTTAATGTATCCTGGACTTTGATATCATTATTTTCCGCATACATCCTGTCTATTGCAATCTCATTAATGTCTTCTGGCAGACTTCCCTCCATAAGATCCACTTTGTCAACCTCTTCCCTGTTAACATAGAATCTGAGCGTGCTCTGACTGTCTTCGTCGTTTTTAATATTATTATGCCTTACAACAATCTCTTCTTTATAGAAATTCTCATATATAGTAACATTTTCTTTTTCAAGTTTATCTATAACGCTTTCATCAGCCTTTGAATAAAGCTCAAAATTACCATCTTCTATATTATACTTTTCAAAGCTTTTATTATATGTATCATACATACTTCCATCAGCAATCAGAAAGCCACTTATAAGCCCGATTACAGCAGTCATAAATACAAATATAACTATGTATTTGGCAAGTTCTCCCTTAAGCTCTCTTAAAAAACGCTTATTCAACGGATTTCCCATAGCAAATAACCTTACCTTTCCTTACTTGTTCCGTTTTTTAACTTTATATAAAATCTTTTACATTATTTTTTAGATATTACCACTCAAGATTTCTGGCATCTATTTTGTCCTTATTGACAATATTATCCATAATCTCTCCGTCTCTTAGCTTTATAACTCTGTCTGCCATATTCTGTATAGCATCGTTATGTGTAACCATTATTACTGTATTTCCATATTTTTTATTTACATCTTCTATAAGCTTTAAAATCTCCTTTGATGTATGATAATCAAGTGCTCCTGTTGGTTCATCACATAGAAGTATATCCGGATTTTTAACTATGGCTCTTCCTATTGCAGTTCTTTGCTGCTGACCTCCCGATAACTGGTTAGGCAGCTTATATCTATGTTCAAAAAGTCCAAGTGTATTAAGCAGTTCATCTATATCAAGTGGTGAATCACTCAGGTAAGCTCCAACTTCTATATTTTCCTTAACATTAAGATTAGGAATCAGATTATACATCTGAAATACATATCCCAGATGTTTTCTTCTGTATCTTGTAAGTTCACTTTCTTTCATATCCTTTGTTTTTTCATTGTTAATACTTACGTAACCTGAATCCGCATCATCTATCCCACCTATTATGTTAAGCAGCGTAGATTTACCAGAACCTGATGGACCGAGCAATACACATATTTCTCCTTTCATGACCTCAAAGTTGATTCCTTTAAGCACCTCTACTTTAGTAGAACCACTGCCATATGACTTCTTTAAATCTTTTACAGTAAGAAACATATTGCTTCCTCGCTTTCCTTTTTATATTTATGCTGCCTTTTTATGTGACAATTTTTCAGCCTTTTTTCGACCTTTTTCCAGCTTTTCTCAGCTTTTCTCCAGCTTTTTTTCGACCTTTTTTCGGTCTTCTAATGTTGTCTTTTTTGTAGCTTAGCTAGTTAGAAAAGACTAACTCTGCGTTAATATTATAATATCTTTGCGCTGAAAAATAAACATTGCAAATGAGAATATATATCATTAAGCAGGATATCTGGGAAATTATGGACATTTAAGTAACTTGTTGTTTAATTGAATATTAGTTGGTGACGAACGGAC
>ULXE01058615.1_pt1 | contig 16043 bp, 10 predicted proteins | sample 1961001 | NCBI WGS metagenome assembly ULXE01 (sample SAMEA4835831, study PRJEB28245) | human gut metagenome | biome: gut microbiome; material: fecal sample | place: Denmark | collected 2008
GGCAATGAAACCGTTAAAGGTGACTCCTTCGTTGAAGGCAACCAAGACGTAACTGGTGACAGCCATATTGGTGGCAATGAAACCGTAGACGGCAATGAAACCGTTAAAGGTGACTCTTTCGTTGAAGGTAATGGCCATTTTGATGGTAATGTATCCATTGGTAACCGTGATGAAAACGGTAATACTACTGATAGTTCTGATTTAGATGTAACTGGCAATGGCAATTTTGGTGGAGATGTTAATATCGGTCATGATGGTGTAGATGAAGATGGAGACGGTACTCCTGACCGTCCCGGCAATCTTGATGTTGCTGGTGATTCTCACCTTACCGGAGATACTCAGGTTGGTAGCCGTGATGATAATGGTGCCGTTGTAGACCGTTCTGATTTGGATGTAACCGGCAATGCTAATTTAGGTGGTGACACCTACGTTGGTTTTGATGGTGCTGACAGTAACGGTGATGGCGTTGTAGACCGTCCCGGCAATATGTATATTGCTGGTGATACCGTAATTGGCGTGCCTGGCGTTCCGGGTGCTGAATCTAATCTGCATGTAACCGGCAATACAACTATTGACCATGACCTTTACGTTGGTGGTGAAGGCCACTTTGACGGCAACCTGTATGCTCCGGATTTAATCTTCAATGGTGGCAAATCCTTAACCGGTGAAATCAGCCGTTTGGATGGCCGCATTGATACGGCCGGTGCTAATGCCGCAGCACTTGCAGGCCTGCATCCGCTTGATTTTGACGAGGACCAGAAACTTAATTTCGCGGCAGCAGTAGGCAGCTACCAGGGTGCCAGCGCTATGGCTCTCGGTATGTTCTACCGTCCGGATGACCGTACAATGTTTAACCTCGGCGGAACTTTCGGCAACCGTGAAAACATGGCAACCCTCGGTATCAGCTTCGCGCTTGACGGCCCGAATGCAGTAAGCCGTAGCAGTAAGAAAAAAATGCAGGAACAGATTGTACAGTTGACGGCAGCAAACGCAGTAATGGCTGAAAACAATGCAAAAATGCAGACAGAACTTGAAGAACTTAAAGCCATGGTTATGGAATTAAAAGCAGAAAAGGCTGCTTAAGCAAATAATATCTTTTAAACTGAAATAAGCAGCTGTTTTAATTGCAGCTGCTTATTTTTCTTAAAAATTTTGCCCCTTCAGGCGTTTTAATTTTAGCAGTGCTTATATTTGGATATAAACTGTTAAAAAACCGCTTAAAACGCATATTTGAAGGTCTGAAAGGATTTTGCCTATGAAACGTCTTTTTATTTGTGAAAAACCGTCACTTGCTGAAGCTGTTGCCGGACTTTTAGGCAATCCTAACAAAAAAGACGGTTATTTTCAAGCAGGTAATGATTATGTTGTCTGGCTTCAAGGACACATCCTTGCGCAGAAAATGCCGGAGGACTATGACCCTGATTTAAAAAAGTATACTTATGCTTCTTTGCCAATCATTCCAAAGCATTGGGAGAAATTCGTTAAGCCAAATGGCAATTATCCAAAAATATATAAAACGGTTACTGAATTATTAATAAAAGCTGACGAGGTAGTAAACGTGGGTGACCCGGATAGAGAAGGCCAGCTTTTGGTTGATGAAGTGCTGGAACTTGCCGGGAATACCCTTCCGGTAAAGCGGCTTTATATTAATGCAATGGATGAAACTACTATCAGCCGTGCTTTTGATAACATGATAGATAACAGCACAGCCCATAATACTTATCTTGCTGCTTTAGGCCGGGAACGTACAGATTGGCTTTTTGGCATAAACGCCAGCCGCAAATATACGCTTGATGCCGGCACAACAATTAAAGTCGGCCGCGTTAAAGTGCCCATGCTTGCTCTTGTGGCGCGCAGGAATAATGAAATAGATAATTTCAAATCTGTTAAGTATTATAACGTGCGCGGTCTGTTCCGGCTCTCTACGTCATTACCTTTTGAGGCAATGTGGCAAATACCCGAAAACACAGAGGGCCTGGACGAAGAAGGACGATTGCTTGATGTTATCCCGGCCCGCGCCTGCGTGCAGAAAATTACCGGCAAAACAGGTATCGTAAAATCCGTTGAAACGGAAAAAGGCACAGCAGCTCCGCCTTTGCCGTTCAGTCTTTCCACGCTTCAACGTGCAGCCGAGCCTGCTTATGGTTTCAGTCCATCCAAAACATTAGAATTGGCTCAGACTCTTTATGAAAAAAAGCTAACCACCTATCCTCGCAGTGACAGTAATTATCTGCCCGAAAGCCAGTTAAATGATGCTATCGTGATATTAGGAAATTTAAAGCTGACCGGTAGCGAAAATTTAAAAAAATATGTTGACGGTGCGGATGCGGCACTTAAAAGCAAAGCCTTTAATACAGGTAAGGTTTCGGCTCACCACGCTATAATCCCGACCATGGAAAAAATTGACTTAAATTCTTTGCCGGAAGATGAATGTAAATTATACAGTATGATTGCTGAACGTTATGTTTTGCAGTTTTATCCTGCGCAGGAATTTGAGCAGACTACGGCCGTTATCGAGTGCGAAGGTGAAACTTTTTCAGCCCGCGGCAAAGTTATTATAAAAGAAGGCTGGAAAGCGGCCGTTACCGAAAGCACCGCAGATAAAAAAGATGATGATGCCAAGCAGCTGCCTGTATTGCACGAAGGTGACGCGGTTTCGCTTACTATGGCAAGCATTGTTGAAAAAAATACCGTACCGCCAGTACGTTTTACTCAAAGCACATTGATTGCCGCATTAACAAATGCTCATAAGTATGTAAAAAATCCGGAACTTCGTGAAACTGTAAAAAACATTAAAGGCATTGGTACGGAAGCAACACGCAGCACTATTATTAAGCAGCTGCTTGACAGCGGCATGCTTATTGAAAAGCCATCAAAGAAAAAGCAGGAGCTGTATGTTTCTGATAGCGTGAAAGAGCTCCTGGCCTGCTTGCCGGATGAAGTTACCTATCCGGATATGACAGCTTTAATGGAAATGGATTTAGATAAAATCGACGCCGGCTCGTTGTCGCTTGATGATTATATGCACGGCCAGGAAGAATATATCCGAAGAATTATAAATCTTGAAAGCAGGTTTACGGCCGTTCCTAAAAATAATGATTACTTGACCTGCCCGGTTTGCGGTGTTGGTAAACTCTTTCCGCACGAAGGAAAATATGGTAAATTTTGGAGCTGCGGCAATTATAAAAATGGCTGTAATGCAACGTTCAAAGATTATAAAGGCACGCCTGTAATTGAAAAATGCCCGGTTTGTGGTAAAGGCCTGCTGCAAAAACGGCACGGTAAGAACGGAGATTTTTGGTCATGTAGTGAATATCGAAACTCCGGATGTAAAGCTGCGTTTTCGGATGTTAAAGGTAAACCCGTTATTGTTCTCTGCCCGGATTGTAAAAAAGGCTATCTAATTAAACGCAGCGGTAAAAATGGTGATTTTTACGGATGCAATAATTATCCTGATTGTAAAGCGACATTTGAAAGCGGCAAAAATGGTTTGCCAGTATTAAAAAAGAAGGGTGGTAAATAATTATGAATAAAATAGCAGTTACCGGACGACTTTCCAAAGACCCGACAGTACGTTATACGCCTTCAGGTAAAGTAGTTTGCCAGTTTACTCTTGCTGTACAAAGAGAATTTAAAAATGCTGACGGGCAATATGAAGCTGATTTTATTCCCGTTGTTTTATGGAGCAATTCTGCCGAGGTCGCAGGCAACAATCTTTCTAAAGGTAAAAAAATACTTGTAGAAGGACGTTTGCAAACCCGTTCTTATGTTGATAAGCAAAATGTTACACGCTGGGTTACTGAACTTGTAGGCAGGCATTTTGAATATATGTACAGCAATCCTTCCCCGCAGCAAAAATTTGATGAAGAATTTGAAAATCCTTTCGAGGGCGTTCCTATGCCGGATATGGATAATATCCCGTTTTAAGGCAGGCTTTTATGGATAAGTATAATTCTTACATGGAAGATTTCATTAATACTTTTGATGTTGCGATTATTCCGGAAGAACTTTATAAAATAATATCTGAAAATAAGATTGAATTTTTTAATCGTTCTTATAAAGGTAATAACGTATGCAAAGCAGCAGAGATAAGTATTATTACAAATGATATGCGCCGCAGGATTTTTATTTTGTACGATTATGGATTTTGTATGAAATTTGAAGAAATTTCAATCCATGAATTTAGCACACGCCAGGGCAGAGATGCTGAGATAATCCGGCTCTATAAAGAACATGGGTTATCGCAACTATTCCTTGCAAATGTTTTTAAAATGAGCCAGCCTACTATTTCTCTTATAGTAAATTCAAAATGACCTGTATAATAGCAGCTATTAGTAAAACTAATAGTTGCTATTTGCCTATAAGCACAGCTATTAGGTATTTGAATTGCTCCCTTTTTCAATGGTTTATATAATTAATTTTAAAGAAGGTAAAAAAGATTTTTTACTCCGTCCCATTTAATATTACGCTTATCACCTATCCCGTAATATTTGGAGTTTTTTTGTTTTGCAGGTTTACCTTCTCCGGAGGCTTTGCTGCCTTAGAGCAAAGCCTCAACTATGCTTATATTGTGCGGTGTATATATTAATACGGATTGTAAAACAGGTAGAGGAAACCAGGAGACTCGCACCAAAGTTTTATTTGAAATAATAATATTTTCCTCCGCACTTTATAAAATATATTGAGTTTCCAAAGGAGGAAATCAAAATGAAAAAATCTTTAGTATTGGCAATGGCTATGGCACTCGGCGTAACTGCATCTGCTTATGCAGCTAACCCGTTCAGCGACGTTCCTGCCGGACATTGGGCTTATGACGCAGTAAATAAACTTGCTGCGGCTGGTGTAGTAGACGGTTATCCTGACGGCACCTATGGTGGCGATAAATTGATGACCCGTTATGAAATGGCTCAGATTGTAGCAAAAGCAATGGCAAAAGGCGCTAACGTTGATAAACTGGCTGCTGAATTTGCTGACGAACTGGACAGCCTTGGTGTTCGCGTTGCCAACCTCGAAAAGAAAACCGATAATGTAAAAATTACCGGCCAGATTCGTGCTTCTTATCTTGATGCTGATAAAGGCGGCAGCGAAGGCCGTCTGCGTACCCGTCTGTTCCTGAACGGTCAGGTTAATGAAGATTGGTCTTACACCGGCCGTCTTGAAAACAGCCAGTATTATGCCGGTGATAAAGGTGCCGAAGGCGACGATGATGTAAGCCTTAACTGGGCTTATGTTTCCGGCCCGATTGGTGGCGTTAAAGTTGATGCAGGCCGTATGGACTTTGTTAAATCTGATGTAATTGATAACCGTGGTGACGGCGTAAAACTGTCTTATGGCGATAACATTAAAGTATTTGGCTGGGCATTTAAAGCATCTTCTGATGATTATGTAAACGGCGTTTATGAAAGCTGGGACCAGCAAAAAGACGGCAGCTACGCCTGGACCGAACATGATATGCTTGATGACGGCGACCGCGTATATGTAGCTGGCGTTGAAGCTAATTGGGAATTGATTGACGCAGCACTCCGTTATTACAATACTGATAACTGGCGCGACAATGATATTTGGGAAGCAACCATTTCCGGTGAAATCTCCAAAGACTTGACCTTAAAAGGCAGCTATTTTTATGGTGACAGCGACGTTATTGACGGTGATGACAGCGGTTATCTCGTTGGGCTGTCCTATCGTGGCGCCAAAGCATCTAAAGTAGGTAGCTGGGGCGTATACGCTAATTACAGCGACCGTCCGCTCGCTACTTATTTGAACCCGACTATCTTTTCCGGTGGTTATGCTGCATATCCGGCAGACGCTAACTGGACGGTTGATAAAGCTGGTAACGTAACCAGCGGTGACGGTTATGAAGGCTTTGATGTCGGAGCTAATGTAACTCTTGCTAAAAACATTGTAGCAGGTGTTAAATACGCTGATTTTGAAAGCCGCGAAGGAGATACCGACAACCAGGCAATCTGGTCTGAAGTAGTATTAACATTCTGATGATCATTTAAAAATCCATATCTTTTTTAATTAAAAAATTCGCAGTTAATGACATCATTAACTGCGAATTTTATTTATATATGTAAAATAATTATTTTAGGTGTTTAGTAAAACAGGTGTAACGGATATTTAAGAGTTAGGGCAGATCATGTCGATTACTTGTTATTAATTTGCCAATTTTCTGTATTTAATTTCTTCTCCTTCGCAATTTTTTGAATTATTTCATAAACCCATTTAGTAGAATGTTTAGCTTCTTTTAACATAATATATGTTTCAGTTTCCGTTAAATTTTTTGAAATAGTTTCTAGTATTTTATTATCAATATTTTTTTTACCATAATATTTAAGTGCCTGGATTACTAAAATTGTTTTACTGCTTAAATTAGAAATATCTTTATTTGTTCGATGTTTAAATTCAATTTTTATAGAATCAATATTATATGTTTTATACGGTCCATCGCTAATATAAGACCAGGTTGCAGGTATTTGTGTTGATAGATTTAACATATTTAAAGCAGTATTACCTGATGGGCTTATATTCCAATTATAATTTCTGGCTATAGCTTTAGCGATGCAATGAGGATCAGGGGCTACATTATCTTTTAAAAATTTACTGTATTTAGGTTTTTCATATATACCATTTGTTATTCGTCTAAGTTTTCCTTTTTCAGTAAGCCTGCCTAAGTTTTTTCTTATAGTTTCAAAATTCGTAATATCCGCAAAGTCAGAATGAATGAAAATTTCACCATCCTTTGCATTATCAATTCTTTCACGGATCATTGCTGCATATTTAGATTTCATTTCAAAAACTCCTTTGTCACGAATATAATATATTATTCGTGACAAAAATACAATAACTAAATTGATTTATTATAGTTCTTCGTAAAACAAGAAATTTTAATTGCATATAAGTATATAAATATATAGATACATAAGTATATAATCTTAGATAACTGACATACCGGCAAATCTGATTCGAAATGTTTTGCCTGAATCAAATAATAAAATGAGTACACTCATTTTCTAAAATATATGCATGGCCTTGAGATAGTAGGGACTACGGATAGGCATTATGGGAATTTTGGTTTTATGAGAGATATAAATACCTTAAAATTTATAAAACCAGCTCCTATATTTGATACTTGTATAAATTTGTGGTGTGATGCTTTAAATAAAGATTAAGGAATCATATAAAGAACAGAATAAACTTATTAAAATTATAATTACGGTTTTTTCTTATCATATATAAGGGGAGTGACGAAAATGTTATAAAAGAACCCATAGGAAGAAATATCTTATTGTTTATCGTATATTATAAAACCAAAATATTCATTATAAATTTGGAAAAGAACTAGTTTCTTTTAAAGTTTGTCTTGAGTTGATATAATATTTATATAGTGACATGTGGATTAAATATTATAGATTTAAGATTACAGTATTTATACTATATGACTAATTAAAATTGAATCTAATTGGAGGACTTGAGATGGAAAAGTATAAAGAGATGTTGGAATATCTTATTAATTTGAAAAAGAACGGGAAAAAAGATCCAAGTAGAATTGAGAAAGAAAATTTTTTTAAGGCATGGCAAGATTTTGTATGTATTGAAGGCTTTAATTCCAGTGCTGAGGAGTTTTTATATGAAGGATATACGTATTGTGGGGCATTGCCATTCTATGAATATATGAAAAAAGCTGAAGAGCCTTTGACAATATTGGAAAAATTATATAATGGACAAAATTATGGTGAAAGATGTGTAAATACATCAGCTATTCTTATACATTTACTTGCATTAGCGCTTAATGATAAGCATGATGAAACAGATATTGTTTTATCACTTATAAAAAAGATACCATCTGCTTTTATTAATAAAGAAGGGAAAAGATATGGTCAAGCAGACAGAATATTGAATAAGTATTTTTTTGATGCGCTTGAAGCAGAAATTAAATTACCTTCAGTTGTAGAGATAATGAAATATGAAAACGATAATACATCGCTGAGAGAATTTCAAATGCTTTTACAGCAAGTATATTCGGATGCAGTTGTAAGTAAATTGCAGAAAAAACGCCAAAATAATATTTTAAAAATAGAAAACTGGTTACAAAGCATATTAGCGTCTGAAAGTACAAACACTCTTAATTGTGATATAAATAATAATACAGAAAATAGTAATTTAGTGCCGAAGAATAAAGATGATAAATCAGATAGTGGCATAAAAAAAGATGAAAACTTAGAAATTGTACATTCTGATGAGAATGAATCTTTAAATTTGCCAGGAAATGTTGAAAATAATAAAGAAATAGTTTGTGAGCTTCAGAATGAGATTGCTGATTTGAAAAAAAACAAGTCGGATTTAGAACAGCGTATTAAAATTTTGGAGAAAAAAGATGAAGATAAAGAGATTGCAAATGGACAGTTGATAATAAAGATACAAGAATTAAAAAATGAAATGGCTGATTTACAGCAGAAAAAAATCTTGCTGGAAAAAGTTTTAGTGGAAAAAGACAAAACGTTGGAACAACATAAAAGTATGATAGAAATGTTGCGCCGTGATCGTAATAAACATAGTGCTGAATCTGTAAAGCGTTTGGAAAGCAAACTACGTTATTTATACACTGATTACCTTGATGCTAAAAATCTTAAGATGAGTGATATGTTAGGAGAAAATCTGCGAGATCAGTTAGGAGAAGTTTTTAAAATTTTAATTAATTCCGGGATAAATTTATGAGGTGAATAATGAATATGAATAATGAAATTGAAAATTTTTTTGGCATTGATTTTGGTACAACAAGCTGTGCCACTGTTGGTTATACTGTTATGAATGGTGAACCTGAATCATTTTTCTATGGTGATAATGAAGGAAGACCTGTTCCTTCTGTTGTAGCTATTAACAAAAAAAACGGTGAAGTCTATATTGGGCGTGAAGCATGGGAAAAAAGGAAAGAACTTAGTGAAACATGCGAATATATTTCATCTGTAAAAACATTGCTTGATTCAGAATTTAAAAAATATATTGCAGGTAAAACTTGGACTCCTGTTATGATAGCCGCAGAGTTATTTAAGAACCTGAAACATAATGTTTGTGAAAGAACTGGAAGTGAACTAAAGTCTGCAACAGTTGCAATTCCAGTAGGGTTTAGTGCGGTAAAACGACAAAAATTACGTGAGGCAGCAAAACTTGCCGATATAAATATTACATCTTTTGTAAGTGAACCAACAGCTGCTTTTTTTGCAAATTATAATGAATTAAAAAGTGATTCTGTTGTTACCGTTTTTGACTGGGGCGGAGGCACACTTGATGTTGCTGTATTAAGAAATGAAAAAGGAAAAATCTCAGAACTGGCAACAGGTGGAATGAATGTGGCAGGCGATGATATAGATCATAAGTTGGCGCGTCGCTTGCATGCTAAGATTGCCAGAAAACAGGAGAAAGATATTGCCTTTGAAGATATGTCAGCTACAGCGCAGGATGCAATGCTTGTAAGAGCCGAGCGTGCTAAAATCGCTTTAAGTGATGCTAATACAGCTACTGTAAGTATTAATAATTATGGAGATTTAGGTATTTGCAGAGAGATTATTGATTATGATTGGTTTGAAGATATTATTGCCCCTGAAGTAAACCAGGCTATTGCCTGCCTTGAAAACACAATAAGGGAGGCTGAAATTGGCATAGCTAATGTTGATAGAATTCTTCTTGTTGGTGGCAGCAGTAATTTACGTCCACTGTTGGATAAACTTGATAAAAAATATGGTGAAAAAATATTTATGCCAGATGAGGAACCCGAATGGAATGTAGGCCAGGGAGCTGCTTTACTTGCGTTAAATCCTGGCATGTATTGTTCAAATCAGTCCGTAGGCATCGTTTTGAGTGATGGTAGTAAATTTGAGCTTTTGAAACCTGATACGCCGGTAAAAGGATGGAAACGAAAATGCAGATTGGGAATAGTGGATACCAGCAGTGAAGCAAGATTTGTTTTTTGTGGGAGTATGGATATTGATGAAGATTCAGAGAAGTACAGAACTCTTGAAATACCAGCATATAGATTTTTAGAAGAACAAATTGAAACGGAAGCTTTAGTGGATGGAGATATGATTTTTAAAGTAATTGCCGGCAGTACAATGAGGTCTAAAGAATATAGACGAATATGGGAATATACCAGATTAAAAGTATATTATAAATTACCTGAATGGCGGGACTAAATATGGATAGCAAATTACAAAGCACAATTGTTTTTAAAAGTAACTTACAGATTGTAAGTAGAGATATAATACAGGAAGATTTAGAGTTTTGCAGTAATATTGTCGATCCGTCTGGACTGGAATTAATGAAACTTAAAGGATGGCAGTTGACTAAAATACAAGAAGAAGAATACGATAAATGTTCACTTCATTGTATTTATGCTCCGGAGGGAGACTATCCTTTTGGAACGGTAATTAACGAAGCAGGTCAAAAGGTAGTTTTATGCAAATGCATTAATACAGAATGCAAAAATTTTAAGAAGTGTAGACCAGATTTTAATATTATAGAACTCGAGGCACAGGAAAAAATTACAGAACAAAATGTATTAAATGCAAGCGTGTTAAATGAAGTTGATAATACTCCATCTGAAAACGTCATTTGTCAAAATGAAACAGATGCCAGAGAATCGTTGTCTGATAAAAATGAAAATGAGAAAAATGTAGAAGTTGAAATTTTGGAAGTATCCGAAACAACAAATAAGTATCCTTTGGAAACGGTAGAAATTAAAAACCCGTTTTTGGATATTCCTGAAGAAAGATTTAAAATCTCCGGATTTAATGATTTTAAGCTTATAAGTCAACAGGAAATTATAAGTTTAGCGCCAGATGTTCGTTGTGTTATAAATGCAGGTCCAGGAACAGGTAAAACATGGACCTTAATTGAAAGAATTAAACATCTTTTAATGAATGAATCTGTTGATCCTGAAACCATACTTGTTTTATGTTTTTCACGTGCGGCAGTAGATGTTATAAAAAGACGTCTTATTGAAGCAGCAGAAAGAGAGGTAATTTCTGATGAGTGGCAATTGGTAGATGTTCGTACATTCGATTCTTTCTGTACTTATATGATTTCAAGTATACAGGAATATAAGCCGGAGCTGATACCTGAAAATTACAGTTTAGAATCTGAAGGATATGATGAAAGAATAAAAACAGCAGTTAAAATTTTAAAAGGACGTTATGATCTTTTGGAACAATTTCAACATATTATTGTTGATGAAGTACAGGATCTGGTTGGTTGTAGAGCTGAACTTGTACTGGAATTACTTAAAATTTTACCGTCCGGCTGCGGATTTACTTTATTAGGAGATTCTTGTCAGTCCCTTTATGATTATCTTTCTAAAATTGATGAAAGTGTTATGTCCTCTGAAGAATTTTACCAGCATCTTTTTTCTGATTTTTCAAATATCAGCTATTTTACGTTAAAAGATAATTATCGTCAGAGTGCGTCTTTAAATAAATTGGCAATACCTTACAGGGCAGCAATACTCTCTAAAAATCCTGATAAAGAAACTGATATTGCTAATAATTTGCTGGAATTAATAAATGATGTAAATTTAGAAAAATTGTCGTATTTTAATGAAGACATTGCCAAAGAATATACTAAAAACAACTCTACTTTAGGTATTCTTACAAGAACTAATGGGCAGGCGTTGTTGATTTCTTCATGGTTAAGAGCAAATCAGGTGGAGCATGAATTACAAAAACCGATGTGTTCACGGGATTATGCTGAATGGATTGCTAAAATTATTTTAAGCATGAAATCCGATGTGATGAATGAAAAGGAATTTACAGATAAATTTGTGTCATTTTATCCGTCTGCAAGTGATCAAGTGGAACTTTACTGGAAAGCTTTAACTGCAGGATTAAAAAATCATTCCGGTAGTGTATATGATATTGAAGAAATTTTAAAAGGAATACTTCGGAATCCTAAAGATGTATTGCTGTTTGAAGAACCTAGTTTAAGAAAACGATTAATAACCGTAAGTAATATTCATCGTGCCAAAGGCAGAGAATTTGATAATGTTATTCTTATAGACAATATTCTATGTCAAATTAGTGATGAAAATAATTGTGGGAATAATATTGAAGATTTGGAGCATAAGGTTTGTTATGTTGCAGTTACACGACCTAAAAAAAGGTTGGAAAAAATTCATATGGACGAAGGATTCATTTATACTTTAAAGGATGAATCACGAAAATGTTATAAGTCTGGTGGATATTTTAAAAAGAAATTTTTATCACATTATGAAATTGATACTTCAGATTTTGAAGTAACCAGTTTTGCTCAAACAAAAGAAACTCAGAACTTTATTAAAAGTAAACTTCAGCAAGGTGCAGCATTAAGGTTGCTGAAATGTGCAGAAGATACCAGACCATATGTAACATATAAACTCGTGCCGGAAGATAATGAAAACATTATTTTGGGATATACGACAGAAAAATTTGCCACTGGAATGGAAAAAGCTATGCAGAATATATATCAAAATTATAAAAAGCTGGCATATAAATATTTTAGAAATGCATTTATGAATATTTATGTAGATGGTCTTACAACATGTATTTCAACTGCTAATAATAAACTGGATGGTGCCATAAAATATGGTAACATGTATATTTGGTATGGCATATCTGTCAGTGGTTTTGCGCAAGTAGATAAAAGTTTAAAATGATATGGAGGCAAGAATATGGCAAACTATGACGAATATTATAAAGCCAGAAACATCATATCAGATATTTTAAAAAAAGATTTAATAGGGCCTGTACTTGATGATGAAATTCTTTGTGAATTACCAACAAATTATTATATTATGGGTAAGTTATATCCCCAAGGAAATTGCTCAGATGATATGGATACAGCAAGAACTCCTGTTTTGGAAAATGAAATTAATGTTTATGATGCATCTATATCTTTAAGTAATCAGCGGGATCCGTCATCAATTGGTATAACCTGCACATTAAAAAAAGGAATTACAAAGATTCTGGTTTGCTGTAAATATGCATTTTATGCTCCTGTAAGTCTTGATGAAGCAGAACAGAGAAATATTGATTTATCGAAATGGGTTGAAAATGAGAAGAAAATACAGGAGATTTGGCAACGACAGCAATATGAAAATAAACATGTTGTAGAGTTGGGAAATGGAAAGATATCTAAACCGATCTCTCTTGAAGGAGGAATGAGAATACAGGTTTTTATTCATACAGAATTACCGTCCGGGGAAAAAGTAATTACAGCAACATTGATAAACGACAATAAAATTGATGAGAATAATGGACCCAAGGATAAAGCCAGACTATGTGCATTTCAAACAGAAATTAAATTAACAGGGATAGATAATGAAGTTATTTTTTCTGATACAGATAGAAAGACACATATTTCAACTGATAAGGAATTACAAAATCTTGCACTTTTATATTCAGATGTGAAATGTTATGCTCAAGGTCATGGATGTTCTGCTGTATGGGATATGAGTGAAACAGGAGTACGTTGGGTAGCTTCAGCTTGGATGCCGGAATATAATTTGTTGCAGATGAAGGCAGCAACACGTATGAATGACAGTAAAGTGTTATCTATGAAATATCTGTCAACAGCCGATTCCTTAAATATGCTCTCCGATTTAAGGTCTTTTGCAAATTCATATCATGATTGGATTAAAAGTATCAAAAATAAAATTAAAAATATTAAAGTAGAATTTCAGGATGCTGCAAAAATTAATATTGAAAACTGCAGTAAAGCCTGTCAGCGCATTTTTAAAGCAATTGATTTGCTGGAAAAGAGCTATCATTCAGATCAGCAAGCCATAAAGGCATTTAAACTTATGAATGAAGCCATGTTATTGCAACGTAAGCAGACATTGATAAAAGCGAAAAAAGATTTTGATGAAGATAAGATAACCTGGTATCCGTTTCAACTTGCATTTATATTGCATGAATTATCATCTTTTATTAATCCTGAAGATGAAGAACGAAATGTAGTAGATCTTTTATGGTTTCCTACAGGTGGCGGTAAAACAGAAGCTTATTTGGGTATAACAGCGTTTGTTATATTTTTACGAAGAATACGTGATTCAAAAAATGACGGTGTTACTGTAATTATGCGTTATACCCTGAGACTTCTTACGCTTCAGCAATTTGAACGATCAACCATGTTGATTTGTGCATGTGAACTTTTAAGAAGAAAATATGACCTTGGTGGTAAGGAATTTTCAATAGGATTATGGGTCGGAGAAAATCTGACGCCTAACCATTTAAAAGATGCCGTTACAAGTATAAGAAAACAGCAAAGTAATGCTAATTTGAATGATACTGATGCTAATCCATGCCAGATACAGGTATGTCCTTGGTGTGGAAAGCCCATAACTGCGCAGGATTACTCAGTTGATTCGCTTAGAAGTCGGATGATTATAAAATGCAGTGACCCAGATTGTGCCTTCCATAATTTGGATTACGGTTTACCAGTACACATTATAGATGAGGCCATATATAAACACTTGCCTTCGTTTATTGTAGCAACGGTTGATAAATTTGCTCAAATACCTTTAAAGGCTGAGCCGGCAGTTTTATTTGGGATTTCAAAGGATAAAAATCCACCTGATCTTATTATACAGGATGAACTTCATTTGATATCCGGGCCGCTTGGTACCATGACAGGGATCTATGAAGCAGCAATAACAAAAATTTGCGAAAGAAATGGAATTGGTGCTAAAGTTATTGCCTCTACAGCTACCATTAGAAACGCTGAAGGACAAATCCGTGCTTTGTATGGTAAAAAGTATACTCAATTTCCGCCTCAGGGTATTTCAGCAAAAGATTCATATTTTGCTGTAGAATCTACCTCTGATGACAGACCAAATAGAAAATATTTAGGAGTAATGGGTATTGGTGTAACCGCAACTACAACTCTTATAAGAATAAATGCCGCATTGTTATTTGCTACCAGATATCTTTCTGTTTTGGGATTTAAAGACTCTGTTATTGATAATTTTTGGACAATAACCGATTACTTTAACAGTTTACGTGAACTTGGTGGAGCCAGCACTCAGATTCTTGATGACGTACAAAGCAGGTTTAGTTATTTGGCAAAAACAAAATTTAAAACATATCAACCATCTATTAATGCTGGTGATAAATATGATAATCTTGTAGAGCTTACAAGTCGTATGAATAATTCAGAAATTACAAGAATTATACAGGATAAACTTAAACGTAGTTATAGAGATAACGGATACCATACAGATGTGTTTGACTTTGTATTAGCATCTAATATGATATCTGTTGGAGTTGATGTTGGACGTCTGGGTATAATGGTGGTAGCCGGGCAACCAAAAACAAATGCTGAGTATATACAGGCCAGTAGCCGTGTCGGCAGGGAAAATCCGGGATTGGTGGTTGTTGCCTACAATCCAACACGCTCGCGAGATCGTTCACATTATGAGCAGTTTTTACGTTATCATTCTGGATTATATAAATACGTTGAGGCTACAAGCCTTACGCCATTTGCTGACAGAGCAAGAGACAGAGGATTACATGCTTTGTATGTGTCGCTTTGCAGATATTTAGTGCCAGAATTATTGAAAAATGATGCAGCGTCTAAATTCAGATCTGATGATGCCAGAATTGAAAACATAAAGAATATCATCTTGGAATATGTTAAAAATGTTGATCCGGTTGAACTGAACAATGTAGAAAATGAACTGGATGATATTGCTGATGAATGGGAATGGGAGTGCAGTAATGAACCAGATTTAGTTTACAGAGGAAAAAATTATAAAAAAGATTATACTGATCATGAATTACTAAAAGACGATATTGAAGATAGTCGTTTTAGAACAATGAACAGTATGCGAAATGTTGATGTACAGGCAGGAATTTATTTACTCAGGGGGTAATGATTTTGGCTGCTATAAGATTTTTTGATTCAAATAAAATTGAAAAAAATAAACAAATTGGCAGATTGCGAAGAACACAACTTATAACGACTTTTGGTAGTGGTGCAATAGTGGATATGCCCAATTATTCTGTGATTATGGCTGG
>ULXE01055839.1_pt1 | contig 15559 bp, 14 predicted proteins | sample 1961001 | NCBI WGS metagenome assembly ULXE01 (sample SAMEA4835831, study PRJEB28245) | human gut metagenome | biome: gut microbiome; material: fecal sample | place: Denmark | collected 2008
TGCTGTATTACATAATGCTTGCCGCGCTGTTTAATAGTAACTGGTTCAGCAAAACGGAGCGCAGGTACACAGCAGAAATTTGCCTGACCGGCATAATTGTTTTGGCGGCATGCAAAATTTTTACGCCGCAGCCGTTTACCGTGCATTTTATGGATGTGGGGCAGGGGGATGCCGCTTTGGTGCAGACAACGGACGGGCATAATATTATTGTGGACTGCGGCGGTTTGCAGGGAAACTTTGATACCGGCAGCCGCATTATTGTGCCGTATCTGCGCTATCTCGGCGTGGAGGAAATTGACCTTTTGACGCTGAGCCACGGGCACCATGACCACGCCGGGGGTGCGGCAGGGCTTGCGCGCCTTGTAAAAGTTGACAAGCTGCTGCTGCCGCAGGAAAAACCTTCGGAAGATGTACAAAAACTGCTGCACTATATTAAGCCGCAAAATATTTTAGAAGCGGCGGAGGGCAGTGTATATACGCTTGGCAAATGCCGCATTGAAGTTCTGGCGTCAGGAAAATCCGAAGGCGGAGGCAACGAAAGCAGCGTAATTATGCGCATAACTGAACCCGCAGGCAGCATTTTGTTTACAGGCGACGCCGATGAAAACATAGAACTTGCGGCAGGTGCCAAAATAAAACCGGCCGATGTTTTAAAAGTTGCCCATCACGGCAGCAGTTATTCTTCATCGCCGCTGTTTTTAAAACAGGCCAAACCGCGGCTTGCAGTAATTTCCGTTGGTGCGGATAACCGTTACGGGCACCCGGGGCATGATGCCGTGCAGCGTTTGCAGGCCGCCGGGGCCAAGGTGCTGCGCACAGATAAACTGGGCGCGGTAAAAGTATGTTTTGACGAAGGACGCCTGCAATGGTATAGTTATAGGTACGACAAAGAATTTTTTTAAGGTGATTTTATGGAACTGGCACCGGAAAAACTGATAGAAATGCTGGAAAAAGGCGAAAGCTTGCCCAACGTTATTTTAATGTACGGCGAAGAAAACTATTACCGCAGCAAAGCCGCAGCCTGCATAAAAAAATATGTTTTTGGCAGCGCGGCGGATGAAGATATGGAAATCAGCGTTTTCGACCGCGATACGGATTTAAAAAGGCTTAATGCCGCCGTTAACACTTATCCGTTCTTTGGCGGCAGCAGCCTCGTCATCATCAGCGACGATAAAATTTTTGCCGCCGAAAAAAAGCAGAAAGAAAATCTGGAAGCAATTTTGGCAAACATACCGGAGTTCTGCCATGTGTTTATCAGCGTAAGCAAAATAGACAAGCGCGGCCGACTTTATAAAATGCTGGCGGCAGAAGGCGCTGCCTACGAATGTAAACCACTGAAGCCTTACCAGCTTAAGCCGTGGCTTGACGCCGAAGCCAAAAAACGCGGCTGCCGTTTTGAATATGATGCGGAACAGACGGTAATGGAATATCTTTCCGCGGCCGATACCGCGCCGCTGCTTTTGCTTGAGCAGGAAATAGAAAAGCTGTACGTTTACGGCGGCAAACGGCGCATCTGGACAAAAGCCGATGTTGAAGCGGTATTTTCTTCCCTGCCGGAAGTTTCGCGCTTTGCGCTTTTAAACGCCATTGCCCAAAAGAACCTGCCCGAAGCGCTGGAACTTTTGCAGAACGAAAAGAAACACGGCGGCAGCGCGATAGCCGTCAGCGGCTTGATTGCCTTTCAGGTACGCCGTCTGGCGCAGGTTAAAGAACTGGCGGCGCAGGGAATGAATCAGCAAATGGCGGCTTCCGCTTTAAAAATGTCGCCCTATGCCGTAAAAAAATTAATGGAGCAGTGCCGTAATTTTACCGCGCACGGCTTATCGGAATTTATGCTGGCTCTGGCAGATTTTAACGCCAATATCCGCTACGGCGGCAGGCAGTTTGAAATGCTGGAGGAAATACTCATCCGCTTTTTGGGCAAGCGTTAAAATTTTTACAAAACCGGAAAGATTTTACTGGACGCGGCGAAAATTATTTGTTATAATACAAACGTGGTCAATGGAGACCCTGCTATTTGTATGCCCAAGTAGCAGGGTCTTTTGTATTTTATTTTTGTTTTAATTATTTTAATTAAATGAAAGGAGCGCGGCGCAAAGCCGCAGGTGACTGAAATGATGAACCCCGATATGCTTTATGTTATCAGCCCCGAAGAACAGAACAGAGAAACACTGACTGAGATTTTAACAGCGCACCCGGAAATTAAATTCGTTTCCTTTATGGGTGTGGATTTTGCAGGCAACGATACCGACGAAAAAGTGCCTATCAGCCTGTTTTTGAAAGATATTGACGGCTTTCTGGAAGGCATGGCTGCCCAGACCGACGGCAGTTCCGTTGTGCTTACCGGCATTGCTACTTTAAATAACGCCCGCGTTGATATGAAAATCGACAGCAGCGTAAACTGGTATATTGACTATAACTACGAACATTTCGATTCCGCCACCGGCAGAATGGTTGGCACGCTGCGTATTCCGTGCTTCCTTGTACACAACAACGTACGCGTTGACTCCCGCTCTATTCTGCACGATACTCTGGATTATGTTGAAAAAGAACTGCTGGAGCTCTTTAAAAAGCATCCTCAGATTGCAGGTTTGGAACATATCAGCGGTGAAGACATTGAAAAAATTATTTTCACCTGCGCAACCGAACTTGAATTCTGGGTAAAATCTCCGCGTGAAGATGCTCCGATTGAAGCATTAAGCTCCTCGCAGATGATGCAGGAACAATACTGGCAGCGCTGCCGCGGCAACGTGCGCACAGCCTTGGAACAAACCGTGGAAATGCTGGAAGCCTACGGCCTCGGGCCGGAAATGGGCCATAAGGAATGCGGCGGCGTACGCGGACAGATTGATGACAACGGCCATATGACCCACGTTATGGAACAGCTGGAAGTAGACTGGAAATACAGCTACGGCGTACAGACTGCCGATAACGAACTTCTGGCGCGCATCATCGTTAAAGAAATTTTCCGCCTGAACGGCCTTGAAGTTTCCTTCCAGGCAAAACCTGTTCCGGGCGTTGCCGGCAGCGGCGAACATACCCACGTTGGCATTGCCGCCAAAATGAAAAACGGCAAAGTTGTTAACCTGTTTGCACCGAAAGATATGCACACCGAATTCCTCTCTGCCGTTGGTTACGGTTCCATGATGGGGCTTTTGAAAAACTACGAAGTAATCAACCCCTTCATTTCTTCCACTATCGACTCTCTGAACCGTTTGAAACCCGGCTTTGAAGCACCTGTCTGCATCGTAACTTCGCTCGGCCTCAGCCCGGAAGTACCTTCACGTAACCGTACCATTCTGGCAGGCTTAATCCGCGATATCGACAGCCCGATGGCAACCCGTATTGAAATGCGTTCCCCGAACCCGTATACCAATACCTACCTTGCAATTGCAGCTTTCTACATTTCCATGCTGGACGGCATTAAAGCCTGCGTGGAATCCGGCAAAACGCTTAAGGAAATGGAAAACGAGCTGTCCAAAAAAGCGGGCGACGAAGGCTTCTACCTTGAAAAAGACAGAGAATACCGCAGCGAGCATGACGTATTTGAAGACTACAACGAAGAAGAACGCGCTCACCTGTTTGGCAAACCGCCCGCAACCGTTTGGGAAAACATGTGCGCCATTAAAAACTATCCGGAAAAAATTGCCGTGCTTACCACCGGCAATATTCTTAAAAAAGAATTTATCGAATCCTTTGCCAAAGGCGCTTTGATCCGTTGGCAGACGGAACTTCTGAACAGAATTATTCCTGAATATCATAAGGAAATCTGCCTGATGAAGAAACTGCATGACGACGATAACCACACCACGCACGACGCTGCAATGTGGGAAAAAATCGCCGCAATGCGCAACACCATGGCTAAAGATGTTACCGAGCAGCCGAGCCTGTTTACCATGACCCGCGAAGCATTTGCGAGAGGCGATTTTGACGCAGCTTCCAATTTGCAGCTGGAAATGGCAGAAATTATGCAGAAACTGAAAGCTCAGTACAACGAATATCAGCACAACATTATCGACTAATGGCCAAATGAGGGAAGGCTGTTTAAACCCCCGGTACTTTATGTATCGGGGGTTAGTTTATGTATGGCAAAAACATAAATTTGAGTTTTACATAAACAGCACACAAACAATTTCCGAAAATTTATAGATAAATTTTCGGAAATATGGTAAAATGATGGCAAAAGGATGGTGAAGTGTATGAGTGGAGTATTGACGGCAGAAAAAATTGTGCCTATCAGTAATTTTAATAAAGGAGGCGCTGCCAAAATATTTGAAGAAGTGAAAAAAAGCGGAACTAAATATGTTTTTAAAAATAATCTTCCTGAATGTGTTTTGATTTCGCCGGAAAGGTATGACCAGCTTTTGGAACGTTTGTTTGATATGGAACTTTACATTGAGGCGATGGAAAGAATTAACGCGCCGGAAAGAAAAGTTTATAGCCGGGAAGATGCAATGAAGCTTTTGGATGTTACGGATAAAGACCTTGAAGATGTTGAGGTGGATATTGAGTAATGGCTTATAAAGTGGAATTTGATAGCAGGGCTGTTGATGACTTATCTAAAATTGATACATCTTCTAAAAAAGTAATTTTAAAAACAATCAACAGAGTTGCAGAAAACCCGCTTCCACGTGCAGAGGGCGGGTATGGCTGGCCGCTTGGTAATAAGCACGGCATGAACTTAACCAATCTGCTTAAAATAAAGTTGCGCGGGCTGGGCTACAGAGTTGTATATCAGCTTAAACGGACAGAAACCACTATGGAAATTATCGTGGTGGGTGTAAGGTCAGATGAAGAAGTATACCGCATGGCTTATGAGCGGATGCTGAAAAATTAAAATAAATAATTTTGTATTGCCTTGGGTAAAAACTCTGGGGGCACCGTAGACGGGGGCATTTCCCCGTCATATTTATTTTTGCGATAATTTTAACAAACATTTATTAAAACCTTAAGAAATGTTTTCTATAAATTACAAAACAACGGAAATTGAAACAAAGCTTTATAGAAGCTGTTATAAAGTTAATAATATAAAAGTTAGTTGCTATACAGTGAGTGCGGTGGATTATTTGAACAATATCAAAATTTGAGTTTTAAATATTATGATGTTATGATAAAAATATAGAAGAAAAATACAGGAAGCACCGGCGTAAACGTAAATATTGATAACGGCGCAGATTATAACGAAAAAGGCGTAACGCCTAATATTGGCATGCCTGCGGAAGATGAAGCCGAAAGCATAACTAAGGCAACGGTTTCTGAAGGCGAAATTGAAATCCGCGATAAAGAAAACCAGAAACAAGACCTTGCAGGCCTGAACCGCGATACGCAGAATGCCCTGAACAAACTCGGTGAAATTTTTGATAAAAATGATGTAAAAGAAAAACAGGAGTTTGTTGGACTGGCACAGGAACTTGGCCATAAAATGATAGGTGATTTAACTGGTAAAATTTCTTTAGAGCAAAAAGCAATGTTAAATACTTTCCTTGAAGGATTAATTTCTCAATGGGCAAATGGTGATTTTAGTGGTGCGGCAGGCGGAGCAGCTGCTGTGGAAATGGCTAAGCAAGCTCTTTGGGAGATAAAAGACCCGGCTGTAAGACAGTGGGCTGCTGAAATACTTGGTGCAATAGTAAGTAAGGCTGCTGGAGGAGAAGCGGATAGTGGTGCAAGTTCAGCTGTAAATACAGAAAAATATAACGGGCTAAACCATGAAGAACAAGAAAAGCTCATATATGACCTTCAACATGCTGAAACGCAAGAAGAAAGATTTAAGATTATACAAGCTGCTGCAATACGTAGTCAATGGAATAGAGAAAAGAATCCAGCTTATGGAGAAGCTATGGAAGAATTATTAATAGATGAATTAGAAAAAATATGTAAATATGATAAAGGTATTGGCATCAATTTTATAGTTGATAGGAATCAAGGCTTAAATAATACGTTAATTGAGGCAGAAGCATTTTTCGATTTATATAATACATTTAAAACAATTGGAGATGTTAGTTACGAAGTAGCAAAAACAGGTATAGATATTACTGCTGATGTAGTTGTATTATCTAAAGTAAAAGTTGTACGAAATATTGTTTTTATTGGTCAAACCGCATATAAAGTAGTAAATGACAGTAAAAGATAAGGAGGTATATATGATGAAGATGGTAATATAAATGAGAAAACTGTAAAAGCTATGACTGCTGATGTAGTAAGTGCTGTATTTTTTGATAAAGCTGTGGATAAATATCAGGAATACGTTGATGATGCCTTTGTTGTAATAAAAACTGGTACTGCAGGTAGTTTTGTTTTAGAAAAAGCAGTTGATGATTATAAAGATTCATTAGAATAAAAGGTGTTAATTATGTTAATAAAACAAATTATAGGAGAAATTAGTAAACAAGAATATTGTTTATATGCAGTAGCTCTGCTAATTATTAATTTATATTATGGTTTTAAAAATAGAGCAAAATATAAAAGTATATCTTTATGGGGCAAAATTACATATTTACTTTTAATTTTATGGTTGATATCGTTGATAGATTTTTTTAGTATAAATATTTTGAATACTGTTTTTAAAACTAAAGAAATTTCTAAAGTCATAATGTTATTAATGATGGGTTGTTTTTGTAAAACTCTTTGGCAGAATATAAAAGTTATTAAAAATAAAGAAAAAAGAAATAAAGAACAAAAAGACATTATTATTATGGTTTTTTGTATATTAATATTAATATTTTTATACTATTTTTAAAATTAATTATTGTAAGTTCAATAAGAAGTTGATAACAAAACACAAACTGTAACGAAAGTACAGTTACAGCTGATAAAGAACTTGATTTTACTAGCGGTGAGGATACCAATATTGTTGGCGGTAAACTTACCGGTGAAAAAGTTACCGGCAACGTAGGCGGAGACCTTAACATTGAAAGCAAGCAGGATAGTAACAGCTATAACGAAGAAACTAAATCCGGCAGCTTAGGGCTGGAGTATGACTTCGGCACGGGCAAAGTAGGCATAACTGGCGGTTACAGTGAAGGCAATATCGACAGCGATTATGTAAGTGTTACTGACCAAAGCGGCATTTACGCAGGTGACGAAGGTTTTGATATTTACGTTGAGGATAACACTGACCTTAAAGGCGGCATTATTTCCGGTGATAACAGTGAAGAAAATAAACTTTCTACCGGCACGCTTACTTATGAAGATATTAAAAACGAAGCGGAATACGAAGCAGGCAGCACCGGTGTGAACGTAAATATTGATAACGGCGCCGATTATAACGAAAAAGGCGTAACGCCTAATATTGGTATGCCTGCCGAAGATGAAGCCGAAAGCACAACCAAGGCAACAGTATCTGAAGGAGAAATTGAAATCCGCGATAAAGAGAACCAAAAACAAGACCTTGCAGGCCTGAACCGCGATACGCAGAACTCCCTTAACAAACTTGGCGAAATTTTTGATAAGGACAGCATCGAAGAACGTCAGGAACTGGCAGGACTGTTTGGTGAGCTGGCTTATAAAGCTGTTGGTAATTTAGCGGAAAAGAATGGCTGGAAAGATGGCAGTGCTGAAAAGAATGCACTTCATGCTTTGGTTGGCGGTATTATGGCTGAACTTGGTGGCAGTGATTTTACATCTGGGGCAAGTGGAGCCTTAATAAATGAAATGGTACAGGAAAAATTAGGAGAAGTTTTTGAAGATGACCCTGCTATGCACCAATGGGCAAGCGCATTAATTGGTGGGGTGGTTTCTGAAATAGTATCTGGAAATGCACAAGCTGGGGCAAGTACGGCTACAAGTGGAACTAAATATAATTACTTAAATCATGAACAATTTACACAAATGAGAAAAGAAATAGAAGAAATAATTCAAATGTACGAAGGAGAAGAAAGAATACAAAAAATTAATCAAATTTTAATGATATATAAACTTATTTCTGATGAACAACGTAAATATGGTATGGAATTAACTTGGAGTCAACAAGAAGCTCTTTTTGATTATGATTCAGAAACTAACAATTTTGTATATGTTGGTACAAATAAAAATGGAGTTGAATATGATAATCCGTTGAAAGGTGGAGAAAACTATATCAAGGGTGGAATAACAGCTATTGGAGGAGGTCTTGAAGCCGCTCAGGGAATGGAAATATTTAGTACAACATCTGGTAATTTATCAAAATTAATTGGAATAGGTTTAATTGTTGATGGTATTTTTGGTAATGCAACTGGCGGTATTGGAACCATGATAAGTGAATATAAAAATAAAGAGATTAATTGGAATTTTGTAAGAGCAGGAATGGACAGTATTTCTCCAGAATATGGAGGTACAATTTACGATGGTTCCCAGGTAGTATTAGCAATAACTGGTATATCTTCTGTTATTGGTAAATCCGAAAAATATTATGCTGTAATTGATAAAAGTACAGATACAATTACTATGTTATCAGATATTAGTGCTTCGGGAATAACAATAGAAACATTTGATAAAACTTATGATACAGTAAAAATTCAAAAAATATATTTAGATAAAAGTAAAATTGATACTATAAAAGAAGCAGGATTAATTTCTGATACAGAAACATTATATGAATTTTTTACTGAATCTGATAGATAAGGAGTTTTGATTATGATTAAAAAGATAATTAATTATTTAAAACAAGCGGATTATAAAACTTATTTTATTATTAGTTGGATATTTTCATATTGGTTAGTTAATTTTTTTATAGGAGTTAGATATGAAAAAATTGGAATATGGGGGTACCAACCATTTACTGTGATTATTTTGAGTTTTACTTATTTGTATAGTCATATACTAAATTTGTCATTTAAATGTAAAAAGGAAGGCAATACAGTTTTATTTGATTTTATTTATATGTCAAAAGTAGTATTAAAGATAATGTTATTTTTTATGATAATGGATTGGATATGTAAATTTTCCTATAATAATGGGCTTGATATTTGGTTTTTATGGGGAATTGAATAATAGATAAAATATTATTGAAGATTGCTACATAATAATAAAATCAAAAAAATAAAGTGTATTTTGCTATCGTGACTTATATTTTCTACTTTGTCTATAAATATTCAAACATAGCTTTAAAACAATCAGACATTGTTATAACTTTAAATAAAAGGCTGTAAAGCAGCCTTTTATTTTTTGACATTCAACTAAGTATAATAGTAAATATACACATTTTACAGAAAGACAATTCTACCGGTATACTAACAGCATACCGGTAGAATTAGAATAATAATAGCCAGGCAATGCCTGGCTTCTTTTTTTATAAGGTTTCATCAATATCATTTTTGCCTTTTGAAATTATTTTATCAGTTGCTTTCATAATATTATCAAGTTCATCATCATCAAAATTTTTATCAAGAGTAACGATTTTAAATAAACGGGTCTGTCCGCGATTTTCTAAAATATCTTCAAAAATTATCATTATAATAAAAATATATGTAATAAAAAAGATGCGTGTAAATATTGAAAAGCTAATATTTTGCAGGCAGGCGGTTTGGCTTTATTACTTTGTTATGATAAAATATAAGCACAATACAAGAATGGAGTGATTATATAAATGGCTAAAGACAGTTCTTTTGACGTTGTTTCTCAGGTGGATATGCAGGAGATGGACAACGCCGTTAACCAGACCAAAAAGGAAATTGCTCAGCGTTACGATTTCCGCGGCAGCGACGCCAGCATTGAGCTGGAAGAAAAATGCATTAAACTTGCCGCCGAAGACGAGTACAAACTGAATGCGATTATCGATATTCTGCGTGCGCGCATGGCTAAACGCGGTATTCCGCTGCGCTGCCTGGAACTGGGCAAGGTTGAGCCTGCCACCAAAGGCACGGTGCGCCAGACGCTGAATATTTTGCAGGGTATTCCCAAAGAAAAGGCCAAAGCTATTATTGCCGCCGTTAAAGCTACAAAATTAAAAGTAACTGCACAGATGCAGGATGACCAGGTAAGAATCAGCGGCGCTAAAAAAGATGATTTGCAGGCCGTAATACAAACTTTAAAAGCGGGAGATTTCGGCATAGATTTGCAGTTTATTAACATGAGGTAAGATTATGCGTGACGCAGAATTTGAACAAAGGCTGTTGCGTGTTGCCCGCGGGCTGGAAAAGGCTGACCTTGTTTTAAAGGGCGGCAATGTATTTAACAGCTTTACCGGCGAGTGGGAAACGGCCGATATTGCCGTATGCGGCAGCGTAATTGCCGGTATTGGCAGCTACAAGGGTGCGGAAGAATACAACATGGCGGGCAAATATTTAACGCCGGGATTTTTGGATGCGCATATGCACATTGAAAGCACAATGCTTGCTCCGCGTGAGTTGGCGCGCCTGCTGCTGTTAAACGGCGTTACCGGCATTTTTGCCGACCCGCACGAAATTGCCAACGTGCTTGGCACGGAAGGCTTGCAGTGGATGCTTGAGGAAACGGAAGATATACCGCTTGACGTGTTCTTTATGCTGCCCTCGTGCGTACCGGCAACGGGCATGGAAACAAGCGGCGCAGTGCTGGAAGCAGATGCTTTGCAGCCGTTTTTGAACCATCCGCGCGTACTTGGCTTGGGCGAGATGATGAATTATCCCGGCGTTTTGTATGGCGATGAAGGCGTAATGAAAAAAATGGCGCTGGTGCGCGGCGGCATTTGCGACGGGCACGGGCCGGGCATCAGCGGCAGCGATTTAAACGCTTACCTTGCTGCCGGCGTAACAAGCGACCATGAGGCTACAACCTGGCAGGAGGGTATTGAAAAAATACGCCGCGGCTGCTATTTAATGCTGCGTGAAGCAAGCGGCGCGCACAACCTGCTGGAACTGTTGCAGTGCGTTACACCGCTGAACAGCCGCCGCTGCTGCATGGCAACGGACGACCGCCATTTGGATGAACTGGTAACGCAGGGCAGCATTAACTATATGCTGGAAATTGGTGTTACGCACGGTTATCCGGCGGAAATGCTTTTGCAGATGGCAACTCTGAACACGGCCGAACGTTTCCGCCTGCATTACAGGGGTGCTTTGGCGCCTGGCTATCTGGCAGATATTAACGTGCTGACCAATTTACAGGACTTTACGCCGCAGTTTGTATTTAAAAACGGCAAAAAAGTTGTACAGAACGGCAAACTGCTGTGGGAGAGCGAGCCTTATCTTAAACCCGCCGCTGCGGGAACAAACATTAAGGATTTGGACAGCAGCAGACTGAAAATCATGGCAGAGCCTGATAAAAATATTAAGGTTATCCGCATTGTGCCGGAGCAGATTTTAACCGAAGCTCGGCTGGAAAAGCCTTTGTGCATTAACGGCGAGGCCGTAAGCGATACGTCGCGTGATATTTTAAAGCTGGCAGTTTTTGAGCGCCACCATGCAACAGGCAATGTTGGGCTTGGCTTTGTACAGGGGCTTAAATTAAAACGCGGGGCAGTTGCTTCTACCGTTGCACACGATTCGCACAATTTAATTGTGGCGGGCACTAATGATGCCGATATGCTTACGGCTGCCGCAGCGCTGCGCAAAGAAGGCGGCGGTATTGCCGTTGCATTGGACGGTGAAATTAAAGCCATTTTGCCGTTGCCGTTTGCAGGGCTGATGAGCGACCAGCGCATGGAATTTGTTAACAGGCGCTTAAAGCAGCTGCGCTACTGGACGGCGGAGCTTGGCGTGCCGGAAGGGCTGAATGTGTTTATGGTGCTTTCATTCCTGGCATTGCCGGTAATACCGCACCTGCGCTTAAGCGATAAAGGCCTTGCTGATGTAGATAAATTTGCCTTAACCGGTTTATGGGCATAAAAAATACCACATTGGGCAGTAACGCTCAATGTGGTTAATTTTTTGCTTATTTTAGGTTTTCGGGTACTTCTTCACATTCGGCCAGCAGCTTTTTTGCGTCGATATACTGCGCAATGCCTGCCGCAACTTTTTTGGATTCCTTCATGGCAAGCACCACGGTGGCAGGGCCGTGTACCACATCGCCGCTGCTGAATACGCCTGCGCGTGTTGTCATGCCGTAGGGGCGCTCGCGCGTAATAACAAAGCCGCGGTCATCAACCTGAATGCCTTTGGTGGTAGAAACAATTCTTGCCGCCGGGCGCTGGCCGATAGCCAGAATTACGCAGTCGCACGGCAGGGCAACCTGGCCGCCTTCTTCAATAAACTGCCCGTCTTCCGTTTTAACAATGTTCTGCACCAAAAGCCCTGCAAGTTCAGTTTCATCGCTTTCGGAAGCTTTCTGGCGCATGGCGTTAAGCGCGCGCATTTGTTTTTTGTTAAGGTAGGCAATGGGCTGCTGTAAAAAGTTAAACTGCACGCCTTCTTTAACGGCTGCTTCGTATTCGGAGGGAAAGCAGGAAATCTCGGCTTCCGTTTTGTGGTAAACAACCGTAACATTTTTAGCGCCGCGGCGGATTGCCGTGCGTGCGGCGTCCATAGCCACGTTGCCTGCGCCGATAACAATAACGTTATCGCCGACATGCAGCAATGTTTCGCTTTCGTCCAGTTTGCCGCTGTCGGAAAGCACAACCATGCGCAGGAAGTAGGTGGCGGTTAAAATGCCGGTAAGTTCTTTGCCGGGAATGTTGAGCGTACGCGGCAGGGAAGTGCCGGTGCCCATGAATATTGCGTCATAGCCCATGCTGAACAAATCGTCAACGGTGTAATCGGGTCCGATGAGGGTGTTTGTTTTAATTTCCACGCCAAGGTGCAGCAGTTCTTTAATTTCGCGGCGCACCACGTCTTTGTTCAGGCGGAATTCCGGAATGCCGAACAGTAAAATGCCGCCCGGTTCGGACTGGCCTTCAAAAATGGTAACGGCAAAATTCATTTTGGCAAGGTCGCCTGCAACGGTAAGGCCTGCCGGGCCGCTGCCGATAACGGCTACTTTACCGCGTTTGCCGGTAGAAGGCGGCAGCGGTTTTAAATTGTTTTCGTGGGCAAAATCGGCAATGAACATTTCCAAACTGCCGATTTCAATGCCGTGTTTGTTTTTGGCCAGAACGCAGTGCGCTTCACACTGGCGTTCATGCGGGCATACCCTGCCGCAAATGGCAGGCAGGTTGCTGCGCTCGGAGATAATTTCGTAGGCAAGCCCGATGTTGCCTTCGCTTAAAGCGCGGATAAATTGCGGAATATTGTTTTCTATCGGGCAGCCCGTGCGGCAAAGCGGACGGGCACAGTTTAAACAGCGCCTTGCTTCGTTGATTGCTTCGGAAGTGGTCATGCGCCTGCTCATTAGTCTTCACCTCGTATTATTTGCGTTAAAAACCCGTAAACGGATATTTTGGATGGTTTTACAATCAGTTGCTAATTTATTTTAGCATAGGATATAGCAAAAGTGCAAACAACTTTACAAAATAAAAGCACAAAAATTATATTAAAGCAGGCATAAAAAATGCTGTGCATATTGAATTTGGCGCGTGGATAAAGTACAATAAAAGATATTAAGTGATATGGAGGTAAAAACTATGTCCGAAGTTTTGGCAACTGCTGAATTTTCCAGCGTTATTCATAATAACGAAGTCTGCGAAGAAATTGTAAAATGGGGCAACAAAAACGGCTATCCGCTTACCAAAGCAAAGCTTTATAATTCGCTTGGCGGCGCTTATGTTGGTTTTGCTCCCGGCTATTTAATTAAAGCCACCCGCCGTCCGCCAGTACCAGGCGGCTGGGATGTTACCGTTGAAACCTATGATGCCGAAACACGCATCATTCCGCTTAACGTTAACAAAGAAACCGGCGAAGCCAACCGCTTTATTTTAAAAATGATTGAAGAATACAAAAAAGAAGGCCTTACCATGGAAATGGAAGAAAAATGGTATGAATCTTACGGTACTTACCTGCGCGATTTAAAAGTTACGGGCCATCCGATTTTGATTAACGCCTTTGAAGACTTCATCGAAAACATGAGATAAAAAATTAACCGGAGTAATTAAGTTTACTCCGGTTTTTCTTTGCCGTTTTTAGTTTTAAATTATTTTGGTGGTCCAGTCCTCAATGTTCCAGACGCTTGTAACCCAGTCTTCGTAAAACTCCGGCTCGTGCGATACTAAAAGCACGCTGCCCTTAAAATCAATCAGCGCGCGTTTAAGCTCGGCTTTGGCGTCAACGTCAAGATGGTTGGTAGGTTCGTCCAGCACCAGCCAGTTAACGTTTTTCAGCATCAGCTTACACAGGCGCACTTTGGCAGCTTCGCCGCCGCTTAAAACAAATACTTTGCTGGTAATGTGTTCGTTGGTCAGCCCGCAGGCGGCAAGGGCCGCGCGCACTTCGTAATTGGTCATGCCGGGGTATTCGTTCCAAACATCTTCCAGCGCGGTGTTTTCGTTCTTTTCGCGTTCTTCCTGCTCAAAATAGCCGGGCTCCAAAAACTGGCCCAGTTCTATTTTGCCGCTGATGGGCGGAATAATGCCCAAAATGGTTTTAAGAAGCGTGGTTTTGCCAAGACCGTTTACGCCGCGGATGGCAATTTTCTGCCCGCATTCGATTTTAAAGCTGACGGGGCGGGTAAGCGGCGTATCGTAGCCAAGCACCAAATCTTCGGCAACGGCAAGGTAACGGCTCGGTGTGCGTGCTTCCTTAAACTGAAAATGCGCTTTGGGCTTTTCGCGCGGTTTTTCAATCATTTCCATTTTGTCCAGTTTTTTCTGGCGGCTTTTTGCCATGTTGGTAGTGGCTACGCGCGCCTTGTTGCGGGCAATAAAGTCTTCCAGCTTGGCAACTTCCTGCTGCTGGCGTTCATAAGCCGCTTCTTTCTGCGCCTTGTAAATGGCATACATTTCCTGGAACTTGTCGTAGTTGCCGGTGTAACGGGTAAGTTCGCAGTTTTCCAGGTGGTAAATAACATTAACTACTTTATTTAAAAAGCTGATGTCGTGGCTGATTAAAATAAAGGCGTTTTCGTAGTTCTGCAAAAATTTTGTCAGCCATTCAATATGTTCAACGTCAAGATAGTTGGTAGGTTCATCCAAAAGCAGAATGGAAGAATTTTGCAGAAGAAGCTTGGTTAAAAGCACTTTGCTGCGCTGACCGCCGCTGAGTTCCGCTACGTCACGGTCGAGCCCTATGCTGCCAAGCCCAAGCCCGTTGGCGGTTTCTTCAATTTTGCTGTCCAGCGAATAAAATCCGCCGTGTTCCAGCTCGGTTTGTATTTCGCCGACGGTTTCCATCATTTTGTCCATTTCTTCGGAAGTAGCATCGCCCATTTTTTCGTACAGCTCCAGCATTTCGGCTTCCATTTTGTACATGCCGTCAAAGGCGGTGCGCAGCACTTCGCGGATAGTCATGCCCTTTTGCAGCGTGCTCTGCTGGTCAAGGTAGCCCACGGTTACTTTGCCGGGCCATTCCACTTTGCCTTCATCCGGCAGCGTATGGCCGGTAACAATGTTTAAAAAGGTAGATTTGCCTTCGCCGTTGGCGCCGACAAGACCTACATGCTCGCCGCGCATTAATTTAAAAGACACATTCTCCAGAATCTGGCGGCCGCCAAAAGAATGTGATACGTTGGTAACATTTAAATAGCTCACGGTTTCGTCCTCGTATTATATAGTAGTAGTGTTTATAGACCCTCTCCA
>ULXE01036290.1_pt1 | contig 15537 bp, 9 predicted proteins | sample 1961001 | NCBI WGS metagenome assembly ULXE01 (sample SAMEA4835831, study PRJEB28245) | human gut metagenome | biome: gut microbiome; material: fecal sample | place: Denmark | collected 2008
TATGTTTTTCTGCCTGACTGAAAATCTTAACTATACAAGCCTTTTCGGAGGACTTTTAATAATAGCTGCCTCTGTAAGTTATTTTATTGTATTTATATTTGGAGTTGTAACATATTATAGAGAACTTTCAAGCAAAAGCAGTTACCTGATATTCATGACACCTAATTCATCTCTTAGCATAATTACATCAAAGCTGCTCTATACACTGATTATTGGAATAGGAATTTCAGCAATATTCATCGGCTTTGGAGTTCTTGATATATTCATGATGGCTGGTGTCTTTGGTGACCTGGCTGACGCACTCAAGAATTTCTCAGAAATGTTAAAGATTATGGGTATTGATGTTGTCAATATAATTATTAATATTGTAGCTGGAATAATATCATTCCTTATAGCTTTCTTCTTCCTTATATCACTTGCATACTTTGCCATAACACTATCTTCAACTGCCTTGCAGAACAAGAAGATTAAAGGATTTATCTCAGTTGTATTATTCTGTGTCCTTGCATATGCAACAATTAAGATTTCTTCTTTGTTGCCTGAACTTTATAAGAATCCAGACAGCTTATCCCAGGCATTAATGTCAAGCCTTCCAGCTACCATATTCCAGTTATTAATGGTGGTTGCATGTACATTCGGAAGTGCCGTGCTTCTTGATAAGAAGGTAAGTCTGTAATCATATTCTTATTGAATGAAATGTTGACTGTTTACATTTTTTTGGGATGATACATTTCACTGTCTCTGGATAAGTGACAAAACCTACCAAAAGCTTCATGGTATTTAATTGTGTAGGTTTAATTCTTACAAATACATATGAATTTTACTTAAAAGACCTACCAACTTGATGTTCTCATCGAATATAGTAGGTCTTTTTATAATTATTCTATTGTTCAAAGACAGATTTCATCTCCAAAACACCTACTAAATTTCAGATATCATTCTATCTAGTAGGTTTCCAGACCTTACATGCCATACATCTCACAGCCAATTGACCTACTAATATCCTAATATCTCTCTATCTAGTAGGTTTCCAGCTCTTACCAACAAAATATATCCTTAATTTTATCTATGCTCTTCATTCTTAATTGCCTCCCAGAGGTTTTTCTCAACTTTGCCTGCCATAACAGATAGTGTCTGCACCTCTTCTTCACTGAATCCATTATATATAACATTATCGATTCTGTTAAATATCCTGATAACTTCATCAGCCTTCTGGCTGCCATAATCAGTAAGTAACACATTCCACGACCTTCTGCTTACCGGATTATTTTCTCTCTTTAACAGACCATCCTTTTCCATTCTGTCTAATGTTCTTGACATCGTAGTTACATCCATAAGGCAAGCATCCGCCAGCTCTTTCTGATTCATAATCCCATGTTCTCTTAATTCCTTAAGAATTCTTGGCTGCCCCTGGCCAACTGTAAGCCCAAGTTCAATAAAAAATGGCCTTATCAGCCGTCTTCGAAGCATTTCAATGTCAAAGAACACATTTTTAATTTCATTATCCATAATTACATTTCCCCTCTTAAGCACTGATTTCATGCGGTATACGACACTGTCTAATCAAGCTCAAACTGTCCTGTATACAACTGATAATATCTGCCCTTCTGCTCAAGCAGTTCATCGTGACTGCCTCGCTCGATTACCTCGCCCTTTTCAAGAACCATTATAGCATTAGAATTTCTTACTGTCGAAAGTCTGTGAGCGATAACAAATACTGTTCTTCCCTCCATTATTGCGTCCATGCCATTCTCAATAAGCCGCTCAGTTCGTGTATCAATCGAGCTTGTCGCCTCATCTAGAATAAGCACCGGCGGCTTGGCAATCGCTGCTCTCGCTATAGCAAGAAGCTGTCTCTGTCCCTGCGAAAGATTGCTGCCATCAGCAGTAAGCATCGTGTCATACCCTTGGGGAAGTCTTGTTATAAATGAATCAGCATTGGCAATCTTAGCTGCTTCCCTGATTTCCTCGTCAGTTGCATCAAGCTTTCCATATCTTATATTATCTGCAATAGTTCCTGTGAACAAATGTGTATCCTGAATTACCATTGCAAGTGAACGCCTCAGGTCGTCTTTCTCAATATTCATTACATCAATGCCGTCATAAGTAATCGTACCTGACTGGATATCGTAAAATCTGTTTATAAGATTAACAATAGTAGTCTTTCCCGCTCCTGTCGAACCAACAAATGCTATCTTCTGTCCTGGCTTTGCAAACAACGAAATCTTGTTAAGTACCCTCTTTTCAGGCACATATCCGAACACAACATCATTAAATCTTACATCACCCTTAAGCTCAATAAGCTCCCCTGCCGGCAGCTTCCATGCAAAAAATCCTGTCTTATCAGAAGTTTCTGTAAGGGTATTATCCGCATTTTTAATGACATTGCACAAAGTTACTTTCCCTTCATCAGGCTCCTCTGCCTCATCCATCATGTCAAATATTCTCTCAGCTCCCGAAAGCGCTGAAAGTATGAAATTAACCTGCTGTGTGAACTGGTTTAATGGCATGGCACTCTGTCTTACATACACAAGATATGCAGATATGCTGCCAAGGTCCATGATTCCTTTTATTACAAATATGCCTCCAACGCAGGCAGAAAGCGCATAATTGAAATATGACAGACTTACAATTACCGGGATAAGCATGCCCGAATATGCAAGTGCATTAGTCGATTCCTTTCTAAAGCTCTCATTCATCTCACAGAATTTTTCAAAATTCTTCTGCTCATGGTTAAATACTTTTTCAACCTTCTGACCTGCCATCATTTCTTGAACAAAACCGTTGATATTGCCAAGCTCCTTCTGCTGTCTGTGATAATATTTCTTGCTGCGTTTACCATTGTATTTGATAAAGATGAACATAAGAATAAGAAAAATAACAACAATAATAGTCAGCCTTACACTTAATACCAGCATCATAGTTATAGTTCCAAAAAGCGTAAGAAAGCTCTGTATTACCATGGCAAAACTATTGTTCATTGCTTCCTGAACCGTATCAACATCATTAGTGAAATGACTCATAATCTCACCATGTGTATTATTATCAAAATATTTTAACGGAAGCTTCTGTGTGTGCTTAAAAAGGTCCATTCGAATCTCACTTACTACCTTCTGGGAAGTATGCACCATAAGCCTGTTGTAGCCAAGCGTTGAGAGCGCACCGCACGCATACATGACACCCATTCCGCACACAGCAATGATAAGCCCCTTCATATTGCCCGGCACGATAAAATTATTAACTACAGGCTTTATTAAAAATGTTCCCATAATTCCTGCACCTGCACTTATAAATACAAGAATTGCTATAAACAGAAATGCCCATTTATAATGACCCAGATATGAAAGGAGATGCTTAACAGTCTTTTTAGTGTCCTTTGGTCTTTTATATCCAACATACTTAGCCATTAAAGATCAGCTCCTTCCTTCTGTGATTCATATATTTCCTGATATATCTTATTAGTCCTTAACAGGCTTTCGTGTGTTCCGATTGCGTCCACACGACCACCGTCCATAATAATTATTTGGTCTGCTTGACACACTGACGATATTCTCTGTGCAATTATAATCTTAGTCATATCAGGTAGCTTCTTTGCAAGTGCATTTTTTATCTTTCCTTCTGTTGCAGTATCAACCGCACTCGTTGAATCATCAAGAATAAGAACCTTCGGCTTCTTTAATATTGCCCTTGCAATACATATTCTCTGCTTCTGTCCGCCTGATACATTAACACCTTCCTGTCCCATCTCTGCATCAAATCCTCCAGGAAGCCTGTCTATGAATTCATCAACACATGCTATGCTGCAGGCCTCTTTAATCTCATCCAGAGTCGCATTTTCATCACCCCATCTTAAGTTATCAATAAGTGAGCCTGAAAACAGCGTATTCTTCTGCAATACAACTGAGATTGCATCTCTTAAATGTCTAACCGGATATTCCTTAATACTAATTCCATCTATCTTAACCTCACCCTTACTTGCATCATAAAGTCTTGGAATAAGCTGGATAAGCGTCGTCTTTGATGAACCTGTCTGGCCGATTATTCCGACTGTCTGTCCTGCATTAATGTGAAATGAAACATCTGACAGCACATATTCTTTGGCAGTATCCTTATATTTAAACCAGACATGGTTAAATTCAATCTCACCATTCTTAACTTCAATGTCCTTTACATTCTCATCAGTTATATCAATCGGCTCATCAATTACCTTCATAATTCTTTCTGCAGAAGCAAGTGACCTTGTCATAAGAAGGAATACATTTGACATCATCATAAGAGAATTAAGAATCAGAAGAACATAGCTCAAGAAAGAAGTAAGCTGTCCAATCATCATCTGTCCTGAATTAATCAGTCTTCCGCCAATAAGTAGAATACCAAGAATTGTAGAATACATAACGAACTGCATAGCAGGCATGTTAAGTACAGCTATTCCAAATGCTTTCTCTGATTCGTTTTTCAGATTATCATTAACATTCCTAAATTTTTCAATCTCATAGTCACCACGCACATATGATTTAACAACTCTTACTGCTGTAAGATTCTCCTCTATACACCTGTTTACAAGGTCAACTGCTCCCTGCATTCTTCCATATCGTGGACCAACATTAATGATTATTATGATGAGCAGGACTGCCAGAACTGGCAGTGCTACAAGAAAAACCAGTGCCAGTGTTGAATTAATCTGGAATGCCAGAGTCGTTGCAAATATCAGCATTACCGGACTTCGTCCAAATGGACGCATTCCTGTCGATACAGCATTCTGGATATTAGTTACATCACTTGTGAGTCGTGTAACCAATGACGAAACACTGAAATGGTCTATATTAGAAAATGAATAAGACTGGAGTTTCTCATACTCAGCCTTTCTTATATTAGCACCCAGTCCCTGACCTGCAAGTGCAGAAAATCTTGCACTTCCCACACCTAATATAAGTGCAGCAACTGCACATACAGCCATCTGGATACCTTTGTTTATTATATATGGAACATCTGAATTGGTCACACCTATATCAATCAGGTCAGCCATCAGCTTAGGCACCATAATCTCAAGCACAACTTCAACACCTATACATATAAGCGCCAGCCATGCGTATTTCTTATATTCTTTCATATAAGAAAAAATTCTTCTCAACATTACTTGCACCTCCAATTGTTGTATATGCAACTATTGTATTTTCAAGTTCAAGCAATGTCAAGAAGACATTTTTATAACTATTTTACATTTTTCTTATATACTATATAAGAAATTACTGATGTAATCGCTTCGGTAATCCAAAAAGCATGCCATACACCAACTGCACCTGTTATCCTTGACATAACAAATGCAACCGGAATTATTACCGCAACATATCTGCACACAGATATGATAAGTGATGGAAATCCTTTCCCAAGTCCTTCAAGTGCCCCCGCCGAAGTAACTGATACAGTTGATACAATAAATCCGGCACTTATGATTCTTAATGCTGTCTCTCCTTCATTTATTGTGTCAGGATTGCTTGTAAACAGACCGATAAGTGAACCCGGTATTGCAAGACAGAGAATTGTCCCTGCTGCCATAATAGCAAATATAAGCACCATTGATGTCTTATATATCTTTCTTACTCTCTCATGCTCCCCTGCTCCGTAATTATAACCCATAAGCGGTCTCATACCCTGTACAACTCCGTTAGCTGGCAGATAAAGGAATGTCTGCAGCTTGTAATACACGCCAAGCACGAATACATACACAGCCGAGTAAGCCGCAAGTATTACATTAAGCACTGATATAAGAATAGATGGAAGTGCTAAGCTTAAGCTTGCCGGCATACCGATAGAATAAAGTCTCTTTGCCATTGAACCTTCTATCCTCATCTCTGATTTTCTGAATTTAACCGGAATAGGCTTAACAATATATATTATGATATATAGCACAGCTGCCGAAGTCTGACCTATTCCTGTCGCAAGTGCAGCGCCCTCAATTCCCATTGCAGGAAATGGGCCTATTCCGAATATCATCATCGGGTCAAGCACAATATTAACTATACAGCCTGTCATAAGACAGACCATAGAAGCATTCATTCTTCCAACTGCCTGAAACACCTTCTCAAACATAAGCTCAATTCCAAGCATTATTGAAAATGCAAATGCAATATTGGAATATTCAAGTCCCAGTGAAACTATCTCTGCGTCCTTTGTAAACATTTTTAAAAATACCGGCATGCCTGCTATGCATATCACAGTAAGCACAACAGCGTGTATGCAGCTTAAGAGCATGCCCTGACTGGCTGCCTTGTCTGCCTGCTTCTGATTCTGTGCACCCATAAAAAATGATATGACTGCATTAATTCCTATTGCAAATCCTATCATAACCGAGCTTATAAGATTCTGTACCGGAAAGACAAGTGACAAGGCTGTCATCGCATTTTCACTTATCTTAGCAACAAAGAAGCTGTCAACAATGTTGTACAATGAATTAACCATCATTGATATTACCATTGGAAGCGACATTTTTAATAACAATGGGAGTATCTTCTGCTCCTTCATATATGTCTGATTCATATTAACTACCTGTCCTTTTCGTAAAAAAAGAGCCAATGAGTGGCTCTTTTCTAATGATACACGATAATATTTAATTATTCAACCAGATTCTTTCTCGTATACATAAGCAGTTCCATTATAAGTATCAGTGGCATTGTGAATATGCACCATACTGATTCTCTTAATGCTTCAAGCATACAGATTCTTACTATCGTTCCCCTTCTCATCCCCAGACCATGAAGCAGCTTATATCTTTCTTTTCTGCGTTCAATCCTGTTTCTTACAATGATTGCCATTATAAGAAGCTGGATTACAACTGCCGCTGCTATTGTTATTCCATATTGAAGAATATTGTTGATAAGCTGTGTTCTGTATATATTCTTTGCGTCAACATTAGAACCATATGCAAGGTCATTATTCTCGAAGTACACTGACAGCTTGTTATTAGTTGCTGAAAATGCTGATGATAAATCATACTGTACACTCAACTGGTTATAATGCAGGCTGAAATCAAGGTCACCCGTCATCTCATCACCTGTCATTCTCTCCATAAGGTTTCGCTGGTTATCAACTGCCTGCTCTGCCAGTGACATTCCGGCAAGTGCTGTGTAATAACCATAATCGACCATTATTCCGTTGAAATCCTCTCTTATATCATCAGTTACTTTTATAACTGCTGCAACAGTCGGTGATACACATGCCCCGAATAATACTTCATATCCATCAATAACCTGCTCCCTTACAGGATTTTCTGTACCTGTGCCTCCTATCATATTTCCTCCTGAGACATAATAGTGGGCATGCAGATCAATTTTGCCTGAATTATTGTATTTATCGAAAAATGCTTTATCATATGGATATACATATCTTCCACCTGCAATGTTCATTGGAACATGGAAACTGGCATCTACCGGCAGTTCATAATAATTGTAATTAAGTGTATCTCCTGCTTTAAGCGTATCATCATAGCTTCCATCAGGTGCATCCTGTAAGAATACCACAACCTGTCTGCCATTGACGAAATCATCATAGTTTCTGTACTCTTTATCAATATATTTTTCAAGTTTCTTATAAAGTTCTTTGGTCGGATTAACATATTCCGTAGAAAATATATAACGATAACCATAATCTGTAATCGGTGTATCTCTTGAATTAGACATATCTGGCGATATCATATCCAGCCCCATCTTATGATAATCCTGATTATCCCAGAACCATTTTCTTTCTGATTCATAGGCAGAATATGATATTGATTCTATTCCGCCTATATTATCAAGTTCTTCAAGGAATTCACTAGTGAAACCGCTGAGCAGATTAGTGTTACCTCTTTTACAGTACCTGCGTCCATAGTGAATATTTATCTCTTCTAATTGCAGTAAATCTTCATCATTATATTTAATTCTCATGAAGGAATTATTCATTTTACCTTTTAATTCATCAAAGCTTATATTAAACCTGTTTCGTTCTTTCCATGCTTTATTAAGAAGCTGGCTTCTTTCGCTGATGCCATATATATCATCCTGTTTCGGTATATTATAATATCCTTTTATATATGAATAATAGTACAGAGTCATTTCATACTCAGAATCTGACGGATCAAGGTATCCATATATATCAGGAAGTTCATTATTCTTCTTATAGTCAGCATATGATTTTCTTATCATTACAGCTGAGAACACAAGTATTCCACATATGCATAATGCAAATATCCTGAGTCCTGCAATCATAAACACCCCATCATTTTGCATCAGTCTCTGGCTGATTGTCGAAGCAAGATTATATGGCTTAATGCGTGACTGCTTTCCTTCCATATTTGCAGGTACATTTTTCTTATTCTTACTCTTAACCTTACCGCTTTTATTTTTTTGCCACTGATTAGCAATCAGACCTGCCAGCTCTTCTACAACAATTGCAGCAATTACTGAACACACACTCTTTATTATTATACCTGCAGTAATTTTATAGAAATGAAATCCATTATGAATCTCAAGTCCCTTTCCTATCGCAAATCCTGTGAGCAGTGCCAGAAGAAGCCCCACAATACCTGCTGGTATAATTATAAGTGCATTCTCAGTGATATACATTTTACGCATCATGGACTTGTCCATGCCAAGTCTTCTGAATCTCTGGTATGCTGTCTGCCTTCTGCCGCGGTACTCTATTAACTGGTATGAAAGTGCAAGAATTCCAATTACCATGACAACTATGTACATATAAGCATATACAAGTTCCGAACTCCATGGCTGGTAATCATATACTGCCGAATTATACTCTGTCTCCGTCTTTGCGTCTTCTTTAATCTTCTTATACACAGTATTGTAATCTGATGTTCTGACCGATTCTTTCAACGAATACAAATATGAATTTCTACACTTTGTGTTAAATACTGAAAGTGCATTTTCAGTTACGACAGCACCTGGCATCTTCCTGCCATATTTCCATATGCTTGTGTAATTGGCAAATATGCCACACAGACGGAACTGTCTTTCCTGTCTTGCTGACGCATTATACACACTGTTTTCTTCACAATATCTGATTGTGATTGTCTCCCCTATCTCACCCACATAGCCAAGCGACAATAGTGTGTTCCAATCCATTGCTATCTCGTCATCATTCTCCGGAAGATGTCCCTCATCAAGCTTAAGTCTTCCCTGTTTTACAAATGCTTCATCAAAGCTTCCTAGTATGTACCCTGTCATCTTCCAGTCCTGATTGAACATATCAACACATGTAACTGCCTTAACAGGCGGATTAAGATATGCATGTTCACTTAAAGACTTATTAGGTTCTTTAGATGTAACTTCACATAAAAACCAGTCCCCAAATCTTGATTTATTAGACGACATCTGCCACTGGTACATATTCTCCTGAAATATAAGAACCGCTGTTACAAAAAACACGGCTGCAAGCGTAGTACACGCTGCTTTGATAATCTGCGGCATACGCCTTTTTATACTCAACAGAGTAATCCCAAATACCGACATACGCAATCCCCCTTTCGTATGTACTTCTATGCTACTGGCACACACCATCTACAATAGTAATTATCTTATCCGCATAATCTGCCATCTGTCTGTCATGCGTAACCATAATTATCGTCTGATTGTGCTTCTGGCTTGCCTTGGATAACATCTGTGCAACTGTTCCCGCACTTCCTGCGTCAAGATTACCAGTCGGCTCATCAGCAAGGATTACAGCCGGATGAGTAATCAGCGCTCTTGCTATCGCAACTCTCTGCTGTTCACCACCTGACATCTGCGATGGAAACTTATTCTTACAATGCGATATTCCCAATTCCTCTAACAAATCATCAACTTCATTCTCATCAGGCTTCTTGCCATCTATAAGAATCGGCATAACAACATTTTCATATGCTGTGAATTCTGGAAAAAGGCTGTAATCCTGATATATATATCCTATATTTCTTCTTCTGAACTCTGACAATTCCTTGTCCTTCATTCCTGTTATCTTCTTTCCGGCAATAATAACACTTCCGGTATCCGGCTCGTCAACACTTCCAAGAATCCTCAAAAGTGTTGATTTACCTGAACCACTCTTTCCTATTATTGCTGTAAATTCCCCCTGTCCAAACTCAAGTGTGCAGTTCTTGAGTGCCGGAACATCAACGCTTCCGGCATGATAAGTTCTTTCAATGTTCTCCGCTCTTAACATAATCTCGTTCATAATATACCCATCCCTTCTATCCATATTTTTATAGTTTCCTCACAAATCCAGTAAACATCAGCAGTTCCATTAACAATAACAATGGCATTGTAATCACGCACCATACCGATTCCCGAAATGCCTCAAGCATACATACTGAAACAATCTTTCCACGCCTCATTCCCAGACTGTGCAAAAGCATCATTTTTTCTTTTCTTCTGTTAATACGGTTTCTTATAACAATTGCCATAATTAACAGCTGCATAACTATCATTGCAATAATAGTGATTCCATACTGCAGTATACTGTTGATAAGCTGTGTTCTGTATGTATTCTTGATATCAACATTACTGCTATAAGAGATATCGTTATTGTTGAAATACACACCTATCTTATTATTGGTTGCTGAAAATGTTGATGTCAGGTCATACTTTATGCTTATCTGGTTGTAACACAGTTCAAAATCCATATCACCGCTTAACTCTTCTCCAATAAGTCTCTCCATAATATCTTTCTGTCTGTCAACCGCCTGCTGTGCCATGTTAATACTTGCAATTGCGGTATAATAACCAAATGTCGGAATTATTCCATTGAAATCCTCCATAACCTCGTCAGTAACTTTGACAACAGCAGCAACCTGTGGAGCAACGCATGCATCATAAGCTGCTTCGAGCTTTTCCATAAGCTTATAATCAGGATTAAAATCATGTGTATTGTTGTAATCTAATAAATACCTGTTATATGCTTTATCATAAGGAAATATTGAAAAATATGAAGAATCAATTATATTACTCTCATCACCATACGTATTCTCATCTACTCTGTAATAATTATAATAAAGTGTATCTCCGGCATTAATAGTGTCATCATATCCACCCTCTGGCAGATCTCTTAAGAATAAAACCACCTGTTTTCCTTCCTTAAATGCTTCATAATCAACATACTCTTTATCTATATATTTCTCCAGTTTGCTGTATAGTTCTTTGGTTGGCTGTGCATATTCTGTAGAAAACAAATACCTGTCTCCATAATCAGGAAGATGCTCTTTATGATATGAACTTTTTTCAGGATGAAATGTAAATGTCTGCATCTTTTCATAATCCTGTGAATCCCAGAACCAGCTTCTTTCTGATTCAAATACAGAATATGACACGGAATTTATTCCATTAATCTCCATCAGCTCGTCAATAAATTCCTTAGAAAATCCTTCCAGAATATTATTATTAGGATCTTTTAAATATTTACTCTGCCCCATATTAATAAAGCCAAGTGACCTTCCTATGCTGTCACTGTCATTAACCTTGATTGCATCATTCCAGTCCCACATATTTCCGGCTTCAACTAATTCCTTTATCTTATCAAAATGTATGTTATATCGTATTCTCTGCTTACTGACATACTCACTCATGTCATTCCTGCTTGTGATTTCACCAGTATAATTCATTGACTTCAGCGGCAGATTATTATAGTCCTTAAGATAATACCAGTAGTTCATAAATAATGCCGTTTTATCCTGATTAACATCAATATATCCATATATATCCGGCACACTGTCATTGCTCTTATATTCTTTAAAAGCATTTTGAATCTTCAAAGCAGAAAATATAATAACTCCACATATACATAATGCAAAAAGCCTTATTCCGACAGCCATCAAAGCCCCATCTTTTCTTATAAATCTTGAACTTACAGACCTTACAAGATTATGCCTGTTCATACGGCTTTTCTTATAACGCATATGTACCGGTCTGCTTACCCATTTCTTGGACACTGCTTTCTTTCTATAGAAATGTATGTTGGATATTATTCCGCTAAGTTCCTCAACTATAACTGCAATCACCACCGAACTGGCACTTTTAATAATAACCTCCATATTCACCCTGTAGAATTCATAACCAGACTTGGCTTCAAGTGCCTGTCCTGTAAAGTGTCCTACTGCCAGTGCAAGCAGAATGCCAATAATTCCTGCCGGAATCAGTATAAATGCGTTCTCTGTTATATACATTTTACGGATGCCTGCTTTAGTCATTCCCATCTGGCTGAACATATTATACGACTTGCGTCTTGTATTCCTGTATTCAATAAGCTGGTATGACAATGCGAGAATTCCAATAACCATGACTACAACATACATATACATGTAAACTGTTGCTGACTTCCATGGTGAATAATCATATACTGCCGCATTATATACTGTCTCGCACCTTATGTCTTCCTTTATCTTCTTATAAACATTTGCATATTCACTTGTTCTTATCGAATCCTTGAATCCATACAGATACAGATTATCAATTTTATAATCAAAATCGTTTAACTTCTCATCTGTAACTAATGCTCCTGGAATCATTTTCCCGTTCTGCCATATATTGGTATAATTCTGGAATATTCCTACTAATGTATATGTTTCGATTCTTTGATCTGACTCATAATTAATATTATCTGCACGATAATAATATATTGTTATCTTCTGTCCTAACTCCCCTGCATATCCAAGCTTTAACAATGTATTCCAATCCATTGCAATCTCATCATTATTCTGTGGCATACGGCCTTCGTCAAGTTTTAATCTGCCCTGCTTAATGAAATCGTCTGTCATGCTTCCTATATGCAACTTCGTCTCATTCCATTCACTGTCATATAACTCCACACTGCTTTTCGCGCTGACCGGCTCACACAGATAATTATGTGTGCTTAATATTTCGTTAGCTTCTTTCTTACTTCTCTCACATATGAACCAGTCTCCGAATCTTGACTTATTGGATGACATCTGCCACTGGTACATATTCTCCTGAAATATAAGAACCGCTGTCACAAAAAACACCGCCACAAGTGTTGTAAGCGCCGCCTTCCATATCTGCGAGAACCGTCTCCTTATACTTTTGAAAGTAATCTTTAAAACATTCATTCAAGTACCCCCTGTAAGATTTATGTATATACCTTATTACCATGCTTATACATTATCATGCGAACCTTACAAAAACCTTACAGCCAAATATTTTTATAAGACTTCGCAGTTCTTTGTCCATTTTATATGTGTAATGCTGGTATGAGTGTCTATAGCACAAAATTTGAATATGACGAGCTGTCCAGGAGTTAATGCCGCTATATACATAAGGTCAGTTCACAAAAGCTCGTTCAAACGAAGTGCGTTTGCTTTTGTGGACTGTAATAAACTTTGTAGATAGCGGCATTTACTCCTGCTAAGCGATGTCATCCTGAAAGTTTTGTGCTATAAACACTCATACTGACAGGGGATATATATGATATGGACAAACAACTGCGAAGTCTCTCTTAATTAATCTTCCACCGGTAGCCGATTCCGCGGATTGTCTCTATATAAGCTCTGCCGTCCTCACGGTTTCCAAGCTTTGTCTTTAGCCTGCTCACAGTAACTGTCAGCGTATTATCCTCTACAAATGTTCCGTATCTGTCCCACATTTTCTGAAAAAATGTATCTCTTCTTACAATAAGTCCCTTGTTGTTTATAAGTATCTCTAATACATGAAATTCTGTCGGAGACACACATATCTGTTTATCTGCATGAATAATTGACTTATTCTTAAAGTCTACTGTAAGAGTTCCATCTTTATAAATGTCTGTGCCACCTGATATTCTTCTAACATTAGCCATTATTCTTGATACAAGCTCCGCAACCCTGAACGGCTTCACAACATAGTCATCACCGCCGCAGTCAAGTCCTTTAATAATACTGTCTTCATCATCACACGATGTTAAAAATATTATTATCTGACTTCCGTGTTCTCTTATCTTCCTGCAGACATCAAATCCATTGCCATCAGGCAGATATACATCTAACAAGAATACATCTATTACAGCTTCTTCCTGTTCATATATATTATTAAACTGTCCTACGCTTGCCGCTTCCACAACTAAATATCCTTTTTCCTGTAATATTCCTGCAAGCTGCTGCCTTATAAAATCATCATCTTCCAATATAAGTATCTTGGTCATATTCCCTCCCAGACAGTACATTTTCTATATTGTAATGCACTAACCTTACACGTATCTTACAATTCAGCCTTTCTCTTAAGAACATATCTTGGTATCTGTACCCTTATAACAGCACCCTTTCCGTCCTCGTTATTACGCACATCTACGGTTCCATGATGTGCTTCAATAATGAGCCGGGACAGGTTAAGTCCTATACCGGCATGCCCTGCGGCAGCACTTCCCGTTGTCTCAAACCTGTCAAATACATACGGTATCCGGTCCTCTTCAAATCCACTTCCATTATCCTTAATATTGACTATACATTTGTCATCACGGCATGCAGCTTTAACTTCAACCTTATCGCACAACTCGCTGCTGTTCTGTATTATATTGATAAATGCTTCTCTTATCCATTCTTCATCAGCATTGATGCAATAGTCTTTGTCATCACATTCCACCGTTATATTGCAGTCATTCTTAGGAAGCTGGTTCACAACATCACAAAGCATGCTGTTCACATTAATGTCCTGCTCTGTCATGATTATCTTGCCTGCTTCCATTCTGCTTATTGTCATCAGCTTACTTATAAATGACCTGATTCTTTCAATCTGTTCAAAACATCTTTCAAGAAGCTCCCTGTTCTCACCGCTCTCCTCTAATCTGTCTAATGCAAGACTGAGTGCAGTAAGAGGTGTCTTAATCTGATGTGCAATATTCTCTGTAAAATTCTGCAGTTTCTCATTACGCTCAACAAGAAATCTTTCATCTGCTTTCTGTTTTTTCTTTAATTGCTGGTTCTCTGTATCTAGATTAATAACATATGAATAGATATCATTATGTCCGATTTTTACAATCATCCTTATACATGCTGCCATTACAACTATAATTATAATTATTCCTGCCACTGCAATTATCCACTGACCACTTCTATAATACATATATGATGCACCATTCTCTGTATAGCCGCACTCCTTGACTACGTTCTTATACTTTGATACATCACTCAATGAATACCTGTTATAAAACATCATATCTATCAGATATTCTCCTGATTTTTCATCTATGTTATACAAGCCTGCTGCCAGTGCCCTGAATTTTAATTCATAAAATCCAGTCGTAACAGCAATTATAAGTATAGCAATTCCTGCCATAACACAAAAAGCAGCCATCATCTTTTTTCTGATGACGGCTACTTTCCTTGTTGCTATATGTTCTATATCTTTTTCTTCCTCTATTAATACTGTATCTGACATAAATCCCCCTTAACTACATGCATTAGTTTCTGGAAGTATTATATCATTTTATTCTGTTAAAGCATATCTGTTAATTAAAATGAATTGATTGATGGCCTGTTGGCAACAGTTTGGATAAAGTCCATATAATGGTGTAAATTACAAATTTATATAA
>ULXE01003775.1_pt1 | contig 14922 bp, 18 predicted proteins | sample 1961001 | NCBI WGS metagenome assembly ULXE01 (sample SAMEA4835831, study PRJEB28245) | human gut metagenome | biome: gut microbiome; material: fecal sample | place: Denmark | collected 2008
CTCTCATAGAGATGGTAGGGGATATTACTTTAATCCTGATACAACAATAGGAATTATTTTTGGGGAAACAGCAGATAAGGTATCTGCATCAGACAAAATATCAGAACAGACACCTGTGAGTGACAGGATAAAGTTGATAGATGAGCTTTTTGCAGCCAGCAGGCTTAACTACAGAGTGACAGAGCATATAAAAGAAGAAATGTGGAGTAAGTTCAGACTTAATGTAAGTAATAATCTTCCACAGGCAGTACTTGGTGCAGGTGTCGGATGTTACAGGGATAGTGAACATATGAAGGCTATAAGTGATGGTTTAAGACATGAGCTTGAAACAATAGCTAAGGCAAAAGGAATAGATTTAAGTGTTATTGATAATTCATCGTCACGTGGAAGTGCAGTGCCGCCAACAGCAAGATACTCTACACTTCAGGATATAGATGCTAAAAGACATACCGAGATAGATATGTTTTCCGGTGCACTTATGCGTATGGGAGAAGAATTTGGAATACCAACGCCTTATAACGAATACACTTATCATATTATTAAGGCGATAGAAGAAAAGAATGATGGTAGGTTTGATTACGATAAGGGAAATGAAGAATTGACATATGCAAGGTAAAATTTGAAAAGAGTTACTACTGATTGAAGAATAGGAACACAAAAAGTACCTTATTAGTGGGGACTTTTAATATAAAATACGAGTGTATTATAAGGAGAAGATAAAAATGGGATTAACAGCAAGCCATATGTTTTTATAAGTTATAAGAGTGATGATTGGAAAACTGTATTAGGGGATATTGTATATAAGTTGGTAAAAGAACATGGATTGAATGTATATTTCGATGGAGATTTTAGTGGACATAGTCCATTATGGACAGATCAGTTTCCAGAGAATATGGAGTCGGGTAATTGTCGTGGAGTTGATGCGTTTATAGATGATGCATATACAAAGAGTTATGTGCAACTATGTGTAGAGAGGTTCTTGGTTATGTTAATGCTTAATGACAATGTGTATAGTGTTGGCATTACAATAAATGATATAGTCAGCACAATAAAAGATGTATGCGGAGAGGAAGTTGTAAGCGATATTACTGCTAATACAGATAAAGGCTACTCATAATTAATATAATTAAAAATGATTTTTTGATTTTAAAAACTAAGGAGAGGGTATGAAAATGTTGATTTTCATGCACAGAAATGGAGATTAATATGAAGCGAAATAAATACAAAGATTATCTATGGTATACGGCACTTGCAGTATTTATTATATGTGTGATTGAAGGTATATTTTTCTACCATAATGTAGATAATCCGTTTCTTAAAGTAACATTAAACATACAGAATGCAATTAAAGCATATAAGATAGATCCTGATATAAAGCAGAAAGAAGCTATTGCATATATGCAGGCAACAGGTGGTGGCATATTAAGTGGGATAATAACATATGTGTATTGTATTGCTGTTATTGTTGCGCCATTCTGTACAATAGGTGCATTAACCGTTCTTATCAGAAAACCAGCCAGCTATGTCAGAGGACTGTTTAGCCAGAGAAATAAAAAGCGCGTATTGGTTATTGGTGAAGGAAAATATAAGTTTCCTCTTATAGATGCACTGACTAAAGATTGTCGTGTTACAGTGGTTGAAAGCACCATACTTTCTGATGATAAGAAACTTAAATATATAAACAAAGGTGTAAAGTTTGTGCAGAAGTATCAGGATATGCATATGGAAAGTGTAATAAAAATGCTTGATATGTGTAAATTCAGTGATGTTTTTCTGTGTGATGATAATTCAATAGAAAATATTGAATGTTTAAATGCATTTACAAAGAGCTTTGAAAAAAATATAAATGCATCTGAAAATAAAGAGTATCTGCAGATTCATCTGTGCTGCAATGACAATTCAATGGCAGAACTGATAAGACAGTATTATGATAAAATAGATACAAGAACTTTTGATCTTGACATAGTAGATGTTAATAAAATGGCTGTCAATAAAATGTATAAAGAACATCCTGTATATACAGCTAATAAGGGTGATGATTATGATGTTCATATAGGAATCATTGGATTTGGTGATTTTGGCCAGAGTGCTTTTATACAGGGACTTAATATGTCGGTTTTATCAGCAGAGTCTACTATATGCATAGATGTATTTGATAAGGATATGGAATCAATAATAGGAAGTTTCATGAAGAATTTTTCAGTTGATGTCCTGAAGGGATTGAAGTTCATAAAAGAAGATATATATGAAGGTAAAAGTATTGAATATTATGAATTGAAATTTCCATTTGATACAATACCAGATCAATTTGGTATAGATGGAAAGGTATGTTTAAGATTTTTTAATACGGATGCAAGGACATTACAGTTTAACAGTATTTTTAAAAGATGTAATGACGACAAATTATTTACATATCTTATTGTGGCAATGAGTGATACACATTCAATGTCTAATACACTTATTGAATTGAAGCAGTTGTTATATAATAAGGGTGATAGCTGTATTAATATTCCTATAGTTGTCAGGGCTAAGGAAAACAATGATTTTGCTAATATTTATGGTGAGAAGAATCTATTTACAATAAACAAGAATAAAGATATTTTTTCATATGCGTCTATAACTAATCGTGATATTGTAAATGATGCAAAGATATTTAATCATAGATACAATATGTTGTATGAAATAATAAGCAGATATAAAGCAGATAAAAATATTGTTGTGGATGATAAGTTTATGTTATCTGAAGATATAGAGGAACGTCTTAAGAAAGATTCAATAGAACTTAAAGAGAATAAGAAAATATCAGAAGAAATAGATGAGGTATGGCATAATAAGGGCATATTTGACAGGGAATCAAGTATAGCACAATCATTGCATCAGGATATTAAAAAATGGATTATTTATGAAAAACATGCATATTCTCTTACAGATAACAGAGAAGAGCTTGAAAGAATTGAACACAGAAGATGGAATATTTTCATGATAACACATGGCTTTAAATATGAGAAAGCTGAAAGAAAAGATATGTATGCTAAAACACATCCATGCATTTCAAAATGGGAAGTTTTGAAGGTGGAAAAGCCAGATACATTAGAGTATGACTTTACACCATATTACATATTAAAAGCAGACAGATGATTTAATTGAATATCAGTAAGTAAATTACACCACAACCAGACAAATATAAGATACAGGACTGCCTGTATCTTATATTTGTCGTCCGTTCGTTATCAACTAAAATTCAATCAAACTATTATTTGCAATTGTTATTGTACATTATTGTTATTTGGTGTATTATTGCCATTTATATTTCTGTTATCGTTCATATTTTTTCCGCCATTCATGTTACCTCCACGGCCACCACCATTAAAACCGCCAGGATTGCTGCCAAAGCCGCCGGCATTGGATGCACCCATGGTTCCTGCAGATTGTGTCCAGTTTGTTAATGAAGAACCATCGCAGTAAAGAGTGTATTCAGTGTTTGTTGTAAGAGCAGATGTGCATATCCAGCCATTTGAGTAACTGTTGTTTAATGTAAAGCTTATTATTTCATTACCGCTGGAATCTTTTACTGAGTAGCTTCCTGCGTTAAAGGATACAGAGCTGAATACGTAAGCATTAACTGAATTTACAGGAGTTTCACATATACCGCCTAAAGCTACACATGTTCCACCAGTTATAGTAATATTTCCGTCAACATCAATAGAACCAGATACCTGACCTGATGAACTGCCGCCTTTTACAAGAACCATACCGCCAGACTGGGTGTAGTTGCCGTTAGAATCTATACCATCTGTATCGCCAGAACCGGTTGTTACATCAACGTATCCACCAGTTATATTAATAAGAGGAGTAGATGTGCCATCTCCGGTACATGCATTAATGCCATCATCAGCTGCATATACAAAGCTTTGTCCACCACTGATGTTGATTGTTATAGCCTCAAGACCCTCGTAGGATGTTAAAACATTTATATATCCATCAGTTATATTAAGCTCTTTATCTGCATGTATTCCATCATCACCTGTAGAGATTGTGATAGTTCCACCTGATATAGATATTATACCCTTGCCATCTTCGCCGGTTTCAAGAACACCAGAATCTGAGTTGGCATGAATACCATCATCAGTTGAACTTATGTTAATGGCTGCACCAGATATATTTATTTCGTTCTCGGCTTTGATTCCCTTTGTAGAGTAAGACTTTTTAGATGAATTTCCTGAGCTGTTATTGCCAGGCATACCATTAGCAGCTCCGTTTCCACCACTGAAGTTACCTTTCATGTCAGGATTATTGCCTGAATTGCTGCTACTGTTATTCATATCAGGAGGATTGCCCATGTTCCCATTGTTCTGAGTATTGTTCATATCAGGAGGATTGCCCATGTTCCCATTGTTCTGAGCATTGTTCATATCGGGTGGAGTTCCCACGCGGCTGTTATTCTGGTTGTCTGTATTGGAAGTTGTTGTGTATGTCATCATAGTTGCATTGGATGATGATTTAGATGATGAACCTTGATTATGATTTGATGAACCTGGGTTGCTGGCTGATGAATCTGGGTTGCTGGCCGAAGAACCAGAGCTGCTGGTTGAAGAACCGGAGTTGTCGGCAGCCACGGCTTCACTATAATCAGAATAAGTATCTGTATATATATTCAGATTTCCATCACCTGAAACATCTACACCATATGCAGCATCTATGCCGTCACAGGCAGCATATATATCAATATTTCCACCAGATATTATTACATTTCCTTTCTGTTTTCCTTTGGTTGAAAGACTGCTGTTTGATGTTTTGATGCCATCGCCTTTTCTGGATATAGCTATTATTTCACCAGATTCTATAGCTACCTCATCGTTTCCTTTTATAGCATTATTTACAGCATTAACCTTGATGGTAACATTTTTAATAGAAATGTCATCTTTGCTCTGGATACCGTTGTTATAGTTGCCAGTTACTGATAATGCTCCTTTTCCAACCAATTTAAGGTCACATGCTGCATAGATGGCAGCATTACCATTTTCACTGGAAGAATTGTCTGAATTGTCGTCAGCTTCAGCTCTTGCATCAACTATACAGTTATAAGTGTTTTCCTCAGATTTGATTTTTACATTATCAGCATTTTTAATATAAATAGGTGAACCGTTGGAACATGTGATGGATGTACCATTCAATACAATGGTGATTTCGGCATTATCGTCAGCATTAACTACAATCTGTCCTTCTGATAAGAGTCCGGTAACGGTATATTCGCCAGCCTGTGTTATGGTATATACGGAATCATTCTGTGTTATTGTAGAACCATCAGTTGATGTAATGCTGAATTCTCCTGTTATTTCAGTTTTGTAGTTATCGGCATCATCTGCGTGAGTTACATTGGTATCCTGGGCAGTAATGCTGGAAGTTACAGTGGTATCAGTATTTTTGCTGTTGGTTGTATAGTTTTGTGAACCACAGCCTGATGTCATAAGACACATGGCAAGAATAACTGCGGCTACGCATGATTTGTTTACTTTTTTTAAATTAATCATATATATTCAGCCTTTCATTCATTATTTCTTTAGTTAATATAGATATTGTCGGATAGATATCGTTAATGCATATATCATCAATATCAATATCAATGTCAGGTGGATTATAAAGTTAAAAGTTTTATTATGCAGGCATAAACAATGTTTTGCTCTTCTGCCCCTTACATCTTATCTATAGTGTAGGTGGGAATAGTGAAGAAAATATGATGAGAATGAGGATATTTTGTGTCCTGGAGAATGACAAAAGAAAAAGCCGAGGCAGGGTTTTTATTCCTGTATCGGCTTTATTGGCTTTATTGGTGTTATGGAGTGTTTATCAGCGCTTTGATGTCTTCTTCTGGTGTGGTGATAGGTGCTATGCCATATTTTTCCACAAGAAGGTTCAGAATATTAGGAGACAAAAACGCAGGTAGAGAAGGACCAAGACGGATGTTTTTGATACCAAGGTGCAGAAGCGTTAACAAAATGCAGACGGCCTTCTGTTCGTACCATGAAAGAACGAAGGAGAGCGGAAGCTCATTTACAGTACACCCAAATGCATCCGCAAGTGCCAGAGCAACCTGAATCGCCCCGTAAGCATCGTTACACTGACCCATATCCATCAGTCGTGGCAGACCATTGATTTCTCCAAGATTAAGATCATTGAAACGGAATTTGCCACATGCCAGGGTTAGGATGATACTGTCAGAAGGAGTTTGTTTAACAAAATCTGTGTAATAGTTTCGACCCGGTTTAGCACCATCACATCCGGCAACCAGGAAGAAATGGCTGATTGCACCTGATTTTACAGCATCTACTATAGTATTTGCATGTGACAGTATAGCTGAATGACCGAATCCAGTTGTCACCTTCGTACCTCCATTGATGCCTTTTAATGTCTGATTTTCTTTATAGCCACCAAGTTCAAGTGCTTTTTTGATAACTGGGGTAAAATCTTTTTTCTCATCAATATGAACAGCGCCAGGGAAAGCAACCACCTCTGTTGTAAATACTCTGTCAGCATAACTACTTTTTGGCGGCATCAGACAGTTGGTAGTGTAAAGAATAGGAGCTGGAAGATGATCAAACTCTTTCTGCTGATTCTGCCATGCAGTTCCAAAATTTCCTTTTAAGTGTGGAAATTTTTTCAAGAGTGGATAGGCATGGGCAGGGAGCATTTCACCATGAGTATATATGTTGATTCCTTTTCCTTCTGTCTGTTCAAGTAAAAGCTGCAGATCTTTAAGATCATGACCTGTCACGACAATAAAAGGTCCTTTTTCGATGGTAAGTGTAACATCAGTGGGCTCTGGCATTCCATAGCTGTTTGTATTTGCTTTATCAAGAAGTGCCATACACCTAAGGTTGATCTCGCCTACTTTAAGTACTGTAGGAAGCAGTGTTTCTATATTTTCTTCGTAACCAATCTTAAATAATGCTTCGCAGAAGAATCTGTTTACTTCATCATCTTCATAATTCAGAACATTTGCATGGTAAGCATAGGCGGCCATTCCACGAATACCAAAAAGAATAAGAGATTTTAAAGAGCGGATATCTTTATCGGCATTCCACATCTGCTGCATGTCGTATTCGTTTGTTTTACCACATGGCGACTGACATTTGCTGCAGTCAGGAACCAGTCGTTCTTTCTCAGCTCTGACTTTTTGTATCATATCTTCGATTGCTGCATTATCAAAACTTACATTTGTAACTGTTGTAAACAGACCTTCAATTATGACTTGTACGGTTCTTTTAGAAATAGCTGATGCACTGTCTACAGCTCTTGCAAGACCAATCAATGCACCTGTCAGCTCATCCTGTAATTTGGCTGTATCTGCATTTTTTCCACAGACACCTGCATTTCCTGTACAGCCAGTACATCCGGCTGTCTGTTCACACTGAAAACAAAACATTTTTTTATTCATTTCAGTAATCTCCTTATTAATCAATAATTTTTCCATCAATACTTATTGTTACAACCTGCCATGGTATGAATTTTCCACTATTTTGAAGTGCATTTTTTACTGCCATCTCCAGACCACCACAGCATGGAACTTCCATTCTTACGATTGTCACACTTTGAATGTTGTTATTCTGAATAATAGCAGCCAGTTTCTCACTATAATCAACCTGGTCTAATTTCGGACAACCTATTAGTGTTACCTTATTCTGAATAAAATCCTGATGAAATCCAGCATAAGCGTAAGCAGTACAATCGGCGGCTATCAGAAGTTTTGCACCATTAAAATATGGTGCACTGATAGGTGCAAGTTTGATCTGTACCGGCCAGTTCTCAAGTTGTGATATCGAATCTGCACCTGAAAATGGTTTTGCGGTCTCAGGCGTTTTTGTTCGCTGTATCTGCATGATTTTAGATCCTGGACAGCCGGTGTGAGGTGACATTGCATGGTTTTTGGCAGCTATTTTACTCTGCGCTTCTTTTACAGCATCTTCATCATATGCAGGTGCTTCTCTTTCCTCAAATGAAATAGCTCCTGTAGGACATTCTGGGAGGCAATCCCCCAATCCGTCACAAAAATGTTCTCTTACCAGCTCGGCTTTTCCGTCTATAATATCAATGGCACCTTCGTGGCAGGCAGTTGCACATGCACCACATCCGTTACATTTTTCTTTATCAATACGTATAATTTTTCTTATCATTTTACCCTCCATTAATAGAATTTTATTTTTGTTTCTGTTAGAATCATATTATAATAAATACAACTTGTATGTTTGATTTCCAACAGGAGGTGAGATTTTGAAAAAATATTTACCTATTTTAAAAAACAGTCCTTTTTTTAAAGGTCTTACTGATAATGAGATATTATCTGTATTGCACTGTGTAGAGGCAGTAACAGTTTCTAAAGAGAAGGATTCTTATATTTTCAGAGCAGCAGATTCTACACAGGTAATGGGATTAGTATTGTCAGGTTGTGTTCTTATTATTCAGGAGGATCTCTGGGGACATCGGAATATTCTGTCTAAATGTCATGCTGGTGATTTTTTTGGAGAACCATATGCGGCAAGCCCTGGTGCTGTTCTGAACATCAGTGTGGTAGCAGATGAGGATTGTGAGATTGTTTTTTTAAATATACAGAAGCTTCTGGTTACTTGTCCAACTGCATGTGGGCATCATCAGAAGCTGATTCGCAATCTGGTCAGTGTACTGGCAAATAAGATACTGATTCTGAATGATAAGATTACACATGTTGGCAAGCGGACAACAAGGGAGAAATTATTGTCATACCTGTCAGCAGAATCTATCAGACATTCGTCCTTGTCCTTTGATATTCCTTTTGACAGGCAGCAGCTGGCAGATTATCTTTGCATTGACCGCGCAGCAATGTCTACTGAGATATCAAAGCTGCAAAAAGAAGGTTTTATAAAAACGCATCGAAATCATTTTGAGGTGCTTTGCAATAATAATACAAATGTATTGAGGTAGAAGAGGGGTTAAAGCGTAAATCGGAGGTGCTGGGAATAAGAAGGAAATATAACAAAGAGCTGCTAATAAATTTCATAGTAACTTTAAAAAGAATCACCATCAAGCTATAATGACAGCATATGTGAAAGAAAAAGGAGAGAATGAGTTTAATAGACAAGAGGCTTTAGCAGCGATGCGTAGAGCTGGAAGGTGATTTTTAATGGCAAAATATGAGGAAAAATTAGATGATGATATACGTTGCCCACTTGAATATGGATTGGCAATATTTGGTGGAAAATGGAAATCACGCATAATAAGTGTGTTATCTGCAGCCGAAAAGCTTCGATACAGTGAACTTCGAAGAGAAATGTGCAATATTACGGATACAGTACTTGCTGCAACATTAAAAGACCTGATAGAAGTTGGGATTGTTGAAAGAAAATCCTATGATGAAATCCCACCAAGGGTAGAGTATATGTTGACACAAAAAGGAAAATCTGTTGTGACTATTTTGCAGAATATTTGCCAATGGTCAGGTGTTTTTTATAAAGATGATGTTGAAAATGAAATGCTGCAATGCCAGAGATGTGATCATAACAGATAGGGGAAAATAGATTATGCTTATATATACAGAAGAAAAAAAGTTTACGAAAGAACAGATTCAAAAGTTATTTCTATCGGTTCATTGGATATCAGGAAATTATCCAGATCGACTGTATAAGGCTCTTGTGAATTCCTCAACTGTGCTTACCGTCTGGGATGATGAAAAACTTGTTGGTCTGACAAGAGTATTGGATGATACTGAGATGTTAGCACAGATACATTATGTACTAGAACGTAATGGTATTAATCAGGCAGATATCAGCAAGCTTGAGTTTGTAACTAAACAGAAAGCGTGATTATATGACCTCACTGGATTGTTGTCTGGTGAGGTTATTATATTAAGGAGAGAAAACTATGATAAAAGTACTTTTCATCTGCCACGGCACTCCAGTTTTATGATAATGCATACCTTCGCAGACCGGGGCAACACAGGGCAGAATAAGGCGGAAAGTAGAAAATACTACGGTTTCGACTACTAAGGCTCATGGGCAGAATCTGGATAAAGGCAAAGGTGTTGGGAGAAATCCTTAGTAGTAAGCGACTACTTAGGGATGATTCGGCATACTCTCTGCAGCAAAAAATGTTAAATGCTAATGTAACAATTATATATAATTTATGATTTCTAGCTAATTTAAATGTGATTCATTAACGATGTTAGAAAATAAAAAACAGAACACATGTTCTAAAAATGTATTGACTTTTTGCAATGCAAAAAGTATAATATGTTTATCGGAGGTGATGATATTGAAGAAAATGGGAAGACCTAAAGGAGATAATAATAAGAAAATAGGATATACTATTAGAATGGATGAAGCAACATTGCGAAGGCTTGAATTGTATTGTAAAAAAATGGGAATGCTTAAATCTCAGGCTATTAGAGAGGCAATTAATGCATTGCCACTTGAAGAAAATAATAAATGAGTAAAAGAGAAAGGAGATTTTTCTATGAATATGGTATATGTTTTGTATGAAGAGAGAGAGTCAAGTCAGCTTTGTGGTGTAAGAGGTGTTTGTGATACTTGGGATAATGCAGTTGCTCATATGAGGTTACTGATTGAAAATAATCATCTATATTCCAATTTTAGTGAAATTAATCTCGAAGAGGGGTATTCTGAAAGCGATCCAACTTATTCTGAGGATAATTATTCCAATTATTATATTAAACAAATGGAGAAAATGTAAAAAGCAGTTCATTATAGAGAAAATAATGAACTGCTTATGAATTAATCTAAGAATTTTTTTAGATATTTATTGAAATGCTCAACCAAAGCACTTCCATCTACTCCGGGTCTCCACATAAAATAGTTCTTGTCATATTCATCAAACCAAAAAGCAATTTCTCTATTTCTCTTTGGATCTCTTGTGATGTCACCTTCAAGAACAACCCAAAATGGTAAGATTGAAGGATCTGAGATTTTGCTGATTTGGCGGTATGCTTTCATAAGTCCTGGAGTGAACAATTTACACATACGTTCGTGTGCATTTCCACGGCCGGCACTTGGATCTTTTCCTTCAACCCAGCCATCCTGTCTTTTTATTTCACCAAATAAAATTTTTCCCGTTTTTTTATTTGTAATAGAAAAATCAGGAGATACACCCCAACCACGTTTTTGAGCATTCTTCATTGTTGCTAAGTCTGGATTGAATATAGCCGCTATTGTTTTGGCAGGGAGTTCTACATTTTCGTACAGATGCTTTAAGTCGGTAGGATGATCTGAGATCACATAATCTGTATCCTTAAATGCTTCTTTAAAGACCGATATTAAATTTTGTTCTGCAACACCGGCTTTTCCACCAGGGCCAGACTCGGTTTGCCAATTATCTCTTCCTTGTAAATCCTTTTTTGCCATAATATTACACCTCACATATTTTTAAATAGTTCCTCAAGTGATATTTCAAAGCCATCAGCAATTTTTTTGATATTCTTTATGGATACATTTCGCTTTCCGGCTTCAACAGAGGCATAATAAGTCCTGTCCATATCAATTTTTAATGCAAACTTTTCTTGACTTAACCCTTGCTGCTGTCTTAGTTCTTTAATGCGGTTTGCAAAATCATCTACTACCATAAAAATCACCTCTCATAAATATTTTATTGTTGTGTTGATTATAAAACAACGGATTATAAGTCACAAAAATGTTGACTTTGAAGCTAGATTAGATTATCCTATAATTATGTTTTATATAGGAAGGATGATATAAATGTCTCAGAAAGAAAATTCAGAAGTTACAGCATATTCCATTTATAATGTTGAACAGAAAAAAAGAACAAAGATTAATCCATTAGAAGATATATATCCTAAGTTGCCGGAAAAAAAATACCAAGTTATTTACGCAGATCCACCTTGGGATTATGGTGGAAAGATGCAGTATGATAAGTCAACAATCAAAGATGAGAATGTTGGATTTGAAAAGAAAATTTTTCTTAGTTCAGCATCTTTTAAATATCCTACTGTGAAATTGAAGCAATTAAAAGAGCTAGATGTAAATTCTATTGCTGCAGATGATTGTATTTTGTTTATGTGGACAACTGGACCGCAGATGGCAAATTCAATAGAGCTAGGGGAGGCTTGGGGATTTGAATATAAAACAGTGGCATTCGTGTGGGATAAAATGGTACATAATCCAGGAAGATATACGTTAAGTCAAACGGAATTTGTTCTTGCCTTTAAGAAAGGAAAATTTCCACAACCAAGGGGTGCAAGAAATGTTCGTCAGATGGTTACAATACATAGAGGAGCACATAGTGTTAAACCTGTTGATGTTATTGAAGGGATAACAAAAATGTTCCCAGAGCAAGATAAAATTGAATTATTTGCACGTAATAACTATGTTGGATGGGATAATTGGGGATTGGAGATTCCTAATGTAAAAATTGAAATTAAAACTGCTGGTGAAATGGATAGAGAAATGCGTGGCAAGAAGAATTCAAATGGGAAACAGCAGGTTTTAAAGTTTGATGAAGATTAATGTTTCAAACAGTTGTAATGAATTTTTATTTACAGTTGATGAGAATAAAAAGTATGGCAGATAAATTTATTAGATTAAATAATAAGGGATAAATATCATAGGGGGTATCCAAATCTCTACATCCTTTCTTACTGAAAAACTATGAATCCCTTCGTGCGAATTTTCGCAGAATTAAACAGGGGGGATACCCGCCAAGGTCGGTTTATGTAAAAATATCCGCAGAATATCATCGCTAAAGCCGATTTTGTTTTGCCGGATAGTACCGAAATCCGCAGGAAAAATGTGTAAAAAACAGCATAAAAAGCATAGTTTTTTTGCGTACATTTTGGCAGAAATATAATCCAAATTGTCTTACTATTCTGTGCCGTCAGAGTGATATATGTACTACCGAATAAAGAAAGGTGGGTACATATTATGAAGAATGAAATCAGATTCACATTGGAATCGAAGCAGAGACCAAAACTAGCACAGGAGATTGGAAACATACTTGGGACAGTACCGCATTATGAACGGGTACCAAGCTGTGCATATGATATTGCAGGATACCGACTGGACAAAGAGGGTGTATTGTATATCCCGGATGGAACAGAAAAGGAAATAGTGGAAGACCTGATTCGGCAGTTATGGGAACATGGGTTTCAGGACGATATGGAAATAACGGAAGAAGTGCCAGTGCAACATGATAAGCTGACAATTGCGATTCCAAAAGAGAGCCTTACGGATACGGCATTGGAAAATTTACAGAAGATCATAGTAAACAAGCAGACACTTTTTCAACGTGCATTTCGGACGGACAGCACAGAAATAGAGATTACTGAGGAAAAAATAAACTTCTCATGGTTTCCATACACAGCGGATGGAGATGAGCTCGCAGCCTACACGCAATTTATCTCAAGGCTGTGTGATATGGCAAGAGATGCAAAAAGGGTATCATCAAAGCCGACCGAAACGGACAATGACAAATATGCTTTCCGCTGTTTTCTGCTCAGACTTGGATTTATCGGAAAAGAGTATACGACAGCGAGAAAGATTCTGCTTAGAAATCTTACAGGAAATTCAGCATTTAGAAGTGTAAAATAAAGAATGAGGGTATTGACTCATGCAGCAGTCAATACCCTCATTCTTTATTTTTTTATAGTAATCTGCACTGCCATATTAGAAACATCCTGTAGAGTATTTTGTTCTTTGCAGCGTTGCGCTTCGGATTTGATAAGGTTTTCAACATCTTTCTGCCCGAAGGAATCAAGAGAAATATACAATTTCATAAGATCAGTATAAACGGATTCCAGTTCCCAGCGTCCCAGCTGTTCTATATCATCATCTGACAATTTGGCTGATGATGAATCGTTGGATTTCCCAAGTATATAATCCGTACGCACATCAAATAAATCAGAAAGTCTGATTAAGGTTTCAAAATCCGGGGTACGTTTACCAGTCTCCCACATAGCAACAGTTCCTTTGGAAACACCAAGGGTTTCTGCAAGTGAAACTTGCGTATATCCACATTTTTTTCGTAGTGATTTCAGACGTTCATCAAACATAAGCACACCTCATATGTGAGAATAATATCACTAACTGTTAGAAAATACAAGCGATTTTAAATAATTATAGATATTTATATCATAAAATGTGAGATTATAGATTGACATAGGTAACAATAAATATAAAATCTCACAATGAGTGAGAAAACGACAGCGGATGTCATACAAAATGTTTCCCGCAAATAATGGGATAATTGGATTTTCATACGAGAGAAGGTGATTAAGATTAAGGACAGAAAGAGACAGCGGTTGAATCGCAGATTAAAGCACAAGGAAGAACTTCTTGACAATAAAAATGACATGGGTGTTAAGGATCTGACAGCATATAATGCCGTTAAGCAAATGGTAACTAATGGAAAAGCATCAATAGTATGGAGATAGACCGCCGGAAAACTGGCGGTATTTCATTACCCTAAAGAAAGGAGCAACATCTTATGGAGAAAACAACTATGAGTGTGCAGGAATTATCTGCACAGATGGGAATCAGCCTGCCAAAGGCATATGAACTGGTAAAGACACCGGGATTTCCGACAATACGAATCGGAGCAAGAATTCTGATTCCGATTGAAGCCTATAAAGAATGGCTTGTAAGAACATCTATTAATCATTAAACAGGATTGCAGAAAAGGAGGAGGTGAACAGGATGGGAGATATGACAGTTGATGAATTAAAGGATAAAAAGCTGTGGTTTTTATGGTCAGCAAAACCTGGCAGGAATGGGAAAGTTACCAAAGTTCCATTCGCAGCAAACGGAGGAGCTACAGGAACAGATGATGTACATAAGGGTCATGGGTATCTTTTGATGATGCAGAATCAGCCAGAAATCAGTTTCGGGCATTGGGGCTTGGCTTGAAGATTCCGAAAGGCTTCTTCTT
>ULXE01060518.1_pt1 | contig 14578 bp, 6 predicted proteins | sample 1961001 | NCBI WGS metagenome assembly ULXE01 (sample SAMEA4835831, study PRJEB28245) | human gut metagenome | biome: gut microbiome; material: fecal sample | place: Denmark | collected 2008
ACCTTCTCCATTAAATAAGGTCTTGAACGAGACTACCCGCCCGAACGGAATGGTTATCCGAAAAGTAACCGTGCCTTTCGGGGTGATCGGCGTGATCTATGAGGCTCGTCCGAATGTTACCTTCGATGTTTTTTCCTTATGTTTCCGAAGCGGTAATGTTTGCGTGCTAAAGGGTGGATCGGATGCGGACTTCTCTAACCGAGCCTTGGTACGCATCATCCATTCTGTATTAGAGCGTCAGGGTATAAATCCGGCTGTATGCACTTTACTACCTCCGGATCGAGAGGCTACGGCGGAATTACTGGGAGCGGTCGGCTTGGTTGACTTAATCATTCCTCGTGGAAGCAGTTCCTTGATTCACTTCGTCCGGGAACACGCGAAAGTTCCGGTGATCGAGACTGGCGCTGGTATCTGTCATACCTATTTTGATCGCTCCGGAGATAAAGGCAAGGGACGTGAGATCGTAAATAACGCAAAGACACGGAGGGTCAGCGTATGTAATGCCTTGGATTGCTTAATCATCCACCGAGAACGTCTATCTGATCTTCCGTATATCTGTGGAAAGCTTCCGGACAGCAACGTAATCATTTATGCGGACGAACCGGCTTATGCCGCTCTATCCGAACATTATCCGGAGACGCTTTTACAACAGGCTAACGAAAACAGTTTCGGTACCGAGTTCCTCGATTACAAAATGAGTATCCGTACCGTATCCTCTTTAGACGAGGCCCTATCACATATCGCCCTGTACAGTTCAAAACATAGCGAAAGCATAATCAGCGAAGATCCGGAAACTATCCGGCGCTTCCAGCAATTGGTAGATGCCGCTTGCGTATACGCAAATGTATCTACCGCCTTTACTGATGGGGCCCAATTCGGATTCGGGGCGGAGATCGGAATCAGTACCCAAAAGCTACATGCCCGGGGACCGATGGCGCTTCCTGAATTAACGACTTATAAATACATCATAGAAGGAGACGGGCAGACGAGAATATAGGAACTCGCCTGTCTCTTTCTTCTAGAACAACACTTAAATCTAAACGAATAATGTCAACAGTAATAGATTCAAATATTTTCAATACTTTAGTTTCAAATACATTCTATTCCTGTCCTTTAGGAGGGGCTATCTATGATACGGAAGGAAATCTGATAGACTTGAATAAGGCGATGTTCGCTCATTTTTCCTTGGCAGATAAGCATGACTTTATTATAGAACATCTATTTAATAACATCGTACTAACCGATTCCTTGAAGTCATCTTTAAGAAAAGGTGACGCAATTATATGCGAAGAGCCCGTCACGTTTAAAGTAGAACCCATCTATACCGATGAACAGGGGCTTAGCGGGTATACGCTTTGGCTTACGCAGCAGGGAGAAAAAGAAACTGACAGGGAAAATAAACTATTGATGGGACAATTGAACGAGAGCCGGATATTGATGCGGCAAGCGTTGGAAGACGGTAAATTAGCCGCTTACTCATTCAGCTTCGACCGTTTCTCCACTTGCGACAAAAAGCATTGTAACCGCTGTTTTCAATTCTACGGCACGACCAATACTCTATTAGATAAAAACAGGTTTATATGCAGGGCTTTATCATCCGTACGTAAGCCAGAGGATAGTTTGGATTTCTTCTATCTGTTCAATAAAATCCGGGACGAGAAATTATCGTCTCACAACGTCACCTTCCACCTGAGGAATCAAGACGGGACTTATAAGATGTATGAAATATCGGGTAAAAGCATGGATATTGATGAAAGCGGCACCCCACATGTCATTATAGGTAGCATTATCGAAAAGGAAAACGACGAGCTAGCTATCGCGGATCATCAGAAATCCAAGGATCTTTCCCTATTGAAATCTACGTTTCTGGCAAATATGACGCACGAGATCCGGACTCCGCTAAATGCCATCGTCGGCTTCTCCGATATGTTAGGACTGGAAGATGATCCGGAAATGCGTGAACAGTATATTTCCATGATTAAAGAAAATAACACGGCTTTGCTCGAATTAATCAATGACACACTCGAGATGTCCAGAATCGAGTCCAATACGATCAATTGGTCATATGAGGATGTAAATCCGCTCGCTATCATGCACGATGTATACGAATACGCCTCTCCCCGCATATCCGAAAACGTACGGTTAATTTTGGATGATTCTCCAAACGTATCTCTTCACACGGATAGACATAAGCTTATGCTTATCTTGAAAAAACTACTTTCTAACGCCCTCCGATATACGGAGAAAGGAGAAATTCATTTCGGATACCAATCGTTGTATCCGGTCAGCGTGCAATTTTACGTGTCCGATACAGGCAACGGCATCCCGAAGGACAAACTAGGGCACATCTTCGAGCGATTCCTGCAATTGAACGAATTTGAACCGGGTACCGGATTGGGACTTTCAATCTGTAAAGGTCTGGTCACCGCCATGGGAGGTACCATTTGGGTGAACTCGGAGGAAAGGAAAGGTTCTACCTTCAGTTTCAAACTACCCATAACACCTCCGGATACGATCTCTTAAACAATTCCTTGGTCTTTCTAAAGGATAATTGACAAGTAGTCATTATCTTTGCCTTTAACAAAATATTATTGTAACAGATATGAGACATTTCACTTGCGTACAGGATTTAGGTGACTTGAAACAAGCGCTTAATGAAGCTTTCGAGATCAAGAAAGATCGTTTCCAGTTTAGTGAACTGGGAAAAAACAAGACGTTGTTGATGATATTTTTCAACTCAAGCCTACGTACCCGCTTAAGCACCCAAAAGGCCGCCATGAACTTGGGTATGAACACGATCGTTTTGGACGTTAACCAAGGTGCATGGAAGCTGGAAACAGAGCGAGGTGTTATCATGGATGGTGATAAACCGGAGCATTTGCTGGAAGCTGTTCCTGTAATGGGCTGTTACTGCGATGTGATCGGGGTCCGTTCTTTCGCACGCTTTGAGAATAAAGAAGATGATTATAACGAAAAGATATTGAGTCAGTTCATCGAGCATTCCGGCCGGCCGGTATTTAGCATGGAAGCGGCGACACGCCATCCGTTGCAAAGTTTCGCCGACTTGATCACGATAGAGGAATATAAGAAAACAGCTCGTCCGAAGGTAGTCATGACTTGGGCTCCTCATCCGATATCATTGCCGCAAGCCGTTCCAAACAGCTTTGCCGAATGGATGAACGCTACAGATTATGAGTTTGTTATCACTCATCCGGAAGGTTATGAGCTTGATCCTAGATTCGTAGGCAACGCTAAAGTGGAATACGATCAGAAGAAGGCTTTTGAAGGAGCGGATTTCATTTACGCAAAGAACTGGTCCGCTTATAAAGATCCGAATTACGGACAAGTAATCAGCACTGATCGTAGCTGGACCGTAGACGCAGAGAAAATGGCGCTTACGAATAACGCTTATTTCATGCATTGCTTGCCGGTTCGCCGCAATATGATCGTTTCCGATGATGTGATAGAGAGCCCGCAAAGTATCGTAATCCCCGAGGCGGCAAACCGTGAGATCTCCGCACAAACCGTATTGAAAAAAATATTGATGGGATTATCTAATCTTTAGGATAGAGAGATAGGGTATTCTTTACGATGGGCATTCTTAGGTGTTTATAACAGGCATTCTTAACACCTTAGAATGCCCACTGTAAGCATCTAAGAATAGGCATCAAGGTTTTTCAATGTAAACGAGCCATCCCAACAATAAAAGAGTACTCCCCTACTCTTGTAGAAAAGTACTCTTTCTATGGCTGAAAACAAATCTATTAAGCCTCTCCTGTCGGACCTGCGAAGTCCTCAAAATTAGCTGTTTTGTTATTATTATTTCCTGCTTGAAGTTGCTCCCCAAATTTCTTGATATTGTCTTGCAAAGCGAATAACAAACGTTGAGCGTTATCCGGAGTTAAGATTACGCGACTTTTGACTTGTGCCTTAGGAGCTCCCGGAACCACCCGGATAAAATCTAGGATAAATTCAGAGCTTGAATGAGATATAATAGCCAAATTGGCGTAAGTTCCTTGTGCCATCTCTTCAGATAACTCGATCTGAATCTCGTTATTGGCAGGTTTGTTGTTTTCCATACTTTCTTCTTTTAAATTTATGGTGATTAAAAATTGCGAAGACAAATATACATATTTATTCCGGGTTACAAAGGGGTTGAAGACTATAAATGCAAAAACGACTACCTTCTCAGGCAGTCGTTTTCTAGTTGTGTTTTTAATTCTCAATTCTTTAGACCAATGTAAAAATACCTTTTGTGTTTGATATAATTGGTTTTGGCGTTTTAGTTAAGGTTTGTTTTGTCTAAGTGCTAATCTCTTTCACTTGAACTTTACAAAAGTAAGGGCTTTAGCAAAGACCACCAAATACTATATGTGCAATAAATAATACTATATCATCAACACTTGACACAAATCAATGTAAACATGCTTTAAATCATGTTTTAAATTATAAACCTCGAACGGGAATATTTCTCCCTGTACTCTGTAGGGGTACTCCCCCTACGCCGTTTGAATACCCGGTTGAAATTCGATAGATTATTAAAACCGCACCTGTAACATATTTCAGAAATACTGTCACTTGTATCGGTCAAACGGCATACCGCCTCGGCTACCCGGATCTCGTTCAAGTTATCGATAAATGTCTTTCCCGTCCACTTCTTCAAGAAACGCATCAATGAGGCATCGCTCATATTTGTTAACTTAGCCACTTCCGACAAGGTGATACGTTTTTGATAATTTTCGTGTAAATATAACATGATACTATCTAAACGATCGGTATCGTTATTATTATAGTTCTTTACCGTGTTCACGGCATTCAACCGACGGGCTGCTTTATCCAAAGATAGAATCTTAAGAATCTCGACCAAACGCAACAGGTTCTTGAAAGAATCCGGCTTGTTATCGTTCGACAACATTCTTAATTTATCTTGAATGTCAAGTATCATTTCCCGGCTGAAAACAAGACCACTGGAAGCGTTATCAAACATATCCTTCATGGTCTTGAAATGCCGTCTATTGATTAAGCTATCAAATAACGATTTATGAAATTGTATCGTTATCTCAAAGATTCCATTACACGGACACTTATGGTTCGAGTAAGCATGCTTCGTTCCTCCCGCGATCAACACCAAATCCAGATCATCGATTTCCTCGACCGAATCGCCAACTATCCGAATAGCGCCAGCGGCATTCTCCAGATAGTTCAACTCAAACTCCATGTGTACATGTAACGGAAAATTAAACCCCGATTTCGGGCGTTGCATGACCAAGAAGCAATCTTCTGATGAAAGCGGGGTAGTTTCCTTCAATACGTCTACTTTCCCCATACACACAAAGCTTTTTTATTCGAGTATCAACGTACTGATTACCGGGCAATGGTCGGATGGGAACAGGTTATTCAACGTTTCAGTCAATACACCATGACGCAATACCTTGATATTCCCTTTCACGAAGATATAATCAATCCATTCACGCTTGTCGTAAGGGATCTTTCCAAAATCATGGAATGTCCATTCCGGGCCGTAAATAAACCCTGCGATCGTGCGGGAATGAGTCAAATGACGAGGATCACTCGGATTAGTCAATACTTGTATCGGCTCATCAGAAGGCACGGCATTGAAATCGCCAGTCACGATTATAGGCAAATTCTCGGATAATTTCTTCGCTTGCTCCAGCACCAATGAAGCTCCTTCATGACGAGCCACTTTCCCCATATGATCCAAGTGCGTATTCAAGAAGAAGAATTTCTTTCCCGTATTCTTATCTTTCAAGATCGCCCAAGTAGCTACGCGCTCGCATGCGGCGTCCCAACCTTTCTTACCAATGGCATTTATATCTTCGGCTAACCAGAAATTACCGCTTTTCTCAACGGAGAAACGATCCTTACGATAGAAAATCGGAGCGTACTCCCCTTTCGTCTTGCCATCCTCACGACCAACACCCACATAAGCGTATTCCGGTAAACGATTAAGCAAATCATTCAGCTGATTATTCAAGACCTCTTGCGCACCGAACACATCCGCCTCATAGAATTTCACTAAATCAGCAGCGAAATCTCTTCTGAATTTCCATTGATTATCCTTATCACCCGAATTATCGTAACGGATGTTATAAGACATTACATTCATTTTCTCATCGTTGTTTTTAGCGAATAAGCAACCAGTGGCAAATAAAGCCACCATTAAACAAAGTAAAATTCTCTTCATGATATTGATTATTATATGTTTCTTATATGTCTCAGTATTTATCTATGGTCTTTGTTACCTCGCAAAAATAAAGTTTATCCATTTATTAAGCAAATAAGGAAGAACAAAAAAGGCCGACAGATTGCTCTGCCGGCCTTTCTTTATAGTTTATTAAACGTTCCTATTCTTCATCATCTTTGTCCATGGCATTGAAATCAACCACGTTCTTGCGATTAGCGAAGATACGATCGAACTCATCCTTTGCGCCTACGATCAGCTTATCAAACTCACGCTGACCGGTACCGGCAGGAATCAAGTGACCACAGATAACGTTCTCTTTCAAACCTTCCAAACGATCTACCTTCCCGTTGATAGCAGCCTCGTTCAATACTTTCGTCGTCTCTTGGAAAGATGCGGCGGACATAAAGCTGTTCGTCTGCAAAGCGGCACGTGTGATACCTTGAAGGATCTGGTTGGCTGTAGCCGGAATAGCGTCACGTACCTCGACCAACTTAAGATCACGGCGTTTCAACATACTATTCTCATCTCTCAACTTACGTGCAGTCACGATCTGTCCGGCCTGCAATGTCTGAGAATCTCCCGGATCGGTAACAACTTTCTTGCCCCAGATACGATCGTTCTCGTCCATTACCTCCAACTTATCAACAATCTGCTGCTCCAAGAAGCGAGTATCTCCCGGATCAACCACCTCTACCTTACGCATCATCTGACGAACGATAACCTCGAAGTGCTTATCGTTGATCTTCACACCCTGTAGACGGTATACATCCTGAACCTCATTCACGATATATTCCTGTACAGCCGTCGGACCTTTGATCGCCAAGATATCCGAAGGAGTGGTAGCACCGTCTGATAGCGGCATACCCGCACGGATATAGTCGTTCTCCTGAACCAATAATTGTTTAGACAGAGGAACCATATATTTCTTAACCTCACCCAACTTAGACGTTACGGTGATCTCGCGGTTACCACGTTTGATCTTACCGAATCCTACCTCTCCGTCGATCTCAGATACGACAGCAGGGTTAGACGGGTTACGAGCCTCGAACAACTCGGTTACACGAGGAAGACCACCGGTGATATCACCGGCCTTACCTACGGCACGAGGGATCTTAACCAAAACCTCACCAGCTTTCACTACATCACCATTGTCTTTCACGACGTGAGCGCCCAACGGCAAAGAGTAGTTCTTCAAGTAATTACCATTCTCATCCACGATATGAGCGGCCGGAGCCTTCGTCTTATCCTTAGACTCGATGATGATCTTCTCCTTCAAACCGGTAGTCTCATCACTCTCAACCTTGTAAGTCACGTTCTCTACCAAACTCTCGAACTCGATCTTACCGGAAACCTCTGACACGATTACGGCATTGAACGGGTCCCACTCGATGATCACGTCACCCTTCTTAATTGAGTCACCGTTGTTGAAGAACAACTTAGAACCATAAGGTATATTATGAGTCAACAACACAATCTTCGTGTTCGGATCAACAATGCGCATTTCAGCCAAACGGCTTACTACTACCAAATGTTTCTTTCCGCTCACCTCGTCTACCGCCTCAACAGCACGAAGCTCGTCGATCTCTAAAATACCATCATATTTAGATGTAATACTATTCTCTGTAGCGATGTTGGATGCGATACCACCGACGTGGAATGTACGCAACGTCAACTGTGTACCCGGCTCACCGATAGACTGCGCAGCGATTACACCGACAGCCTCACCTTTCTGAACCATACGGCTTGTAGCCAGATTACGGCCGTAGCACTTGGCACAAACACCCTTCTTGGATTCACAAGTCAATACAGAACGGATTTCAACGCTCTCAATCGGAGAGTCTTCAATCTTCTGTGCAATGGCTTCAGTGATTTCTTCACCACCTGCAACAAGCAATTCACCGGTTGTGGGGTGAACGATATCATGTACGGATACACGTCCCAGAATACGTTCGTACAATGTAGCGATTGTCTCATCGTTATTCTTCAAAGCTGTACAAACCAGTCCGCGAAGCGTACCGCAGTCTTCTTCGTTGATAATCACATCGTGAGATACGTCAACCAGACGACGGGTCAAGTATCCGGCGTCGGCCGTCTTCAAAGCGGTATCGGCAAGACCCTTACGAGCACCGTGAGTAGAGATAAAGTACTCCAACACGGAAAGACCTTCCTTAAAGTTAGAAAGAATCGGGTTCTCGATAATCTGACCGCCTTCGGCACCTGCCTTCTGAGGTTTCGCCATCAAACCACGCATACCGGAAAGCTGACGAATCTGCTCCTTAGAACCACGGGCTCCGGAATCCAACATCATGTATACGGAATTGAATCCCTGATCGTCGCTCGAAATAGTTTTCATCAAAATGTTTGACAACTCGGAGTTTACATGTGTCCAGATATCAATTACCTGGTTGTAACGCTCGTTGTTGGTAATGAAACCCATGTTATAGTTGTTGATTACCTGCTCTACTTCTTCGTAACCTTTCTGCACCAGCGCTTCTTTCTCTTCGGGAATAATAATATCTCCCAAGTTGAACGAAAGACCGCCTTTGAATGCCATCTGATAACCGAGGTTCTTGATTCCATCCAGGAATTCGGCTGCTTCTGCCACACCACAAACCTTGATTACGTGACTGATGATGTCACGAAGTGACTTCTTAGAGATAATCGTATTGATATAACCCGCTTTGGCAGGTACAATTTCGTTTACAATAACACGACCTACCGACGTGTCGTGCATCATCTTGTCTACCACATTACCGTTTTCGTCAATGTCCTTAACGATAACGCTGATAGGTGCGTGAATGTCGCACTTACCTTCGTTGTAGGCAATAAGCGCTTCTTCCGGACCGTAGAAAGTGAGGCCTTCACCTTTAGCTCCTTTACGCAGTTTGGTGATATAGTACAAACCGAGTACCATATCCTGTGCGGGCACTGTGATAGGCGCACCGTTGGCTGGGTTCAAGATATTATGTGACTGGAGCATCAACATCTGTGCTTCCAGAATAGCTTCGTTGCTCAAAGGCAAGTGAACGGCCATCTGGTCACCGTCGAAGTCGGCGTTGAATGCCGTACATGCCAACGGGTGCAACTGGATTGCCTTGCCTTCAATCATCTTCGGCTGGAACGCCTGGATACCCAGACGGTGTAGTGTCGGAGCACGGTTCAACAATACCGGATGTCCTTTCATTACATGTTCCAGAATGTCCCAGATAACTGGTTCCTTACGGTCTACAATCTTCTTGGCACTCTTCACCGTCTTCACAATACCACGCTCGATGAGCTTACGGATAATGAACGGCTTGTAGAGCTCGGCCGCCATGAGTTTAGGAATACCGCACTCACCCATTTTCAGTTCCGGACCTACAACGATTACGGAACGTGCAGAGTAGTCGACACGCTTACCCAACAAGTTCTGACGGAAACGTCCCTGCTTACCTTTCAAACTGTCGGAAAGTGACTTCAAAGGACGGTTGGCATCAGTCTTCACTGCGCTTGACTTACGAGAGTTATCGAACAATGAATCGACAGCTTCCTGCAACATACGTTTCTCATTACGTAAAATCACCTCAGGAGCCTTGATTTCAATCAATCTCTTCAAGCGGTTGTTACGGATGATAACGCGACGGTAAAGGTCGTTCAAGTCGGAAGTAGCGAAACGCCCGCCATCCAACGGAACCAACGGACGAAGTTCGGGCGGGATAACCGGTACGATACGTACAATCATCCATTCGGGCTTGTTGCGTCCGCGTGATGCACGGAAAGACTCAACTACCTGCAAACGCTTCAAAGCTTCGCTCTTACGCTGTTGTGAAGCATCGCTGCCTGCACGGTTACGCAGTTCGTAAGACAATGAATCAAGATCAATGCGCGACAGCAAGTCATAAATGGCTTCTGCACCCATCTTGGCAACAAACTTATTGGGGTCTGAATCTTCAAGGTACTGATTATCGCTTGGTAACTTTTCCAACAGATCCAGATATTCTCCTTCTTCAAGCAAATCATACTGTGCCACTTCGCCTTCCAATATACCCGGCTGGATTACTACATAACGTTCGTAGTAAATAATAGCATCGAGTTTCTTGGTCGGTAAACCCAGCAAGTAACCGATTTTATTAGGAAGCGAACGGAAATACCAAATGTGAGCCACCGGCACAACCAGCTGGATGTGTCCCATACGCTCACGACGTACTTTCTTTTCTGTCACTTCCACACCGCAACGGTCGCACACAATGCCTTTGTAACGGATACGTTTGTACTTACCGCAATGGCACTCATAATCCTTAATAGGACCGAAGATACGCTCGCAGAACAAACCGTCGCGTTCCGGCTTATACGTCCGATAGTTAATGGTTTCAGGCTTTAAAACTTCACCACTCGAATTCTCAAGGATTTCTTCGGGAGAAGCCAAACCGATAGAGATTTTCGAGAAATTACTCTTTATCTTGTTATCTTTTCTAAAAGCCATACTTTTATATATAATTGATAATTGAGAATTAAAAATTGAAAAACAATGTTGATAAGTCGGGAATTGAGAATCAAGAGACATTAGCTCTCAACCCTCAATTTCCAAATTTCAATTTATTCTAAGTTGATGCTCAAGCCCAAACCTCTCAACTCGTGCAACAATACATTCAGTGATTCAGGAATACCCGGAGCTGGCATCGGCTCACCCTTAACGATTGCTTCATAAGCCTTGGAGCGTCCGACAACATCATCAGACTTGATAGTCAGGATTTCCTGCAGGATATGCGCAGCACCGAATGCTTCGAGCGCCCAAACCTCCATTTCTCCGAAACGCTGACCACCGAACTGTGCCTTACCGCCCAACGGCTGTTGCGTAATAAGCGAATAAGGACCGATAGAACGTGCGTGCATCTTATCTTCAACCATGTGACCGAGTTTCAGCATGTATGTCACACCCACTGTAGCCTGCTGCTCGAAAGCCTCACCTGTACCACCATCATACAAAGTGGTTTTACCATAACGGGGCAGACCGGCCTTGTCGGTCCATTCGTTCAGGTCATCCAGCGTAGCACCATCAAAGATAGGCGTAGCAAACTTAACTCCCAAGTTCTTTCCGGCACGTCCCAAAACAGCCTCGAATATCTGACCGATGTTCATACGTGAAGGCACACCCAGCGGATTCAATACAATATCTACCGGAGTACCGTCTGCCAAGAACGGCATGTCTTCCTGACGTACCACGCGTGAAACGATACCTTTGTTACCATGACGACCGGCCATCTTATCACCAACACCGATCTTACGCTTCTTGGCAATATAAACCTTAGCCATCTGGATAATACCTGCAGGCAACTCGTCACCGATAGTAATAGCAAATTTCTTACGTTTCAACTCTGCATCGAGTTCCTTATATTTCTTGATAAAGTTCGTTACCAGTGCACGGATCAATTCATTGGTATGCTCGTCTTTTGTCCAATTGCTCAACTGAATAGCAGTAAAGTCTATATCACTGAAATCAGAAGCATAGAATTTAGCGCCTTTACTGATTACTTCAGCTCCCATATAGTCTTTCACACCTTCTGAAGTATGATTTTCTGTGAGCTTCAAAAGCTTATTTACCAATATTTTCTTCAAATCAGCCACCTTGCTATCGAACTCATCATCAATCTTCGGCAACAATGCCTTGTCGGCCAATTTAGAACTACGAGTCTTGATAACGCGGGAGAACAGACGTTTACCGATAATCACACCCTTCAAAGAAGGAGATGCCTTCAAAGACGCATCTTTCACATCACCAGCCTTATCACCGAATATGGCACGAAGCAACTTTTCTTCCGGAGAAGGGTCAGACTCGCCTTTCGGAGTAATCTTACCAATCAAAATATCACCCGGCTCGATACGGGCACCTACACGCACAATACCATTCTCGTCAAGGTCTTTGGTAGCCTCTTCACTTACATTAGGAATATCGGAAGTCAACTCTTCCATACCGCGCTTCGTTTCACGAACTTCCAAAGAGTATTCCTCTACGTGTACGGAAGTCAAAAGGTCTTCGCGAACCACACGTTCGTTCAATACGATAGCGTCCTCATAGTTGTATCCCTTCCAAGGCATGTAGGCAACCAACAGGTTCTTACCCAAAGCGAGCTCGCCCTGTTCGGTTGAGTAACCCTCGGTAAGGATTTGTCCCTTCGTCACACGCTGACCTTTCTCGCAAATAGGACGAAGGTCAATCGTCATGTTCTGGTTGGTACGACGCCATTTGGGAATAGTATATTCTTTCAGTGCAGATTCGAAGCTTACAAACTCTTCCTCTTCCGTACGATCGTACAGAATGCGGATAGTCGTAGCATCTACAAAGTCAACCACACCTTCGCCCTCAGCAGTAATCTGCGTACGAGAGTCACGTGCAAGCTGACGTTCGATACCTGTACCTACAATCGGAGCTTCACTCTTCAACAAAGGAACTGCCTGGCGCATCATGTTCGATCCCATCAACGCACGGTTAGCATCGTCATGTTCCAAGAACGGAATCAAAGATGCTGCAATAGAGGCAATCTGCTGTGGCGATACGTCCATCAGCTCTACCTCATCAGGAGCTACAACCGGATAATCGGCATCCTGACGGGATTTTACTTTGTCGCGGACGAAAGTTCCGTCTTCATTCAAAGGTGCATTACCCTGAGCGATAATCTTCTCTTCTTCTTCTTCGGCTGTAAGGTAAACCAAACCTTCATCCGAAAGGTCTACCTTTCCGTTAGCCACCTTGCGGTACGGTGTCTCAATAAAACCAAGCTGATTGATTTTAGCAAACACACAAAGTGAAGATATCAAACCAATGTTCGGACCTTCAGGCGTTTCAATCGGACAAAGACGACCGTAGTGAGTATAGTGTACGTCACGCACCTCAAAACCGGCACGTTCACGTGACAAACCACCGGGACCCAAAGCTGACATACGGCGCTTGTGAGTGATTTCGGCAAGCGGGTTGGTCTGGTCCATGAATTGTGACAAAGCATTTGTTCCGAAGAAAGAATTGATAACGGAAGAAATAGTCTTGGCGTTAATCAAATCGATCGGAGTAAAGACTTCATTGTCACGAACATTCATACGCTCGCGGATAGTACGGGACATACGTGCCAAACCGATAGCAAACTGGTTTGACAACTGTTCGCCTACCGTACGTACGCGACGGTTGCTCAAGTGGTCAATATCATCCACATCTGCTTTTGAGTTTATCAACTCAATCAGATACTTGATAATCTCAATGATATCTTCCTTGGTGAGTACACGGACATCCATGTCAGTCGTCAAATTCAACTTTCTGTTGATACGGTAACGACCTACATCACCCAAGTCGTATCTCTTTTCTGAGAAGAACAGGTTATTAATAACCTCACGCGCGCTGGCATCATCGGCAGGATCTGCATTACGCAACTGACGATAGATATAAAGCACTGCTTCTTTTTCCGAATTACTGGGGTCCTTCTGCAGAGTATTATATATAATAGAGTAGTCAGACTGGTTCGGTTCTTCCTTATGTACAAGGATATTCTGAACGCCTGACTCTAATATAATGTCAATATGTTCCGGCTCAATTATAGTTTCACGGTCGATAACCACTTCGTTACGCTCAATAGAAACAACTTCACCGGTATCTTCGTCTACAAAATCCTCAATCCATGTTTTCAATACACGTGCTGCCAACTTACGACCTACAATCTTCTTGAGGTTCGTCTTATTCACTTTCACGTCTTCCGCCAGATTGAAGATTTCAAGAATGTCCTTATCATTCTCAAAACCGATAGCTCTCAGCAAGGTGGTTACCGGCAACTTCTTCTTACGGTCGATATAGGCATACATGACATTGTTGATGTCAGTAGCAAACTCAATCCAAGATCCTTTGAACGGGATGATACGGGCTGAGTACAACTTAGTACCGTTGGCATGCACGCTTTGACCGAAGAATACGCCCGGTGAACGATGAAGCTGCGACACAACAACACGTTCCGCACCATTGATAACGAACGTAGCCTTATCCGTCATATAAGGAATCGGACCCAGGAATACATCCTGAATAACCGTATCAAAATCTTCGTGGTCAGGGTCGGTACAATATAATTTCAATTTTGCCTTTAAGGGTACGCTATAAGTAAGCCCTCGCTCTATACATTCGTCTATGGTATAGCGCGGCGGATCAATATAGTAGTCCAAAAACTCAAGAACAAAATTATTTCTTGTATCGGCAATGGGGAAGTTTTCAGCAAATACTTTATACAGTCCCTCGTTCTTACGTTTCTCGGGTGGGGTATCCAGTTGTAAAAAGTCTTTGAATGACTTCAATTGTACTTCCAGGAAATCCGGATATTCCAGCGGATTCTTAGTCGAAGCAAAATTAACTCTTTGATTTAC
>ULXE01020502.1_pt1 | contig 14548 bp, 8 predicted proteins | sample 1961001 | NCBI WGS metagenome assembly ULXE01 (sample SAMEA4835831, study PRJEB28245) | human gut metagenome | biome: gut microbiome; material: fecal sample | place: Denmark | collected 2008
CGTTGAGCGCACCGAACGTACCGAAGGCGTCGCCCGAGAAGAGCACCTTCGCTTCAGGGCACCAGGTCACCATCGTCTCGGGCCAGTGAACCATCGGGGCGAGGTGGAACTGAAGGGTGTGCGCACCGAGCTGGATGGTGGAGCCCTCCTTGACCTCGAGCGTTCCGTCGGTGATGCCATAGAAACCCGCAAGCATCTGCAGCGTCTTGGCGTTGCCGACAATCAGCATCTTGGGATAGAGCAGACGCAGCGTCCGAATCGACGACGAATGGTCGGGCTCCATGTGGTTTACGATGAGGTAGTCGACCGTTCGGTCACCGAGCACCTCGTGGATGTTCTCGACAAAGCGGCTGCCGAACGCCTCCTCGACCGTATCAATGAGGGCCACCTGCTCGTCGACAACGAGGTAGGAGTTGTACGAGACGCCGTAAGGGAGCGACCAGAGCCCCTCGAAGCGGGTCGTGGTGCGGTCGTTGACGCCCACGTAATGGATTCCGGGAATGATTTCCGTGATTTTCATAACGTCGAAACTTTATTTTGCTGCAAAAATAGCATTTTTTTGCAAACTGAGCTAAAAAACACGAACATAGACGATTTTCCGAGGCGGATTAACCAATTCGGGGCGCCACAGGCTTGGAAGAGCCGAACACAGAACGCCGACAAGACAACGTCCTCACGTCTCCGTCAAAAAAAGACCACTTCCTGGGGAAGTGGTCTTTCATTATCAACTTGCGGAGTGACATTCCTGCCGCTAAAGAGTCTTTTCCAGCGTCTTGATTAACTCAACACCGTCGATGTTCTGTACAAGAACAGCAAACGTGTAAGAGGTGCCGGTTTCCAACTTGATGTAGCCGTTCTCGTAACCATTCTCGGAAACAATCTCCTCAATCTCGGAATCAGACAGGTCTTCACCATACTCGTTGATGATATCCTTGATGTCAATTCCGGAATCCTCAATGACGCTCGTCTTGTTCAGATAAATCTTGCCTGCCGAGATATTGGCACCCTTGATTCGATAGAAGAAGCTCGTCGCCTCGTCGTAGCCCTCGTATGCAGGGATGGTCTCGAGCGTCAGTTCGGGAGCCGGAGCATCGGGAACCTCCTCGCCGCCTGCGTTATACTTGAAGGCAAGAGAGGTCGGAGTACCCGCAACTGCGGCGCCAGCAGCCGTGCCGTAAGGAATGACTACAAGAGTATAGCGACCGGACTTGGCGATGGAAACAAGCAGATTCTCCTCGGCACCCGAGCTCTCCATCTCCGAGCTCTCAATCGTACCGTTGATGATACCTTCAACATATCCCTCAACCTGAGCTGCCGAAGCTACGCCCTCGAAATAGGCATACTTATACGAAGCCACATCATCGTTGGGGGTCAGCTTGAAGATTGCTGAAGAGGTATTGTCCGACGACGTATAGGTACCTACGAACTCAACAGCTACAGTCGGATTGATATCCACGGCACCGGGAAGAACGAGCTTGAACTTGCCCGAAGCATTCGTAGGAACATTGTTGCTGAGGGTCGGGATGTTGAGCGAAAGGCCATTCTTGGGGAAGGTAATCACACCATTAGCCAACGTACCCGGAGCGTTGCTGAAGATTTTCAGCTCGCCATAACCCTCCATGGAGAAGCCCAGAGGCTGCTCGGCGATGGTTACGGCTTCGGGATTCGAGCAATCAAGGGTGATGTAGTAGTCCGAAGCTGCACCCGTAGCATCTGCGAAGTTGTAAATCGCAAACAGACCGGTACCGGCACGGTAGAGGTTCTTCAGACGATAGAGACCCTTATTGCTGTCGGACTGCTGAACCTCAACCTCGAACGATACATTGTCAATACCATAGGCTGCCGTAATGACGTCTTCGGTATAGGTACCCATACCCAGCGAGGTCCACGGAGCAGGTGCAACAAACGAGAACTCATACGAGCTCATGCCGTAGGGCGACGTGTTCTCCGTATCACCGATGGTAAGCGTGCAGGGATACATCTGGTCCTGCGTCAGCTTCGCATAATCATAAGTGATGACCAGATTGGTAGAGTTCTCACCGGCAGCAAAATCCACCGTCGAGGGAATCGAAAAGAGTGAGCTCTCCTCGGTTGCGAAAATCGAGAAGGAGGCTGCCTCATCGGCGACAACGCGGTATACGGGAATCGTAACCGACGAAGAGTTCTCCTCCAGGTTGACCGTCTCGCCCATGTCGGTAGCGAAATAGACCTGCTGACCCGCCGGACGCGGTGCCGGCGTGTAGTCCATCTCCTCCGTGCACGACGATGCAAACATCGTCGTGCCGGCCACGGCCAGAAAATATAATAATTTCTTGATAGCTTTCATGAGTTATCTGTTTTACAAATTACACGTTACTAACGCCACAGGGTACCACGATAGAGAACCGGGTCGGGATTCTGCTGGTCCTTGAGAATCGTATTGGCGCTGACTTCAGCCAGCGGGAGCGGCAGCGTCGTCCAGGGTGCATTGCCGTCGGGGCTGTTATAGCGGCACTCCGCGAAGTGGTTCGTACCGGTATAGCCCTTGAATTGCGGCTTGTCCAGACGCTTGTAGTCGAACATGATGATACCCTCGCCCCAGAACTCAATCTGACGCTGCAGGAAAATCTCATCCTGAAGGCCCTTGCCATCGGAAGCAGCCGAACGGAAGCTCGGGTTGCGGTAGGTCTGCACGAACGACTCGAGCAGCTGCTTGCCGCGCGAAAGGTTCTGCATACCGGCAGCCTCGGCCTGAATCAGGTACATCTCCTCAACGCGCATGAGCGGGAAGTCGGCAACCGAACCTACGCTGAAGGTAACGCCGTTACCCTCGCCGGGACGGAACTTGAAGCCGGTGTAGTCCTGAATCGAGTTCTCCCACGTCTTCTTGTCGAGCGTCGTCTGATAGTAGGAGTAGGGATACTTCTCACGGTCGGGGTTCACCCACGAACGCTTGCGCCAGTCCGTATCGGAAATCTTGGCGAAGAGCGCCGCATCAATCTGCTTGGCCGAAGACCAGCCACCGGCTGCGCTGTAGCCATAGGTAGCCTCGGGCGACATGAACGATACGAAGTTGCAGATACCGGTCGTTACGACGCGGTTGTCGGCCGTTACGATGATACCCCACATCCATGCAGGCGTCGAGATGTCGTTGAAGCCGGTGGTGGGGCTCATCCACTGAGCCTCGGTCAGCGGCGTGGCACCGCTCAGCTCGATGGCCTTGGTAGCAGCCTCCTCTGCATCCTTCCACTGCTCGCGCTGCAGATATACGCGGGCCAGCATACCGTAGGCAACGGCCTGGTCAACCTTGTTCTTAGCCGTACGCGTGTAACCCTCAAGATACTTGACAGCGTTCTGAAGGTCGGGAAGAATCAACTCATCATAGAGCTTGTCAGTCTCGACGCGGGGGTTGCGACGCCCCATCAGCTCGGAGGTATTCTCATCGACGATGGGGACCGAAAGACCGTCCCATGCGCCGTGCTCCGTACCCTTGTACTCGAAAATACGAGCCAGATGGAAGTAGGCCATGGCGCGATAAACAAGCGCCTGACCAAGGTACTCCTGCTGGGTCGAGGACATGTTCTCGGGGTCAATCTGGCCGATGAGCGTATTGGCCATGTTGATGAGCGAATAGCAGAAGTTCCAGATGAAACGGGGAGCCGCTCCTTCCTGGCTCAGCTCAGGAGTAACACCTCGCCAGTTGAGGAAACCGTTGTCATAACCGTAATCCGTTACAGCCACGTCGGGCGTCAGAGCATCGGTACCCATGCAGATACCGGACCAACCGAAATCGTAGTGCTGTTCGCTGGCGAGTCCCATCGTATTGAATGTCGTGAGCCAGGCATTCATACCGTTTACCAGTGCGGCAGGAGACTCGGCCATCTGCTCGTTGGAAACGTAGCTGGTCGGCAGCTCCTCCTTGATGCAGCCCGTCGTAAGGGATGCAACGGCACCGAACGCAACAAGATATTTCAATATTTTCATATTCGTCCTTCAGTTTTATGGTTTAGAATTTCAGCGTAATACCACCCGAAATCACACGAATCGGAGAGTAACGCGTGTTGCTGACATCGTCACCCGAGAAGGATTGACGCGGGTCAAAGCCCTCACGCTTGGACCAGTAGAAGACATTCTCGCACGAGAGGTAGATACGCAGCGACTCGATGGAGAGCTTCTTGAGCCATCTCTTCGGGAAGGTATAACCGAAGTTGATATTCTGCAGGTTCAGATAGCTTGCATCCTCCAGGAAGCGGTCGCAGTAACCGGCCGTATAGAGGTCCTGGTAACGATAACGCGGGATATCCGTATTCTTGTGCTCGGGAGTCCACGACTTGAGCACATCGCGGTGGATATTCAAACCACCCGACGTACCGGGCGAGCCCATCGTGCTGTAGTAGCCGTAGTCGAAAGCGTAACCGCCAATCGAGTAGGTGAAGTTAACCGAAAGGTCGAAGCCGTAGAAAGCAACCGTCGTACCGAAACCGCCGTAGAGGTCGGGCAGCGAGGTCTTGCCAACCTCCATGTAGTCGGCCTCACTGGTGTTGTTCACCTTCTTCATGCCCTTCGAATGGTCGTTCTTGTCCTCCCAAGCCCAGTACATGGCCTCACCCGTATCGGGATTAACGCCTGCATAGCGCTTGATGTACCAGTTGTAGAGGGGTTTGCCCTCGGCCATCCAGAAGTTGCCGCTCTGATAACCGGCATCATGCTCGATGAGCTCGGCCGGCAGACGGTCGATGACGTTCTTGTAGTGGGTCATGTTGAGGTTCAAATCCCACTGCACGTTCTTCGTGCGGATTACCGTACCGTTCAGGGTCAACTCGACACCTGCGTTGTGCATGTCGCCGATGTTGTCGTAGTAGTACGAATAACCCATCGACAGCGGCACGGGCAGACGGAAGAGCATGTCCGAAGTCTTGCGGTAGAAGTACTCGGCCGTACCGCTCAAGCGGCCCTGCCAGAGGCTGAAGTCAACACCGGCGTTGATGTTGGTGTTGGTCTCCCACGTAATGTTGGGATTACCCTTCGTATAGAGCGTACCGGCAACCTCACCACCTGCAGACTGAATCTGCCACAGGTCGGTGTAGCGGTACTCACCGATACCGTCGTTACCCTGCTGACCTACCGAAGCCTTGATTTTCAGCATGTCGACCCAGGGAGCATTGAACCAGTTCTCCTTGTTGATAAGCCATGCGGCGCTCAACGAGTAGAAGTTACCCCAACGGTGGTCGGGATGGAAGCGCGACGATGCATCGCGACGATACGAACCGCTGACGAAGTACTTGTTGTCGTAGTTGTACTCGGCACGACCGAAATATCCTTCGGTGTTGTAGCCGTTTTCATAAGAGGTATTCGTACCCTTAACGATTGCACCAGCCAGCTCGAGCAGCTTGTCCGAGAACATGTTCGACGACGAGGCGTGGAGCACCGAGCTCTTGCGCTTGTAGTTCTCGTGACCAATCATGATGTCGACGGTGTGCTTGTCGTTGAAAGTCTTGTTGTAGCTGAGAATCTGCTGCATGTTGAACGAGAAGAAGCGGTCGTGCTCCTTGCCCAGAATACCGTTCATGTCCTTGTAACCGCCGTAGTAGGGGTTGGTGAAGTTGGTATAGCGGGTCTCGTCGAGGTTGACACCGACGTTGAACTGGAACTTAAAGTCCTTGAGGAAAGTGGCCTCTGCAAATGCAGTACCGGTGAAGGCGTTGCCGATGGCCTGGCTCTCGATGTCGAGCTGCTGGGTGGCAATGGCGTTAGAACCGGTCATCACGGGACGCTGCAGGCCGGCGATACCGTCCGCAGCCTCGCCCGAACCGTAATCGTAGCGCAGGTGGCCGTACTGGTCGCGCAGGATGTTGCCGTTCTCGTCACGAACGTAGAGCGGGTAGATAGGGCCCATCTGGGTTACCACACCGAAGAGGTTCGATACCGAGTTCGAGCCATAGGAGGCCTCCTCGAATACGCTCTGCGAGTCGTAGTTGGCGTAGCTGGCGTTGGCACCCACCTTGAGCCACTTCTTTACCTGGTAGTCGGCCTTCAGTCGAGCGGTGTAACGCTTCATGTAGGAGTTGGTCACGATACCCTTGTCGTTCATGTAGCCGAACGAACCGTAGAAGCTGCCGCGGTCGTTCGAAGCCGACACGTTGACGTTGTACTCCTGACGCACCGAGGTGTGGAAAGCGGCATCCTCCCAGTCATCGGGGGTCAGCAGGTAGCGGTTGCCGTCCGACGCCGTGTAGACGTTGCCCAGCGTGGCGTTGGGGTTGATTTTACCGTTGGAGCCGATGAAATACTGGCCCTTGGGCACATTGTAAACCTGATAACGGAGGCTGCGAATCAGCTCGTCGTTGGCGTAGCGCTGAGCGGCCGAAGCTCCGTAACCGAGTTCATTGACACCATAATCATACATGGCACCGTAAATCGTCTCGTAGTAGAGAGCCGGATTGTCCACGTACTCGTAGTCGCGAACGGCACGAGAGTTGACACCCACCTTGGCATCGACCGTAACGATTGCATCGCCGCCCTTGCCGCGCTTGGTGGTCACCATGACGACACCGTTGGCACCACGCGAACCGTAGAGGGCCGTCGAGGCAGCGTCCTTGAGGACGGTCAGGTTCTCGATGTCGTTCGAGTTGATGAGGGCCAGGTCACCGTCGTAGGGGATACCGTCGACAACCCACAGAGGGTCGGTGCTCGACGAGATGGAGCCGATACCGCGAATCATCACCTTGGGAGCCGAACCGGGCTGACCCGAAGTGGTCTGCAGCTGAACACCGGGCGAAGTACCCGAAAGCAGCTGAGCGACGTTCGACGTCTGCATCTTGGCGATATCCTCGGATTTAACCACCGAAGCCGAACCGGAGAACGCTTCCTTGCGGGCCGTACCGAACGCCACGACAATCACGTCGTCGATGTCCGTCGTATCCTCATGCAGCGTGACATCGATGCGGGTCTTTCCCGCAACAGGGACCTTCACGGCCTGGTAGCCGATGAAGGAGATGGCCAGTGTGCCGTCTGCCGGAACCGAGATTGCGAACGAACCGTCGGCGCCGGTCGTTGTACCAATCGAGGTGCCGTCAAGAAGAACTGTCGCACCCGCGATGGGACTCCCATCGTGCCCGGTCACTGTACCGGAAACTTGCCGTTGCTGAGCGCTCGCCAAGGCGAAGATGCCCATCGCAGCAATGAACGATAGTACAATTTTTCTAACCATAAGCGTTGTTTTTAATTGGTTTTTTAGAATAAAAGTTCAATGTCAAAGATATGAAACTAATATATAATTTGCAAGTGATTTTTATTAAATAATTTAAGGGATTTACAATTATTTGCGTTTTTTGAAGGCATTAATTACAATTTTTTCTTAGATGTAAAAAATGAGGTTACAATCCGTAACCACCATTTTGACCCATAATAGAGCTATTTCGACCACCGAGCGACGGAGCCGCCCCGCAACTGGCGATAAATCGAACTTAAAACCAACCCTACAGAACAAAACCGGGCTCCCGAAACTTCATCCTGACGCCAGGCAGGGCGTTCGAGCCCGTCACGCAGGTACGAATGTGTAACCAACGTATAAATTTTTGCGGTCCGGATGTTTTCATGACCCCGAAACTGGCCATTTGCCTTGTTGGCGACGTCCCGGACAAGGGTAACCGTCATGACAAAGGGGTGCCGGGAAGAGTAGAATGCAAGCACCAGCCAATGCCGGCGCGATTCAAGACCTGCCCCGGCCGGCAGTTGTACCAGCCACTGCCGTTGACCGGAAGCGGGCTTGCCAGACAATACGGGAATGGCCCGGAAGGATTACCGCCGCGGAGCCGCCTTATCCGGGAACCCGAAGTTGGCAAAAGCGATTCGGCCGCCCCACTCCTGGCGATGGGCAGCGGTTCAAAGGGGCTCGGAGCTGCCGGGCGGAAACAGAACCACTCACGCGACACAATGCTACCGCACAATGCCGGAATGGAGCCCGCCTCCGGCATTACATGCAACAGACTGCGCAGGCAAGGCCGTTTCCAAAACGCTCGCAAAGGACAAATAAGAGGTACACCTATTATTATATAAGTTTTAAGCGCAAACCTGCTACCCTTGAGCCGAACACCTCGTTGCGGCAGCGGGAAAATCCGAGCAGGCTCTTCCGCGAAGCATCAGCCAAACGACACTCTGTGCAGAGCAAAAAGCTGTTTTACAGATAGATAATCCGGCAATAAACTCATTCACCAAATAAAAAAGAGACAAAAACGACAAAAAAGAGGCTCGAGGACTTGCAGTTTCGAAAATTATGCCTATCTTTGCACCACAATACGAGAGAAACACACCGTGTAACCTCGTAACGGATGGTGCCATAGCTCAGTTGGTAGAGCAAAGGACTGAAAATCCTTGTGTCCCCGGTTCGATTCCTGGTGGTACCACTAAGAGAGTAGCATTTCTGCTACTCTCTTTTTTCATATCCACACCATAGCCAGCAACTTCTGAAGTACAACTATATATTGGCTGATATTCTATTCCCAAAAACTTTGTTTTTATATATCTTTGTAGTAGGATAAACGAGCTCAATGAAATAGAAGTTTGACAGCATTTCAAATCGAGATTATTCATACTCCTTCCTTTGTAATATACTACAAAACCAACATCTAATGGACCTACGAATTATAAATTTTCCTGATAAAATCTTTAAAAATTACCTTATCAGGAACTTTGACAAAGATGGTGATGGTGAAATCTCTTTAACAGAAGCCCTTTCCATCACAAAAATACTTTGTCCTCAACTCGGGATTAAGTCTTTTGCTGGCATAGAGTATTTCCCCAATTTAACGACTTTAGATTGCTCAAGGAATGAAATTAAAACACTTGATGTCTCGCAAAATATCAAATTAAAACATCTTAGCTGTTATCGTAATTGCGACCTAGAATACTTAGATATTAGCCTTAATCCTTTATTGGAAACTTTATATTGCGGAGATTGCGGCTTAAACTTCTTGGATGTGCATAAAAACAAAAATTTATCCATACTTTCCTGCGGTTTTAATCCCATAGAACAAATAGAATTGGATAAAAATATAAAATTGTCCTTACTAAGGGTACGCAGATGTAAATTGACAGAACTATCCCTAATGGGGCTAAAAGAATTAAAGTTCTTGGATTGTTCAGAGAATAAAATATACAAACTTGATTTAACTGATTGTAAAGAACTCGTCTCATTAAATTGTAATGGTAACGACCTACACAATGATTTGTATTTAGGAGAAAATATCACACTTACTAATTTGGACTGTCGTAGAAACCCTAATCTCTATAGCATTACAATTTCAGAAGGACAACATATTGAAAATATTCAATCCTGCATCATGCCTTTAACCGCTTCTTATAGACAATATCTCGAATGGAAAGAATACAAAGAGGAGCAACTAAATGATTCATGGGGAGATGAAGAAAATTGGGAAGACCAAAGGCTTGATGCTTTTGAGGGTGATGCAAGCAATTATTGGAATATTGATTAAATAAGAACAAATATGAAAAGAAGATTAATAATGAATATAATGAGTGTATTGATTTTGTTTTCATGTGCACCATCTAAAAATAAGAACTCATTTGAAATAGAGACAAAGTTAGGGACCATAGTAAATCAAAAATGGTCTGAGTATAAATACAAGTCACATTTTAAAAAGGGGCATTCAAGGGATAGTAATATTGATATGTATTCAAGGTTAGTCAAAGATGAAAGTGGCCAATATTATACTTTTACAAATGATATATATGTTCGTAATGATTCTGTAATATGGCAGGGATACAACAAGCCTTTTGATTATGAAGATTTTTTAAAATTTGATAGTTTGTTATTGGAATGCAATCCCATAAATGTCATAGGAGATTTTACCCCGGAAGAGCAATTCATGAGGCGCACTTATTATTTTAATAGCTTATATGTTAAAATACAGAAGTCTCCGCATAATTATTACATATTTTTCTATTCTAATAGCTTTTAATTATAGTTATGGGATATAAATTCGAATTTCCACTAGCATTTGGCTTGCAAAAAACAGGGCTACCTCTAATAGTAACATCAGGTAAGTTAAAAAACTTATGTTTTCTTATAGACACAGGAGCAACTCACAATGTAATTTTCGCCTTTGTCTATGAACATTTTAAAGATGATTTTAGAACCTTAAAGGAACAACGTAATATAATGGGAATTGGAGGGCATTATCAAAAATGTCCTACCATTGAGGCTACACTCAATTTCGAAGGGGTGGATTACACATCAAAATTTTCCGTATTGGATGCTACAGACGCAATAATACAAGTACAGCAAGAAACTGGGGTGCAAATTCATGGCATACTAAGTACAAGCTTCTTAATGGAAAATAATTGGATAATCGATTTTAATAAGTTGATTATTAAAACGAATGATTCTAAATAGAGAAATATTCATCCGACTAAAGGCATTGGGCCTTACATTCATAAGAGAATAAAACACAATCTTATCAGCCCTGCACTATTGACATTTCTGAATCTTGGTGAAAAACAAAAGCATTCACTACCCAATAATTTGGCAGAGGTAAGTAGAGAGCCTATTTATGATAGTTCCTTACCCTTTCTTCCTGACCATGTAGATGCCGTCAGTTTTAATGATGTTTTTTACTATGTCGGGAAAAAAGTAGAAAGATGCAGAAACAACAGATTGAAAATATGCAAGGTTTTCATGCTTAAATTTAAGTTGGGAGAACGCTCGTTTTCTTTTCCTTTCCTTCTTGTTGACAAGAGTCTGGGTAAGTCTGCTATACTGGGTAGAGAATCACTAAGTCAGATAAAGAACTATTGCTCAAAGCAAAAAATAATACATTCCACTCGATAAGAGTTAAAACATATTTTGACAGACAGATTCAGTGTTAAATAACCTCTGACGATATAATACATCTAATCATACAAAAGAATCAGAGATAATTAAAGGTTCGTCTCAAACACTGAAAATTTCTGGGCTTCCGGTTCGATTCCTGGTGGTACCACACGAAAGGCCCGATTTCAAGTTGAAATCGGGTCTTTTTGTTTTTCCGTACTGCTCTCGGCGGCAAAAAGAGTCAGGTGCAACCGGAATTCCCCACCACAGGGCAACTCTCCGGAACAATATCCCGGGCAGCGAACAACAGATAATGGCAGCGACACAGACCACAGGCAAACAGGCGTAGGCAAACACCGCAGACAAAAAGTCTTGGACGAACTGGCGCGGACAAACGTCGCTGGCAGACAGGCGGATAAGCAGGCGAAAACAAATGCCGCGGACAGACAGGCCGGGCAGAGAGTCGCGGGCGAATACCGGGACAAATCGCCGGAGGCAAATCGCCAAAGACGAAGCGCCGGAAGGTTCGAACAGGCGACTATGAATGCTTGTCGCGGAGCTGCTGCTTGAGCCGGCAGAGGTGCTGCGGCGTAATCTCCAGATAGGAGGCCAGCACGCGGTCGGTTACCGCCTCGACAATCTCCGGCCGATTCTTCAGCACGGCCTGATAGCGCTCCATGGCCGAGCCGTTGATGAGCGAGAGCTTCCGCTCGCAGATGCAGATTTGGGCCGATGCCAGACTGAACATCCAGCGGGCGAACTCGTCCGAGCCGTTGATGAACGAATAGAAGGTTGCACGGTTCATCCGCAGCAGTGTGGCGGGTATCTTGCAGGTTTCGGCCATCAGAAAGGCCGGTGCGTCGAGGTAAAACGAGAGCGGCGACATGAATATCGTACCGGGAGAGGCAAAGCCGAAGGTCGACTCCTTGGCGTCGTCCACATGGAAAAGCCGCACGATGCCGCTCTTGACGCAGAACACGTCGGTGCAGATTTTCCCGAAATCGATGATGCGGCGGCGCGGTTTGACCTGAATCTCCTCCATCGCCCCGAGAAAGCGCTCCACAAGGGCGTCGGAGGGCATGAACTTACACTCTTCCTTGACCAGTTGTTTCAAATCCTTGTTCATGCACGCAATATTAACCATAATCTGCCGAAAATGCAAAATCTGGAGGCATGAACTTAGGTTAACGATTTTTTGCGTATAAATCATTTACTTTGTATACGAAACCCATCTTAACATATATTACCTATGAAACAGCTTGCCCCAATGAAATTGCTGCGCTGCCTGCTGGCGGCAATGCTGACGCTCTCACTGACCTTCTGCTCCTACGACGACTCAGACCTTTGGAAGTCTGTAAACGGACTTTCGGAGCGGCTTGACCAACTGGAAAAGTCGATGCAGGAGGAGATTGACGCATTGAAAACCATCATCGAAAAACTCAACCAGAAGGAGGTCACCGTAGACTCGGCCGTGCAGACCGGGAACGGATGGACCATCACCTTCTCCGACGGCACGACCGTCACCATCGACATGAGCGGTTCGGGCGACTGGTCCCCGGCCATCATCGTCGTCGAGGAGGAGGGCGACTACTGGTGGGCCTACAAGAACCCCGAAGGCACCGTTGTCTTCCTGACCGACCAGGAGGGCAACCGCATTCCGGCCGCTGCCGTGGCGCCCCGCGTACGCATCAACCCCGAGACCGAAACGTGGGAAATCTCGGCCGACGGCGGAGTGACGTGGGAGGATACCGGCGTCGCAGCCTCGGGCGAAGACGGGAAGAGCCTCTTCAAGGATGTCCGCTTCGAGAACGGCATGCTGGTCATCGAGCTGATGGACGGCACCGTTGTCAACCTTCCGGTCACCCAGCAGCTGAGCTTCTCATTCGACACGGAGGGTCCGCTGGAGTTCTCCTTCGGCGAGACCGTCGCCGTCGACTACACCATGACGGGCGCCGTGAATACCCAAATCAGCAAGCCCGACGGCTGGAAGGTAGCCTTCAAGGAGGATAAAATCGAGATTACGGCCCCGGTCGAGGAGAACACCTTCGCCGAGACGGAGGGCAAGGTTTCGGTCATCGCCCTCTCGGCCGCCGGTCTGAGCGCCTACGGTGAAATCGGCGTCCGGATTGCCGCTCCCGTGGCGGATGCCGTCGACCTGAACGCCAACGGCGCCTATGCCAACTGCTACATCGTCACGCAGCCCAACACCACCTATCAGTTCGATGCCACCGTCATGGGCACCGGCATCGCCACTGCGGGTCTTGATGCCCCCGTCAAGTTGGAACCCAAGGATGTGATGGTGCTGTGGGAGACCGGCTCGGAGGCCGGCAGTGTCATCGCCAGCGTCGAGTTGACGAAGGAGGGCAAGGTGCTCTTCACCACCTCGGGAACCATCAACGGCAACGCCGTCATCGCCGTAACGGACGGCGAGCCCGTCACGGAGCCCTATCCGCGCAAGCGGGGCACCATCCTCTGGAGCTGGCACATCTGGGCAAACAGCGAGGTGAAGGATGTGGCCTGCACCAACGCCGAGGGTGAGCAGTTCACCATCATGGACCGCAACCTGGGCGAATGGACCCAGCCCGAAGGGAGCCTCTCCTCGTACGACGGCCTCAAGTACCAGTGGGGCAGAAAGGACCCCTACGTAGGCTTCAACAGCGGAGGCGCGCTCATGGATGGCTCGGTCGTCTACACCGACACGGACTACCAGCCCATGGTGGGATACGCCACCTCGACCACGTCGGATGCCGCCACGCTGCTGGAGGCCATCCAGTACCCCGAGATGTTCTTCACGGGCACCTACAACAACATGTTCGACTGGTACGGTCTGGGCGGTTCGGACGATGCCGAGACGCTCACCCACCGCAACGACCACCTCTGGGGCAACCCCGACGAGACGGCCCCTGTCAAGACCATCTACGACCCCTGCCCCGAGGGATACATGGTGGCACCTCTGAAGGTCTTCACGGGCTTCACCGCAACGGGCGCAGCAGCCTTCGACTCGTCGTCCATCCTCTCCGATGGTTCGTTCAACAACGGCTGGACCTTCACCAACGCCCACTCGTTCTTCCCCGCCGCGGGACAGATGGCCAACAATTCGGGTGTCCTCCGCCTCATTCCCGGCCCCCAGGGACGCGAAGGATACTACTGGACCTCGTCCGTTGACAAAGGAAGCTCGAAGATGGTCGACTTCAACGCCAACTACGTGATGTTCAATTCGAACAAGCGGGCTTCGGGCTGCAGCGTACGCTGCGTCCGGGTTCTCTGAGAGGCGACAATCGTAGAGGCCGGACATGCGGAAACCGGCCTACGCGAGGTGACGAAGGCCGGACGGGAGTCGCTCCCGTCCGGCCTTTGCCGTATGCGGGCAGGAACGAATCTTGAAGGATGGTCGGTTTTCGGGAGAATTATTCGTACCTTTGCAGCCCTACTGCCATACGACGCATGTACCGATTCGCAACATACAAGGAGCAATACCGTGCTAACCTGCGGCTGGCCTTCCCCGTCGTGCTGACCCAGGTGGGACAGATTCTCACCCAGGTGGCCGACAACCTGATGGTCGGCCGCTACGGCGGTGAGGACTCCACGCCGCTGGCCGCCGTATCGTTTGGCGGCTCGGTCTTCTTCATCCTCTTCATCGCGGCCGTGGGGGTCGCGCTGGGACTTACGCCCCTCGTCGGCGAGCTCTACGCCCGCAGGGAGCGCGAGCGTTCGGCCCGGCTGCTCCACAACGGCATC
>ULXE01007898.1_pt1 | contig 14465 bp, 9 predicted proteins | sample 1961001 | NCBI WGS metagenome assembly ULXE01 (sample SAMEA4835831, study PRJEB28245) | human gut metagenome | biome: gut microbiome; material: fecal sample | place: Denmark | collected 2008
ATGTGGCACTGCGGAGTCAGAGAACCAATCATGTTTTACATCGTGAATACACATCAACTGGGGAGAACCTGCCATTTCTCGAAAAAGAGTATGAAGTCACAACTGAAAACGGAGGATTTCAAATAAATGGCAGGTAGTCGGACAATCTCATAGTACTGTAGAAATCGGGTAATGCCGATGGAGGGAAGGGGATTGCATAGTAAAGGTCTTACTGAGGACACATTATCCGTACTCAGGGACGGAGGAAATAATGGAAACGAAATTAGTAAGAATAGCTGAAATATCAGCAACAACAAAACATCCTATATTTACATCAGTGTACCACTTGATAAATGAAGATATGCTAAAGCAATGCCATAAAGAATTAGATGGGAGCAAAGCAGTCGGAATCGACAAGGTAACCAAAGATGAGTATGGGAAGAACCTTGACAGAAATATCAAGGATTTAGTACAAAGGCTGAAAAACAAATCCTTTAAGCCACTTCCATCGCTGAGGGTATACATTCCTAAAGCAAATGGAAAGAAAAGACCATTAGGGATAGCTTCTTATGAAGATAAGATTGTACAAATGGCAGTGAAGAAAATATTGGGTGCTATTTATGAGCCAAGATTCCTAAACTGTATGTATGGATTCAGACCGAATAGGGGGTGTCACGAAGCAATAAAAGAGGTATATCAACGGATAAGTTATGGGAAAATCAGCTATATCGTAGATGCTGACATCAAAGGGTTCTTTGACCATATCGACCATGAGTGGATGATGAAGTTTCTCGAATGGAATATACAGGATAAGAACTTACTGTGGCTGATACGTAAATATCTTAAAGCAGGAATAATGGAACAAGGTAAATTTGAACCAACAGAGGAAGGTTCGGCACAAGGCTCAGTAATGAGTCCGATGCTTGCGAATATATACATGCATCATGTGCTGACGCTGTGGTTCAAACTTGTAGTGAAGAAGAAAATGCAGGGAGAGTGTTTTCTTGTCAACTTTGCGGATGATTTTGTTGCAGGATTTCAATATAAGTCAGAAGCTGAAAGATACTATAAAGAGTTAAAGGAACGAATGGAAAAGTTTGGTCTGGAACTTGAGAGTAGTAAAAGCAGACTGATTGAATTTGGAAGATTTGCAGAGCAGAATCGCAGGGCAAGAGGAGAACATAAACCGGAAACATTTGACTTTTTGGGATTTACTTTCTACTGTAGCAAAAACCGAAAAGGAGGTTTCGTACCAAAGGTACAGACTTCAAGAAAGAAGTTAGAGCAAAAGGTCAGAGCCTATAAGAATTGGATTTATGATAATCGGAATCGACCGATGCGAGAGATAATCAAGGAATTAAATGTGAAGCTAATCGGACACTATCGGTACTATGGTGTTACATGGAATTTCCGAAAGATAACAACATTTTTGCATAGAGTTCAGCAGTTTCTGTTTAAAGCCATGAATCGGAGAGGTTGTAGACGGGCATACACATGGAATGGATTTGTGGAAATGCTCAAGTATTACCCGTTAGCAAAACCTAAAACGTACTATTGTTTATATTGAAGCGAATGTTACTATGAGGAGCCGTATGCGGGAAAGCCGCACGTACGGATCTGTGAGGGGCTAGGATTGAGATGTCTTAGTCTACTCGACTGCAGAATTAAGAAAATCGGAATTTACAGGAGAAGAATATGAAGATCATTTGGATAGATGGTACTTTTGGAATTGGAAAGTCTGCTGTTGCTGCTGCGATTGTTAAGAAAATACCACAGGCACATCTGCTTGAATTCGATGCATTGCAAGAAAAATATAAGCCAACTTCAGATTCTGATCGTTTTGGGAAAAGATATCCAGAAGCTAAAAAATATTTGGTTGATGCTCTCGTTGATGAAATAACAGAAATAATACAAGAAGGAGGTTGCAATTGTTTAGTCATTCCAGTTGCATTGATTAATGATTATTGCAATCAGAAACTTATAGATGGCTTCGCAAATATTGAGAGTCACCATTTTATATTAACGGCCAAGACGGAAATCCTACATCAACGCATAAATAACCAAGAAAATCGAGACATCGATTTGGCAGTAACCTATATGCCAGAGGCAACACAGTATTTAAGTAATCACTATTATGATGCAAGCATAATAGATACGTCTAACATGAGCATTGATAGTGTTGCAAAAGAAATAATTGAAAGCATAACTCGGTAACTTCCTGTTTATAAAACTGATAAAGGAAAGCAGGTGCGTTTTTATGGATAAGATTACAACAATCAAACAAAGTGCTAAGAGTATTCTCACAGGTAATATCGAATCGGCAAAGAATCTTATAAATAAGGAATATCCATTTAAGAAGTTAAAACCGGAAGGAAGAAGCTATACTGATAAGGAAAAGTATGAGCAGTTTGTAAGAGACGGCGTTATAGACAGATATAGTGGAGAAAAGCTGGTTAATCCGGGATTATTAAAGGTGTTATCATTTTATATGCCGGATACATTTCCATATCAGAGCCATTGGAAGATGGAAGAATGTCACAGTGCCTACTGGGAGCTGGTGCCAACAATTGACCACATCATTCCTATTGCCCTTGGAGGAGAGGATAACCCGTCAAATTATGCGACAACGTCTATGCTTCATAATTCTGTTAAGAGTAACTGGACATTAGAGCAGCTAAACTGGAAACTGTATCCTGCAGGAGACATTAATGAGTATGACGGGCTTACGGAACTTTTCGTGAGACTTATAGAAAACGACCTTGAGCTTTTTGATGATCCATACATAAAACGCTGGTATAAGTTATCTGTGGGAATGAAATAGAGACTGTTCCTAAATGTATATAACAATTGATTGTAAATGAAAGAGATAAGAGTATGCATATATATGTAGATGCTGACGCATGCCCTGTGATAGGGATAGTTGAAAGAATAGCTAAGAGTCATAATATTGCCGTAACGCTTTTGTGTGATACTAATCATTATCTTACATCAGACTATTCAGAAGTGGTATATGTGGGTGCCGGAGCTGATGCGGTTGATTTTAAGTTAATAAGCCTTTGTGAAAAAGGAGATTTAGTAGTTACGCAGGATTATGGTGTTGCTGCCATGGCATTAAGTAAGGGTGCATATGCCATTCATCAGTCCGGGAAATGGTATACAAATGAAAATATTGATCTTATGTTAATGGAAAGACATATAAGTAAGAAGGCAAGGCGGGCAAGCAGTAAAAACCACATGAAAGGTCCAAGAAAAAAAAGTGATAAGGATGATTTAAACTTTGAAGCCTCTTTTGAGAGACTAGTGGAAAAGCATCAACACTTGGATACCAGCCGGATGTCTGGAAGAGCTGGCTTTAAATATGTAAGTACTGAAAACATATTTTATGAGGTGGTTGGAAACAGGCAGTTTAGAATGTATGAGTATGTGATTGAGTAGAAAGTATTAGATATGCACATATAATGAGCATTATCTGCCTTATAGGAAGCTATAATGAAAAAATCATAGTAAAGAAGGAACGATTGTGAATATAAGATATGCAACAATGGCTGATTTAGACGATATTGCATCGGTCGAATCCGAGTGTTTTCCTGTTTTAGAGGCAGCAACTAAAGAAGAATTTGAGCAAAGAATAAAATATTTTGGGAATCATTTCTGGCTTATGTTTGATGAGGGTAAACTCATTGCGTTTGTAGATGGTTTTGCTACGGATGAGGCCAATCTTACAGATGAGATGTATGAAAATGCATCAATGCATAATGAGAATGGTGCATGGCAGATGATTTTTGGCGTAAATACTCGTCCTGAATATCGCAGATGCGGATATGCGAAAGAGCTGATTAAGAAGGCCATCTTAGATGCCAGAGAACAGAACAGGAAAGGACTTGTATTAACCTGTAAAGAAAGCCTTGTTCCATATTATTCCAAGTTTGGATTTGTTGATGAGGGGATAACAGATAAATCTACTCATGGAAATGTCCTGTGGCACCAGATGAGATTGGATTTTAAATTAAGAAATAATGGAGTAAATCTTTCAGATAACAAAAATGTGACCGCAAACAAGAAATTTGCAGCCGACAGAATACTATCATATTTTAAAGAAGAGTGGAAGGTACTGCTTATAATAACTGTGTCAGGTTTTATATACAATCTTGGACTTTTGTTTGGACCATGGTTTGAAGGAAAAATGGCAGGCTGTCTTATAGATATATTGTCAAAGAATGCTGTATACAAGGATATGCTTATACTTGTTATTGCATATGTGATTTCAATTGGAGTAGTTCAGGTATCAAGATATATAAAACGTTTTTATGTTCGTAGATTCGCCAATAATGTTAATAGAAGAATGAAGAAAATATTATATGGAACACTTGTATTAAAGAGCAGGACAGAGCTTGAAGGTGAAGGTATGGGTGATATTATGACAAAGGCCATACTTGATGTAGATGATTGTGCTGAAGGCATGAGAAAGTTTACAACAGAAATATTTGATACAGGAGTTGCGCTGGCTGCATATGCAGGAATGTTGCTTGTATATGATGTAAGGCTGGCACTTATTGCAATGATATTTCCACCTATATCTTATATCATTGCTGAAAAGATGAAAGTAATAGTCCAGAAAACAGGTTCTGCGTATAAAAAACAATCTGGTATCCTTAGTAATGCAACACTCGACAGAGCATCCAATGCTATAACCTACAGAGTTTATGGCAGGGAAGCTGACAGAAAAAATGCGTACGAAGATAATCTGGCTGAGTATGAGAAATCAGCTATTTATGCTAATATATGGAATTCTTCTCTTACACCATTATATAGAATAATATCTATGATGGGCATTTTATTTATATTATATTTTGGCAGCAGAAATGTACTTGGAACAGGATGGAGAACCTGGGATATTGCAGCATTTACAACATTCCTGGCCTGCTTTATAAAGTTATCTGATAAGTCCTCGAAGGCGGCGAAGCTGTTTAATGCAGTTCATAAGGCACAGGTTTCATGGAAACGTATTAAGCCGCTTATGGTTATTCAGGCTAAGGATACAGATTGTAAAAATCAGACATTAGGAAGGCTTGAGGTACAAAACTTAAGCTTTACATATCCAGATGGAAAAAATGTATATAATGGTATTTCCTTTACTGCAGAGCCGGGACAGATCATAGGTGTTACAGGTCCGGTTGCTAGTGGTAAGTCAACACTTGGAAGGACATTTCTGTGTGAATATCCATATGAGGGAAGTATCAGATATAACGGATGTGAGCTAAGAAACGCTGCGGATAATGTAAGGTCGGGAATAATAAGCTATCTTGGACATGATCCTGAATTATTTAACGATTCTGTAAGGAATAATGTGTTGTTAGGTGATGATTATGATGTTTTTGAATACCTCAGGGCAGTATGCATGGATAAAGAGGTTGAGGCTATGGAGCAGGGAGCAGATACCATTATTGGAAGTGAAGGAATCAGGCTGTCGGGTGGACAGGCACAAAGAATAGCACTTGCAAGAATGCTTTGCCATAAGAAGCTGGTGCTGGTGCTTGATGATCCATTTTCAGCACTCGATAGGAATACAGAGGAACAGATATATAAGAAGCTTAAAGATATGGCATCAGATAATATCGTTATTCTTATATCTCATCGTCTCTATATGTTTCCGAAGATGGATAAGGTTATATGGATGGATGCCGGTAAGGCAAATGTTGGAACACATAAAGAACTTATGTTGGAATGTCCTGGCTACAGAAAAATGTATGAAACGGTAAGTGTTGAAGAATGCAGAACTGTAGAAACAGAGAATGAAGGGCTGGCTGCAGCAAAGGTAGTGGAAAACAGCAGAAGGGTAGTGGATAAGCATGAGTAAACATAATAGCAATGTTGATAATGGCGGCAAAGTACTTAGTGTAGGCTCAATAATATTGCATACTACAATAAAGAAAAAGTGGCTTTCACTTGGTATTATAACAGCAGTATGTGGTGCAGTTATAACTGCACTTTATCCACCGCTTGTACTTGGAAGAATAGTAGATACATTGGCAGCAGGATGTCAGGTTCCTTTATATCTTATATTTCTTTATATGGTATTTAATGTGATCACAGGTCTTATGGAGGCTGCAAGGGAAGGACTTCTTACTGTATTTGGTCAAAAGATAACGCATGCTCTGCGTAGTGGCCTTATGGAGCATTTTACCAGACTGACTGCCGCGTCATTAAGTAAGCAGGAGCCGGGAGCTGTGGTGTCAAGATTCGTTGGCGATGTTGATACTGTAGAGAATCTGTTTACCTCAGGTATAGTCAGTATGTTTGCGGATACATGTAAGATAATAAGTATTCTTGCAGTTATATGGTTCAGAAATAAAGGGCTTGCAATATTATTGCTTATATTACTGCCATTTATATTCTGGTTTACAAGACATGTGCAGAGGAATATGCTTGAAGCCCAGCTGCGAAACCGGCGTGCAGTAAGTAAGGCTTCGGGACATGTACCGGAAACACTACATAACATCCGTACAATACATAATCTTGGCAAGGAAAAGTATATGGAGAAAAAATATGATGAATATATAGGTGACAGCTATAAGGCTGTGGAAAAGACCAACTTTTACGATGCCATATATTCACCTGTTATTCTTATATTAAATGCAGTTGTAGTAGCGGTAGTTATGTTGTTTTCAGCTTCGGGCAATGTAAAGGCTCTTACACTTTTTGGAATGTCAGCAGGTACGGCGGTAGCTGTTATTAACTACATATCACAGATATTTGCACCTGTTGAGAGCCTTGGTATGGAAATACAGACTATACAGTCAGCAATTGCCGGTGTAAGAAGAATAAATGAATTCTTTGCACTTCCAGCATTTGAAGATGTTAAAGCAGATATTAAGGCAGATTTTAATGTTGATATTAAAGCAGATATTATGGCGGATTTTAATGCTGATATAAGTGCAGATATTAATGCTGCGTTAGAAACACAGACAGCTAGCATCAATAATAGTGAAGAATTAAAAGCTAGAAAAGCCTGCACACCATATGTCAAGTTTAATAATGTAACTTTCGGATATGAAGCTGACCATATTATAATTAAAGATAAGAGCTTCAATGTTGATATGGGTGAACAGGTTACACTGCAGGGAAGGACAGGTGCGGGAAAGAGCACAATATTCAAGCTGCTTTTAGGCTTATACAGGCCTTTAAAGGGACAGATACTAATTGATGGAATTGATTCTAGTAATATACCTGATAATATGAAAAGAAGAATATTTGGTTATGTTGAACAGACATTTCATATGGTGCCAGGAACAGTTAAAGACCAGATTACATTATATGATGAAGCTATATCTATGGATGAGGTTGTGAATGCAGCCAGGCTTGCAGGACTTCACGATACAATTATGAGCTTTGATAAGGGATATGATACACTCTGCACACAGGAAATATTTTCGCAGGGACAATGGCAGTTATTGTCTATTGCAAGGGCAACTGCTGCTAATCCACAGCTTCTGCTTTTAGATGAGATAACTGCTAATCTTGATGCTGATACAGAAAGAGAAGTACTAAAGGCATTAAAAAATGTATCTGAAAACAGGACTGTTATATCAATCTCACACAGGGTTACAGCTAGAACAGGAAGAGTTATAAGCTGTTAGAACAGCGCTTAGTCTGTGACATAGCATAAAGAAGCTTGAACAGAAATGATTATTAGAAACTGAAATTTTAGAAATTGAAATTTCCAGATGAATATGTATAATAGAGGAAAATATTATGTAAAACAGTATGATAATATGCAGTATAATATAATACGCAGGACAGGTAATAGAAATGAAAAAAATAGACTTTGAGAACGGAACAATTACAGATAATATTTTAAGTGCATCAATCCCTATGCTTGTAGCACAGTTATTGAATCTTTTGTATAACGTAGTAGACAGGATATATATTGCACGTATACCACATATCGGTACAACAGCTATAGGTGCAGTTGGAATATGCTTCCCGGTAATTGTTATTATTACAGCATTTGCTAACTTGTTTGGAAGCGGTGGAACACCTCTGTTTTCGATATATAGGGGAAGAAAGAAAAATAAAGAAGCTGCACTTATTATGGATACTTCATTTTCAATGCTCTGTGCAGGTGCTTTTATATTGATGTCATGCGGTATGCTGTTTTCAAAACCAATTCTCATGTTGTTTGGCGCATCAGATAGTACAATAGTTTATGCATATCCATATATGATGATTTATCTTATAGGAACAATACCATCTATGCTTGCCTTAGGACTAAATCCATATATTAATGCACAGGGATATTCTACAACTGGTATGATATCAGTTGCAATTGGAGCAGTTCTTAATTTCATACTGGATCCACTATTTATATTTGTTTTTGGCTTAGGCGTAAAGGGAGCAGCAGTAGCAACAGTTATTTCACAATGCTTTTCAGCGATGTTTACAATATATTTCCTGACACATAAATCTGAATTAAAGATGAGATTTTTAAAGAAAAATGAGCTTGCAGAGTGTGCGGGTTATGCTAAGAATATTATCAGTCTTGGCACAGCGGGATTTATAATGCAGGTTACTAACAGCCTTGTTACAATATGCTGCAATAATGTATTGGCAGTAACAGGAGGAGATATTTATATATCAGTAATGACAATAGTATCAAGTGTAAGACAGCTTGTGGATACTCCGATTCATGCTATTAATGAAGGCTCTTCGCCAGTTATCAGTTATAATTATGGCGCAGGAAAGCCCACACGTATCAGAAAAGCAATAGCGGTTCTTAGTATTATGACACTGGCTTATACGGCTGTTATGTGGAGCATTATTATATTTGCACCGGGAGCATTAATAAGCATATTCAGTTCAGACAGCAGCCTGCTTAGTGATGCTATTGTTGCATTAAAGCAGTATTTTGCAGCATTTATATTTATGGATCTGCAATATATCGGACAGACAGTATTTAAGTCACTTAACAAAAAGAAGCACGCCATATTCTTTTCATTATTAAGAAAAGTCATTATAGTCGTGCCTCTTACATATATTATGCCATATACATTTAATATGGGAACAGCAGGAGTATTTCTGGCTGAGCCGGTATCCAATGTAATAGGAGGAAGTATCTGTTTTATAACAATGCTATGTACAGTACTTCCGGAGCTTAAGAGAATGGACGAAGCATAAAACTACTGTATCCAGGAAGTTCCATTCCGTTATTAAGCTTAATTTCGCTGCCACTTATAAGGTCAGTACATGTATCAGTTCCGATATTAAACGAAGCAAAGTAAGGATGTTCAGATGCATTGATGGCAACAAGAACACGTTCATCATTATACTGACGTAGGAAGATGCACCGCTCATTGGTGAGCACGATAGATGAGAAGCTTCCATAATTCAGTGCATTTGACGACTTCTTTGCGACAGCCAGCTTTGATATAAATGTTGTGAGGTCATTCCATACAGGTGCATCAAAGGAAGCACGCAAAGCAGGATCCCCATCCTCTTTTCTTCCTGTTGCACCCCATTCACTGCCATAGTATACACAAGGAATACCAGGCATTCCGAATGCAAGGGTGTATATGAGAGGAAGGTGGTTAGTGTTATTAAGAATACTGGCAACTCTTGTTACATCATGATTGTCAACAAAGGAGAGCAGATGCTTTCCCTTATAAAGAGTCCAGTTTTCTGGTCCGAACTGTCGTAATAATGAATGGTTTATTTCAAACATATTCATACAGTTAAAGCTTGAATAAAGACCTTTATAACATTCGTAATTGGTTACAGAATGTAACATTTCATCATTCATAATCTGGTTATAGTCACCATGAAGAGTTTCACCAAGAAGAAAGAAATCAGACTTTAGCGAATCGCAGAAGGAGCGGAGTCTTTTTAAAAAGTCATGATTCAGGCAGTAAGCCACATCAAGTCTTAAGCCATCTATATCGAATTCATCTACCCATCCTTTTATGGCAGAAAAAATATGCTGTATAACATCCTCATTATATAGATTGAGCTTTACGAGGTCATAGCAGCCCTCCCAGCCTTCATACCATAGACCATCATTATAGTTTGAGTTGCCATTAAAGTCTATTCTTGCAAACCAGTTAACATAAGCAGAATTCTCACGGTTTTTAAGAACGTCCTGAAAAGCCCAGAAGCCACGGCCTACGTGGTTAAATACACCATCAAGAACAACCTTGATTCCTTCCTTGTGCAGATTAGAGCATACGTTGGCAAAATCTTCATTGGTTCCAAGTCTTTTATCTATTGTTGTATAGTCACGGGTATTATATCCGTGCGTATCAGATTCAAATACAGGTGAGAAATATATTGCATTGGCACCCAGCTTTTTAATATGGGGAATCCAGTCATTGACCTTAAGGATACGATGTGTAAGGACATCATCATTATCATAAGGTGCACCGCACAATCCCAGAGGATATATCTGATAAAAAACACTTTCATAAGCCCACATATTTGTATACCTCCTAGTATTTTATGATGTCGGGGTCAAAAGCCCCCGACTTTGATACCTACGGATTGTTCCGTGCTATGCACTCCCACGTCTCCGCTCCGCTTCGGTCAGTGCTAAACATGTGCCACTGGCACATAGCACCCTCCCCAATATTCGCATATCGTGGGATTTTCATCCCACTTTTATGCTCATATCGGGGCGGGTCCCAAGGTCTTTCACCCACCTATGAGCGAGCTCATGTGGGTGAAAGACCTTTTGACCCTGGTATCATATTATTTTATAATTATAACATGCTTATGTAACGGCATGTAGTAGAAAAAATATAGATAACTTTATGAAAATGTTATAAAATAGTAATATTTTTATAACCAAAGTGTATTGTAATAAAAGTATACATTGTTTTATAATAAAATTTAATTATGATAATAAAATGAACAGGAGATAGATAATGCTTCAGATTCAACACATCCGTAAGGAATATAGAACAGGAAAGTTAGTACAGAAAGCACTTGATGATGTGTCGCTGAATCTAAGGGATAGTGAATTCGTTGCAGTGTTAGGTCCAAGTGGTTCAGGAAAAACCACGCTTCTTAATATTATAGGCGGTCTTGACAGATACGACAGTGGGGATCTTATCATCAATGGAATATCAACTAAAAAATATAAAGACAGAGACTGGGATTCATATCGTAATCATACGATAGGTTTTGTGTTCCAGAGCTATAATCTTATACCTCATCAGACGGTTCTTTCTAATGTTGAGCTTGCACTTACAATATCAGGCATATCAAGGACTGAAAGAAGAAAACGTGCTAAAGAGGCACTAGAAAAGGTGGGACTTGGAGAGCAGATACATAAAAAGCCAAGCCAGATGTCAGGTGGACAGATGCAAAGAGTTGCCATAGCCAGAGCACTTGTTAATAATCCAGATATTCTTCTTGCAGATGAACCTACAGGAGCACTTGACAGTGAAACAAGCGTACAGGTTATGGAGCTTTTAAAAGAGGTATCAAAGGACAGACTTGTAGTTATGGTAACTCATAACCCTGAGCTGGCTTATGAATATGCTACAAGAATAGTAGAAGTTAAAGATGGAAAGATATTATCGGATTCTGATCCGTTAGAGATAGATGAAAATATTATAGAAAAACCGGTGCACAAGAATATGGGAAAGTCGTCAATGTCGTTTCTTACAGCACTTTCATTAAGCTTTCAGAATCTTAAGACTAAAAAGGCAAGGACTCTTCTTACATCGTTTGCAGGTTCTATAGGAATTATAGGTATAGCACTTATTCTTTCAATATCTAATGGTGTCAGTGGATATATAAGTGCGATGGAAGAGGATACTTTGTCAGAATATCCGTTACAGATACAAAGTACGGGCTTTGATCTTACAGCGATGATGGTCGGTATGTCAGCATCAGGTGACAACAAAAAGGAGAACGATATCGGTGTTACACCTGTTGTTTCTGATATGTTCTCTAAGATGAGTACCAACGATCTGGCATCGCTTAAAACATATATAGAAGGCAATCCGGAAAATATTGAAGATTATGTGCATGCCATAGAATACAAATATATAGTAACTCCTCAGATATACAGGGAGGATAATACAGGATATAGGCAGATAAATCCTGACAAGTCATATGAGATGATGGGAATGTCTTCATCATATGAGAATTCCATGACATCTGGCATGTCTACAAATGTGTTTTATGAGCTGCCCTCAAACAGCAGTTTATATGAAGAACAGTATGAAGTAAAAGCAGGACATTGGCCACAGAATTATAACGAATGTGTTCTTGTGCTCTCCTCAAGCGGTAACATAAGTGACAGGCTTGAGTACACACTAGGTCTGCGGGATAATGCTGAATATGAGAATATGATATCTGCATTTATGTCGGAAAAAGAGATAAATATTCCTGAGAATAACGACAGCTTTTCATATGATGATTTTATTGGCATGACCTTTAAAGTGGTGAATAGTGCTGATTATTATCAGTATGATACAGAGTATGACATATGGAAGGATAAAACTGGTAATGAAGAATATATGAAGGAGCTGATAAGCAAAGGCAGTGATCTGAAAATATCAGGTATAGTTAAGCAGGTTGAGGGAACCACAGCAGCAATGCTTACACCGGGTATAGCATATACATCCGGGCTTACAAGACAGCTTATACAATATTCTGCAGCTAGTGATGTAGTAAAAGCACAGAAGGAAAAGAAGGATACCAACATATTTACTGGTGAAAAGTTTGGTATAAGTAGTGACAGTAAAAGTAAATTTAACATGGAATCACTTTTTCAGATAGATACAGATGCAATAAGTAATGCATTTAAGGTGGATGATAGTATATATGATATGAGTATGCCAGATTTTGCTGCATTGATCAATCCAGATGATATATCAGCGGCATTTGATCCATCTATGTTTGATTCTATGGATTCATCAGTGTTTAACCCTGATAGTTTTGGAGATATATCTTCTGCTTTCGGGGAAAATGGTATGGATTTTGATATAGGCAGTATAGATGCAGACACAGTAAAGAAACTGATATCAGACAGTCTTACAGATGAAGTTAAAGCATCTATATCTGAAGTATTATATGGTTTCAAGGAATATATGTCCTCTGATGAAGTATCAGCCCAGTTAAGTAAGGATATCAGACAGCTTATTACTGATTCAATGCATGTAAATATATCACAGGACAGAGTGCTTAAGGAGGTAAACAAGCTTGAAGCCAGATATCTGGAATATATTAAAAAGAATGGTATTGAGGATACAACAGCAGAAAGTGTATTTAAGTTCCTGCTTACAGATGAGGCAAGAAAACAGATATCAGATTCGGCAAAAGAACTTATGAATGATGCTGTGACATTTGATATATCAAAAGAACAGCTCTGGAGTATATTTAAAAAGGATGTAGTAGATGGATACGCAGAATATGCCAAGCAGAATGGATATCAGAACATAGATGGTATTCTTGATAAAGTCATAAACAATATGATCAACAGTCTGCAGGAACAGTTTACTACCAATATACAGAATGCCATGAACAAGATGATGGAAAGTATCATGGGGAATATGCAGCAGGCTATGGAGGCAGTCATGACACAGATGATGTCCTCTATGACAGATGCCATGATGAATGCCATGCAGCTTATGGGAAATAATATGGCAGCTGCACTAGGTTCAATGGGCATGGGAACAGATACAGATGACTATGATTTTAGCAGCGCATTTGGTATAGATACAGACAGCTTCGCAGATGCGATAAAGATGAATATGAACGAAAGTGACCTTTCAGATCTTATGAAGTCACTTATGTCTGATACGGATGTTGCCTCATATGACAATAATATGAAAAAGCTTGGCTATGCAGATTTGTCAGTACCAGGTGAAATAGACATATATCCTAAGGATTTTGAAAGTAAGGATAAGATAGTAAATATACTTGATAACTATAATACAAGCATGAAAAAGCAGGGTAAGGATGAACAGGTTATAAGCTACACAGATGTGGTAGGAACACTTATGTCCTCTGTCACTACCATAGTAAATGTTATAAGCTATGTGTTGATTGCATTCGTGGCTATATCTTTAATAGTATCTTCTATTATGATAGGTGTTATCACATATATAAGTGTACTTGAAAGACGTAAGGAGATAGGAATATTAAGGGCAATAGGTGCTTCCAAGAAGAATGTATCGGCTGTATTTAATGCAGAAACATGTATAATCGGACTATGCTCAGGACTTATGGGTATAGGTATAACATTACTTTTCCTGCTTCCTATAAATGCTGTTATTCATGCACTTTCAGGAGTTAACAGCATCAATGCAGTACTTCCTGTAATTCCAGCGATAGTGCTTATACTGCTTAGTGTATTTCTTACATTTATCGGTGGATTGATTCCTTCTAAAAAGGCATCAAAGAGTGACCCGGTGACAGCACTGAGGAATGAGTAGAATAATTAAATTGTTGTTTAACACACATTCTTAACGTACGGACGACAG
>ULXE01064901.1_pt1 | contig 14408 bp, 19 predicted proteins | sample 1961001 | NCBI WGS metagenome assembly ULXE01 (sample SAMEA4835831, study PRJEB28245) | human gut metagenome | biome: gut microbiome; material: fecal sample | place: Denmark | collected 2008
CGATTAGTAAACATATCATTTCTCTTAATGGACAGTAAATGATTAAACTCCGCAATTTCTTCAATTGGAATCAATGGTGCAGTATCATCATCACCCATAAGTAAAATTGTAAACAATCCAGATTTCTTCAATTCATCATATTCCTCATAAAATCCATCTGTTTCAACCGTAAGATTTGTATAGTTTTCAATTAAAATTCTTGTCTTTAAAAGATATTCAGCAGAAGAGTTTACCTTTACGTTTCCTGTCTCTTTATCAATCATAGTCGCCTTCAGTAAATTACTGATAAGAGTATCTTTTTTGACAAATGATACATAAGGCACAATTTCAAGATTATCTTTGATATACTGTTTCTTCAATGTATCATTAGCACGATCATTGTATTCCTTGCAAAATGTTTTAATTGTAATTTTCTTCATATTCCTTTATCTCCTTTATAAATTATTCTTCTACAATAGGTATTAAATCAGCACAAGCATCAGTATCTAACCCCATACTAAACAATTCTTCTGCACTGATAGGTGCGAAATTAACATCTACATCAGAATCGCTCACCGCATTAATCTCCTTAATAAAATCTTTCCAATTTTCGTCTTCAGGACTAATTCTCTTCTGATTTGGAACAACTTCCCCTTTTTCGTCAACAACATCTTTACCATACTTATTAACAAGAGAGTCTTTGGTCATTTCAAAATCATTTACAACTCCCTGAATTTCTGAATATAATCTGAGCAACTTAAACTTAAATGCAGCATTAATTACTGATTCGCCTTCGATTACATTCTTGATTCTTGAATTGACGTTAATTACCTGATAAACCTTTAATGTCTTATTCATATTATATTATTCTCCTTTACAATCTTGTATCGTTAAGAAAACCATTGATATCGTAACGATAATTTACTTTTAATTTTTTCTTATTAATGAGAATAGGATTGCAATATTTCAATAAATCATTTTCATTAAAACTTTTTTTAGAAAGGGAATTTATTAATCCATCCCATTCATCTATCATAAGAAAATATGTATTACCTGTTTTTCTAAAATCTAAAATAAACCCACTACAAACATTTTTATAAGTAGAAAACTTTTTTAATGATTCTACTTGATAGTAGTGTATAATTCCTTTATCTTCCTTGGTTCGTTCAAATGAACAAGATCCTTCAAAAGTTTTTAATTCCAATGTCCAAAATGTATTCCTATTGCCACTAAAAATCATAAAGTCACATGGACTATGTTGACTGAATCTTAACTTTGAACTCATATCAAATGATTGAGCAGCATCAGGTGGTCTATAAATTAATACATCTTCTGGACATGAATTTTTGAAGTTCTGTTCAAAAATTTTACCTATATTTTTTGCTATAACTATACATTCCTTTCTTGATTAAGGGGTAGGAGAGTGGTCTAGCCACACACTCTCCATGTAAATAAAATGCCCTTACTACATGGCTAGATAGTAGTAAAGACATTTAGAATGTGTATTTATAATTTTTGAAAATTAAGTGTGGTTTCAAAATTACTAAGAAACCACACTTTCTTTATTATTAGTATACTATCTAGGTATAATAAGAGACTGACCTGGATAAATAGTATATGGTTCTCCGATACCATTAGCTTCTGCAATAGAATACCAATCTACACCAAGCTTATCACCAATGGCTGAAAGACAATCTCCGCTTTCAACTTCATATGTATCATAAGAAGGTTCTTCATAATTGTCTTCTGGCGTAGAGCTACCATTAATAACAGAGTCATTTACCCAGCCCCTACCATTTTCAATAAGATATGGATTTCTCGCACCTTCAGCGATAGCTGTAATAGTTCCATCTGTATAAAGTGGGTTAAGTGGTTCTTCGGAAGTTGAAGAAGCAAAGAGTGCTGAATATGTGACATATTCGCCAACAGAATGAGTAAGACCTGTAGGTTCTTCTACATCAGGCGATTCTGGTTCAGAAGTATTTTCATCATTATTTTCAACAATACAATCATCATTAATCCAACCTGTACCACCGTTGATAAGATATGGATTTCTTGCAGATGCAATGATATTAGTAATTGTACCCCCTGTAATTGAAGGTGTTAATCCATTTTCGGAAGTAGAAGACGCATAAATTGTATGATATGACACATAATCTCCTACATGATATTTTGTTTCAATATCATCTGATTCAGAGTTATCTTCAGTTGGTTCAGATGGAGTAGCTGGTTCAACATTAGGCAATTCTCCATAATAATAATTCATATCAAATCTATGATGAAGTTCAGTTGTTGTCTCACCCGTTGAAACACCATTATCATCATATATAGGTGTTTCAGTATAATATGAAACTCCCTCAATATAACCATCTGATGTATATTGACACAACAGACAATCCATCGAAGGTTCATCTATTCCCCAATGTGCAAGCCATCTGTTAAATCCTTCAAAAAACATTAATCTACCATTATTTAATACATTAGTAAAATAACTATAATTTGCGTAAACACCCGTTTTATATCCTGCATCCTTAATAATCTGCATGAATTCTACGCAAAAATCTGTGAGAAGTTCACCATTTTGTTCGGGAACAAGACCATGATTTCTTTTATATCCATCAGCATCTTCCATATCAAACCATACACCAAGAACAGGATTAAATCCCTGAATCATTCTTAATATATGAGCTGCTTCACTTCTTGTTTCTTCTATATTAAGACAATAAGAATATATATACACACCATAAGGTATACCGAGTCTTTCACATTCACGCATATTTCTAATTGCCTGTTTGTCATCCTGAGATTCAAAATCAGAACCAAAACCGATTCTGATGATTACACCATCAATACTTGACTTAATTGTATCCCAATCAAGCTGTCCATTATTGTCTGACACATCTATAATTCTATAAGCCATAATTTCCTCCTTTATTATTTTTAGATAAAATAAAAGAACGAGCCTGAATTAGACTCGTTCTCATTGAAAGTTTTTATATTTAATTGTATTGTTATACCGCTAATTGCATAGGGTATAACTCCCATTTCCCATTTGGGTATTTATCAGCATTATCAGTTACTATCTTATGTACTTCTTCAAGACTTCCAACATTAGTATCAACATGTATAACCTTACCGCCAGTTATACATAATTCCTCACATATTAAGTTATAAAACATTCTTCCCATACTTATTCTTCCTCCTCAATTTTCGATACAAAATAACTCATATATATCAACATCAAGTATACGAGAAAGAACAATAGCATTTGTAAGAAGTATATCCTTTGTATTCCCATTTTCAATTTTATTAAGAGCTGCAACCGATAAACCACTTCGTCTTGATAATTCTTGCAATGTCATATGTTTTTGATTTCTGTAATACCATAATTTATTTTCCATAATGTTAATATGTATATGTATATTTTGTTTATACAAATTTTATCATGGTATATTTTTACTGTGGTAGAAATTTAATCTTCTTTAATTGGCAATGACATAATCTCTGGATATAACTTATCATGGTAAATATCATCGCCTCCGGCAGCTTCATATATTTTACCAAGCTCAATAAATGTTTTTAACCCAGATTTATCAATAAATCCCCTCGTTACAAATTTTTCATGTAGTCCATATAATTGTCCTCTAAGAGTAGCAACTGTTTCTTCTTTATCTTTTTGTTCTCTTTTTACAAGATTATCTTTGATATCATCTATACCTTTAGATATTTTCAAAATTTCCTGATACTGCCAATTATCGTGTTTTTCAAGCGTTTTAATACGGTTTTCTATTGTCTCTTTATCTTGGTCAATACCTGTTTTTAATCTAAGTTTCTTCTTAAAATAACTAAATATTTCTATAATTTCCTTTGCTGCAAAAAGCACAGCAAAGAATCCAAGTATTACTAATACATAATCTATATCAGCTAATCTTTCTATTGCTCCCATTCATATAATCTCCTTATTCGTGCTTTACATCGTATAAAGCAGTACCTATAAGACTATCTAAATATGAATCAAAATCTGTATTAGCTTCCTTAAGTGTCTTGTATACTATCGTATTAAGTGCTTGAATAGCCTTTTCCTTTGCAACATTCTTAACTTCTTCCTGCTTTGCAGGTGTCCAATCGTCTGTACCCTTTATATCTTTAACTTCCGTTTCATATACAGATTTAACAGCCTTCTTTACTTCACCATAAAGAATATCTGCATACTTATCAAGTTTCTTATCTCTAAGATAAGAATATATTTTTGTTAATATTGGAACAAGAACAATTGTCCAGATTGCTGATAAAAGAGCCATCCAATCAATATTATTTATTAATTCCTTCATAATCGTTTCCTCCTTACTTATTCAAATCTCTCAATAACTTCACATTACTACAAAGTTTCATACATACATAATCCAATTCATCTTTTGTTTCATTTCCACTGAAAGACATTCTAATGCAACTATTAATATCTTCTTTATCCATGCCAATTGCTAAAAGAGTAGTAGAAGGAGTTAAGTCACCACTTGTACAAGCTGATCCAGTTGATACTTGAATATTATTCATATCAAGTAGCGTCATAAGCGATTCGCCTTGAATACCCTTAAAACATATGTATAGATTATTAGACAACCTATGTCCAAAATCTGCACCTACTAAATATGCATCAGGAATATTATGTATAATATAATCGCTAACATAATTTCGACTTGTAATTGCAGTAGAAGAATAATCGTAATTCTCAACCGACTTACCAAGAGAGGCGATTCCAATAATATTTTCTGTACCACCAAATAAACCTTGCTCCTGCGAGCCATAGATTAAAGGTTCAAGTTCAATGTCAAATTTTTTATATAGCACACCCGTTCCTTTTAATGCTCCAAGCTTATGTGCTGAAAAACCTACAATATCACAATCAAGAGATTGTACATCTACAGGAATAGTTGGTATAGAACCAGTACAATCTATGTATACTTTAGCATTATAAAAATGTGCCAACTTAACAATTCTATATACATCTTGAATTGTTCCAATTTCGCTATCAGCATATCCTATGACAACAAGCTTCTTCATAGAATTTATTGATAAAGATTCCTTTAAATCTTGCATATCAATAAAACCTTGATTATCAACTTTAAGTGGAATTTTATATCTGAGACTTTCAACACATTTGATTATTGACTTATGTACAATAGGGGAGTATAAAACCATACATTTATTCTTGTTTGTATAACCCTTGATTGCTAGGGTATTACTTGCTGAACCGCCTGATGTAAAAATAATATTCTCAGGATTAGCATCAATAAACTTTGCTACATTGTTTCTTACATTAGATATAATCTGTTTTACATTTACTCCTGACTGATACATAGAAGACGGATTCTGATATGTATCTAAAAGGGATATAATATAATCCTTCACTTCCTGTGTAAGTGGAGTAGTCGAAGCATTATCAAGATACATATATTAATCCTCCTAACTTAGTTCATAGTTACACCATTTCTTATATACTTCGGTAGTATCTTCTTTTAAAAATACCATTGCTAAAATAACATTATTTGATTTATCATCTAAAGAAGCCGCCATATCTATAGGATAGACTTCATTCTTTATATATAACAAATATTGTTTTGGATTAATAATTCTAACCACTTCGTGAGGTGTGTAATCTCGTGGTTTTAAATTAGTTTTTATTACCATTTTCCTTTTCACTCCATATAATCGTAAAAAATAGGGAATACAACATTGAATAGTAATGCTATATTCCCTATCAGAATTTTCTAAAATCACTATTCAACATTTGATTTCACCCACTTTTTCTTTGGTGAATTTTTTATTTCACTAATATTTTCTTTTTTAACATTCTCAACCTTTGCTTCAGATACTAATTTTGAATTTATATCAGCTATAACTGTCTGATAACTTTCACCAAAATTAGAAAGATGAGATAAATTAAGTTTGTCTAATTTCTTCTTTGCTTCATTTGCCTTTAATTTTTCACTCGCATAAGAAGAGGTAACTTCATATATGTCATGACAGTTCTGACTACAAAATGTAAACATCCATGTAGGCTTGTCCTTATCTTTTCCACATACGGGACAATATGAATATGAATTATGACAAACTGCACATATTTTTTCTTTTCCCAAAATAATCCTCCTTAATAACAGGACGGTGTTTATCACCGCCCTTAATATTAATTAGTTATGATTACTGATCTTCCTCTTCTTCATCTATAAAGTAGATTTCAACCATTGTCTGATCTGTAGAACATGTATCTGTAAGAACAGAACCCTTATAATCCATAGACTGTGAATCTCCACCCTGAAGAGCAAGACTTACTTCTGGACTTGGCATAAATGAAGGGATATGTATAATACAAGCCCTATAGCTTTCTTTGTCGCATGGATCAATTGCAAGAGCCTTAACAAATAACTCATGTGCTTTAGGGAACTTGTTACCTGTAATAGATACCTTTGCACCACTTTCAACTTCCTTAACATACTTAACAAAGTATTCTGTTTCATCTGTTGCTGTAGGTGGAGTAAGAGTACTTGTTGCTATAGCAAACTCACTCTCTGTAGCATCACCTGCTGAAGCAAGAGTATATGTCTTACCAATAGCGCCATTAGAAAGACCAGATACAACTACAGAATCCTTAACGAATCCTGTAATATCAAGTGTTTCACCAGCCTTAACTGTTGTAAGTACAGGCATCTTAATCTTATTAGTGCCACTTGCAATTTCTGCATCTGTAGCTGCGATTGCTGAAACTACTGCAAGATTCATAAATGCGTTAGTAGCAGTAACATCACCTTTCTTACCTGTGTACTTTCTGTATACAAGATTACCTCTTGCATCATTAATGTCTGTAGAATCAGCAGTAATATCAACTGTAAAGTTACTAAGCTGTGTAAGAGCATAAAGTGGTACGCCTGCTTTTGTTGCACCATAACCAAACTGTGCTCTGTCGATTATGACATCACCAATTTTAAAAGCCATTTTTTATTCCTCCTTGTAAATTTGTGTAATATAAAAAAGAACAGCTAATAAGCTGTTCTAGTTGTTATCTATGTTTCTCATAAAATTAAATTGTTCTTTGTTGATTTTGCTTGTATCACAAAATCCTGAATATGAACCTTGTAATAAAGCCCTTGTTCCTTCATATATCTGAAGTCTTTGAATTGCATCATAGAATTGACAAATTCCTACTTGTTTTAATTCTTCCAAATTATATTTGAATCCTGGGTGATTAATTAAAGACGATATAAGTGGTAGAAGAGAAGAGTCATTTTCAGATGGTTTATTCAAAAGATTTTGTTCATCTTCTTGAATCATCCATTTTTTTGTTGTTTTCCCTTTTGCTTTTTCGATTTTGGGATGAATATTTAACATTTCACGAATATATTCTGCGATTTCCATATATTCATTTTCAAACAAAACTAAATCAATTGATTTATTGTATAAACATAATTGACAGTCTTCTTGACTTGATACTTGAATATTCATTAATTTAAAATTTGAAAAATTTATATCTGGGAAAATCAACTTTAAAGGCTCAACATCTTTAGTCTGTAGATTATTCATCATAATTTGATATACTTCTATATCTTTGACGCTACACCAATCTATTCCTACTTTCCATAACATTAAACGGATAGAAGTAGAATTATTAATAAAAGGAGATATAGCAGTGTAAAAACTTTTCTCACCAATTTCCAAAATATCACCAATTGTAGGCTGATGAATTCTAATTCCTTTGACGTAATAATCTAATCCAAAAAATAATCTTAATTTATCAAAATGATATTTAGAATTATCTTTTTTCTTATTTTGTTCACCCTGCTTTATTACAGATTCTTGTAAAACATCTAATACACCACCAGAGGTTATATTATTTTCCAAATAATCACCGCCTTAACTGATAATTATTAAGACTTGTATTTCCATTAGTTGTTTTAACAATTCCGTTTGTATCAACTACTTGGAACACAAGAGTACGAACAAGATAATTATTATCTGTTGTGGATTCTTTGGATGATATGAGATGAGTCTGCATACCAAAGATATTAGACCAATTGAAGCGTTCTCTTATAATAGAAGCAATGAGATCATGTCTTGGAATGCCTGTAAGTTTATCATCCCTATCGTTACCATGAACAAATATTGTGAATGTAATATTTGTGTATTTTAATGTGTCTTGATAACGAGGGGTTTCATCAAAACCAACTTGATAACAGATATAATGTTTTACTTCTGTCTGAGTATCAGGAATGAATAAATAAGGACGAATATTTGAACCACTGCCAAAATATCTATCCCATTCACCTAAAGGTTCGTATTCACCTAAATCTTCATTCCATTCCCAATTAATGTTTCCGTTTTTATCAAATAACTCCGATTCTAAATCTTTTTCATTTAGAGCATATAACAAACAAGGGTTTGACAATAAAGCTTTCTCAATTTTCTTCTTGTATTGAATATTTTCATCATCAGGATTCTTACTATATGCACGAAGTTTTGATAATAAATCTTTTTTTGTTTCTAACTTTTCCATATAGCACCTCCTTATTCTATAAGCTCTAATGAAATAGTTTCGGATTCAATTGTCTTATCATCTTTGCCGATAGTACATTTAACAGACAATATCTTGCCGATAGTAGAAGCATTATTTGGAAACTTCAATTTCTTTTGGTTGAACTCTGTTCCATCTCGCCAAGTAACCTTATCAGACCAATCTTCATCATCTATACTGCAAGTCCATGTAAAGGTTGCATCTGAATATTCATTTGTAATATCTTCATTGGAATCGTTGTAGAGATTTACTGTAAGATTTTTATAAGAACCACCAACTTTGATTGTTGAAGTGGATGCGGAAATCTTTGCCGTGATAGAAGATGGGGTAGGAGTTGGTGTGGATGGATTGGTTGGGACGATTTCTGAATCGAAATAGTCTGCCCAAAGACCTATAATATTTCCATCAAAATCTTTTTCAATATAATCTCGATGTTGATCAAAGAAATCTTGATACAAGGTAAGTTTCTGTAATCCAAATGGTTGAGCGTTTTCAACCTTACTAATATTCCATGCTATCGGATGTTCTGTTGGAGCACTTACTAATACACGCATATTTGTGCTTGCATCATTTGTATACCAAATTTTATCTGTAATATTGTTTATTGGTAGCCAAACTTTATCTTGGTTTTCCTGTGAAGTAAATCTCAAATCAGTCCAAAGTCCACTATTGTAGGAATTCTGTGATTTTAACACAGCCCACATCTTACGCTTGATACGTTGCTGACCATTCTTTTCAATCCACATCAACTGGTAATTAATTGGGAGAATTAAAAATTTTGGAAATTGATTCGCTGGTTCATTAAGAACAATTAACCATTTTCTATAGATTCCTCTATCATCAGGGATGTCGCAGTATAAACCAATTGGAAATTCTGCCTTGTAACGTTTTCTAAAATCTTTCTCATAGTAGAAAAGTTCATCATCTTCTGAAAATTCCATCTTTTGAGAAGGTCTGAACATAATGTAATAATCAACCAAGTCCTTATCAACAGACTGATAAGACTTTACAATAAACTTTGCATCAACACGAGTTTTTGTAGTGTTCTCATAGGTCATATGGTCTTTAAGTTCTGGCTGATCATCATGTGCAAAATCATATAAATAACAAACCTTTGTGGCAATGTCATTTTTAAACGTCTGTTCCATCAGAAAATCTGACTCTTCTTTATATATCTGTCCAATTGTTTTCGCGCCATTATTTTTAGCACTAGCGATACGTCTCGCTGTCTCCAAACTCGGCATCGTTAGCACCTCCTTCAAACATAAGCTTAATATATCCGTGACTATCTAAAATAGCTCTACGGAAAGTTACATAATTAAAGTGGTCACTTGTAACTTCATCATAAGCAGCTTGAAGTGTAGACATAAGTGTGACCATATATCCATTGTTATTAAATAAGGTTTTTGTACCACCCAATTTGAATAACACATTTTCAAAGAAGATGAGAAATGCTTCATCATCTTCAAAAATTGTTTCTGTAATATGTTTATCTTTGTAAAGTAACAGTTTGTGAATATCATTATGCATTGCACGAACTGCATCTGTGATTTGCTTGTCTGTGAAGTCACCATATATATATCGCATGGTTATTCACCTCGTAAATATGAATTGTTGATATACCCATGACTTGCAAGTTTCTGGCTGAATTTGTGTTCAAGAGAATCCAATCTATCTGTTATTTGAGAATAATTATTCTGGATATTTTTTTCCTCTTTTGTACCCAAAACTCTAGCGGTATAATTAATCGAATCAACCTTTGGTTTTAACCATTGGATAGACATACCAAGAGCAAATAATTCTGTCACATATTCTTTATCAGCAAAATCACTTACAGGATATTTCATTTCAAATTCAATCTGTTGAATTTCATCATCCATTGCGAATGACGAAAACTTATTGATTACTCGTTCATCACCAACGATGGAGTGAAGTCTTTCCGTATTAAGTTCAAGCAAATCGTTATCCTCTAAAAAGAGTTCCTTTACATCATCAATTTTTGTTCGTGTTCTTGAAAACACGGTTTCATATGGAAGTAACATTGTGTACCTCCTTTTACTTTACGAACAACTTACTAATCAGATCAAAATCAGAATCAAAAATCTCACTTAATGTTCTTACCTTTGAAATACTATCAAGATGTCCATTTGCGATTTCACCTGCAACCATCTGACAAAGTACATCCTTTGCACCAATAGGAAGTTTTTCAATTTCCGTTCTCATTCTGCTGTTAGGCAAATCTAAAATTTCTAATAAATCCTCTGCCGTATACATATTGTCATATACTTTTGTAACTGAAGGAAAATCAGCCAACAAATCATCATCTTCGATAATGAATCTTGGCAAGAAAATATGGTCAGAACCCTTACGAATCAGAGTAACCAAATCTCTGTAGTTAATTTCACAAGTCTTTCCATAATCCTTAAACTCATATGTATTACCAGATGGACATGTAATATTCAAACCGCCAAAACATACTGAACGACATAAAATAAAGTCAGAATCAGTAAAAGTTTTCTTTGGCTTTTCAGTTACTTTCGCTTCAACAGTTTCTTCTGTTTTTGCGACAGTTTTCTTTGTATAACCCATTTTTATTTCCTTTCTTTCCATATAAAATAGGAGAGTATTTTCATACCCTCCTACATAAGTATTGTATTAAATTAGTCCTGAGTAATCTTCCACTGACCAAAGTAACGACCAAGACGAGTAGCAACACCAAGTTCTCTCTGTACTTCGTACTTCATAAGATCCGCAATATTACTATTAGCCTCACCTCTGTCAGTAATCTCATCAATGATTGTTTCACCAACATCAACCATATCAACCATCTTATTATCACCAGAAGCGAAGATCCAAAGTGTATCATCATCGTACATAGTCTTTGTTACATCATTTCTTGCGAATCTCTGTGGAATCTCAACAAGACGATAACGACCATAATTACCAAGTCTACCCATAGAAGCAACGTCTTCCTTCTGAGAAGCAGCAATCCAGTTTACATTTACAAGGTTTTCAAGTTCCTGAAGACCTACCATAGTACCCATAATTACAACTTCCGCATTGTCATTTGCAACAGATACATTTTGAAGTACCTTGTTGAACTTGCCTCTGTTCTGTGTATTTAAAGCACCAGTCTCAACGAAACCTGTCTGTACAGGAAGCTTCTTTGGAGCATTAAGAACTTCTGCGAAGATAAGATCCTGAACCATAACAACGAATGCCTTTGTGATAGCATCAATAAGTTTTGTCCAATCTTCCTGTCCAATTAAATACTTATCAATATCAGCACCAACAGCAGCACCATAAAGATCAGTCTCAACAGAGTATGTCTCACCTTCTGGTAATCTCTGGAGCATTGTATCATGGTGTCTCTTACCCATTCTTGCAACAGAAAGAATTACTTCCTCATGTTCGTTCTTAAATAAGTTCTCATCACCATCATTAAGATTTCTATAGTTTACAAGCTCATTGAACCATTCGTTCTCTTTAAGACCTGTAGATACTGTCCAGTCTGTTACCTCCTCAATAACATTGAAGAACTGTCTACCAAACTCTTCGTAAGCACGAATACGCTCTCTCTTCTTAGCATTCTTTGTTAAACCAAAGATTTTAAGAGACATTTCACGAAGCTTATCCTCGGCATCCTTCTTAGAAATACCCTCATCAAGTTCTCCCTTATATAAATCAAACATAAGGTTCTTAATTTCATCATAAGATGTTTCCATTTCTTTAAACACATTCATTACATGTGCGGTAAAATTCATTCTACTCATTATATTTTATCCTCCTTTCTTACGCAGTAGCTACCTTGTGTTTCTGGCTACCAGCTTCGATAGTTACCTTCTTACCTGCAACAGGTGTACCATCAAAAGCATCTGCACTAAGCTCATATACATCTGTTACACCGAGAACAAAACCTCTAACAGTCTTTGTTCTACTTGCACTTGCTTCGTTGAAGAAGTTAGAAGTAGCTGTAAACTTAGAGTTATAGTTTTCTGCAATAGTAGGAACTTCATAAATTAAAATCGCTGGTGCATTAGGATCAATCTTCTTAACCTCCACATACCAGTTTCCATCAGCAGCCTGCTCAAGAATTTCCCCTTCAAAAGTAGTAGGTGCGTCAGCGACCTCATACTGATCAAAAGATACATATTTACCTTTTCCGCATACAGTACCGTTGTCTGTATCTGTCTTAATTACCATGTTTAATGTTCTACCTACACGCTCAGAAAGGACTTTAGTAGGGAAGCAAACATGATGCTGTTCAATTGAATAACGTAAAGCCATTATTTTTTCCTCCTTAAATTTGATAAAATAAAAAAGACCGCTTTATAAAAGCGACCTAACAAAAAGTGATTATTTAATTTTCTATTTATTTGTTCTGAAACAATTTTCCATATCTACTTGATTTAACAACTTTAGATGGATTAGCGAACTGTTTCTTAGAAGTTGATTTCTTCTCCTCTGTCGATGCAGAAAAAGTTGAATGTTCTGCAATAAAATCAGAATGAATCACTTTAACCTGTGTTTCCAGTTCAGCAAGAGAGTAGTTATCCATATTCTTATAAAGCTCGGCAAAATCTTTGTTTACAAAATTTCCTTCTTTATCTTTTGTAGAAATAGATTCGTATCTCTTATCTGCAAGAATTTCTTCACGCTTTTCATGAAGTTCATTCTTTTCTACAGTTTCCTTAAATGCTTTTAATTCAGCATAATTTGAACGCATATCATCAAGTTCTTTCTGCTCATCAGCAGTAACAAACTCAATATATACTTCAACTCTGTCACCAGTAAGAGAATAGTTGTCATCCTTAGAATCATAAGTCTGCTTATAATATCTTCCAGACCACCAATCACACATGATTACATAATCATCATAAACAGTGACACCATAATATGTATTATCTGTCTCAGCATATGTAGCGTTTACTAAATCCTGGATAGCATAGATTTTATCCTGTAAAGATACAGCAAACTTTTTGATTTCTCCATCTTTCACAAATGAATACTCAACAGTATTATTAGATACAGAATTATCTACTTTCTTCTTGACTTCATCATCATCTGATGGAGTAGTAGTTGATTCATCTGTAGTTGAATCCTCCTTGCTATCATCTTTAGTAGATTCGGTTGATTCATCATTAGTTGGTTCTACACCCTCGTCTGTAGAAGGAGTATCTTCCGTTGAAGTATTATCTGTAGTGCCATCAGTAGTATCAGTATCATCAAATGCTTTTGCAAATGCTTCAACTAATTCTTCGTCTGACATATTTTCATAATCGAATGTAATATCATCAACTGTTTTTCCATACTTCTGACATAACTCTTCAAATTTATTCATATTGACGTTGTTTCCTCCTTCCTTAGAATTGTTTTTATTGTCAAAACAAGCAGTCTCTAATTTTTCAAGTCGTGCCTGTAATTCAACCATTTTTTCATTAAATTTAATTAGACTGTTATTTTCTTCACTGAAATCTTCGAGCGTAATTTTGCTTCCAAGCATTCCCTCACCAATAGGTGTTCCATCTTTCTCAGATCCCAAGCAAGTGCATCCTGCAAATTCAAAATCATCTAATTGTAAATACTTTTCTTTTGCATTGTATGAATACTCATATACAATCAGTTCACAGCTCACCTTTGTTCCATTTTTTTTACGAATGATGTCTGCACAACGAGTATATGATTCAGGAATTGCCACACGAGCAACGACATATGTTTTATCCATATCTTTGTCATATTCGAGATAAGGTTCATCTGCTGTAAAAGTACCAACCTGTTTTTCATCATATACGGTTATTTCATTACCATCTTCATCTGTTTCTATGTGATAATCGTGAGAGTGGAAATCCCAAGAGCCATCATCCAA
>ULXE01021476.1_pt1 | contig 14282 bp, 10 predicted proteins | sample 1961001 | NCBI WGS metagenome assembly ULXE01 (sample SAMEA4835831, study PRJEB28245) | human gut metagenome | biome: gut microbiome; material: fecal sample | place: Denmark | collected 2008
TTAAATCACTAATAGCTTTTACTATAATACCTACTTTATCTGATCCTATTGTTTTCTTCATCTGTGCAAGCTTCTTCCTTGCCACAGGTGAATATTTTATTATCAATTTTCTATACCCCCAATTCTTTTTTCAAATCTTCTTCGCTAATCCAGCCTTCTCTCTCAGCTTCATCTTCTGCTTCCTGCAGCTTTTTATTCAAAGTATATATTGCTTTTAACCGGTCTAGCTCGTCTATTTCCTCCATAGTTAAAATTCCGTATTCTCCTCTGCCATTTCTAGTCAAATATACTCTGCTGGATATATCAACTTCTTTTAATACATCCGTGTAGTTTCTTAAATCTGATATTGGTTTAATATTTGGCATAAAATCATCTCCTTTTCTATATAATACTATTATCGTTAAATATAAGCAAGTATATTCGCATGTTAATTCACCACATATTTTTACAGCCGCAGATATGCTACTTGCTCATATCCGGACATTCGTCAAATAAAAAATCAGAGGCAAGCGAGCTTATGGCGTTTTTTTACCTAAATCGTAGACACGGCTGGATTCTCCAGCCTCCGTATATTCGCAATCCGCACTTACGTGCTTCTTGCTCATATCCGGACAGCGACTTTTTCTACCTACATCGTAGACACGGCTGGCTTACACCAGCCTCCGTATATTCGCAATCCGCACTTGCGTGCTTCTTGCTCATATCCGGACATTCGTCAAAAAGAAAACCCGCGGTTCACACGAGTGTGACCACGGGTTTCTTTTTTCCTCATTGTCTACGATTACATCATGCCCATTCCGGCGCCGGCTCCGGCTGGCATTGCTGGAGTGTCCTCTTTGATTGTAGCTACTGCTGACTCTGTTGTGAGGAGTGTTGAAGCTACTGATGTTGCATTCTGTAATGCACTTCTTGTAACCTTTACAGGATCAAGGATTCCGTTATCAACCATATCTACATACTCTTCTGTAGCTGCGTTGAAGCCTGTTCCCGGAGCTGACTCCTTTACCTTGTTGATGATTACTGCGCCTTCAAGTCCTGCGTTTGCAGCGATATAGTAAAGTGGAGCCTCGAGTGCTTTAAGGATAACCTTTGCACCTGTCTTCTCATCTCCCTCAAGTGTATCAACAAACTCTGCAACCTTCTTTGATGCATGGATATATGCTGATCCACCACCTGCGATGATTCCCTCTTCAACTGCTGCTCTTGTAGCGTTAAGGGCATCCTCCATACGAAGCTTAGCCTCTTTCATCTCTGTCTCTGTTGCAGCACCTACACGGATAACTGCTACACCGCCTGCCATCTTGGCAAGACGCTCCTGTAATTTTTCTTTATCAAACTCAGATGTTGTCTCATCAATCTGACCACGAATCTGGCTTACTCTGCCTGCGATAGCATCCTTGTCTCCGGCACCGTCAACGATGACTGTGTTCTCCTTCTGAACCTTAACTGACTTAGCACGGCCAAGCATATCGATTGTTGTATCCTTGAGCTCAAGTCCAAGATCAGAGCTGATTACCTGACCACCTGTAAGGATTGCGATATCCTCAAGCATTGCTTTTCTTCTGTCACCATATCCAGGAGCCTTTACAGCTACTACATTGAATGTACCACGAAGCTTATTAACGATAAGTGTTGTAAGAGCCTCGCCCTCAACATCCTCAGCGATGATAAGAAGTCTTGCACCGGCCTGAACAATCTTCTCAAGTAATGGAAGAATATCCTGGATGTTGGAAATCTTCTTGTCAGTAATAAGAATATACGGATCATCAAGTACTGCTTCCATCTTATCCATATCTGTGCACATATATGCTGAGAGGTATCCTCTGTCGAACTGCATACCTTCTACAAGGTCAAGCTCTGTCTGCATTGTCTTTGACTCTTCAATTGTGATAACACCATCGTTTGTAACCTTTTCCATAGCGTCTGCTACGAGATTACCAACTTCCTCATCTCCTGCTGAGATAGCTGCAACCTTAGCAATCTGCTCTTTGCCTTTTACTTTCTGGCTCATATCCTTAAGTGCCTCAACAGCCTTGTCTGTAGCCTTCTTCATACCACGACGAAGCACGATTGGGTTTGCTCCTGCCTCAAGGTTCTTCATTCCTTCCTGAACCATTGCCTGTGTAAGAACTGTAGCTGTTGTTGTTCCGTCTCCTGCTACATCATTTGTCTTTGTGGCAACTTCCTTGACAAGCTGTGCTCCCATGTTCTCGAAAGCATCCTCAAGCTCAACCTCTTTTGCGATTGTAACACCATCGTTTGTGATGAGTGGTGCACCGTATGATTTGTCAAGTACTACGTTTCTTCCTTTTGGTCCAAGTGTTACTCTGACTGTATTTGCTAATTTATCTACTCCAGCTCCAAGTGCTGCTCTGGCTTCTGAGCCATATTTAATTTCCTTTGCCATGATTTATACGACCTTTCTATTTATTTATATATTTGATATTTAATTCCAAAATGTAAGCAGCTATGACCGGATATGTAAAACGTACCGGATCTTTAGCTTCTATCCGTAAATTAATCTTACTCTACTACTGCAAGAATATCATTCTGTCTAACGATGATGTACTCTTCTCCGTCAAGCTTAACCTCTGTGCCTGCGTATTTAGAATAAATAACCTTCTGTCCGACTGTTACCTGCATCTTAACTTCCTTGCCGTCAACCATTCCGCCAGGTCCTACTGCGATAACCTCAGCCTCCTGTGGCTTCTCCTGTGCTGAACTTGTAAGGATGATTCCCGATTTTGTTGTTTCCTCTGCTTCTAACTGCTTTAATACTACTCTGTCTGATAATGGAACTAATTTCATTGTATTGCCTCCTTTTATCTCTGTTAGCACTCATTTCTTTCGAGTGCTAATTTCTTTCTGTAAATAAAATATCACTATTGCATTTCAATGTCAACAGTGATATTTCATTTTAATATTTATTTTACATTTTCTATATCAATCCGTAATGCTTTAACGCATTTTTCACTCCATCATCTGAAATATCCGATGTGACATATTCCGCAATTTCTTTAGCCGGTGGCATTGAGTTGCCCATCGCGATTCCATGTCCTACGCTCTCAAGCATTTCAAGGTCATTTACACTGTCGCCTATCGCATAGGTTTCATCAATTGGGATATCCAGATGATTGCACAGCCATTTGATGCCGGTTGCCTTTGAGGTTCCCTTCGGCACGAACTCCACGACATTTTCCACATGCTCAAGTATCAGAAAATCATCGGCAAACTCTGCCTTCACACGTTCATAATCAGTACCATCTATCACGTCAGCGGAGAATTTATTAATTCTTATCTCGCCGTCATATCCTCTTATTATATGTGCATGCTCACCAAGTGACTCAAAAAGGTAATCCACATACGGATCATCCTCAAAGCCCTCGTCATCTATCCAATAGTCTGTGGAGCCCTCAAGCACTACAGGCATTTTACACTCAGAAAGCACCCTTATGACCTTTTGTACCATATCTGCGCTCAGGTTATTTTCATATATTACTTTGCCATCCATTTCAATATAGTTGCCACATGCCGCAATTATTCCATCAAAACCCATATTTAATAGCTTCTCTGACCTCACACTGGCTCTGGCACGTCCTGTACATATAAATGCCAGATGTCCGTTTGCCTTGAGGGCTGCCACAGCCTCTAGGGTGCTTTCAGGAATTACCATGTCATCGTCCCATATTGTTCCGTCTATGTCAAAAAAAACTGTTTTACTCATTTGTTGCTCCTAATATTATTATTATCATGTCAAACACTGCTATCTTAACATCTTATAAGTCAAATTTCAATCAGTTTATCCACAGTACCCGCACCTCTAGAAAGCAGTAATTTTGTATGTCAAAAATCCCAGTGCAATGCACCGGGATTTTGCTATAAAATGTATGAAATAAAATTTATTAAGGAGAATTGCTATAATAGTTTATTACTGTACTGAGAGATATGAATATCCCATGAGACTCTCATCAACCTCTCTGGCAGCCTCACGTCCCTCTCTGATAGCCCATACTACAAGGGACTGTCCACGGTGGTTATCACCTGCCACGTATACGTTTTTTACGTTTGTAGCGTAATGTCCCTCCTGTGTACTTACGTTTGTTCTGGCATCAAGCTCTACACCAAATGCCTTTGCCACATAGCTTTCTGTTCCAAGGAAGCCTGCTGCTATAAGCACCAGCTCTGCCGGAAGCTTTTTCTCTGATCCCTCTACCGGAACCATCATGAATCTGCCTGTCTTCTCGTCCTTTTTACTCTCAAGACTTACAATTGTAAGCTCCTTTAGGTTGCCGTTTTTGTCCTTGTGGAACTCTTTTACGGTTGTCTTGTAGATACGTGGGTCATGTCCGAATACTGCAATGGCTTCCTCCTGGCCGTAGTCTGTCTTTAAGACCTTTGGCCACTGTGGCCACGGATTGTTTGCGGCACGCTCTGTAGGCGGACAAGGCATCATCTCAAGCTGTGTGACTGATTTGGCGCCCTGACGGATTGCAGTTCCGACACAGTCGTTTCCTGTGTCACCGCCACCGATAATGACCACATTTTTGCCCTTTGCAGATACAAACTTGCCATCTGTCAGGTTAGAGTTCAAAAGACTCTTTGTATTCTGGGTAAGGTAATCAACAGCAAAGTAAATACCCTTTGCATCTCTTCCGTCTGCCTTTATGTCTCTTGGATTTTTGGCACCACAGCAAAGAATTACCCTGTCATACTTCTTGTAAAGCTCTGCCGGCTTTATATCCTTTCCGACATCACAGCCTGTGACAAAATGAATGCCCTCTTCCTTCATTATATTAACTTTTCTGTCAATAATGCTCTTATCAAGCTTCATATTTGGAATACCATACATGAGCAGGCCACCGACGCGGTCCTCTCTCTCATATACTGTAACCTCATGGCCTCTCTGGTTAAGCTGGTCTGCTGCCGCAAGTCCTGAAGGACCCGAACCAATGATTGCCACCTTCTTGCCGGTTCTGACCTTTGGTGGCTTTGGAGCTGCATATCCGTTTGCATATGCAGTCTCTATTACACCATGCTCATTGTCCCTGACTGATACCGGACTACCCCAGTGTCCACATGTACATGCCTTCTCGCACAGTGCCGGGCAGACTCTTGATGTAAACTCAGGGAAATTATTGGTCTTGTGCAGACGATTATATGCCTGCTCCCAGTTGCCGGTATACACAAGGTCGTTCCACTCCGGAACCAGGTTGTGCAGAGGACAGCCTGATGTCATGCCTGCTATTGTCATTCCCGACTGGCAGAAAGGAACTCCGCAGTCCATACAACGGGCAGCCTGTTTCTGTTGATTTTCTTTTGAAAGGAACACATGGAACTCGTTAAAGTTCTTAATACGCTCCTTTGGCTCTACAGACGCTGCTTCGCATCTGTCATATTCCATAAATCCTGTTGGTTTTCCCATTATCTGCGTCCTCCTTAGCCTCTTGTGCTGGCATAAAATGCCTCAATCTGTGCCTGCTCTGCGTTAAGACCCTTTTCTTCCATCTGTACAATAGCCATCTGCATACGGTTGTAATCGTAAGGAATAACCTTCTTGAACTTAGGAAGATACTCACTGAAATGATCAAGGATTTCCTTACCCTTTTCTGAGTTTGTAAGTGTTACATGCTCTTTTATCATTTCCTTAAGCTCTAATACATCGTACTTGTTTGAGACCTCCTCAGTAAATACCATCTGCTTGTTGGTTCTCATGTAAAGGTCATTGTCCTCATCAAGCACATATGCTATTCCACCGCTCATACCTGCTGCAAAGTTTTTTCCGGTCTTTCCAAGGATAACTACGCGGCCACCTGTCATGTACTCACAGCCATGATCGCCGACACCCTCAACTACTGCTGTTGCACCGGAATTTCTTACGCAGAAACGCTCACCGGCAACACCGTTTATGAAGGCCTTACCGCTTGTAGCTCCGTAAAGTGCTACGTTTCCGATGATGATATTATCATCCTTCTCAAACTTTACTCCTGCAGGTGGATATACGATGAGCTTTCCACCTGAAAGACCCTTTCCGAAGTAATCATTTGAATCTCCGACAAGCTCAAGTGTAAGTCCCTTAGGGATAAATGCTCCAAAGCTCTGTCCGCCTGCACCGTTACACTTGATAACAAATGTGTCTTCATCCAGCGTATCGTCATATTTCTTTGTAATCTCAGAACCAAATATTGTTCCGAGAGATCTGTTTGTATTTGTTACCTCAATCTCAATCGCGCGCTTTTGTCCGCTCTCAAGTGCGCTCTTAAGCTGTGTCATGATCTCAGTCATATCCTTTGTCTTTGAAAGCTCAAAGTCATATACCTGCTTAGGATCGAAGATAACACTCTGCTTTTTGCCGTCAAACGGATTATTAAGTATGCAGTCAAGGTCAATCTTTGACTGTCTCTCGCTTAGATTATCACGCTTCTTTAAGAGATCTCCACGTCCAACGAGCTCATCCACTGTCTTTACGCCAAGCTTTGCCATATACTCACGAAGCTCTTCAGCGATGAAACGCATGAAGTTCTCAACGTACTCCGGCTTTCCTGCAAAGCGCTTACGAAGCTCAGGGTTTTGTGTAGCAATTCCTGCCGGACATGTATCTAAGTTACATACTCTCATCATTACGCAGCCCATTGTTACAAGCGGAGCTGTCGCAAAACCGAATTCCTCGGCTCCAAGACACGCTGCTATTGCCACATCACGGCCACTCATCAGCTTACCGTCTGTCTCAATTCTTACTTTATTTCTAAGACCATTCATAAGAAGAGTCTGGTGTGTCTCTGCAAGTCCAAGCTCCCATGGAAGTCCCGCATTGTGGATTGAGCTGCTAGGTGCGGCTCCTGTTCCTCCGTCGTAGCCTGAGATAAGCACTACCTGCGCTCCGGCCTTTGCAACACCTGCCGCAACAGTTCCTACTCCGGCCTCAGAAACGAGCTTGACTGAGATTCTTGCATCTCTGTTTGCATTCTTTAAGTCGAATATAAGCTGTTCCAAATCCTCGATAGAATAAATATCGTGGTGTGGTGGTGGAGAGATGAGTGCAACACCCGGTGTTGAAAGTCTTGTCTTTGCAATCCAAGGATAAACCTTCTTTCCAGGTAAGTGTCCGCCCTCACCCGGCTTAGCACCCTGTGCCATCTTAATCTGAATCTCCTGTGCGCTTGTTAAGTATCTGCTTGTGACACCAAAACGTCCTGAAGCAACCTGCTTGATTGCTGAACAGCGGTTCTTTCCGTCTTTTCCGATTGTGAGACGATCCTTGTCCTCTCCACCCTCACCGGTATTTGATTTTCCGTGCAGATGGTTCATGGCAATTGCAAGTGTCTCATGTGCTTCCTTGGAAATAGATCCGTATGACATAGCACCTGTCTTGAAACGTGTCACAATTGAGTCAACGCTCTCAACCTCCTCAAGCTTGACACCCTTCTTAGGATAGTTGAAATCCATGAGTCCACGGATGTTTGTATTTTTCTCTTCCTCGTCCACAAGTGCTGTGTACTGCTTGAACAGATTGTAGTCACCGCGCTGTGTCGACTGCTGGAGAAGATGGATTGTAGCCGGATTGTACAGATGGTCATCAGCTCCGCTTCTCATCTTGTGTCTGCCCTTGCTGTCAAGTGTAACATCTGTCTCAAGTCCGAGCGGATCGTAGGCCGCAGAGTGAAGCTCATTCACATCGTTCTCGATATCCTGTAATGTAATTCCACCGATACGGCTTACTGTATTTGTGAAATACTTATCAATAACACTCTTGTCAATACCGATTGCCTCAAAAATCTTTGAGCCCTGATATGACTGGATGGTTGAAATACCCATCTTTGCTGCAATTTTTACGATACCTGTGATGATTGCATGGTTGTAATCATCGATTGCTGCATAATAATCTTTGTCAAGCATATGCTCGTCAACAAGCTGCTTAACTGTATCCTGTGCCAGATAAGGGTTGATTGCACTTGCACCAAAGCCAAGCAGTGTAGCAAAATGATGAACCTCTCTCGGCTCTCCTGACTCAAGAATGAGCGAAAGCGATGTTCTCTTTTTTGTCTTTACAAGATACTGCTGCAATGCAGCAACTGCAAGCAGTGAAGGAATTGCAACGTGGTTCTCATCAACACCCCTGTCTGAGAGGATAATAATGTTGGCTCCGTCCCTGTATGCACGGTCAGCCTCTATATAAAGTCTGTCTACAGCTTTCTCAAGACTTGTGTTCTTGTAATATATAATAGGTAAAACCTCTACCTTAAAGCCATCGGCCTTTAAATTCTTAATCTTCATAAGGTCAGTGTTTGTAAGGATTGGGTTGTTAATCTTAAGTACACGGCAGTTTTCTGGCTTCTCCTCAAGCACATTTCCGGCCTCACCGATATAGAGTGTGGTTGATGTGACAACCTCCTCACGGATTGAATCGATAGGCGGGTTTGTTACCTGTGCGAAGCGCTGCTTAAAGTAGTTGAATAACGGCTCCCTGTTACCTGATAAAGCTGCAAGCGGTGTATCAGTACCCATGGCTGCTGTGCCCTCAACACCATTTTTAGCCATCGGAAGGATTGAATCCTTGAGTGACTCATATGTGTAACCGAAAGCTCTCTGCATTCTCTGGCGCTCTTCCTTTGTATACTCAGGTACTCTTTGGTTAGGAATCTTTAAATCCTTAAGATTTACCATGTATCTGTCAATCCACTCACCATAAGGCTGCTTGTCTGCATATCTCTCCTTGAGCTCATCATCATCTATGATTTTTCCTGCAACAGTATCCACAAGGAGCATCTTTCCCGGACGGAGACGATCTTTTTTCACTATCTTTGTAGGATCAATCTCAAGCACTCCGACCTCAGATGAAAGGATAAGATAATCATCATCTGTCACATAGTAACGTGATGGACGAAGTCCGTTTCTGTCAAGCACTGCTCCGACTAAATCACCATCTGAGAATACGATTGAAGCCGGACCATCCCATGGCTCCATCATTGTAGCGTAATACTGGTAGAAATCCTTCTTCTTCTGAGTCATGATTGAATTGTTTGCCCATGGCTCAGGAATCATTATCATAACGGCAAGTGGAAGCTCCATACCACTCATTACCAAGAATTCAAGCGCATTATCAAGCATTGCTGAGTCAGATCCTGCCGCATTGATAACCGGCAAAACCTTCTGGAACTCTTTTTTAAGCTTTGGAGACTCCATGTTCTCCTCACGGGCTGACATCTTGTCAGAGTTTCCAAGAATAGTGTTAATCTCACCATTGTGCACGATAAATCTGTTTGGATGAGATCTCTCCCAGCTTGGGTTTGTATTTGTAGAGAATCTTGAATGTACTGTGGCGATTGCTGACTCATAATCAGGATCCTGTAAATCCATGAAGAACTGTCTGAGCTGCTCTACAAGGAACATTCCCTTATATACGATTGTTCTGCTTGAGAAGGAAACCACATATGTATTGTCGTTTGACTGCTCGAAAACACGTCTTGCAACATACAGCTTTCTGTCAAACTCAAGTCCTTTCTCAACATCCTCAGGTCTTTTTACAAAGCACTGCATGATGCATGGCATACAGTCTCTGGCTTTTTCAGAAAGCTTATCAGGCTCTGTAGGCACTTCTCTCCATCCGAGAAATTCAAGACCTTCCTTCTCCACGATAACCTCAAGCATCTTCTTTGCCTGAATAGTCTTAAACTCATCATTAGGGAAGAAAAACATTCCCACACCGTAATCTCTTTCGTCTCCAAGATCTATTCCAAGTGGCTTTGTAACCTTCTTAAAAAACTTATGAGAAATCTGAAGCAGGATGCCGACACCGTCTCCCGTCTTACCATCAGCGTCTTTTCCGGCTCTGTGCTTTAAGTTCTCAACAATCTTTAAAGCATTCTCGACTGTCTCATGTGTTTTGATACCTTTGATATTTACTACTGCACCAATTCCACAGTTATCATGCTCGTAGCGAGGATCATATAATCCCTTAGCTGTGGCTGTGCTTTCATTCCATTGTTTACTCATAGGTTCTTCCTTTCCTAGTGTAAATTTGTTAACGGATAACTTATTAAGAAGTGAATCATTTCCTGTTTATGATTTTACAACTATGAAAGCTCAATGTAAATAGTTTTTTTCTCACTATTGTCTGATTATTTGATAACTTAATATTATAAAGTTATTTTTCTGACTATAGTTGCATTTTTATCTTTTTTATAAGGGTATACACACAATTTGCTTTTTAAAATTCCAAAACTTTTTTCAATAACTCATGTTAAAAAACGTCCTTATAACAAATTGTGTCTGAATTGTGTATACTTTACAGTAACTTTTCTTGGCTGATATCATAAAAAAATCAGCTATACTTTTTATTGTATAGCTGATTTTTATAAACATCCAGTAACTATCCTAAATCGCATTGCTCATATTCGTAAAACTGCACGATACTCGTATTTTGTCTGCACTCCGTTTCGGTCCATGCTAAACAGTTCCTTCTGTGTGCTTCGCATAATAATAAAATATCACAGCACCAACACCAAGGCACATGACAGATACCACCCATGCCATTACACTGCCATCAACAGTACACTTCAAAATACCGGTCTCTGTCCTTATGACTGCAAACGCATTTGCGGTGATATGCCCAATCATGGCCGCATACACATGCCCTGACTTATACATAAAAGCTGCAAGCACAAGGCCAAGTAAAAAAGCATAGACAAACTGCACTATATTAAAATGAATGAGCCCAAACAAAAGCGCCGACAAAAATACAGCCTGTGGAACATTCATTATTTTGCGCATATTTCCAAATACAATGCCTCTGAAAACAAGCTCCTCCATAATCGGAGAAAGAATTGCCGAGCCAATCAGCTCAATTACAAGAGTGCTTGCATAAAAGCTCTCATTCGCCCTGGCATATCCTTCTGAGAGCCCGATAAGCGGTGACATGGTGATGATATTATTGAGCGCAAATGAAATGAAAAGTGTAATCACAATCACCCAAAGCACATTTATAAAAAGTGCCCTGTCTATCTTTGGTTTTTTAACAAACATCTGTTGTGTCGGCTTATAGCTTGCAAAATACATAAATGGTATTGTAATTGCAGCAGATATTATCTGCGCTATCATGTATGTCGAAGCTGTGTGTCCGATAAACGCAAAAATAAAGTACATCGTACTTAGAAAAACAATGTAGTAAAGCACAATCGGGACAATTATTTCCCACACTATCGCTCTTAATTTTAAATTCTTATTCATGAAATCCCATTCCTATCTACAGTTTATAACCTCAGGTCTCAATGCATTGCATTTTCATAAAAGCTAATCAAAAAGCTTAGAAATCACATCCGGAAGCTGCCTTAAATCATCTATAACAGCTTTTGCTCCTGCACTCACCATCTCGTTAACATCGCCGAAGCCAAAGCTTACCGCTATGCTTGGCACATCGACACGGTTTGCCCCTTCAATGTCAAACATAGTATCTCCGATTAAACACATCTCATCCCTTGGAATGTCTGACCACCGGCGCATCACCTCGTTAAGCACCTCTTCCTTTGTATCTATCCTGCCGTCAAACGTAGCTCCGACCACCTCATCAAACATATCCAGTATTCCAAAATGCTCCAAAATACGCTCACACGATTTTTCCGGCTTCGATGATGCAAGTCCTATCCTATATCCGGCTGCTTTAAGCGCCTCTATGCATTCCTTGGCTCCCGGAAAAAGCGAACATTCAAATATACCTATTTTGTTATAGCGCTCTCTGTACTTTTTGACCGCTTCAAGTGCTCTCTCCTTAGTAAATCCGTAATGCTCCATAAATGTGTTTATGAGTGGCGGTCCTATAAAGAAAAACAGGCTGTTTCTGTCCGGCTCATCTATGCCAAAGTGTGAAAGTGCATATTGTGCCGACTTTGTGATGCCCTCAGATGAGTCAATCAGCGTTCCGTCCAAATCAAATAATATTGCTTTCATTTGTTATCTCCATTGTTTTAAATTTATTGTACTTTTAATTAAAATGCTAGGTCAGTATCTCATTTAACACTCGTCCGACAGCATCGGCAAACTCGTTGATACTCTTTATCTTCACGAGACTTCTGCCGAATATCTTTGTTGCAATCTCACTGTCATGCGCACTTCCCATGAAGATGCCAATTACGTCTATTCCATGGTTTTTAAGCCTCTGCACCTCATTTACGGTGTCCTTAACAGCAAGAGCATCAGTGTACTCCCTGTCCTTATAAAAGGCTCCCTCCCCTGCTATCTGATCATCCTGAGGACTTGCATCCGAAAACATGAAAAGTAACTTCTTTGGCTTTGGACTTAGCTCCATCAGATGTGATGCCGCGCGCAGCGCAAGGCCATCCCTGTTATTTCCTGCCGCAACAAAATGAAATAATTCATCCTCCACACCATAATCGTCATATTCCTTAAAGATGTGCATCACCGTGTAGCCTCTTATGCTGCAGTATGAGTAAATCTGCACCGGTATGCCACAATTTGTCAGGCTCTTTGACAGTACATATGCCTGTGCCGCTATTTTCTGCTGCATCTGTTTTCTGGAAGAAGACGCATCCATCAGTATGTCGACAGAAAAGCCCGGCGTCTCCACCTCATCTTTTCGCTCAAAAACACGCGGATTGTCCAAGTACAGGGCCTTCCATACTCTCGCAGGCTTTATACGGCCGTGTGTTGAAGCATCCATAAATGTCTCATCTGCTGTCTCCAGGTGCATTCTAAGGCTTTCTGTAAGTCTCCTTATACTGTTTTGATACACTGCCATGTTTTTTTCAAAATGCTCTTTATTCTTGTCGTATTGTATGGCTGTCTCTTTTGTAAATGCAAGAATTTCCCTGCGCTCTCTTTTGTTGTCAATCTCATCAGGTATAGTCTGCTTTTTCTCCGATGAAATACCTCTGGTAAAAAGCAAGTGACAGTTTTTGTGATTTCCTACACAAAGCTTTTTCTCCATCTCGGTCTGCTGCCTGTCAGAATACATGCTTTTTCCAAAGCAGGCTGTCACATACCGCTTCGCTTCTATTGGATCTTTCTGCAGTGCAAACTGCAGCAGATATCTCTTTGAATGCTCCATAGACAAAGCTGCTGTGTCCGAGGCCATATTTTTATCATAAAAGCTATTCGCTCTGACATACTGTGTGCTGACTTTTCCTATTGAGTGAAATGCTCCTGCTACCTTCTGTAAAAAATATATGCCCTGCGGCTTTACCACCTTTATCGGCTTATACGAGAAATACTTCCACAGATTTTCTCTCGTTTTCACTATAATCTCATCCGTTGTCATATCAGGTGTAAAACAAAAAGCATGCAGTATCTCTTCATCCTCTTTGCAAAGACCTGATGGTTTTCCAAGTATCCTTCTGCAATGTGCATTTCTGATTATATCAATCCTCGAATACTCCCTGTTTTTATTGACTCCTGCAAGGCTCTTTTTCGCGTACTCAAGCCTTAAATCATATAAGGCAGGCCTCGTTTGTCTCTCCTTTTCATACAGGGCATTTTCTAAACCTATCCATAAAAGACCCTCATAAAGCATAGCGTTTTTTCCTGTCAGCTGATTGAATAAGTCATCTATCTTGTCATGCTCATACCACTTGTATTCAAGCCCAATAATCAGATTCAGATAAATATCAGCGGATCCATCAGGTGCAAATGCCAGAAAAAGCGGCTCTATGTCATAGTCACAGGCCGCCATCCATATGAAGTTTCTTGCTCTTTTTGCTTCCTTTATATCCTGTTCTTCCATATGTTCCATTCCTTCATATGTCACAAGCTCATATCAACAAAACAGCTGCTCTCCGCTCATCTTCCTTGAGATTCTTGCACGGATTGTATCACGGATAAGCGTCTGCTCATATTCATCAAAGCTCTTGTTTGTTATACCCATATCCAGAGCTGTATATATATTTAAGCCCTTTTCCATCATACCAATTGAACCGATGAGACCACGCAGATCAAGTGCCTTTGATGATATTTCGCCATTTTTGCACTTGGTATGCAGTTCAAGAAATACCTCCGCAAGCTCATTCGCTCCCGCTTCACGTATTGTAGGATAATGCTCCTTTATAAGCTTCACAAGGCTCTCTTTTGAAATCATAGGCATCCGGATTACCGCAAACCGTGATACAAGAGCCTCATTCAGCTCCTTTGTGCCTGCATAGCCGTAATTCATCGTGGCAATAAATCTTGTTGCCGGATGAAGCGACAGTCTGTCATAGCCCGGCACATCTATTGTACGTCTGAAATCAAGTGTGGCATGAAGCACTGCCATAGCCTCACTTTTTGCCATATTTATCTCG
>ULXE01005362.1_pt1 | contig 14169 bp, 16 predicted proteins | sample 1961001 | NCBI WGS metagenome assembly ULXE01 (sample SAMEA4835831, study PRJEB28245) | human gut metagenome | biome: gut microbiome; material: fecal sample | place: Denmark | collected 2008
CATTAGGCAGGTGCTCATAAGAAAGTAATTCAAGTAATTACGATTATGCATCTGTCAGACGGGGTTGGAAAAAGCAAGAGAAGCATTCCGAAAAAGAATGCTTCTCTTGCTTTTAAAATACCTTTTTGGATGTATATTGTAGTTTCTCTATGTCGTATACGCTTACTGACACACACTCAAATAGATCTGGATTGAAGATCGCAAGATTATATCCACCTGGATTAGTTGTACTATTGTATTCAATCCCATCATATTCTTGTTCGTCGTTGTGTTCGATACTCTTGATAAAGTCAACAATGTATTGTGTAGGAACATAGTCTAATGTGCTGTCGCTTCTGCGCAACGATTTGCTCATTTCGGTGTTTAATTTTTCAAGATATTGCTTGTTGATTGCGTGGTCAAGATATTCGAGTCCTTCAACAAATGGGCTGATTTCCGCTATGGCTCGAAGATCCACTACCGTAATATCTTTCTTTAATCGGAACGTACCAACACATACAAAATCAAAAACACCGGCACGCACTTCGTGCAAAGTAGTGTCAACATCGCTTGCCACATAAAGGCAAGTGATTCCTCTGGCGTTAGCCCTACCTTCCGAACTTTTACCAGCAGGAGGTGCCGACATCTCATCTATCGGATATCCATTTCGTTCGGAAATTCTCGCACGATAAAACAAATCGCCTGCCTTGTACGTTTTACGAATAAACGAACAATACTTTTCCAGAATATCAAAGTTGATCAGCTTTGAATGATACCTGTTCTTTGTTTTAATTTCCGTTACAAAAGAATCCCAATCATTATTCTTTAGCAAAGCATGATCCTTTAGATATGCACTATCATACAACTCTGGAATGCCAACAGTTCCATCAAAAAGTTCGGGGACATTTGCGTAGAATTCACTACAAACCGACTTTAATATCTCATAAATCTGTGTTCTTGGAATCTCTGAAAAAATATTCCACCGGTCTCTCAGATCATCAATTAAAGATCTGGTCTCGGCTTTGGGATAGGCACCTGGAAGCATGGTAGAAGGAGTATAAATGTTTAACAACTCTTCAAAATAAGGAGTTAATTCGCTTTGCATGCTTGTGTCATACAAGTGCCCCTCTCTATGATGACACACAGGACACTCCCCTATATTCGATGCGGATATAGCACAGATGATTGATGCAATTTCCTTGTCATTAAAACAATGCTCACAAAAAATCATTTCGCTACCCCATCTAAATACTGGCTCATCAGTTCAAGGTGGTGCATAATCGAGTACTTCTTTACAACACCTAATCCGGGATAGGTCTTGTTGTGATAAGCTGCTTCAAACTCTCGGATACCAGCAGTATCCAATTTCATGTTTTTGTTCCACTCAACTAATTTTTCAACAGCTTCCGCAAATTTTCTTGCCGGGTCAGAAATATCGTCATTAGAATCAGAAACAAAGTGCGCAATTCTCAAAATCTTCTTCTCGTCAAAATACACAATGTGAATTGCCACTGCATAAGGAGCAAAGCCAGTCTCACTATATTCCTCACCCACAACAGAATAATCAGAGAAGCCTTTATACCCATCGTCTGCATAGTACAAGTGGTCAGACGAGAAAAATTCAGTCTCTATATCTGAGTAATCAATGTTTCTCGTTTGTTTTGGAAAATGATCTTCACACATAACACGGTTAGGGCGAATTCTTCTTCTAAAATCACCTTTGTCAGGGATCACATTATATAAAGGGATGTTATCCCCAATTACTTCTTCGTAACTACCCACATATTCCGGATTGTTGCAAAGCAAAAGAAGGGATTCGATTGAGATTCCGTTTTTTGCAGCAAGTTCAATGCCAGCAGACAACTTTGGTGTCACATAAAAAGAAGAAATAACATTTGCATCTTTAAGCTGCTCACTGGCTTGCTCACGAATTTTAGCGTTACTTTCCTTTTTCAAATCCTTAACCCATGAACCTACTTGCGGATTACGAATGATAGCAATGGACTTACCAGCTTTTATAAAAGAATCCACAGTTTTTGTGTAGGTTGATGATACTTTTACTGGTTCTACAATAGGGAGTATTTTGTTGCTAAGAAGGCTTTTGTTAACACACTCACGGAGAGCCAAAAGCTCAAATTGACGACCTCGCAAAATTGGGAAATACATAATATCCTCCTATGTACTTAAAAAGCGACATAATTTTGCGTAGTCACTTTTCTTATAATTTGAAAAATAAATTAAGAACTTCAATTCATACGGTATTTTTGAGTATTCGACAACATCAATTTTTGCTCTTAATTTCAAGGTTTGGACAAACATTTGATAGGCTACATCTGTTGGCAATGACTCGAACATTGCTTGACACGCTCTATAATACTCAAATTGCGATACATCTGGCAACAAACAGAAATGTTTAAGTAAGATTTGCTCATACTCGTTTTTACGCAAGATCTTAAACATAATTGGTTTTGAAAGCATCTCGCTATATTCAATTGGTTCCTTGCGCACACTCAATGTTCCTTTTTTTGTCAACAAACAGATTCCTGTTGGAGAATTTTGTAGCCGTTGCTGTACATCATCAAAGTTCTTTTCTGATGTAACAACAACTACTCTTGAAAAAGCTTTATAATAATCTTCAATTTGACCGTCAAGGCGATCAAAATTATCCAATGCTGTTTTGATCTCGTATACAACAGCTTTTCCGTTTATCAAAATGAAGTCGGCTTTGGAATTTCCAACCGGAACCTCGGTTAATGCCGTCGTAGTGCGTGGACTATGAACGCCAAGTAATAGCTTGTTGAGTAGAGTGTTTTTATAATAATATTCATTTTGATATTCTTTTTTTAGGTGTTGGTAAATTTCGCTAATACATTCTTCGTTGGTCTTTCCAGTAGGATCAACGATATATCTGCGTATTGCCGCTATATACGCAGGGCTTTCCCCATCATCAATTACTTGCTTAAAGGTGTTTCGAGTAAAGAAACGGTTAAGCAATATTGAATTAGCATTGTCCACTCAAAACACCACCTTTCTGCAAATAGAATTATTGTCTTGTTGGCTTTACTGCATTTGATGGGATCAACCAAATCCGGCTTACTTGTATTGCTCCTTGAATTCGATTTGTTTTGCAAAGAATTTGAACTTGCCGTTCGGTGATTTTCCATTTTGCGGCAGTCTCTTTTACGGTCATATAGTTTTCCATTGTGCACCTCGCAAATACAATACACTATAATATATTATATTCGTTCAAACGAAATTTGTCAAGGTTTTTCCGAAAAATAATGCCTGTGTTTTCTCTTTATGTGAGCACGATGGCATCTGTCAGACGGGGTTGGTAAACGAGATAACGGGTATTCGGTGAAAGCCGAGTACCCGTTATTTTTTTGCCTGTGCGTGGAAACAATAGATTTATTCACATTTTTCGAGTATAATTAACTCATATCTTTCCTATCCTTTCCATTCCGAGATTTTTTCAAAAAATCTCAAAAAATTTTGGAAACATTGGAACAATTCAGCCTTTCTCATGCCATATATAGTAGAGGGCTATTTCAAAACGATTGGAGGTGACGCTTATGAAGAAGCGGAAAAGCCCGAAAGGTTTCATTGTAGTGCTGCCCGGTGAGATTATCGAAATACCGCAGGATAGCGATAAATCATGGCTGACCCTGTTTTACAGTCTGCCGAGGGAGCTTGCAGAAAAGTGGAAACCTGCATACGATCTGCCCCGCTGCCCCTATGAGGTGCTACGGACAGACAAGTATGACCACATTGTATGTGACGATATGTTCAAGCTGCTTGTGTGGGACTGCTACGCATGGAGCGCATGGCAGTTTTTCCAAGTGAAAGACCGCAAGGGCAATTATCGTGATATTCCCGGCAACTGGACGCAGTACGCAGGATATTTCCCCTTGTGGCGTTTGTCGTACAGCATTATCCCCTACATCCGAATGAAGTTTGAGCAGAACGGGCTTGGCTTCCAAAACCTATACAATATCCCGCAAGGGGTGGAAGTGCCGTGGCTGACCTATCAGCAGTTCAGCAATCTGATCGGCAATGTCACGGATATGGTGGTTGCAGAGCAGGAATGGCAGCCTGTGATTGATGCAATCTGGGAAAATCGCACCGTAGAGGACTACGAAACCACAAGCAGCACCGTCAAGACCGACTTCATGCGGAAGTGGCATCACAACCGTTCCGGCAAGCCGATCTCTCTGGATGAAATGATGGAGAGTGAGGATGGGGATATTTTCGATGTAGCAGACCCCCGCAGCGATTTTGAGAACTCTGTCATTTCCGAAATGCAGATCGCTTCCTTTGCGGAAAGTACCATTACAGAGAAAGACCGGGAGATATTGAAGCTGCGAATGGATGGCTACACCGAGCAGGAGATCGCAGACAAGGTGGGCTACAAAACCGCCAGCGCAGTCCATAAGCGGATCGCCAAGATCGCAGACGCTTATGAGGATTTTGTGACAGCAGAATACGGAAAATACTTAGACAAACACGAAAGGGGGACAAGCCTATGATGGAGTTGATTGTGGATTCTTTTGATATTCGATGTTGGGAATGCGGCGAACAGATTACCATTTTTAAAGATGATTTAGATACGGATGTTTCATTCTACGATCACGGCGAAAATGGTATGGGCGTTGAAACAATCTACGAGATTTGCCATGAGCTTAGCTGCCCTAAATGTGGGAACAACATTGAAATCACCATTACAGGCAATGAATATCCCGAAGGTGCCTACGACTATGATAGCGCAGAAATATCCGGCGCAGAGTTCATCGAAACCCCTTCGATGGGAATGGTTTATTACCAAGATGAATTTGATGTTGACGAGGAAGCTGTTGAAGCTACGGGTATCCGTGGTTTGATTGCTCAGCTTTCAGAGAATAGGGACATGATTTATGATGTTTCCCCTCGTGAGTTTGAGGAAATTGTTGAGCAAGTTCTCCAAGACGAAGGATTTAGCACTCATCTTACTCAGCCAACAAGGGACAGCGGACGGGATATTATTGCGACAAAAACAGGCATCAACGGCAAACCTGTTGTGTTCTATGTAGAGTGTAAGCGGTATTCACGCACGAATAAAGTAAGCGTTGATCTTGTCCGAGCTTTATATGGAGTGCAGACAGCGGATAAAGTGAATAAGGCTTGTTTGGTTACATCCTCTTACTTTACTCGTGATGAAGTCGCATTTGCCGAAAATCAGAATTTCATGATTGATTTGATTGATGGTGATGCTCTGCATGATATGATTGTTATAAGTGCAGAAAAACATGAGCAAGAAAATTACCGCCGCTGGTAATCGGTAAAAATGTATAGTGTGCATGGGAGCAGTCACGAGAAATCGTGGCTGCTTTTTCATGCAGAAAAGGAGAATTTTATGAGCAAAGAACCGTTTGAAACCATGCCCGATGTAATGGACGCAAAGCAACTTGCCAAAGCGTTGCAGATTTCCAAGGCGGGTGCGTACAACCTTTTGAACGACCCGGATTTTCCAACATTGCGGATTGGCGGGCGCAAATTGGTGATGAAAAATGAGCTTGTGGAATGGCTGAAAAGCCGCACAAACAGGAAAGCGTAAAAACACGGTCAAGAGCTGGAAAAGTGGCAAATCAGCCGATAGCGAGAGTAGGAACATACTCTGCATCGTTTGGAGCATTTCTATCGGAAAATCACATCACTTTTCCATTTCAAGAGCTGAGAAAAATTCACGAAAAACAGGAGGTTTTATGAGAACAGGACTTACCAAGAAAGAAAAGACAACTGCTATCTATTTTGACGAGTATGGCAGCATGATCGAGGTGCAGACCCATAACACCAATCTGAAAAAGCGGCTGACAGCATTTGCAGAGAAACACCCGCAATGTTGCCGCCAGATTGACGATGACGAGCAAGGTGGGCTGACCTTTGAAATTGAAAAAGGCAGATTGAGCTTCCGATTGACTGCACCGTACAGCGAGGAACGGAGACAGGCGGCGAGTGAATGGGCGAAGAAAAACGGCATCGGTACGCTGTAAAATATAAGACAACAAAGGGGTGAATGCCTATGAGAAAATAACGAACAGGAGGATTATTATTTGAGTGTATATGGATATATCCGTGTAAGCAGCAAGGATCAAAAAGAGGATCGGCAACAGATTGCATTGAAAGAGGTAGGCGTGGAAAGCCAAAATATTTATGTGGATAAGCAGTCCGGAAAGGATTTTAATCGCCCGCAATACAAGAAAATGCTGCGAAAACTAAAAAAAGACGATCTGCTCTACATCAAGAGCATCGACCGTCTTGAACGCAACTATGAAGAAATTCTGCAGCAATGGCGGATTCTCACGAAAGAAAAAGGCGTTGACATTGTGGTGTTGGATATGCCGCTGTTAGACACCCGCCGAGGCAAAGATTTGATGGGTACATTCCTCTCCGATATTGTGTTGCAAGTGCTGTCCTTTGTGGCAGAAAACGAGCGTACAAATATCAAACAACGCCAAGCCGAGGGAATTGCCGCTGCCAAAGCGCAGGGCATCAAATTTGGCAGACCACCTCTGCCTTTGCCAGACAATTTCTATGAGGTGCACAAAGCATGGCGCAGTAAGAAAATCACCTTGAAACAAGCAGCGGAAGCCTGCAATATGCCGGTTGGGACATTCTACGGAAAGGCAAGAAAATTCGAAAATGTGGCTTAAACAAATCATGCCCTGAATTTGTAAAGGTGTACTTTTGCAAATCACAAAAACGTTACAATTACTGTCGAAGATGTTCAACTTAACACCTTGAAAAATCGTGCATTTTGTAGTATAATATTAATGAGTGCAATTTAATGCCCTAATTTGCAAAAGTACACAATAAAAAATCGAAGGAGGCGGAGTCATGGCAAATATTGCCGACATCATCAAATATGAAGGCGACAATAGTACCTTCATATGGAAGCATCCTTGCGAAGATTTTAATACAACCACACAGTTGATTGTGCATGAATCGCAGGAAGCTATCTTCTTTCTGAACGGACAGGCACTTGATTTGTTCGGCCCGGGCAGACATACGCTGGAAACGCAGAACATTCCTCTGCTGCGGCGTATCATCAATATTCCCACCGGTGGCGAATCGCCATTCCATTGTGAGGTTTATTTCATCAATAAAACTGAACAAATGGCAATTCGTTGGGGAACAGACAGTAAGGTGCAATATGTAGAGCCTACTTACAAGTTCCCTATTTCTATTGGTGCCAGCGGTGAGATGGCACTTTCCGTTAACGATTCCAGAAAACTTCTTGTGAAACTGGTCGGTACGGAGCGTGTTCTTGATCGGCAGCAACTGACCACCTACTTCCGCAGCATTTTGATGACAAAGGTAAAGACTTACATGGCGCAGACCATGCGAGCCAATGCCATTAACATCTTTGAAATTGACGAAAGCCTGGAAACTTTCTCTGCGGATATTAAGGAACGCTTGATTCCCGATTTTTTGGACTACGGCGTAGATCTAAAACGTTTCTACGTTACCACCATTGTCAAACCGGACGGCGATCCACAGTATGAAAAATTCAAGGAACTGCATTTCCGTCAGTATGCCGATATTGCAGAAGCAAAACTTCGCCAGCAGACCGATGTGATTCATGCACAGACTGAAGCGCAAAAGGTTGTCATTGATTCTCAAGCACAGGCTACTAAGCGTATGCAGGAGGGATATACCTACCAGCAGGAACGTGGCTTTGATGTGGCACAGGATGCGGCACGAAACGAAGCTGCAGGACAGTTCTCCAATATGGGAATTGGTTTGGGTATGATGGCAGGAGTTGGCGGTACTGTAGGCGGCATGGTTGGCGGCGTTGTATCCGATGCTTTTGCGGATATGGGTACTGTTCAGCCTCAAACTGCTGCAAATAAATTCTGTGATCAGTGCGGCGCAGAACTGACTCCGGGAGCTGCTTTTTGTGATGAATGCGGCGCACCACAGGCACCGTCTGACACTTGCATAAAATGCGGTTTCAAGTTCATCAAGCCCGGTAAGTTCTGCCCAAAGTGTGGCACTAAGAGGGAGGGCTGATGATGAAAAAGAATAGCACAAAAGGATATGTGATCCTTGGCATTTTGTTTGCACTGGTCAGCATTATCGCTTTTGCTGTTCCGATGATAAAAACAGCAACATTCTGGATTGCTTATGTATTCACTGCTGCAGCGTTTGCGGCACAGATCATCATTTGGAATAAAGCACTTGGAAAAGAAGAACTAAAAAGCAAGTTCCTTGGTTTCCCGGTCGTACACATCGGCATTGTATATGTAGTTCTTCAAGTAATTGCATTTGCCGTATTCATGTTTTTGCCGACACTCCCTGCGTGGAGTGCAATCGTGGCCTGCTCTGTTATCGCCGGCATTTCTGCGGTTTGCATGATTTCCGCTGATGCGGGGCGCAATGAAATTGAGCGAGTTGAAGCAAAGGTACAGAAGAAGGTTTTCTATATCCGAGAACTGCAAGCCGATATTGAATTGTTGGCAGATAACGAAACCAACGCCGATGTAAAAACGGCACTCACACAGCTCGCAGAAAAAATCTGTTTTTCCGATCCTATGAGCAGTGAGCAGTTAGCGGATTTGGAAAACAAAATCTCCGCCAAAGTTTTGGAACTAAAAACAGCACCAAACAAGGTGGAGATCATAACCGAACTCAATTCGCTTTTGGATGAGCGAAATAAAAAATGTAAAATCTTAAAATAACATCGGGAGGACAGAAAAATGAAACAGTTAACTTGTGAAATGTGTGGCAGCACAGATTTGATGAAAGATGGTGGTGTATTTGTTTGCCAAACTTGCGGTTGCAAATATTCCGTTGAAGAAGCAAGAAAAATGATGGTAGAAGGCACTGTTGATGTTAGAGGTACAGTCCAAGTCGATAACTCTGCATTTGTTCAAAAGTATCTGGAAAATGCAAGACGAGCAAAGCAAAAAGAAGATTGGGACGAAACGGAAAAGTATTACAATATGGTCGAGCAAAACGACCCTAACAATATTGAAGCCATTTTTTACAGCGCCTACGGAAAAGCAAAAGCTTCACTTGTAGATAGTGATATTTACAAACGACAGGCTGTTTTCAAGGTTTTGGCGAATTGTATTTCTATTATCGATGATAAATATGAAATTGAGCGCCGAGAGGAAAACAAAGTAGCGCTTCTAAGTATTGCCACAGATTTGGCTAAAATGATTTGTAGTAATTTCGTATTTACGGAATGGAAAAATGGATATGGCGTTGTGACAAAAACAAATAAGGGCGACACATACACTTTATTTGGAATGCTTATTGATGCTTTCAGAGAAAGTATTGCTAACATTGCCAAAGTAGATGATCAACCATTTTTGCACGAAGCAGCAATAATCCTCTATAAAGTTGCCCAGCAAACTGGCATTGGAAACTGGAATACACTTATGGCAGGATGGATTAAGGAAGAAAATGCTGCATTAGAACGTCTGGAAAAAAAGGTAATTGATGACTATTGGAAAGAGCATAAAGACGAGAAGGACGCATTTGAAGGAGAAAAAGCAAGAATAAACGAACAAATTTCGGAGTTGAACAACACCATTAATTCGCTCCCTGAAGTGAATACTGTAAACAATCTTGAAGCTCAAATTGCTACATTGAGAAAGGAAAAAGACTCTTTGGGTCTTTTCAAAGGCAAGGAAAAGAAAGCATTGCAAGAGCAGATCGATAGTTTGAATGGTCGTCTAACAACAGCCAATACCGCAAAGAACAACGCCGTTGCACCTCTCAAAGCAGAAATCGATAATCTGAACAAGCGAATCAGAGAAATTGATACTGAGTTAACCAAGAAACGATAACAGTGTTCATGAAGGAGGAGTGTTCCATGAGCGATAAAATTATAGCTATTCCAAGCGAAGCGGAAGTTAAAAAACTTCTTGAAATTGCCATGAATGATAAAATCATTCATATGGAATCAGTTGGTGAATTGCTGGGAATGAAATGGGTTGACTCACTCTTGCCCAAAATCAAGGGTGAACCCGAATGGGGTTATGAAGGACTGAAAAAATTCTTCATCGACCACGGAATAGAAGGCTCTGATAGTTTTACGGAAGCGTTGGGCAAATTAAAATAACGTTTCCTCCTTAAATATCCCTTTGGAACAAAGGGCGCACTTCTATACAGTGGCAAGCCCTGTATGTGCGCTCTGCGAGGCAGACAGCCTGGACGATTGAAGTCCGGGCTGTTTTGCGTCACTCCGTTCCGAACAAGGGGCTGGTCTCGCCTACCGGCTCGGTCAGCGCTTCAAAATGCTTTGCATTTTGAGGTCTCCACCGGAGACCCGCGCCCCCTTGCGCCGCTTTGCGGCTATCCCTGCGTACTTGTCATTTGGGAACGGTTTTGACAAACCATTCCCAAACGCCAAGTCTAAAAATCGAACACCATACATAGACCGTTTACCGATCTTCGGTAGGCGGTCTTTTTATATCCCCACATCAAAATTAAGGAGGTCATGTACTATGGCAAAACAGAAAACCATCCCCGAACTGGAAGCTGAGAAAGCGGAAAATGAACGCAAGCTCTCGCAGCTCCAACACAAAAAACAGCAGATTGAAAACCGTATCACCTATTATGAAAAAGGTGATCGGCGCAAGCGGGCGCACCATCTTATCACCCGTGGCGCAGCCATTGAAAGTGTCGCACCGCTGACAAAGGTTTTGACCGAAACCGAGTTTTATGCCTTTGTGGAAAAAGCTCTTGCCACCCCGGATGTCAAGGGCTTGCTCATGAAAGCGGTCAACGAACACAACCGGGCTGAACAGAAAGAGAGGTGTTGAGTATCGCACTATATCATTTTCATGTGACGCAAATCAAGCGAAGCGCAGGACAATCCGCTATTGCGTCTGCCGCCTATCGCTCTGGCGAAAAGCTGTACAGCGAATACTACGGTGAGGACAGCGACTACACCAAAAAGGGCGGCGTGATCTGTTCGGAAATCCTGCTACCGCCCCATGCTCCACGCTCTTTCTCTGATCGGGAAACGCTTTGGAACGAAGTGGAGAAAGTGGAACGGGGAAAGAAAGCGCAGCTTGCATACAGCTTTGACATTGCTTTGCAGAACGAGTTTTCCATGCAGGAGAACATCGAGCTCGCAAGGCAATTTTTATTGGAGCAGTTTGTGAGCCGTGGCATGGTGGTGGACTTTGCCGTTCATTCTCCCGACAAGGAGGACGGCGGCATTTCCAATCCACATTTCCATGTTATGTGTCCTATCCGTCCTTTGGATGAACACGGCAAATGGGGCAACAAACAGCGGCGGGAATATCTACTGGACGAGCATGGCAACCGCATCCGGGATGAAGCAGGAAACTATGCATTCAATGCTGTGCCTACCACCGACTGGGGTAGTCCCGACACTTTGGAGCATTGGCGGCAAGCGTGGGCTGATCTGTGCAATCAGAAGTTTGTAGAAAAGGAATTGGACTGCCGGATTGACCACCGCAGCTATGAGCGACAGGGTATCGACCAACTCCCCACCGTCCATGAGGGTGTGACTGTCCGGGCGATGGAAGCAAAGGGCATCCGCACCAACAAGGGCGATCTCAACCGATGGATCAAGGCGACCAACGATCTGATCCGCAATCTGAAAAAGAAAATCTCTGCGCTGCTTGACTGGCTGAAAGAAGCCCATGAGGAATTGAGCAAGCCGCAAGCTCTCAATCTGGCGCAGCTACTCAGCGAGTATTATTCTGGACGCAACGCCGGAGCTTGGAGCCAGAAAGCGAAGATCGGCAATCTTAAAGAGTTCAATGAAATCGTCAATTATCTCATGCAGAACAAGCTGACAACGCCGGAGGAATTACAGGAGCGTGTGTCTGCGCTGAGCGACCGCATCGACACCTTGAAAAGCTCCATGCGTGGCAAATCTGACCGCATGAAAGAACTGGATGTGCTTCTCCGCATGGTGCAGTTTTACACCGAGGGCAAACCCGTTGCCGACAAACTGGCGACCATCAAATGGAAAGGCAAGCGGGAGCAATTCATGTCTGAAAATGAAAACGCACTCCGCCTGTATCACATGGCAGAGCGCAAGTTGAAGCCGAATTTCAAGGACGGCAAGCTGCCCATCACCGCATGGCGCAAGGAGCGTGACCGTCTGGAACAGGAGTACAAGACCGGGCAAGCGGAGCTTTCCCCCATCCATGCGGAAGTAAAAAAGCTCTGGCAGATCAAATACAAAGTGGAGCAGGTCATCCATGAGCAGGAGCGACAGACCGACGTTACACGGCAGAAAAAACAGGAAATCGAACACTAATCTTTACACATTTTTAGGAGGCACTTATGAGCAAGAAGAAACCATTTGAGCATGAAATCGACCAAGAGCTTTTGGCAGAGATTGAGGAATGGGAGCAGCAGGAGCATGACGACCCGGAGGGATATTACTTCTCTAATCCCGATCCGTATCTGAAACCCGCACCGCTGCCGCCCGACCACCCCAGACACAATTTCTGGTTTGATAAGGACGGACACATCTGCGTGAAAAATCCGTCCGCTTTCTGGTTGCCGGAGTTTACTTTGCAGAAAGAGATCGGCGGCACGATCTACTCCGTCACAGGCACTTATGACGGAACGGAAACGCTGGATAAGAAAATGGAACGCATTATGGCTGAAAAGTTTACAGAAAAGTTGGAGGATAGCGAATGACAAATTCACAGAATCTTGGTACAATAGAAGCAACCAATCCTGTACTGGCAGTTGCCCCTTTGAAGGAGGAAACAGAAATGTTACGGGCAACTGATAAAATCACCGCACTCTACTGCCGTCTATCCGTAGAAGATATGAAAGAGGATAAAAAAGGCGGCAAGGAAGATGTGTCAAACTCTATCCAGAATCAAAAAATGATCCTGCTCCAGTACGCTAAGGAGAATCGCTTTCCGAATCCGACCTTTTTCGTGGACGATGGGTACAGCGGCACGAACTATGACCGCCCCGGCTTCCAAGCCATGCTTGCGGAGATCGAAGCGGGACGAGTGGCAGTCTGTATCACCAAAGACCTATCCAGACTGGGACGAAATTCTTCGCTGACCGGGCTTTATATCAACTTCACTTTCCCGAAGTACAATGTGCGGTATATTGCCATCAACGACCACTTTGACACCATCGACCCCAACAGCACAGACAGCGATATTGCCGGTATCAAAAACTGGTTTAACGAATTTTTCGCCAAAGATACCAGCCGCAAAATCCGGGCTGTGCAGAAAGCAAAGGGTGAGCGTGGCGTACCGCTGACGACCAATGTTCCATTCGGGTATCTTAAAGACCCGGCAGACAAAACAAAGTGGATCGTGGACGAAGCGGCGGCTGTGGTAGTCAAGCGAATCTTCAAGCTGTGCATGGAGGGACGGGGACCGATGCAGATCGCAAAGCTCTTGCGGGAGGAAAAGGTGCTTAACCCCACCGCTTACAAACGCAGGGCGGGCATCAAAACCCCAAGCCCCGAAACCGATGATCCCTACCATTGGAACACCAACACCGTTGTTCACATTCTGGAACGGCGGGAGTACACAGGCTGTACAGTCAACTTCAAGACCTACACCAATTCCATCTGGGACAAGAAACAGAGGGAAACGCCCCTTGAAAAACAGGCGATTTTCTACAACACCCACCCAGCGATCATCGAGCAGGAAGTCTTTGACAAGGTGCAGGAGATCCGTCAGCAGCGTCACCGCAGGACAAAAACGGGCAAGAGCAGTCTGTTTTCCGGCATGGTCTACTGTGCTGATTGCGGAGCGAAAATGCGGTACTGCACCACCAATTACTTTGAGAAGCGGCAGGATCACTTTGTATGCGCCAACTACCGAAGTAACACAGGAAGCTGTTCGGCACACTTTATCCGAGCCGTTGTTCTGGAAGATTTGGTCTGGATGCACATGAAAGCGGTCATCTTCTATGCGACACGGTATGAGAAGCACTTCCGGGCAGTTATGGAACACAAGCTCCTGTTGTCCAGCGAGGAAAAAATCTGTGCAAGCGTCAAGCGTCTGGAACAGGCGCAGCGGCGCATGGGAGAGCTTGACCGCCTGTTTATCCGTATCTATGAGGACAATGTGGCGGGACGCATAAACGATGAACGGTTTGCCATGATGAGCAGAAGCTACGAAACCGAGCAGGAACAGCTTAAAGTGGAAATCCAGACCTTGCAGCAGGATATTGAAGTAC
>ULXE01022278.1_pt1 | contig 14159 bp, 9 predicted proteins | sample 1961001 | NCBI WGS metagenome assembly ULXE01 (sample SAMEA4835831, study PRJEB28245) | human gut metagenome | biome: gut microbiome; material: fecal sample | place: Denmark | collected 2008
GCAACGGAGCTGATTGCAGGAATCGGTCGGGCCTTGGAGGGGGATACCGAGTACAGTTGGTTTGTGGAGTAACGCTTTACAAAGAAGAATACCCTTGCTGTCTTACGATGGCAGGGGTATTTTCTTATGCTCCAAAACAAAGCGTACTAATACATAATAAGACGACTATATCGCTCATAATCTACACATTACGATTTGCCGCAAAATCTGCAACTCACAGATATGGAATTTATGCTGACGTAAAGTCGAAATCCGTGGTTTTGAGAGTTCCGAAAAGCAGAATTTTTGAATTTATGCAGGCGTAAAGTCCATTTTTAACTGCAACAGCACCGAGAAATCGGGAAGATGTTTTACTTTTCAGTTTGTTTGCCTATCTTTGTGGGACATACGAACAAACACGGAAAGTGTTGCTTGTTCTCGTTGAACGAACGTAGGAAATTCGATTATAGCGGAGAATAGGCAGACATCTTGCCGCGTCATATCCATTCGTGGGTATAGGCGTGGGGCTGTTGCTTATTTATGCTATAAGGTTTCCTACGACCTGTTCAACTAAAATAAGTTTTCGGCACCACGCTTGAACCAATATCTAAAATTCAATATTCTGATAATCTGTGATATGTCAATATAAACTTTATGTATTGATACCGTATAGTTCCCATTGTATTCTTTCTCGCATCCCATCTTTTGCGGTGTATTTCTGAATCACTTTTCGTAATCATAGATAACATTCAACATCTCACTGGCGAGTTTTACGTCCACGATTTTTATGACGCTGTCTTCTACGGTTGGATAACCAAGGGTATTAACACTGCCATACCAAATTGTTGTTCTGTCAATGATACAGGCACATAACGATAGTTTGGGGATAATCTTTATGAATAATCCTTGAGCCTTCAAATACTCCGTTTGCTCGTTTTCAGTAGTTGTAAGGACTGCTACTTCAATGCCATTTGTTTGAAGTACGACCAAAGTCTTGACAAGAACATTTCGTTCTACACGATAAAGTCTTGGTGAAGATATTACAATTGACTGTTGTGAACCTTTCAATTCTTTTGTAAATGGCTGTCGGAATGTGCTTCCATTGAAAATTTGTCCCTCATATGAAGACAAATGCAAGTCTTCGGTCTCATTAAATAGTGTTTGAGAATCTTTTGACAATATGCGATAACCAATGGAGGAATAGCCTTTGAGCCGTTTACGATACATACTTTCGCACACAGGTTCGTGTATATCAATATAATCATAAATACGGACATCTGTCTTGCCCGCATTCTCGCGGTGAAGACGACCTGCGTATTGCGCCACCAGCCCTTTCCATGAAATTGGTAGTGCAAGAAAAAGAGTGTCAAGTCTTGGATAATCAAACCCCTCTCCGACATATTTTCCCGTGGCGACTATTACAAGAGGGGTGTCCTGAGGTATATCCTGTAGTTTTTGCAGAATTTCTCGCTTGTGTCTGGAAGTTCCCTCTCCTGTAAGCCGGATGACATTGGCAACATGAGTCTCTAACATTTCAGCAAGCAATTCAACATGAGAGGTTCTACTTGTCAGGATGATTGGCGTACGACCGGATGTTACAACATCGAGAACATCATCTATAATAAGATTATTTCGTATTTCTGATGTCGAAAGCGATTGCGAGAGTACCGTAAATGACTGTTTTTCATCTGTAATCGGACGGTAGGAAGTAAATCTCGGAATGAGATAACGCTGAAAGTTTTGTCTTTGTATCTGCGCCTTAGCATCAGCAGAAAACCGAATAGGACCACACTGCATGAAGATTATCGGTTGCAGACCATCTTTGCGGATTGGAGTGGCAGTCAGCCCATAGACATAATGAGCCGAAACATGCTTCAGCACATTTTCGAATGTTATGGAAGGAACGTGATGACATTCATCTACAATGACCATTCCATATTCTTGTACAAATGATTTCACCTCATCTCCATCAAAGCATGATTGCATCAATGCAACATCAATGACTCCATGCAATGTGTTTGATGTGGAGTCTAAACATCCTATTGGGGAAAAAGCCTTCTTCCTGCCACGCCTCCTTGATATTTCATCATCTGGAAAATCAATGTCAAGAAATTCAGACAGGCGTTCATGCCATTGTAAAAGCAATGCTTTGGAGTGTACCAAGATTAGTGTATTTGTCTTTCTCCGAGCAATCAATGCCGCCGCTGTGACCGTCTTTCCAAAGGCAGTTGTCGCTGCTAGAACCCCATTTGTATGTGGCATAAGGGAATTGATGGCTTCTAACTGCTCATCACGTTCTTTTCCTTTGAATACTACAGCTATAGGTTTACCGTGATTGGTCTTGTCAGCTATTTCATAATCAATCTTGAGTGAAGACAACATAGCGACTATGGCATTCTCGCAGCCACGAGGCATGACAAGAAACTCATCAGTAAAATCAGCACGACAGATAATGCGAGGAATGTTGTATGTGGAAATACGCATTGCTTGTTTGGTGTAAAAATCCGGATTCTTGAAGGCGGCAAAACGCTTCAACTGATTGATTACCTTGTTGGAAATTGCCCCCAATGGTATATATATACCGTCGGATTTGTCGATTTTTAGATTGCTGTTGAAGTCTTTCAGTGTGACATCTTGGACAATTGGCGTTTCCCAAGGCTTTGTCTCCGAAGATGTAGCCAATGTCCCGAAATCCTCTTGTTGATGTTCAGCCAATAATGTATCCACAATGTATTCGTCAATTCTCTTCGCATTGTATAAATATGCCCATTGGTCTTTGAAAGGGAGAAATTTATCATCGACAAAAACACTGTTCCCGGCTTTTCTTGCCCTCCCTTGCAACGGCAGTGCTATCAGATTTCCAAACCCTCCTTCGGGTATCTTATCTTGGTTTGGGAAGAAACGGTCGTATGAATCAAACGAAATTCGTCCGTTGCGTTTCATCGCTTCCGTGAGGATGGCATTACCTAACTTCCTTACTTTGTAAGCAGGAATCGTATCTTTGAAGAAAATCCATACATGTGCCCCATTACCGGAACGTGAGCGTTCAATGTTACATGGAACATTCCAATCCTGACAAACAGAAGCGAAAGCCAATACGTCATCCTTATATCCATGAATGCAGTTTTTGTCATCAAAATCAGCACACAGAAAAAAGCATTTGTTGTCGGAAGTAATAACATACAGGCCTATCACATCACTTTCATTTTCATCCTTTCCTTCCAAATGGCGATATATGTCTTGTTTTGTTAATGATGCAAAGTTGCGGTTCGGGCAATCCGCACATTTATGTTTCTTTTTATCGCAGATACCCCTACGCCATTCATTGGTACAAACTGGTTGGTAACCGCATTTCCCCGTTGCCCGGCTAAACCATCTTCGTGCAAAAACATCTTCACGACCCTTGAAAAAGCTACGGAATAATTGAACTTTCTCATCAAGGGAGAGATTGACAAGAGGGAATGTAGTAGAAGAAAATGTTGGCGTTTCATCCATAATTTTCATGACCGGATATGCTATGCCATATTGTCGAAGAATCGATTTTAACTCTTCGTTTTCAGTAAGCAATGCACTATATTTTTTACAAAGTTCATAGTATTTCTCCTCGAAGTTCTTCATCATACACTGGCATAATCATTTGATACCAACAAAAGTACGAAAAAGAAACCGGATTATTGAATATAATTCACTATATTTGCATCATAAAATTGCATCTAAGAATGAAACTAAATAAGATAAAGGCAGTTTTGTCGGACAAAGGCATTTCTCAGACGTGGTTGGCTAAAAAACTGGATAAGAGTTTTAGTATGGTTAATGCCTATGCTTGCAACAGAATCCAACCTAACTTGGAGACACTGCAACAAATAGCAGAGATTCTTCAAGTTGACTTAAAAGATCTGATAACAGATAAGGATGAACGAGAATGATATTCTGTGGGCATGTGTTATCTTTTTGGCGTATAACTTCTGATAATGCAGAAATATAGGAACGACTATGACTCCGGAAGAAAAAGCTAGGCAAAAGATAGATCAGTGGTTTGCTGAAGCAGGTTGGAAGGTAATCAATAGAGAAGATTATGAACCGACTTGCACGGCTGTCGCAATAAGGGAAGGGTTGCTAAAAGGTAATCTTGAGGCAGATTATTTCCTTTTCATTAACGGAAAGGCTGTTGGTGTGCTTGAAGCTAAAAGAGAAGAGATAGATCCTTTTTCCAACAATGTTTGCGAACAAGCTGTATTATATGCTAAAAGTGTTCCCCATATCTATCAGGTATATCAGAAGCCATTGCCGTTTATCTTTACTTCAAATGGCAAAGAACTGTTTTTCTGTGATTTTCGCGAACAAAAGCAAAGTTTTAAACAGATAATGGCTATCCCTACTCCTTATGAGTTGGTCAAGCAGTTAGGAATAAGTGATTATTTCGCAGGGCTTCCCACTTTGCAGAAAAAAGGATTACGTGATTGTCAGTATGAGGCAGTTACTGAACTGGAAAAAAGTTTCAGAAGTGGGCAGAATCGCGCCTTGATGGTATTGGCAACAGGTGCAGGTAAGACATATACCGCATGTCTTGCCGCATATCGTCTTCTTTCATATACTCCAATGAGAAGAGTATTATTTCTTGTGGACAGAAATAACCTCGGAAAACAGGCAGAGGGAGAATTTGGAACTTTTCGACTGACAGAAAATGGAGATGCATTCAATACAATATTTACAGTGAATCGTCTTCGTTCCTCTTCTATACCATCTGATAGTAATGTCGTTATTTCAACAATACAGCGTCTTTTTTCTTTTCTAAAAGGAGATACTATTGAGGATAATGACAACGATGATGATAATGAGCCTACAGAAGAAGTTGTATTGCCTCCTAATCCCAATTTACCACATGATTACTTTGATTTGATTATCATAGATGAGTGTCACCGCTCCATTTATGGGAATTGGCGTAAAGTATTGGAGTATTTTGATACAGCCAGACTTGTTGGATTGACGGCCACACCAATTCCAGAAACAATAGCATTCTTTAACAATAATCGCATAGTCAACTACACGTTGGAGAAAAGTATCGTTGATGGTGTAAATGTAGATTGCCGCGTATATCGAATCAAAACCCAAGTTACAGAAAATGGCGGTGCTATATTAGAAGGAGAAAAAATCAAAGAAGAAACACGATATACCGGAGATGTAAAAACCATTTCCAATAAAGAGACGAAAACATATACCAATAAAGAGCTAAACAGAAGTGTCATTAACCCTGCACAAATAAAACTTATTCTCTCCACTTATCGCGATGTCGTCTATACCGAGTTGTTCAATGATCCACAGCGAGAAGCAAATTTTGACTATCTGCCAAAGACTTTGATCTTTGCTCTAAATGAGACTCATGCCAGCAATATCGTACAGATAGCTAAAGAGGTATTTGGACATACAGATGACCGTTTCGTGCAAAAAATAACTTATTCCGCGGGCGATAGTAATGAATTGATACGTCAGTTCCGGAATGATAAGGATTTCAGAATTGCCGTAACTTGCACATTGGTAGCAACTGGTACAGATGTTAAGCCTCTTGAAGTATTGATTTTCATGCGTGATGTAGAATCTTTACCGCTCTATATACAGATGAAAGGACGTGGTGTACGCACAATTGGAGATGAGCAGTTACGGAATGTTACCCCAAATGCGTTTAGTAAAGATTGTTTCTATTTGATAGATGCCGTAGGTGTTACTGAACACGAAAAAACAATACCTACGATAACTGATGAGCCGACTACAAAGATTATTACTCTTAAAGAGCTATTGGAACAGATTACCCATGGTTACCTTCCTGACGAGCATCTGAAACGTCTTGCTGCAACACTTTCCAGAATATACAACAAAGCTGACAATTCACAGCGAACTGAGTTCATACGTTTAGCAAATGACGACATGAAAGAACTTGCTTCAAGGATTTACGAAGCATTTGAAAACAATATTCTGCCGCCATTCATAAGTACTAAAGAGCCTAATAACGAACGGAAAGGTTTAGTAGCTCCGCTTGCAAATCATGCAGATGCGCGTCGATATCTGCTTATTCTTGCTGCCGGGTTTGTCAACACACTGATGCCTGGTGAAGACACGCTTATATCTAAAGGTTTTTCAATAGAAGAAGCTAAAAGTACCACAGAAGCCTTTGAAGATTTCTGCAAAGAACATAGTGATGAAATAGAAGCTCTACGTATAATTTATAATAATGAAGGTGAGCCAATTACCTATTCAATGCTAAAAGATTTGGAAAACAAACTCAAGATGGCTAACAATCATTTTACTTCCAAGCAATTATGGAACTCATATGCCATTCTGAATCCAAATAGCGTTCGACGTTCTTCTACAAAAGAGGAAAGCGATGCTTTGACTAATATCATACAGCTCGTACGTTTTGCTTTACACCAAATTGAGCGGTTAGATAGTGTTGTTTCTACATCTAAACAGTATTTCAATCTATGGTTAGGACAAAACCAGCGCGAAATAACAGATAAACAACGTGAAGTCATCAGTCGTATTGTAGATTATATTGCTTCCAACGGAGCTTGTACAATCAAAGAGATTCGCGAAGATGATGCAACTCAGGCAGCACAGATGATCCGTGCCTTTGGTAATATGCAGAAAGCTAACGAAGCTTTACACTCTCTATACACATTTGTAGTTTTAAGAAAAGCAGCATAATAATGACAACTATACAAATAATAGATAGCATAAGATTAAATCGAACTGGTTTGCAAACAAAAGATGCAAATGGGCGATGGGTCAATGTACATAAGCAACAAGGGGATTTAGATGGCGCATGTTCTATTTATTCCCTTGTGATGGCAATGCTATGCCAAGGGATGATTGAAGAGCAAGATATTAAACTGTATAATTTTCCCGATAGGCGTACTCCAAAAGGCAAATTCTTATATCATTTTTTCTATGAGCAAGGTTTTATTCAAAATGGTTATAACTATACAGCATTAGCACGTGAAATCAACGAACAGCCATTTGAAATTAGGGCAATACACAAAAGACCAAGAACTAATGATGATAGGATTGAATTGATAGGGCAATTCGTAAGCCAGAATACTCCAGTTATAATCTCGACAGAATTCAATGATGGTGCACATGCTTTATTGGCCATAGGAATAGAAAGCGATGAAAATGACATCATAACTAAAATTTTCTGTCTTGACCCCGGAGCTCCATCGCCAAAAGTATCCCCGTGGAATTGTTTTATTGATGTGTCAAAAGAAGGCAAATCGCAATATCCATTCTATTATGTTACAGAAGCAAACACTGATAGAGTTACATTAGATGACATGCTTATAATAGAGCATAAAAATTTTGATTAAAATTATGGCAGCAAATAATACAACAGAGCAATCGCTCACCAAAAAAGTTTGGAATCTGGCAACAACCCTTGCCGGACAAGGTATCGGCTTTACTGACTATATCACGCAGCTCACCTATCTTTTATTTTTGAAGATGGATGCTGAGAATGTAGAAATGTTTGGAGAAGAATCAGCAATACCATCTGGTTATCAATGGAGTGATTTAATATCTCTTGACGGTCTGGATTTAGTAAAGCAATACGAAGATACTCTGAAACAGCTGAGTGAACAGGAAAACCTTATCGGCACAATTTATACAAAAGCACAAAACAAGATTGACAAGCCAGTCTATTTAAAAAAAGTCATTACCATGATTGATGAGGAACAATGGCTGATCATGGATGGAGACGTGAAAGGTGCTATCTACGAAAGCATCCTTGAGAAGAATGGACAGGACAAGAAAAGTGGTGCCGGTCAGTATTTTACTCCACGCCCGCTCATCAAAGCGATGGTAGATTGCATAGCTCCACAAATTGGAGAAACAGTTTGTGACCCGGCCTGCGGCACCGGAGGTTTTCTCTTGACTGCATATGATTACATGAAAGAACAGTCTGCCAGTAAGGAAAAACGTGATTTCTTGCGTAACAAGGCACTGCATGGTGTAGATAACACACCATTGGTCGTAACGCTTGCTTCCATGAACCTATATTTGCATGGTGTGGGAACAGACCGAAGTCCGATTGTTTGTGAGGATTCATTGGAGAAAGAACCATCCACCCTTGTAGATGTAATACTTGCCAATCCTCCTTTCGGCACTAGACCGGCAGGTTCTGTGGATATTAACCGTCCGGATTTCTATGTAGAAACGAAGAACAATCAGTTGAACTTTCTTCAACACATGATGCTGATGCTCAAAACCGGAGGTCGTGCAGCCGTAGTATTACCAGACAATGTCCTTTTTGAAGGTGGTGCTGGAGAAACAATTCGCAAGAAGTTACTCTCAGACTTCAACTTACACACGATACTTCGTTTGCCTACAGGTATTTTCTATGCACAAGGCGTAAAGGCAAATGTATTGTTCTTTTCCAAAGGTCAACCGACAAAAGAGATTTGGTTCTACGATTATCGTACTGATATCAAACATACGCTTGCTACTAATAAATTAGAGAGACATCATTTGGATGATTTTGTCACATGCTATAATGCAGGAAATTTAGAAGGACGCAAGGAGACGTATGATGCAGACAATAATCCTCAAGGTCGTTGGCGTAAATATCCGGTAGATGATATTCTCACTCGTGACAAGACAAGCCTTGACATAACCTGGATAAAACAAGGCGGAGAGGCAGATGACTGCTCCTTGTCTGAGTTGATGGCTGATATAAAAGAGAAAAGTAAAACTATTAGTTCAGCAGTAGCAGAACTTGAGAAGCTGCTTGCAAACATAAATGAAGATTAAGCGTATGAAGAATAATGACATCGCAAAATCAATAGAACAACAATTCGGAGAAATCATAGATATTATTCTCCAACATAAAAGTAATGCTTCAAAAGCCGTCAATGAAGAACTGCTACTCACAGCATGGCATGTAGGCGGATATGTATCTGCTAAACTGAAAAGCGAAGAATGGGGAAGTAAGGTCGTTTCGCAACTGTCTGAATATATACGTTCCCAACGCCCTGACATCAAAGGTTTTGGAAGAAGCAATATTTACAATATGGTGTTGTTTTATGAAGAATACTCTTCTGAAACATTTTATACAACAACAGTAAAATATCTGAACTCTGAATTTGTCCAGCCAATAACTGGACAAATTGAAGCAAGAAGTCATACACAGGAAACTACTGTAATTGTGCAACCGTTGGCTACACAATTTGTCCAGCCAGCAGTTGGACAAATGCCTAAGATATTGGAGTTAACGAGTTTGACTAATCATATAGAAATATTATGCCGATGCAAAAGTAATGAAGAACGTTTGTTTTATATACTCTATGCCAATAAAGAGCATTTAGTAAAACGAGAACTTCAGCGTTGTATTTCTAATCAGACTTATGCCGGGTTATTAGGAAGCAAGGACAATATGTCAAAAGGATTACTGGAAAGATATCCTAATGCGCCAGTCATGTTCAAAGACACCCTGTTCGTAGATTTTCTCAATCTGCCGAAAAAGCATAGCGAATCAAAATTAAGAAACGGTTTAGTAGAACACATGAAACAGTTTATTCTTGAACTGGGAAAAGACTTTATATTCATGGATCAGGAATATCGCCTTAATATTGGTGCATCTACATTCAAGGCTGATCTATTATTCTTTCATCGTGGCTTACAAGCATTAGTTGCCGTGGAATTAAAAAAGACAAAGTTTCATCCTCGCGATCTTGGACAACTGGAATTTTATCTGGAAGCACTCGACCGCGATGTAAAACGCTCCAACGAAAATCCGTCTATCGGTATTATTCTCTGTCCTGAAGCAGACCGGGTAGTAGTAGAGTACGCTATGAGTCGCAGCATGAGTCCTACCATGATTGCTGAATACAAACGCATACTCATTCCTCAAGAACGCATGCAGCAGCAATTGAATGAGTTCTGCAATCTATTCTTAAATAAAGACTGATTCAAAAAAATCAGATGGAAAAACTTTAAATAACTAATCTCTAAACTAAATAGAATCTGTATGGCAAAAGAAATAGAACCGAAACTACAAACTATTGGAGCTTATCTGAAAAAAACAGACATTTTTCGTATTCCTGAATATCAAAGAGCATATTCTTGGAATATATCAAATTGCGATAAGTTGTGGCAAGATATCGAATCTTATATAGATCAAGACGCTGAAGATCCGTATTTTTTTGGAACAATCATTATTGATTGTTCAATGAAAGGTTACCTGAATCTAATAGATGGGCAACAAAGAACGACAACGTTTTTACTCCTTCTCAAAGCCATGCATTTGAGAATAACTGAAATTCTAAACAATATGGCTGACACCGAAGAGGCTGCAGGACTTAGGAGAAGTTTACAGCAAAGTTTGGATTCAATATTTGAAATTTTATATCGGGCAGATGTGAGAAAACAGATAGAAATTGAGAAAAACTGGTATAAAGCCAAAGGAGTGCAAATCATAGAATATGTATCCATCAACGAACTTCATAAAAATGAATTGAAAAATATAATCGAAGCCAAGACTTTTGCTGATGCAGAAAAAATGGTTTATAAGTTTCCTCGAAAACAAAAAGACAATAAATACACCAATTTTTTCCGTAATTTTAAATCATTCTATGAGCGTTTGCTCGTTTATCAAGAATCAAATCTTGATGTATTGGCCAATGGCTTCCTAAATAAGTGTCAGATCATAGAAATTAAAAGTTGGCAGATTGAGCAAGCTATAACGATGTTTAATTCACTGAATTCAACTGGCATGCCTTTGTCTGATGCAGATATCATATCTGCACACCTTTTTTCTCATGCACCCAATAAAGCGAACTTTAAAGAAATTTGGGAGCCTATAATACATAAAGCTGACGAATTAAGCCAAAAGAGAATCGTCAATATTGATAGTGTGCTTCAACAATTTATGTATATAAATCGTTCCAAAGAACATCAATATGAGGAAGGCCAGCTGACAACGCCAGGTGTAAGAAAATACTATACAGTCCTGTATCCAGAGCTTTTAGAAGATCCTATCAAAATATGCAATAATTTCAGTAAAATTTTAAGGATATGGGACAAGATCCAAGGGTTTCCAATTACAAAACTACTGTTGAAGTTTAATGAAAACTTCAAATTGTTTCTTATTTCTTACCTTTATAGAATTCCTGAGGAAAAAATATCAGAGCGTGATATCACGCCAATCATGGAATGCTTGCTTCGGTTGTTCGCACTTCTTGAAGTTGGAGATTTTGGTTTCTCCTCACGTTATTTCAAAACATTCCTTTTCAATGAAAATTTTAAATTAGTTGATCCAAATTATTCGATAGACAAAATTATCGAAGATTTCGATTCCCATATTAATTCTGTTTGGAAAGAAGAAGATGTAATTGCAGACCTTAAAGAATACGATAAAAATATTTTGGTTTACCTTAATGAATATATTTATGCTAGGGAACATAAATTACATTTTGACTTTGTCCAAGATAAAGTCAATGTAGAGCACATTATGCCTGCAAGTGGGCATAACATAGACGCTATTCGTGCTGATGCCCAGATGACATTAGAGGAATTTGATGATATGGTCAACCTTCTAGGAAACAAAATTTTATTGGAGGAAGATATCAATAAGTATATTGGGAGGGATTGGTTTAAAACAAAGAAAGGAACACTTGTGCAAGACAAAAAAGGATATGTTGGAAGTAGTTTTGGTATAGCAACATCCTTGTCTTCATATCCATCTGATTCATGGGGAAAGAATGATATCGAATTTGCAAATCGGAAAGCAGCCGATAGAATCTGTAATTTTATATTTAACAAACCGCAAGAAATTGAAGAGTAGTGGATACTAAAAAATTACGTCAAAAAATACTAGATCTTGCCATTCGCGGCAAACTCGTACCGCAGGATCCAAATGATGAGCCTGCATCAATTCTGCTCGAACGAATCAAGGCTGAAAAAGAACGACTGATAAAGGAAGGCAAAATCAAGCGTAGCAAGAAGTCTGCAAAGACTTCTGATACGCCCCATTATGAGAACGTACCGTTTGAGGTACCGGAGGGATGGGCATGGACAACATTGGGAAGTATTAGCAACTATGGAACAAGTATAAACGTTCAAGTTGGAGACATTGATAGTAATGAATGGATCTTAGAACTTGAAGATATAGAAAAAGATACGGCAAAGATAATTCAACATCTTAGCAAAAAAGAACGATTTCTAAATGGAACTCGCCATAAATTCCAAAAAGGGGATATTCTTTATTCAAAACTACGTACATATCTCAATAAAGTATTGGTTGCTTCTAATGGTGGATTTTGTTCAACGGAAATAATGCCTTTTGGAACTTATGGTATATTATCAAATAAATATATATGCCATGTGTTGCGTTCTAATCATTTTCTTGATTATACATTACGATGCGGATACGGTGTAAAAATGCCGAGACTTAGTACAAACGATGCTTGTAAAGGAATGATACCATTACCTCCTCTTGCAGAACAGCAACGCATTGTAATCGAAATAGAAAAATGGTTTGCTCTGATTGACCAAATAGAGCAAGGGAAAGATGATTTGCACAGTATTGTCAAACAAACTAAAAGCAAAATCCTCGATCTCGCCATTCACGGGAAACTCGTGCCGCAAGATCCGAACGACGAGCCAGCCATTGAGTTATTGAAACGCATAAATCCTGGCTTCACACCTTGTGATAACGGGCAGTATAGGAAGATTCCCCCAAAATGGTGTGTCTGCAAATTGGTTGATATATGTTCTTTTTTGTCAAGAGGAAAATCACCTAAATACTCGGAAAACGATAAAACATACCCAGTATTTGCTCAAAAATGTAATCTAAAAGATGGTGGCGTATCATTAGAGCAAGCAAGATTTTTAGACCCTTCTACGATTAACAAATGGAATGAAGTTTACAAATTACAAACTGGAGATATTCTTGTTAACTCAACGGGTACTGGCACTGTTGGAAGAACAAGATTATTTAATACAAATTGTTTGGGTAACTACCCATTTGTAGTTCCTGATTCACATGTTTCTGTCGTAAGAGTATTAAAAAGTATTTGTCCTCAGTATGTTTATGCTTATATATCTTCTGACTCTATACAAGAGTACTTGGAAGAGAATCTTGCAGGAAGTACAAACCAGAAGGAATTATATATTGGGGTTTTAGAAAATATGCATATTTACTTACCTCCTTTTGCAGAACAGCAACGTATAGTTGCAAGAATAGAAGAGTTATTTTCAACTCTAGACAACATTCAAAAAGCCTTAGAAGCGTGATAAAATGCGCTTCTAAGGTTACTTCATTACCAATTCACTACTTTATCCACAATTTTTTGTTGTTCGCTGGCAGTTCTTCGCAGATAAATGCGAGTGGTTTCAATGCTTTCATGCCCCATGAGGTCGGCTAATAGGGCAATGTCATTGAAACGGTCAAGAAAGTTCTTGGCAAAGCGGTGGCGAAAAGAATGAGGATAAACAACATCACGGTTCAGTCCATACTTATCGGCAAAATGTTTAAGTTGCTGGGCTATACCACGTGTCGTAATACGTTCTCCGAATCGGTTAAGGAATATATATCCGGAAGCAAGACCTTTTTCTTTGAGCCATTTAGACGCCTCATTCCGCAAATTCTTAGGAATATATAGGCGACGAATTTTCCCGCCTTTACTATAAAGGTCAAGATACCCTATCTGTATATGTTCCGCTTTGATGTGGAGCAGTTCGCTGACACGTGCTCCGGTAGCTGCCATAAACCATACTACAAAATACCATTCGTCATAACCGTCTGATTTCAACTTTGCTTTCAAGAACTTATAGTCAGCATCACTGATAACATTCTCCAAGAAGTTCTTTTGCTGTACCTTAACAAACTTTACTTTCAGACGGTCTTGCTTTGTGAATTCAAGATACTTGTTGATACCTTGTAAACGCAAATTTACCGTTTGTGGTCTGAAATTTTCTACTAAATAGCCCTTATAGGCTAACAGGTTCTTTTTATTTACTTCCTTATAATGAGTCAGGAAGTAATTTACCGTCCACACATACGATGTCACGGTATTCTTTGCCAAATTCGTTTTGGCAAGATAGTCTTTGAATCTTGTTATCATATACATTTATTTTTGATGAATACGATAACAATATAAAGCGCAACCTAACGGGCATTATCCGCAGTTGCCTGA
>ULXE01033142.1_pt1 | contig 14118 bp, 16 predicted proteins | sample 1961001 | NCBI WGS metagenome assembly ULXE01 (sample SAMEA4835831, study PRJEB28245) | human gut metagenome | biome: gut microbiome; material: fecal sample | place: Denmark | collected 2008
AGATACTATGTTTACGTCAATGATGGTAGTAACTCAGCTTGTTGTAGGTGGTGGTAAACCGCAGAGTACCTATATTAATTATCTGACAGCTTTATTTAATCATATTATGGATGATGCACAGATAAATATAAGCTACAGCGTGGAAAATGACACAACAAGAAACATATTTTTTAATTGGAATAATAAAAGATTTACAACCACACCTGCTAAAAAAGTCATAACCACTGTAGATATAGCTTTTCCTTATTCTTCTGTAATTAATATATATAATAATTATGCCGGACTGGGTGACCTTAACACGACCGATTATGTTGATCCTAATTATGATCCCCTTAATGATCTTGTTGAACCGGCTTATGTTCCTACAGAAGACGATTATGGCATAACTGCAGAAGAATTTCGTAATAGATTTGGTGATTATCGTTCCTGTGCATATTATTTCTTTTATGAGAAACTTGGAAATAATGCAACATCATATTTTTATATGAATTAACCTTAAATATGATAATTTTTATATCCATATTTGCATATATACGACGATTATGATATGCAAAAATTCCATACTTATAATAGAAACAATAATATGGAGGAATTGTTATGGAAAGATATGTATCAATAGATTCTGGTAAATTCGCAACAAAAGTTGCCGAATACCTTAAGGACAAAAAGACTATAAGGGAGTTTTCCATCCGCACTAAAATGGGAGAGGGTGATTTTCGTGATGATGCCATTGAATCCCAGACCGTTATTGTAGAGATAGACGGGATGGTATATAAGATAGGCAATGGTGCAAGAGGTGACGGTGCTGTACTTGAAACAGATAAAAAATCAATTGTACATAAATTATGTGTACTTACGGCTCTTGCCAGCATAGCATCGGTCAATGAAACTGATGAGATTAATGTTTGTGTATTTCTTCCTGCAAAAGAATGGGCTGTTGTATCTAAAAGAATAGATTTTAAGGATTACATCCTTCCTGAAGGAGAAATCACTATTCCAATCAAGATCAGCAGTAATGCTCCAACTGTTAAAAAGACATTCATTATTAAAAACCGTTATGTATTTCCGGAATCTATCGGCGCATTATTTATGGATGAAGTATTACCATATATAAGTCCAACATCAATAACCGGTGTTCTTGATATAGGCAATCTTAACTTAAATGCTACATTATGGCAGGGTACTGAACTTATACAGGATAAATCAGCAACAATGGATCTTGGCGGAGCGATACTCATTCAGAACTTGTCACAGGAATTATCAGCAAATATAACATCCTGTGATGAGCTTATTACGGCAAATATATTAAAGATGCCTGAGTCAGAAAGGCATCTTCCGGATGGGTTAAACCTTACAGATGAACAGGTCAATATGAGTAAAACTGTTATTAAAAAGGTAATCAGGGAACATGCTGATAAAGTAAAACGCTGTTGCCATGCAAGGAACTGGTCCCTTGATGTTACAAGAATTGTAGCCATTGGTGGAACATCCGAAGATATTGCAGACGAACTAAGAGAGAGTTTTGGCAATATTACGATTATTCCTAATGCCACATACTGTAATGCTGTCGGCGGATTGCGCATGATGTGTTCAAGACTTGATGAAATCAATGACATTATTCCTCTTACAATAGAAGGCAGGGGTAAATAATTATGAATTATCCAAGAATTAAAGAAATGGCAGAGGCTTATGCCGGAATTACCGGCAGGCCTTTGGCCACATTAACTGTAGACGAATTTATGAAATTTGCCATGGCAGTTTCAAAGGAAAACACAAATGATAATGCATTTTTAAATACATCCGACAATACACCGGTAACAAAATGCACTGACATTTCAGCAGCAATGACGCCAATAACAAATAGTTCTGATATAAAAAAATATCATACGAAGCAGAACAAATCTGAAGCTAAGAATGATAAAGATACTATGTTGCAAATGCTGCGTTCCGTAAATGGATAATATTAATCACTTATTTTAAAGAAAAAAGTTGGGAATATTTATGAAAGAAGAGTATATAAACTTACTTACATTAAAGAAATTTTATAAGGTACAATCAGAAAAAACCGGACAGATGTTTATGGATAAAGACTTTAATTGCTATCTTTTTGAAAAAAAATCTGATGCACAGGCTTATATGTCTGAAATAACGGATATTAGTATAGTAAATGCTGATATTCCACGTCCTACCGTCTTTTGTGATGAATTATATATATATGGATTTAAGAATATCCGTGTATTTACAGATTCCAAGTTTATTGATATTCCAATATCATCAATGAAAAGACCCTGCCAGCTGACAATGTATAATCCAGAATCAGATGGGAATATCCTCAGATTAAAACAGACCTGCAAAAAGAAGTATCTTTCCAGTTTGTATAATTCAACATTTTATTCTCCAGTCCTTATTACTGACAGAATGGTTGGTAAGCATCCGGTTCTTCATTATTTGTATGCAGAATATTCAAATAGTAAGTATTATGTGTTATTTAGTTCCATAAAAGCATTTAACGACTGGAATAGTAAGAGAGAAGAGGACTGGAAACCATTAGAGACAAATATTGCGCGTTTTGAAAGGATCCGGATGAAAAATCCTATTATTTTAAATCCTGATACGGATAAGATCCTTTTATCAAATGAATTTATCAAATATATTATGGAGGCCAGAAAAAATGCAGAAAGAGAAGAAAGAAAGTCTGTTCCACAAAATAGCGAAGTTTAATTTGCGAAAGTTATTACGATCCCCTTATTATTACGTTCCACCTTGTCCAAAATGCCAGTCACGCATCACCGGTAGATTTATGCGCAGACTGACATCATCATATGAAACGAACTGGCGAATTGAAGAGTCTTTGAAACATGGCGAAATTGTTGCAAATGCGTCTAATGCCAAAGACGGCCAGTGCTTTTGTGTCAGTTGTGGTTATATCTGGAATGGAATTGTGTCACTTAAACTATGGACGCTTGACAGAATATCTGAAGAAAAAGAGGCCCGCAAAACAGATACAATACTTGATAATATGCACGAAGAAAACCCAAAGAACAATAAGGGCGGCAGTTTACGCAGATTTATAGGGCATATATAGATATAGGAGATATTACAATGGCAATGATACATACCGGATTTACAGGGACTTCATTAAGTGAGATTATTACAATGCTCGGAAATAAATCATATGATTATATTGAAGTCAGGTTATTATGGAAAGACGCCGATGGTACGGAATACGACGAATTTATCGGTGCGTGTTCTTATAATAACACCATTGAAGACTCTGAAAACAGGCTGCAGTCACTAGATGGAGACAATTACTCACTTAATGATTTGTACATAAAATGGAAAGAATTTGGAGAAAATGAATTTTCAAATGGTAACAATGCATCAGGCAGATCAAGAATTGGATTGACTATATGGTGTTATGGAGAATTAGCTGCAGATTCTTAAAAATAATGATATATTGATTTCCCAACACGCCAAAATACCACAGAATAAAAGTCTGTGGTATTTTTTTGTTTGTCGGTTAATTAGTTTATAATATAAATAAAAATTTGAATTATAAACTTAACAAATTTTTCAGCGGTATCATTATTTATAATGTTTTTATGATTTTTTATAACCGAATAGATTAAAAAACCCGCTACAACGATTAATTTTATAAAATTATATAAAACTATCATATATTTTCCTCCTTGTGTATTATTTGACAGCTTTTTTTTGCTATCATAAAAAATATGACAAAAAAATTATTTTTTTTCTTAATTTTTTCATTCTCATCCGTTTCTTCCATACTTATCTCGTAGTCATATATGTAACAGAGAAAAATTATTAGGAGGAAAAAAATATATGAAAGAAACAAAAATCGGAACCGCTTTATACGGTTTCAGAGAAAAAAAAGTGGAGCTTATAGAAAAGGGTATTGGGACCTGCGCTATAGCAGGTCTTTATACATCTACCTACCGAAGCGGCGAATCATCATCTGCTAAAATAAGCACTGCTGCATTATTGTTTGATCTAATAATCAAATATCCCGGCAGCATCGCAGTATATGAAGACAAAATTAATTCGCAAATTTATTGCGAGATATTAGGTACAAAATGTATTTGCAATGCAGATACCATTTATTATGAGTCGGAAAGTGATTTTCTCTCTAATAAAACACCATGGTATTTGCCTATTCCGTATCTTTTGTATGATATGGCATCTTTTTCTGCAAACAGCGAAATTAGAGATCTAGCCGAAGATTTGCTCGGAATAGTAAAACATCCGTCCACTAGCGGAGTAACCATTGCACCCCATATCTGGAACATCTGCGACTCTTTCTATTATGAGTATGCTAAAAAGATTGGTGTTTTTAAGGAAGATACAGGTTTAATGGCATCAACTGTTGAAGCTGCATTTAGAAGCGGAACTTTTGAGCAGATTGATATATTTGCTTCATATGACAAATATTTTGCCAAGAGTGAATATGCAACAAGTAAACCTAAGCCTGCCAAAAAGAAAAAGAATGTTGACTTCTTACAGGAGTGCAAAGATGGCAAGTACCGTCTGGCTTATACATGGCCTGTAGAAATGCAACAATTTATTATTTCTCCATCATATCTTGATTCATTTGAATCCACAGAAATTTTTGAAGAGATAGTAAAAAAAATCAAGTTCCATGCAGACAAGATCATTGAGCGTATGGATATGGGATTTACTGGCGCAGATGCCATCGGAGAGGATGCATTAAACATCCTTATGATAGGCAAACCCGGAACTGGAAAAACAACCTTGGCTTATGCCTTAAGTGCAGCTACTGGTGTACCTGTATGTTCAACCGTATGGAATAAACATTCAGATGAAGATGAAGTGGAAGGTAAGACCAAAATCGTTGATGGAAAACCAACATTCGTTGAAACCAATGCACTTATTTTTCATCTTAACGGCGGCATCAATGTAAACGAGGAAATTAACCTTGCTGATCCATCAGTAACAATGGGTTCATTAGGACAGCAGTTGGAATATCCTTATATCGTAAAGAAAAATGGGTATGAGGTTACTGTCAGACACCCGCTTAATGTTCAGATTGCGACAATGAATGTCGGCACCAACGGCTCAAATCCTTTAAATCAGGCTTTGGCAAACCGTTTTAAGACGACATTTATTCTTGATGATCCGACAAAGGATACATTCATTAATATTCTTATAAAGGCAACAAAAAAGGATAAGTCAATCTGTGAATGGGTATACGGAATATACGACAAGGTAGTATCTTATTTAAAATCTCCGGAGGTAAATGAAGATGAGATAGTGCAAAACCTCTCAATTCGTACCTGTATCGGAGCAATAACTAACATGGAAGAAGGACAGTCACCTGTTAGAGCTCTTATAAACTCTATTGTGGGTGCTGTTGCATCAGTAGATCTTGAAGTGGCCAGAAGGCTGCAGCATGATGTTATTGATATAATTCCTGTTCCAACATTTGAATTTTAAAAACAAAAGCCGGATTAATCTCCGGCTTTCTGTTAGGAGGAAAAAATGGATAAAAAATCTCAGCAAAGTGCCGAAGCTGCAGTTTTATCAAGGACTGCAAGTGGCATATTGAAAGGCGTTGCCGTTAATACTCAGTTTTTACCGGAGAATTCTGGGGAACTGGGATTTACATCCGGTAACATGCCTATAGTAATTCATGTTGCGTGGTATGAGCATGAATATTTCAAAGGACTTAGTGAAGATGAGCAGACTATGCTCCGTATGGGAGTTGGTGCACATGAGACTTTACATCAGATTTTCACAAATTTCTCATACACGAAGCAGGTGTGTGAATCAATGACTAATGCAGAGGCTGCAATATTTATGGTTTTTGCAAATTCCATTGAGGATCCAGCGATAGAATATTTCGCATCAAAAGTTATGGGCGGCTGGTTACTGGAATCTTTACGATTTTCCATTCGCCATATCTACATCAAATCTCCGGAAATATCAGTATCACCTGATGCTTTTTCTCAATTAATAAGTGCACTGATACAATTTGGAGATATGGGATTGATAAAGGGAAAATTCACTTTTCCTGAGTCAGAAAAATATTTCCAGATAGTTGCACCACTGTACAACAAGGCAATTACCTGCCCAGATTCAAAAAGGCGAATTGATATCGCCAAGGAATGTATGGAGCTTACTCGTCCTATTTGGGAAGAAGCAGTAAAGGAAAAAGAATTTTGGGAGAAGCTGGTAAAAGAACTCCAAGATGCACTTAAGAAATCCGGACTTCATCTTGGCGAAAAAATGGAATCAGAAATGTCTTCAGATGATGGCGATTCTGATTCAAAAGTATCTATACGCCGTAATCAGGCTGTTAAAAGCATGGATATTTCCAGTACCGGTTCCATGAAAAATGATGAATCCGGTGAAAGCAATGACTCTGATTCAGATGAGAGCAGTAGTCCATCAGTATCTGACGAAAGTGCATCATCAGGTAGTGATGATTCAACTTCTAATGATGAATCTATTGATAATGAAAATGATGCATCAGAAGCGGAAAATGAAACCGCAGGTTCTGATGGCGGTAAGGAAACATTAAATGAAGATACTGGTAATATTGATGGTTTATGTGTATCACCAAAAAAAGCAACTAAGCTTGCTATGGATACATATGAGGTATCAGAACAGGCTCTTGAAACAATAAAGAGTTCAATTAATAATGCTTCAAAGACAGCGCCGGAAAAGAATACTGATACAAAGTCCATGCCATTACCGGATTTTGACATTTCATCTATTGCATTTAAAAGAGCAACCTGCAGTAATACACGTCCCCGGATTTACAGTATGACATCTGCTATGGAAATTTATAATGACATAGTATCTCGTCATCAGTATGAGATTAAGAATCTTGAAAAGAAATTGTCTGCTATATTTAAAGCTGACAGAGAAGAAGAATCTCGTACAACATCAGGTTCTTATAATATTCTTCGTGGTTCCATAGGAACTACGGCAAGAATGTTTGATAAGAGAAAAGATAAAGGGAAAACCAAAGATGTTGAAGTTCTCCTTTGTGTTGATCTGTCAGGTTCTATGAGTGGCGAAAAAGTAAAATATGCCCGTGAAACAAGCATAATTTTTGCTGAAGCACTGACAGCTATAAATATACCATATTATATTATGGGATTTGAAGCTGACCGAGGAGCTGACGCTAACCATATTCATTTTGTTGACTGGAGCAATAAAAGAAACGACCGGTATAGTCTTGCCATCATGGATGCTGGTGGTAATAATTTTGATGGTTATTCGATAAGATACGCCACAGAATTATTAAAAGCCAGAGCAGCTCAGAATAAGATATTATTTATCATTTCAGATGGACAACCGGCAAGCAGGGTTTATCACAGTCTTGAGATGGGAATTTCAGATACGACAAATGCAATTAAAGAAAGCAGAAAATATGTAAAAACCTTTGGAATTGCATTTGGTAAAAATTGTAGTCCAGAGTTGTTGCAGTTAATGTATGGAGCAGACTTCATACACTGTAAGGATATCTCGTTATTAACAAATATCCTTACAAAAAAACTTGAAAAAATGATAAAGAAAGGTAGAGATTGATATGATAGGGATAAATCATTTCAGAGACGGCGATCGACTGGTTGTCGTTTTTGAGAACTTTTTTAAGGACAGGCAGATGAGTGATGATGATATAGTCAAAAATTACTTATCTGTTATTGCCGGAGAACAAAATACATGTCTTCCGGCTGATGTAGTTCCTATGGATGATGTACAGGAGGTTCCTGAACTTCCTGTAGTATTTGAGGATGGTCCTTTTAAAGGACGAACCCCGGTAGATTTATTTATGGGAATTTCAAATGCCGCAGAAGAAAAGGCTGTATTTTCAGCTTTTCCGGCAGACATAGATGGTTTTTATAGTGAAGAACTTTCTTCGCATATAAGAGCTGCTATGAAATTGTATCTTAAAAAGAGGTTTAAAAAAATTGATGGAGCAGAATATGAAGCTAAACTTTCTGATAATCAGAGGGCATTGTTTTATGCTATATATGCTCCCGCAATAAACGATCCGGACAAAACCATTTCTTCTTTAATAGAAGAGTGGAAAAAGTAATTCTGATAATTAAAAAAGCCAATACATTTAATTTGTATTGGCTTTTTCTATACTTAATCATCTTCATCTTCGTCGGTATTATTTTCATCTCTGTAATTAAGTATTTCAAGATACAAGTCGTCGTTTTTATTTTCCCTTGCAGTCTCATGATACAGTTCTAATGGCGTATCATAAATCGTGCCGATAGCACCGTAAATATTATGATCCTTTAACCACTTTACAGATTTCTTTTTTGTGGCAAAAAACTCATATTTTTCTCTAACGGTCATATCTCCCATATATTTCCCAGTTAGATAATTCATAATGATAACGGCTCTTTTCTCGCCATCGGCATCGGCCCAAAAGGAACGTGGCAAAGCTTTTTTTTCTTTTTCCGTATACAGAAATTGTTCTGCACATATTGACCGGTTATACGAGTCAATTGTATCTTTTTTAAAATCATATTTGATTTTATCTGGGAAAACGTATTGTAATAATTTACGCATATCCCCAACATACACCTTGGAAGGATCAAAATCAATAAGCTTTAAGGTTGGCCACAACTTCATCTTCATGATAACTTCCTTTGAAAGGTACTTTACTGCCTGCTCAGGCGTCCATTTTAACACATCTGTAATTACATAATTCCAGATGATTTTAAAACATTCCTTAGTATCATTGCTGTCTCTGGCATATGATAAACCAGAGCATTTTTCGTTCGTGATTAGCTCCTCCCATTCATAAATAAGAATTCTTTTTTCGTTGTCTAACATTTTTAATCTCCTTTTAAAATTTAAAAAAAATATTCCTAATATAAGTATGGAAGAAAAAAAATCGAACAGCTGTTTTATTCCTTGCTCCATTACTTATATCTGAACAAAATAAATATGGAATATAAGTTCAGTCATTTGCTCAATGTCATTAAGTTAAGAGTCGAAATTCGTTTCGGCTCTTTTCCAATGCCATAAGCCTATTAAGTTAAGCATATTGACAATATCACGTAAACTCTATCTGATGTGTCTTTATCGGAACCATATACAGTTCTACGATTTCTGGACATGCCTTTAGGACTGGATTTTCTCAGCCAGTCATAATAAAGCCTCTTTATTTTTTTCTTATGCTACACGGTATACGAACCAAACTGCCGATTTGGGTTTGAGATTACGCTTATCAGAGCGTCCTTCTCTTACGGGAACCGTATATGCCAATATTTCCGTAAACATCATATCTGGCGGCTTTTCATTGTATAATCTGTAATATTTTCTAACTATCAGACATGCCATTTTAAAATCAATCACATACGGGTATTTATGATTGGTCTGTGGTACTGATACGCAGGCTATAGAACGACTTACTGCATTGAACATAATAAAATGAGCGAACAGCTCCATCTTAATAAAATCATCCTTCTTGGAATGAAAGTTGATGCCACCCAAAGCATATTTCAGCTCACGGAACGAAGTTTCTATATCCCATCGCTTATGATACATCTCTTTCATGCGTAGAATAGGGAACTCAAAACGGTTCAGATTCGTAAGTAACACTTCCCATTCTTCCCTTCCAGTATCGGAGTTGTTGATACGAAACTTCACTACACGGCATTTAACATTTACAAACTGTTCAAAATCCCATCTCTGGTCTTTGGTATTCTTGGAACGCACAGATTTGTATTGCCTTTTGTGGTGATTTTGCAAAAAGGCTGGATATTGCTGAGTCAACTCTTTCTAAGAAAATGAAATTCGATAACTGGCGTGAAAAAGATTTATACAGAATTGCAGAAGTCTGTGATTGTAAATACGAAGGTAAATTTATTTTATAAAAAACACCCCTCACTTTTCTTATTCTTAGAATTGTGTGGGGTGTTATTTTTTGTTATTTGAGCTTAACTTAATGACATTGGTCATTTGCTATTGTCTTTTTTTATTCTTTAAAAACCTAAATAATCTTCATTAGTGTATATAAATTCCATATTTATTATGTTGGTAATAAAATGAAACGGAGTAATCTCCGAGAAAGGAATTAGAATATGTTTATAAAGAAAAGAGACGGAAGAGAAGTAGAATTTGACTCTTCCAAAATTATAGCTGCAATAAGGAAAGCTAATGCAGAATGTGAGATTCATTCGCAGATAAGCAATGCGCGCATAAACGCCATTGCAGAAGATGTAAGGGATTTAATTGCAAATCGTATATTTATAAGCGGTGAAGAAATTACCGTTGAAGATATACAGGATGCCGTTGAAAAAACTTTGTTTGAATACGGGGCTTATGTCGTAGGTAAGAGATATATGACTTATCGTTTTGGACGTGCATTATTACGTCCTGATTCATTTGATAAGGAGAATCTTTTACTTCTTGATAACGAAAACGAAGATGCCAAGGTCGAGAATTCGAATAAGAATACTGACATAATCTCGACACAAAGAGACTACATGGCCGGTAATGTATCAAAAAGGCTTTGTGAAAAGGTTTTATTTCCAAAGGATTTATGGGAAGCCCATAAAAATGGACTTATCCATATTCATGATACGGATTATATAAGCGGACGTGAATACAACTGCTGTCTTATCAATCTGGAAGACATGCTCTGGAATGGAACTCGTATATCCAATGTCCCAATCTACCGACCACACTCTTTTAGGACTGCCTGTACAGTTACAACACAGATTGTAGCACAGGTTGCCAGCAGTCAGTATGGTGGACAAACATTTTCTTTGTCTCATCTTGCTCCATTTGTAGATATCTCCAGAAAAAAGATTAAAGAACGTCTTATGAATAAAATTGCTGCAATGGATATTACAGTATCAGAAGACAAGCTGAATAAGCTTGTTGAAACTGAGCTGATAGAAGAGATAGAGGATGGTGTGCAGACCATTCAATATCAGCTTATTACATTGCAGACTACAAACGGACAGGCTCCTTTTATCAGTGTATTTATGTACATTGATGAAGTTCCGGAAGGACAGCTTCGTGATGATCTTGTTCTTATCATCAAGGAAGTCTTAAAACAGCGTATCGCCGGAATAAAAGATTCAAACGGTCTGACTATAACTCCTGCATTTCCTAAACTCTTATATGTCCTTGATGAGGATAATGTAAGAGAAGGCACCAAATATTGGGATGTTACTGAGCTTGCTATTGAATGTACTGTAAAAAGAATGGTTCCGGATTACATTTCAGCTAAGAAAATGCGTGAAATCAAAGGAGAAGTATATGGACCTATGGGCTGCAGAAGTTTCCTTACAGTAGAAGATAGCATCAGGAATTCTGATGGAAGCCACAAGATATATGGACGGTTTAATCAGGGTGTCTGCACCATCAATCTCGTTGATGCAGCTTGTTCATCCGGCAGGGATGAAACAAAATTCTGGTCTATCCTTGATGAAAGACTTGAAATGTGTCATAGAGTCTTGCAGATTCGTCATAAGAGACTTCTTGGCACTGTCTCAGATGTGGCCCCTATTCTTTGGCAGGATGGGGCAATAGCAAGGCTTAAGCCGGGAGAAAAAATTGATAAACTGTTGTATGGCGGTTATTCAACCATATCCCTTGGTTATGCCGGTTTATATGAATGTACCTATTATATGACCGGTGCCTCGCATACCGGCGCAGGAAAGAATTTTGCACTTCGCGTTATGAAATATCTGAACGAGAAATGCGCAGAGTGGAGAGCTGCAGAGAATATCGGATATTCGGTTTATGGTACTCCACTTGAGAGTACAACCGGTAAATTTGCTAACTGCCTGCAGAAAAGGTTTGGCATTATTCCAGAGGTCACGGAACATCTGTATGTTACTAATTCATATCATGTCAATGTCCGTGAAAAAATTGATGCCTTCACTAAGCTGAAATTTGAATCAGAGTTTCAGGAACTCAGTCCCGGCGGTGCTATATCTTATATTGAGCTTTCTTCTTTAATGAAGAATATAGAAGCTGCAACAAGTGTTATTCAGTATATATATGATACTATTATGTATGCTGAACTTAATACTAAAATAGATGTATGCTATGCCTGTGGATATGAAGGAGAAATAACCCTTAAATCCTTAGGTAAGGGTAAATTTGAATGGAGATGTCCAAATTGTGGGAATACCGATCAAAAGAAAATGTTAGTAACAAGAAGAACCTGTGGTTACCTTGGACAGAACTGGTGGTCTCCGGGAAGATTATCTGATATTCACGACCGTGTATTACATCTTTAAAAATTTTAATTGATTTTTCGTGAAAAAGGCTTATCTGTTATACAGATAGGCCTTATTTTCTTATATATATAAGTTAGTCGTAAATTTTATTATATATAGTCGTTTTATGATTAGGTAATATTCCATACTTAATATAGGAGGTATATAAATGTTAAAAAAAATGAAGCCGTTAGCTGCAAGAATAAATGATTGGGACATGAAAGAGATCTTGTATAAATGTCCTGTATGCGGAACATCTTTTGCAACTCTTGGAACTCGTATAAAATACTGTTATAATTGTGGACAGGGTATTGATTGGAATGTTTTACAGAAATTGTCTGATACTATAACATATATGTATGCAACACAATATGATGGACCATCTAAATTTTATAATTTTGATGAATTTAGAGAAAATTTCATCAACGAATTAAACGCAAAACAGCAAAATCAATGAAAGGAGAAGTGATTTTATGAGTAAGTTAGTAGGAGAAAATTTATGTGCGTTATTTATCGACATGTGTACCGCAGAAAGAGGATCAGGCCTGCCAAAAACTCCGGAGAAAATACTTATAGTGAACAATCGTCTTGCCGGGTGTGTAAACAGAGGTCATTTGTCTGATGAACAAAAGAAAAATTATGCTCTTTTGATTTATCAGTTATGCAGCTCTAACGATAACAATTACGAAAAATGTATTGTTGATGATCTAACTGGATTAATTTCTGATTGTGTTTCTGTATATGATCCGCGAAATGGCACTGACAGATATGAACCATTGATGGGATTTATCTGATGGAGAAAATTTTATGGACAGAGATTCTGAAATGCAGATAGGCAGATGCCTGTCGTCATTATATGCGTATGTACGTTATTATATTATGCAAGGCGATATAAAGCATGATGGCAAATCAGCTGATATTGCAGATACATTGTCTGATATTATATATCATATGGAAGATAGTATTATCCAAAATACTAAACCTATAGGATATTTATGTGATATGGATAATGTTAAAAAATCATACATCTATGTATATGGTGATTATTGTTTTGAAAGTCAGACATGTAAGCATGATACATCCGTTATGTTAGGATATTATGATGCATACTCTCCACAAAGCTGTAATGTAATCCATCCGTCTCTTACAATGCCGGAAATTATATCTACTTTATCAGAAAATAAAACATTCAGTGTTTTAATGGATAAAATATCTATTAAACAGCTTGATTATTTAAAAAATGACAAACTAGATATAAAAATTGACAAGAATGAGCATGAGCCTTTGATATCAGATAAAGATACTCCTGAACAGTTTATTCGAAAAATGTATAATAGCCTGAACTGCGATTCATCCCTACATGCTGAATCGAAAGGAAATATTACATATGCAGAATTCATTACTGATAGTAAAACAGAACCTGATGGATTCCGCAGAGAATCTGTATCTTTTGCAATGAATGGATACGATATCATAGATATTAATGAACATATACTTACCCGAACTCGTTCAAAAGCTAAATACTATGATATTAAAGTATGTACCACTCATACGCCAACTGATGTTTTTCTGGTTGCAAGACATAATCCTGACTGTGCGAAACTTTTATTATCTGTTATGCGTGAAAGAGACAGAAGAGAAGAGGGGCTATCCCGATCCGATTCAAATAAAAGAAGTATATTCTGTTCGATAGAAGAAAATATACAAAATGCATTTAAAAAAGCTTCCAATAACAAACATTGCAAGCAGAATAAAGGTATTGAAATTACATTTGTAGGACGGTAGAATATTAACTGAAACAGTCTTTTAACATTATTACAAGTGTCAAAAGACGAGTGTGTGAAAGTTTTTCTGTAAATAACTAAATATATTT